>ERZ1032257.224-NODE-224-length-9075-cov-10.019069_pt1 | contig 9075 bp, 8 predicted proteins | sample MGYA00518041_ERZ1032257 | MGnify/ENA primary metagenome ERZ1032257 (study PRJEB33718, sample SAMN03160162) | human skin metagenome | collected 2014-02-25 | study: EMG produced TPA metagenomics assembly of the PRJNA266117 data set (Human skin bacterial metagenome and... | reverse complement strand
ATGCTCAGGAGTCTCGTGGGCTCGGAGATGTGTATAAGAGACAGTCTTTGCGGTGGTGGCGGTGATTCACCAGCAACAGCTGTTCACCCCGTTGATCCAGTGGGTGCTGGCGCTGCCGGCGGACCAGCAGCCGGGCATGCTGTTCATTGCCAATGGCCTGCTCTCGGCCATCAGCGACAATGTGTTCGTAGCCACCATCTACATCACCGAAGTGAAACAGGCCTTCATCTCCGGGCAGATGAGCCGCGAGCACTTCGAAACCCTGGCGATCGCCATCAATACCGGAACCAACCTGCCGAGCGTGGCCACGCCCAACGGCCAGGCGGCCTTCCTGTTCCTGCTGACCTCGGCGATTGCGCCGCTGGTACGCCTGTCCTACGGACGGATGGTGTGGATGGCCCTGCCCTACACCGTGGTGATGGGGCTGCTGGGCTGGTACGCGGTGAGCTACTGGTTGTAACCGCCGCTTGGGGCGCCCCGGGACTGCAGGTGGGGCGCAATGGGTGCAGGACTGGGGGCCGTGGCTCGGCGCGATGCCGGGCCACGGCCCTCAACGCATGAGGATATAGCGCTCGATGGCTTCGGCGGCGCCGTCTTCCAGGTTGCTGCCGGTGATCACATCAGCCTGGCGCTTGACCTGTTCTTCCGCCTGGCCCATGGCAATCGACAGGCCGGCACGCTGGAACATCGCCGGGTCGTTGCCGCCATCGCCCAGGGCCGCGGTGCGCTCCAGCGGCACCCCCAGGTATTCGGCCAGGGTCACCAGGGCCTGCCCCTTGTCCGCCTGCAAGGCAGTGAGATCGAGGAACCTGGGTTGGGAACGGGACGCCTGGGCCTGCCCTGCAGTGGCGGCCTGCAAGCGGGCCTCCAACTGCACCAGCAAGCGGTGATCGCTGCTGGCGGCGACGATCTTGTCGATGCGCGGCAGGTATTCCTCGAAGCTGTCCACCACCTTGGGGGTGTAACCCAGCGCCTGGCGCTCCAGGGGCATCAGGGCACCGTCCAGGTTGCGCAGCAGCCATTCGTTGTCGGCAAACACCCAGGTCTCGACCTGTGGGCAGGGTTCGAACAGCAGCAAGGCGGTGACCGCCGCTTCCACCGGAACATGGTGGCGAGCCAGGAAACTGCCATCGGGCTTGACGATACTGCCGCCGTTGAAGCCGGCAGTGGGCAGGTCGACGCCCAGGGCCTCGATCTGCTGCAGCATGGCCCGCGGCGGCCGTCCGGTGGCCAGGCTGAAGGCCACCCCGGCCTCGCGCAGCGCACGGACCGCATCCAGGGTGCGGGGGCTGAGGCTGTGGTCGGGGCGCAACAGGGTGCCGTCCATGTCACTGAGGAGGAACTCGATAGGCCGCGCCTGCACGCCACTCACCCCAGGGGTCGCCATACGCGGCCATCCCGGGCCAGCAGTTCATCCCCGGCTGCCGGGCCATCCACGCCCGCCGGGTAGCTCTGCAAGCTGGCGTCCTGTTGCCAGGCATCGAGGAAAGGTTGCACCGCGCGCCAGCCGTTCTCGATGTTGTCGGCGCGCTGGAACAGGGTCTGGTCGCCGATCAGGCAGTCGTAGATCAGGGTTTCGTAGCCGGTGGAGGGCTGCATCTCGAAAAAGTCGCGGTAGGCAAAACCCAGCTCGATGTTGGCCATGTCCAGGCTCGGCCCGGGCTTTTTCGCCAGCAGGTCGAACCACATGCCTTCGTTGGGCTGGATCTGGATCCGCAGGTAGGTCGGCAACAGGCGCTCGACCTCGGTATCGCGGAACTGTGCATAGGGCGCCGGCTTGAAGCAGATGACGATCTCGGTGTCGCGCACACTCATGCGCTTGCCGGTGCGCAGGTAGAACGGCACCCCGACCCAGCGCCAGTTGTCGATCATCACCTTCAGCGCAACGTAGGTTTCGGTGCTGCTGTCCGGCGCCACGTTGGCTTCCTCGCGGTAGCCCGCCAGGGCCTTGCCGGCCACTTCACCGGCGCTGTACTGGCCGCGCACCGAGTTGGCCCGGGCCTCTTCCACGGACCAGGGGCGGATAGCCCCCACCACCTTGGCCTTTTCGCCACGTACCGCATCGGCGCCAAAGGCTGCGGGCGGCTCCATGGCCACCATCGCCAGCAACTGGAACAGATGGTTGGGCACCATGTCCCGCAGGGCACCGGTGTGTTCATAAAAGCTGCCACGGGTTTCCACGCCGACGGTTTCCGCCGCGGTGATCTGCACGTGGTCGATGTAATGGTTGTTCCAGAATGCCTCGAACAGGCTGTTGGAAAAACGGCTGACCAGGATGTTCTGGACCGTTTCCTTACCCAGGTAATGGTCGATGCGATAGATCTGCTTCTCGCTCATGACCTTGAGCAGGCAGCCGTTGAGGGCTTCGGCGGTCTGCAGGTCGGAGCCGAAGGGTTTTTCAATCACCACCCGGCGAAAAGCCTGCGGCCCCTCCTCCAGCAACCCGGCGCTGCCCAGGCGGCGCACCACTTCACTGAAGAAGCGCGGTGCGGTGGCCAGGTAGAACACCGCGTTGCCGGTGCCGCTGGCGGCAATCCGCGCCGCCAGTTCGGCATAGGTGGAGTCGTCGAGAAAATCGCCCTGGACATAGCTGATGCCCCGGGTCAGGCGGGCCCAGACGGCGGCATCCACCGCCGCCCCCTGGCCTTGCTTGTTGAGCACTTCATCGCGAAGGAAGTCTTCCAGCAGGGTGGCGAACTCGGCGTCGCTCACCGCGTTGTGGTCAACGCCGACAATCCGCAGACCCTCATCCAGCAAACCGTCGCGGCTGAGGTTGTACAGCGCCGGCATCAGCAGGCGCTTGACCAGATCACCGCGGGCGCCGAACAGGAACAGCGTGGTCGGCGGCGCCGGCAACGCCTTGGACTTCTTTCGCGTGGTGGTCATTTTTTCCCGGTCTCCACATGGCCGCCAAAGCCGAAGCGCATGGCCGACAGCAGCTTGTCACCGTAGGTGCCCTGGCCGCGGGAGCGGTAGCGGGAGAACAGCGAGTTGGACAGCACCGGCACCGGCACCGATTGCTCCATGGCCGCTTCGATGGTCCAGCGCCCTTCGCCACTGTCGGCCACCGAGCCGGAGAAGCCGTCGAGCTTCGGATCGCCCGCCAGGGCATCGGCGGTCAGGTCCAGCAGCCAGGAGGAGACCACGCTGCCACGGCGCCAGACTTCGGCGATATCGGCAACATTGAGGTCGAAGCGCTGGTCTTCCGGAAGGCTTTCCGAGGCCTTGGTCTTGAGGATGTCGAAGCCCTCGGCGAAAGCCTGCATCATGCCGTACTCGATGCCGTTGTGGATCATCTTGACGAAGTGCCCGGAGCCGGCCGGGCCGGCGTGGATGTAGCCGCGTTCGGCACGGTCGTCATCGGCGACCCGGTCCTTGGTCCGCGGGATGGTGCCCATGCCGGGCGCCAGGGCGGCGAACAGCGGGTCCAGGCGCAGCACTTCGGCGGCGTCGCCGCCGATCATCATGCAGTAGCCACGCTCCAGGCCCCAGACGCCGCCGGAGGTGCCGACGTCGATATACTTCAGGCCCTTTTGCGCCAGGTCGCGGGCGCGGCGGATGTCGTCTTTATAGTAGGTGTTGCCACCGTCGATGATCACATCGCCCGGCTCCAGCAACTGGCTGAGGGTGTCGATGGTGTCTTCGGTGGGTGCGCCCGCGGGCAGCATGACCCAGACCGCCCGGGGCTTTTCCAGGCCCGCCACCAGGGCCGGCAGGTCGGCGACGCCCTTGGCGCCTTCAGCGGCCAGGGCGCTGACGAAGTCGGTGTTGCGGTCAAAGACTACGGTCTCGTGCCCATTGAGCATCAGGCGCCGTGCAATGTTGCCGCCCATGCGGCCCAGTCCAATAATCCCCAGTTGCATGTGCTGATGCTCCTACTGCAAAAATTCTGATCAAAAAAAGTTATAGCCCAGTGGGCCGGGGCAAAATCCCGAGGGGCGCAACTATACAAGGCAAGAAGCCCCAAGACAGCGCAATCTTCAGACAGATTCCGAGTTTTTACCCCCGACGGCGCGAATTACCCATCGACCGGCCCCAGCCAATTCCCCTGACGGGCAGCAGAACAATGAAGATTAGTCCCGTGCCAGCCCCTGAAGTTTCCCTGGCCATGGGTGGATAACGCTGCAAGTCTGCGCGAAGACACAGCGACCGCGAAAAATAAAAAAGTTCCCTTTGCCCGAAAAAGAAATAAAATTGCCGCCGATAGTGCTTTGCGCAAGGGATGCGGCCAGCGAAGCATAGTTGAGACACGCCATTTGCGAGGTGAAGCAATGGGCACAGTACTACCGGCACGACCAGCACAAACCCTGTACGTCACCATTCGTCGTGACGAATTGCGTCAACTCAAAGACGAACGCGATCAACTGCAACGGGAGCTCGCACAATTGCGCCTGCAGTTGCAAAGCCAGGGTCAACCGGCGCCGCTACACCTCTCCTCCGCGAGCTGAGCCTCGCCCCTGAACGCAGGCCCGACCTGCGTTCAGCCCCGCTGTAGGTCCCGGGCCAAGCCGCCTTCCCTCGCCATACCGCCATAGCCCCCCGTTGCAGACCACAAAATAGCGACGTTCAGCTGACAAAGTTTTCACACTTGCCTGTCGATACTCCCGGCCATTGTGGCCGTCTTGTTACAAGACGGCGCTCATTCGCGACGCCCTTGGCGCGCAATGAATCTGGATCCCTGGGGAGCGCTCAATGGCATTGTTCAAACGCAGTAGTGCATCTGCGAAAGGTTTTGACTGGATGGGGCTGCTCTGGCTGTTCCTGTTCTTCTGGTATTTCTCCGGCATCACCCAACTGCTGATCCAGCTGACCGACACCTCCGGCTTCACCGGTTTCCGCCAGGCATTCTTCATGAGCGCCATCTGGCTGGCACCGATGCTGCTGTTCCCGGCGCGCACCAAAGTCATGGCCGCCGTGATCGGCGTGGTGCTCTGGGCCTGTTCCATGGCCAGCCTGGGCTACTTCTTCGTCTACCAGCAGGAGTTCTCGCAAAGCGTCATCTTCATCATGTTCGAGTCCAACCCCTCGGAAGCCGGTGAATACCTGACCCAGTACTTTGCCTGGTGGATGCTCCTGGCGTTCCTCGCCCATAGCGCATTCGCCTTCTTCCTCTGGACCCGCCTGCGCCCGGTCTACCTGCCTCGGGGCCAGGCCCTGGTGGCGGCGACCGCAATCCTGGTGGCCATCGTCGGCTACCCGCTGGTCAAGCAGATCTCCCGCGCCGATACCCTGGCCGCCGGCCTGGAGAAATTCGAAACCCGCATCGAGCCCGCCGTGCCCTGGCAGATGGTGATTGCCTATCGCCGCTACCGCGAGCAACTGGACGGCATGCAGGGCATGCTCGCCAGCGCCAGCAAGATCGCCCCCCTGACCAACCTCAAGGACAGCATGGCCAACCAGCCAGCGACCCTGGTACTGGTCATCGGCGAATCCACCAACCGCCAGCGCATGAGCCTGTACGGCTACCCGCGCCAGACCACCCCGGAGCTGGACAAGCTCAAGGACCAGCTGGCGATCTTCAACAACGTCATCACCCCGCGCCCCTACACCATCGAGGCGCTGCAGCAGGTACTGACCTTCGCCGACGAAGAAAACCCCGACCTGTACCTCAAGAGCCCGTCCCTGGTCAGCGTGATGAAGCAGGCCGGCTACAAGACCTACTGGATCACCAACCAGCAGACCATGACCAAGCGCAACACCATGCTCACCACCTTCTCCGAACAGGCGGACGAGCAGGTGTACCTGAACAACAACCGCAACCAGAACGCCCGCCAGTACGACGGCGACGTGCTCGAACCGTTCTCCAAGGCCCTGGCCGACAGCGCACCGCGCAAGTTCATCGTGGTCCACCTGCTGGGCACCCACATGAGCTACCAGTACCGCTACCCGCCCAGCTTCGACAAGTTCAATGATCGCCAGGGCGTACCGGCCGGCGTGCGCGACGACCAGTTGCCCACCTACAACAGCTACGACAACGCCGTGCTGTACAACGACTTCGTGGTCTCGAACCTGATCAAGAACTACGCCAAGACCGACCCCAACGGTTTCCTGCTGTACCTCTCGGACCACGGCGAGGACGTCTTCGACTCCGCCGGCCATGACACCCTGGGGCGCAACGAAGCCCGGCCGACGGCGCCGATGTACACCATTCCGTTCATGGCCTGGGCCTCGCCGAAATGGCGGGAAACCCATGACTGGAGCTTTGCCTCGGACCTCAGCCGCCCCTACATGAGTTCCCAGCTGATTCACACCTGGGCGGACCTGGCGGGCCTGAGTTTCGATGAGCTGGACCACAGCCGCAGCCTGGTGAGCGACAGCTTCAAGCCACGCCCGCTGCTGATCGGCGACCCCTACTCGCGCCAGAGCAAGCCCTTGATCGACTTCAGCCTGATGAAACCCAAGGCTCCGGTCGAAGCCACGGTGGTACAGAAGTAAGCCCCCTGTCACGCCCGCAGGATCCGGCTTGCCGGCAAACAGCCCCGAGAACCCTGGCCGGTTCCCGGGGCTTTTTTTTGCACCAGGCCGCGTCCGCAGGCGGCGCCTTCAAGGAGGTGCCCTTGCCGGCCAGCGCGGCCAAGCGCCGGCAAAGACACATGATGTCGAAATTGTAATCAGCACTTCAGGCTGACGTTAACCCTCGCTTAATACACTTCGGTGAAAATTTCGCCCATCACTTCTTGTGCAGGGACGTAACAAGTACCGAACATTCTTAAGCAGGAAAAACAGCATGAAACTTTCAACTTTGGTATTAAGCGGCCTGATTCTGGTAGGTTCCAGCGCGGCCTTTGCCGAAGGTGGCTCGGAAAATATGCAGCGCTTCTATGACAACTTCCGCGTTAGCCAGCAGCAACTTCATGGCGACAAGACCGAAAACACCGCAAAAGCCGAAAAGCAGAAATCCGAGCCCAACTATTCCGCCTCGGATGCCAAGCAACAACAGCCTGGTGCCTGACCCCCAGTTCCAGCGATACCCCTTCCCGGCAATCTGCTCCTTTGCCAGAAGTGGATGTTTGGCGCCCTTGCGGGCGCCTTTTTCATAGGGGCCGCCCTCCTTCTCTTGCACCCGCATGACAGGCAGATGACAACCCGGTCATCTGCCGCCCGCAGTGCCCCGGCTCAATTAGTATCGCCGCACCATGCCACTCGCCACTGATCGGACAGCCTGGTTAATCAGTTGAATTAGCTGGGTTATTTTATTGACCCTATAGCTACTACAGACTTTAACCTGCGCTCGCTCGACAGCCCCGACAGCTTTGAAGAGGATATTGCAATGCGCATTCTGGTGATTGAGGACGAACCCAAGACGGCCGACTACCTGCATCAGGGCCTGAGTGAAAGTGGCTATGTGGTGGACCGGGCGAACAATGGTGTGGACGGCCTGCACCTGATTCAACAACAGCCCTATGAGTTGGTAATCCTGGATATCAACCTGCCCGGCAAAGATGGTTGGCAAGTTCTTGAACAACTGCAGGGAAACTATCCCGCACGGGTCATGATGTTGACTGCCCGCGGGCGCCTGGAAGACAAGGTCAAGGGCCTGGATATGGGCGCCGATGATTATCTGGTCAAACCGTTTCAATTTCCCGAGTTGCTGGCCCGGGTTCGTACCCTGATGCGTCGTAGTGAAGTCATTGTCCAACCGGAAGTTCTGCAAGTTGCCGACCTGCAACTTGACCCGCGCCGTCATCGGGCTTATCGCGGCAGTCGGCGTATCGACCTGACGACCAAGGAGTTCACCCTGCTGCATGTATTGATGCGCCACAGCGGAGAAGTACTGACCCGCACCCAGATCATTTCCCTGGTCTGGGACATGAACTTCGACTGCGACACCAATGTGGTGGAAGTCTCCATCAGCCGCTTGCGGGGCAAGATCGACGACGCCAGTGACGTCAAGCTGATCCATACCCTGCGCGGTGTCGGTTATGTCCTGGAAGCACGCCCATGACAGCGCGCCCCGCCGCCGCGGCCAGCAGCCTGTCCATGCGCCTGGGGCTGACCGTCGCCCTGATGGGCGCGGCACTGGTGGTGCTGCTGGCAACCCTGGCCTACCTGGCGTTGAACCATGAGCTGGACAACCTGGCGCGCAAGGGCCTGGACAGCAAGCTGGAGCAGATCCGGCACAGCCTCACCAGCGACCTCAAGAGCAGTGACCTGGCGGCCCGCCCCCATTCCCTGCTGGACCTGGTGATGGGCCACGACAACCTGCAATTGAGCATCCTCGGCAGCGATCCGCTGGCCGAACCCCTGCTGATTGTTGGCGGTATGGCCCAGGAGTCCCTGCCCGAGCCCCTGGGCAATATCGGTGGCGATGGCTATGTCGACTGGCGCGACAGCCGCGGCAACCCCTTGCTCAGCGCCCTGCGGCAGATGAGCCTGCGCAACGGCGAGCAGGTCCAGGTGGTACTGACCCTGGACCGCAGCAACGATCAGGCGCTGCTCAGCGCCTACCTGCGTTCCACGGTGATCGCCCTGCCCCTGTTGCTGCTGCTGATCGGTTTCGGCGCCTGGTGGCTGGTGCAACGGGGCCTGCTGCCGCTGCAGCAGTTCAGCCGGGTCGCGGCGCGGGTGACCACCCAGGACCTGACCCACCGCCTGAAGCTGCAGGGCCTGCCCCGGGAGCTGGCGGAGCTGGGCCAGGGCATCAATGTCATGCTGCAACGCCTGGACGGCGGCGTGCAGCGCCTGTCGCAGTTCTCCGACGACCTGGCCCACGAGTTGCGCTCGCCCATCAGCAACCTGATGGGCAAGGCCCAGGTGACCTTGTCCCGGGAACGCCCGCCAGAGGAGTACAAGGCGGTGCTGGAGGCCAGCATCGAAGAGCTGGAGCGGGTCACGCGGATCGTCGCCGACATGCTGTTCCTGGCCCAGGTCAGCCAGCCGGCGTCCCAGGCCCGGTTCGCCCGGGTCTCGCTGGGGGAAGAAGCCCGCCGGGTCATCGACCTGTTCGCCCTGAGCGCCGAAGAGAAGCAGCTGCAACTGCAGCCCAGTGGCGATGCCTGGGTGCTGGGGGACCGGCTGATGATCCAGCGCTGTCTCTTATACACATCTCCGAGCCCACGAGACTCCTGAGCATCT
>ERZ1032257.218-NODE-218-length-9167-cov-10.580663_pt1 | contig 9167 bp, 7 predicted proteins | sample MGYA00518041_ERZ1032257 | MGnify/ENA primary metagenome ERZ1032257 (study PRJEB33718, sample SAMN03160162) | human skin metagenome | collected 2014-02-25 | study: EMG produced TPA metagenomics assembly of the PRJNA266117 data set (Human skin bacterial metagenome and... | reverse complement strand
TCTACACGTAAGGAGTCGTCGGCAGCGTCAGATGTGTATAAGAGACAGGACGATCGGGGTCGACATCATCGAACCGAAAGTACCACCGTTGGTGATGGTGAAAGTACCACCGGTCATCTCTTCCATCGACAGCTTGCCGTCACGGGCCTTCTTGCCGAAGGTGGCGATGCCGCCTTCGATTTCGGCCAGGCTCATCAGTTCGGCGTTACGCAGAACCGGAACCACCAGGCCACGGTCGCTGGAGACCGCAACACCGATGTCGGCATAGCCGTGGTAGACGATGTCGGAACCGTCGATCGAGGCGTTGACAGCCGGGAAGCGCTTCAGGGCTTCGGTGGCGGCCTTGACGAAGAACGACATGAAGCCCAGGCGTACGCCATTGTGGGACTTCTCGAACAGATCCTTGTACTTCGAACGCAGGGCCATGACTTCAGTCATGTCGACTTCGTTGAAGGTGGTCAGCATCGCCATGTTCGACTGGGCTTCAACCAGACGCTCGGCAACCTTGGCACGCAGGCGGGTCATAGGCACGCGCTTCTCGACGCGATCACCGGCAGCGAAGACCGGAGCAGCAGCGGCAGGAGCCGGAGCCTTGGCAGGCGCGGCAGCCGGAGCGGCTTTCTTCGCGGCAACAGCAGCGACCACGTCTTCCTTGGTCACACGGCCGCCTTTGCCGGTACCGGCAACGGAAGCGATGTTGATACCGTTTTCTTCAGCCAGCTTGCGCGCGGCAGGAGCAGCGATTGGATCGTCTTCGCCATCGGCAGCAGCCGGGGCAGCAGCGGCGGCGGCCGGAGCGGCGGCGGCAGCAGGAGCAGCGGCAGCAGCGCCGCCTTCAACGATGGAGCCCAGGACTTCGTCGGACAGAACGGTGTCGCCTTCGTTCTTGACGATAGCGCCCAGCACGCCGTCAGCGGTGGCCAGAACTTCCAGCACGACCTTGTCGGTCTCGATGTCAACGATCAGCTCGTCACGCTTGACGGCGTCGCCCGGTTGCTTGTGCCAGGTGGCAACGGTGCCATCGGCAACCGATTCCGGGAAAGTGGGGGCTTTGATCTCGATAGCCATTATCTGTGGTTCCTTAAATTCGGTTTCAGGTGCGCGAAGGCGTTAAACAGTAAAGGCATCTTGCAGCAGTTTTTCCTGCTGCTCAGCGTGCATCGATGCATAACCACAAGCTGGAGCAGCAGAAGCGTCACGGCCCGCGTACTCGAGTACGAGCGACTTGTTGTGACCGCTGATGATGCGACGCATGTGATGCTGGCTGCAGTACCAGGCACCCTGGTTCATCGGCTCTTCCTGACACCAAACGATGTGTTTGACGTTTTTGTACGGAGCCAGGACTTCGATCAGGTCGTCCTCAGGGAATGGGTACAGCTGCTCGATACGCACGATGGCGATGTCGTCACGACCTTCGGCACGGCGTTTTTCCAACAGGTCGTAGTAGACCTTGCCGCTACACAGAATGATGCGACCCACGTCTTTTGGATCCTGGGCATCGATTTCCGGGATAACGGTCTGGAACGAACCTTCCGCCAGATCTTCCAGGGTCGAGATGGCCAGTTTATGACGCAGCAGGGATTTCGGTGTCAGCACGACCAGCGGCTTGCGCAGCGGACGAATCACCTGGCGACGCAGCAAGTGGTAGATCTGAGCCGGCGTGGTCGGTACGCATACCTGGATGTTGTGCTCGGCGCACAGCTGCAGGTAACGCTCCAGACGAGCCGAGGAGTGCTCGGGACCCTGACCTTCATAACCGTGTGGCAGCAGCATGGTCAGACCGCAGAGACGGCCCCACTTGTGCTCGCCGCTGGTGATGAACTGGTCGATCACTACTTGTGCACCGTTGGCGAAGTCGCCGAACTGGGCTTCCCAGATCACCAGCGCGTTAGGCGTGGTGGTGGAGTAGCCGTATTCGAACGCCAGTACGGCTTCTTCGGACAGGAACGAATCGTACAGGTCGAAACGTGGCTGGCCTTCGTACAGGTGCTGCAACGGGATGTAGGTGCCGGCGTCCTTCTGGTTGTGCAACACCGCATGGCGGTGCGAGAAGGTGCCGCGGCCGATGTCCTGGCCGGTCATGCGAATCGGGTGACCTTCGAACGCCAGGGTCGCGTACGCCATGGTTTCAGCGTAACCCCAGTTGATCGGCAGGCCGCCGGCTTGCATCTTCTGACGGTCTTCGTAGATCTTCGCGACCTGACGCTGAACCACGAAGCCTTCCGGCAGCTCCAGCAGCTTGGCGGACAGTTCCTGAAGAGTCTTGAGGTCGAAGGTGGTGTCGTGACGCGCGGTCCAGGTATGGCCCAGGTACGGACGCCAGTCCACGAACAGCTCTTTGTTCGGCTCCTTGACCAGGCTCTTGACCACGTGCAGACCGTTGTCCAGCGCATTGCGATATTCGTCGACTTTCGCCTGAACACGCTCTGCGTCGAGCACACCGCCCTGGGTCAGGCGATCGGCATACAGTTCACGGGTGGTGCGCTGCTTGGCGATCTGCTGATACATCAGTGGCTGGGTGCCGCTTGGCTCGTCGGCCTCGTTGTGGCCGCGACGACGGTAGCAGACCAGGTCGATCACCACGTCGCGCTTGTACTGCATGCGGTAGTCGATGGCCAGCTGGGTCACGAACAACACGGCTTCCGGATCATCACCATTCACATGGAGGATCGGGGCCTGGATCATCTTCGCAACGTCGGTGGCGTACTCGGTGGAGCGCGAGTCCAGCGGGTTGCTGATGGTGAAACCGACCTGGTTGTTGATCACGATGTGCACAGTGCCGCCGGTACGGAAACCGCGGGTCTGGGACATCTGGAAGGTTTCCATCACCACGCCCTGGCCGGCGAACGCCGCGTCACCGTGGATCGAGATCGGCAGAACCTTGTCGCCGGTCTGGTCGTTGCGACGGTCCTGACGAGCGCGCACCGAACCCTCGACCACTGGAGAAACGATTTCCAGGTGGGACGGGTTGAACGCCATCGCCAGGTGAACTTCGCCACCGGTGGTCATGACGTTGGACGAGAAGCCCTGGTGGTATTTAACGTCACCGGAACCCAGCTCGACCTTCTTCTTGCCTTCGAACTCGTCGAATAGCTCGCGCGGGTTCTTGCCGAAGGTGTTGACCAGCACGTTCAGACGGCCACGGTGGGCCATGCCGATTACCACTTCCTTGGTGCCGTAGGAACCGGAACGCTGGATCAGCTCGTCGAGCATCGGAATCAGGCTCTCGCCGCCTTCCAGACCGAAACGCTTGGTGCCCGGGTATTTGGTACCCAGGTATTTTTCCAGGCCTTCAGCCGCAGTGACGCGCTCGAGCAGGTGGCTCTTGATGTCGGCGGAATAGGTCGGACGGCCGCGCACGCTTTCCAGACGCTGCTGGAACCACTGACGCTGCTCGGAATCGGTGATGTGCGTGAATTCAGCGCCAATGGTGCGGCAATATGTCTGCTGCAACGCTTCGTGAATTTCGCGTAGGCTCGCTTCCTCTTTGCCGATGAACAGGTCGCCGGCACGGAAGGTCGTATCAAGATCGGCATTGGTCAAGCCGTAATGATTGATCGACAGGTCTGCAGGTGCAGGACGCTGCCACAGCCCCAGCGGGTCCAGCTGGGCTGCCTGGTGGCCACGCATCCGATAGGCCTGGATCAATCGCAGCACTTCAACTTGCTTCTTCTCGTGCTCACTGCTCACGCTACCGGCGGATACCGGTTGGGCGCGGCGCTGGTTCTTTGCCAGCAAGACGAAATGATCGCGGATTGTCGAGTGCGAAACATCGATGGCAGTGCTGCCGTCGGTAGGCAACTTCTGAAAGTAAGTGCGCCACTCTTCTGGCACAGCGTTAGGGTCGTGCAGGTAGAGCTCGTAGAGCTCTTCCACATAGGCAGCGTTACTACCGGATAGGTAGGCGCTGTTCCACATGCGCTGCATCACGCTTTCTTGCATGCTTGGTCACCCTCGGTTAGGGGAACACCACCGGCGACGACACCGAGCAAGCTTGCAGAAGTCCGAATGCAGCGACCAAAACAAGCCACTTAGGATCACGCTGATAGTCCGGGTACCAGCCCGGATGCCCCTGCTTGTCTCATTTCTTCAAAATATAGAGCAGCCACTTTGTGAGCTGCTGCTCAGGTTAGAGCCATGACGCGGGTTGAAGCCCGCGCCGTGGCTTTTACGGGTACAGCGGTCCTACGGGTACAACAGCTGAATCACACGCCACTCTGCAGCAGCATGTTACGAATGTGACCGATGGCCTTAGTCGGGTTCAGGCCCTTCGGACAAACGTTGACGCAGTTCATGATGCCCCGGCAGCGGAATACGCTGAACGGGTCGTCCAGGGAAGCCAGACGCTCGGACGTCTTGGTGTCACGGCTGTCTGCCAGGAAGCGGTAGGCTTGCAGCAGGGCAGCTGGACCCAGGAACTTGTCCGGGTTCCACCAGAAGGACGGGCAAGAGGTCGAGCAGCAAGCGCACAGGATGCACTCGTACAGACCGTCGAGCTTCTCGCGCTCTTCCGGGGACTGCAGACGTTCGATGGCCGGAGCCGGCGTATCGTTCTGCAGGAATGGCTTCACCTTCTCGTATTGCTTGTAGAAGATGCTCATATCGACGACCAGGTCACGGATAACCGGCAGACCTGGCAGCGGGCGAACAACCAGCTTGTTCTTCTTGACCACGGCAGACAGCGGCGTGATGCACGCCAGACCGTTCTTGCCGTTGATGTTCATGCCATCGGAACCGCAAACGCCTTCACGGCAGGAACGACGGTAGGAAAAACCTTCGTCCTGCTCTTTGATCAGGGCCAGCACGTCCAGCACCATCAAGTCCTTGCCACCGGTGTCTACCTGGAAAACCTGGGTTTTCGGAGCCGAGTCGGTGTCAGGGTTGTAACGATAAACTTCAACTTGCAACATATCGATCACCCTTTAGTAAGTCCGGACTTTTGGTTCGAAAGTCGGAACAGTCTTCGGCGAGAAGTTGACCGCACGCTTGGCAACGCGCTTCTCACCCGGGAAGTACAGGGTGTGGCACAGCCAGTTTTCGTCGTCACGGTCTTCGAAGTCTTCACGGGCGTGAGCGCCGCGGGACTCTTTGCGCACTTCGGCAGCGATGGCAGTGGCTTCGGCCACTTCCAGCAGGTTCTGCAGCTCAAGTGCTTCGATACGCGCAGTGTTGAAAGCTTGAGACTTGTCGTTGATCTTGACGTTGGCGATACGCTCGCGCAGGTCAGCCAGCTGGGCGATACCCTTCTGCATGTATTCGCCGGTACGGAATACACCGAAGTAGTTCTGCATGCAGTTCTGCAGCTCGCGACGCAGGGTTGCAACGTCTTCACCGGTGGTGCGCTCGTTGAGCTTGGCCAGGCGGTTCAGGGCAACATCAACGTCGGTGTCGCTGGCGTCGCGGTATTCGATACCGTCGGTCAGCGCTTTTTCCAGGTGCAGACCGGCTGCACGGCCGAACACCACCAGGTCCAGCAGCGAGTTGCCGCCCAGACGGTTGGCGCCGTGTACCGATACGCAAGCCACTTCACCCACTGCGAACAGGCCAGGGATGATGGTGTCTTCGCCAGCGGCGTTCTGTGTGATGGCCTGGCCATGAATGTTGGTGGCAACGCCACCCATCATGTAGTGGCAGGTTGGAACGACCGGAACCGGAGCAACCACCGGGTCAACGTGCGCAAACGTCTTGGACAGCTCGCAGATACCTGGCAGGCGGCTGTGCAGCACTTCCTCGCCCAGGTGGTCGAGCTTGAGCATCACGTGGTCGCCGTTCGGGCCACAGCCGTTGCCGGCGATGATTTCCTTGACCATGGAGCGCGCAACAACGTCGCGGCCAGCCAGGTCTTTGGCGTTCGGAGCATAACGCTCCATGAAACGCTCGCCATGCTTGTTGATCAGGTAACCACCCTCACCACGGCAACCTTCGGTTACCAGTACACCGGCGCCGGCAATGCCGGTCGGGTGGAACTGCCACATTTCGATGTCTTGCACCGGAACGCCAGCACGCAGCGCCATACCAACGCCGTCACCGGTGTTGATCAGGGCGTTGGTGGTGGAGGCGTAGATACGACCTGCACCGCCGGTGGCCAGAACGGTGGCCTTGGAGCGGATGTAGGTGGTTTCGCCGGTTTCGATGCAGATAGCGATCACGCCGACAAAGGCGCCGTCCTGGTTCTTCACCAGATCGACCGCGTACCACTCGTTGAGGAAGGTGGTGCCGGCTTTCAGGTTGCCCTGATAAAGGGTGTGCAGCAGTGCGTGACCGGTACGGTCGGACGCTGCGCAGGTACGAGCAGCCTGGCCGCCCTTGCCGTAGTCCTTGGACTGACCGCCGAAAGGACGCTGGTAGATACGACCGGTTTCGGTACGGGAGAACGGCAGACCCATGTGGTCCAGTTCGAAGACCGCAGCCGGGCCTTCCTGACACATGTATTCGATAGCGTCCTGGTCACCGATGTAGTCGGAACCCTTGACGGTATCGTACATGTGCCAGCGCCAGTCATCGTTCGGGTCCGCCGAGGCGATCGCGCAAGTGATGCCGCCCTGGGCAGACACAGTGTGCGAACGGGTCGGGAACACCTTGGTGATCACCGCAGTCTTGTGGCCGCCCTGGGCCAGCTGCAGTGCGGCACGCATGCCGGCGCCGCCGCCGCCAATGATGATGGCGTCGAATGAAATGGTTGGAATGTTAGCCATGAATCAGATACCCCAGAGAATCTGCACACCCCAGACGAAGTAAGCGAACATCGCGACGCCGCATACTGCCTGGAAAAGGAAACGTACTGCTGTGGCCGACTTGCCCAGCGCCATCGGCGTCAGGTAGTCAGTCGAGATGGTCCACATGCCGACCCAGGCGTGAGCGCCCAGGGCCACCATGGCCAGCAGACTGAAGATACGCATCCAGTTGTTTGCGAACAGGCCATGCCACTGGGTGTAGTCAATGCCCGGATTCGCTACGAGGTATCCGATCAGGAAAATGAAATAAGCCGCGAGAACGACCGCAGACACACGCTGTGCCATCCAGTCATAAAGGCCCGAACGCGACAGGTTCGTAACGCTGGTTACCATATCCAAACTCCCGCCAGAACGATTACCACCACGGATACGGCGATAACGATTTTCGAGCCCAGCTTGCCGCCTTCCAGCGTCTCACCGATGCCCATGTCCATAATCAGATGGCGTACACCGGCCACCAAGTGATACAGCAAGGCGGACAGGAGACCCCATGCAACGAATTTGGCCAGCGGACTGGTCAAGCACGCCTTCACCTCGGCATAGCCTTCCTCGGAGCCCAGGGATTTGCTCAATGCATAAAGCATGATGCCGATGCCCAGGAAGAGGATGATGCCGGAAACACGGTGGAGAAACGACGTAACGCCGGTGATGGGGAGTTTGATGGTCCTTAGGTCTAGGTTTACAGGTCGTTGGCTATTCACGGCTTTTTTCACACTGAAGAGCCCCTAACAATCAGGGCAAAGTTGTTGGGGAGTGCACTGGTCAGGCAACCACTACCCAGGGAGTGCGACCCCCAGCAAAGCGGGCCCAGAAGCCTACGGAGGTCGGTGGCCGAGTATAGACAGTTAGGCTACTAATGACAACGCAAAGACCTTCCCCTAATAGCTGATTGCGTTAGCGTTATAAAAGGCGTAAATGGCGCTGAATTTCGCGAAAAAATCCCTCCCAAAGCCTTCTGGGACAAGACTTTAGGCAAATTGACATTCGGATTTATCTCACTATAGTGGTGCGGGCCCTGCGTGGGGGGTCTGTCTGATGATTTCAAGCATAAATAGGAGGCCACATGGCTGACAAAAAAGCGCAGTTGATCATCGAGGGCGCAGCCCCCGTCGAGCTGCCCATTTTAACCGGCACCGTTGGTCCCGATGTAATCGATGTTCGGGGTCTGACGGCCACGGGCCGCTTCACTTTTGACCCGGGTTTCATGTCGACCGCCTCCTGCGAGTCGAAAATCACCTACATCGACGGCGACAACGGCATTCTGCTGCATCGCGGCTACCCGATCGAACAGCTGGCCGAGAAATCGGACTACCTGGAAACCTGCTACCTGCTGCTCAACGGTGAATTGCCCACCGCCGAACAGAAGGCCCAGTTCGTCAGCACCGTGAAGAACCACACCATGGTTCACGAACAGCTCAAGAGCTTCTTCAACGGTTTCCGTCGCGACGCCCACCCGATGGCGGTGATGTGCGGCGTAGTCGGTGCCCTGTCGGCGTTCTACCACGACTCCCTGGACATCAATAACCCGCAGCACCGCGAAATCTCCGCCGTGCGCCTGGTGGCCAAGATGCCGACCCTGGCAGCGATGGTCTACAAGTACTCCATGGGCCAGCCGATGATGTACCCGCGCAACGACCTGTCGTACGCGGAAAACTTCCTGCACATGATGTTCAACACCCCGTGCGAGATCAAACCGATCAGCCCGGTACTGGCCAAGGCAATGGACCGGATCTTCATCCTCCATGCCGACCACGAACAGAACGCCTCGACGTCCACCGTGCGCCTGGCGGGCTCCTCGGGTGCCAACCCGTTCGCCTGTATCGCTGCCGGTATCGCTGCACTCTGGGGCCCGGCCCACGGCGGTGCCAACGAAGCGGTACTGACCATGCTCGACGAAATTGGCGATGTCTCGAACATCGACAAGTTCATCGCCAAGGCCAAGGACAAGAACGATCCGTTCAAGCTCATGGGCTTCGGTCACCGCGTGTACAAGAACCGCGACCCGCGCGCCACCGTGATGAAACAGACCTGCGACGAAGTACTCAAGGAACTGGGCATCAACAACGATCCGCAACTCGAACTGGCCATGCGCCTGGAAGAGATCGCCCTGACCGACCCGTACTTCATCGAGCGCTCGCTGTACCCGAACGTCGACTTCTACTCGGGGATCATCCTCAAGGCGATCGGCATTCCAACCAGCATGTTCACCGTGATCTTCGCCCTGGCGCGGACCGTCGGCTGGATCTCGCACTGGAAGGAAATGCTCTCCAGCCCGTACAAGATCGGCCGTCCACGCCAGCTGTACACCGGCTACGAGTCGCGTGACATCACCAAACTGGAAGACCGCAAATAAGACCTGCCTTGCGCAAACGTCTTAGCTGCACCGCTGTCTCTTATACACATCTCCGAGCCCACGAGACTCCTGAGCATCTC
>ERZ1032257.216-NODE-216-length-9202-cov-8.347874_pt1 | contig 9202 bp, 7 predicted proteins | sample MGYA00518041_ERZ1032257 | MGnify/ENA primary metagenome ERZ1032257 (study PRJEB33718, sample SAMN03160162) | human skin metagenome | collected 2014-02-25 | study: EMG produced TPA metagenomics assembly of the PRJNA266117 data set (Human skin bacterial metagenome and... | reverse complement strand
ATGCTCAGGAGTCTCGTGGGCTCGGAGATGTGTATAAGAGACAGGGCCATCACCGGGTAGCCCATGAGCACGATGATGCGGATGTCGGGCACGCCTTCGTAGCTGATGCTCTTGAAGATCTGGTCCGGGGTCACCCGGTACTCGATCAGCGCGCGATCGCGGTGGCCGCCCAGGGAATACAGGCCGGTGAGGATGCTGGAGATATGGTGCTCGATCTCTTCGTGGCTGATGATCTTGCCGGACACCGTGCGATAGCGGCCCTCGAAGCGGTCGGCGATCACAATGATGCCGTCACCTCCGGCACCCTGGGCCGGCTTGATCACGAAGTCGTTGCGCCCTTTGAGGATCTCGCCGAGCTTGTCGATTTCCTTCTCGGTGGAGATCACCCCGTACAGTTCCGGCACATGGATACCGGCCTTGATCGCCCGTTCCTTGGTGATGATCTTGTCATCGACGATGGGGTACAGGCTGCGCTTGTTGTACTTGAGCACGTAGTCGGCATTACGCCGGTTGATGCCCATGATTCCCCGCGCTTCCAGGGCTTTCCAGGTCTTCCACAGGCCGAACATCAGGAGTCGGCCTTGACGAAGGCTTTGAAACGCACCAGCTCCGTCAGGCGGTAGCCGCGGTAGCGACCCATCGCCAGCATGAAGCCCACCAGGATCAGCAGCATCGCCGGGAAGGTAAAGACGAAGTAGGTGAGTTCCGGCACGCTCATGATCAGGTGCGCCAGGGAGGCGGCGAACAGGGTGCCGATGGCGACTTTCATCGCATGGCCGCCGCCGCGCTCTTCCCAGGTGATGGACAGGCGTTCGATGGTCATGGTCAGGATCACCATCGGGAACAGCGCCACCGACAGGCCGCGTTCCAGGCCCAGCTTGTGGCTGAACAGGCTGATGGCGGCGATCAGCACCACGACGAAGGTCAGTACCACCGAGAGTCGCGGCAGCATCTGCAACTTCAAGTGTTCGAGGTAGGAGCGCAAGGACAGCCCGAGCGCGGTGATCACCGTGAACAGCACGATGCCAAAGCCCAACTGGGTCTCGCGGAAGGCCAGGGCGATCAGCACCGGGGTGAAGGTGCCGAGGGTCTGCAGGCCGATCAGGTTGCGCAGCACCAGGATCACCAGCACGCCGATGGGGATCATCACCATGATCATGAAGGTCTGCTGGGTCTGCAGCGGCAGGCCGTACAGCGAGTATTCGAGGAAGTTGGCGTCGGTGTTCTCGTCGGTCAGCTTGGCCAGGCGAATGGCGTTCATTTCGCTGTTGTTGAGGCTGAAGGTGACGTTGGCTTTCTTGCCGCCATCGACGGTGATCAGGTTGTCGTCGCCGGTCCCACCACAGCAGGCGGTCGCTGGGCATGCCCTGCTCACCGGTTTCCGGGTTGAAGTACAGCCAGTCGGTGCCGTTGAAGCTGCGCAGCCAAAGCTCCGGGGTCTGCGGCTGGTCGGCCACCAGGCGGATGGTGTGGACCTTTTCCACCGGCACGTGGGCGATGGACAGCAGCAGCTCGACAATCTTCGCCTTGTTGGTGCTGGACGGATCGCCGGCCAGCAGCAGCTTGGCGTTGTCGTCATTGGCGTTGTTGACCCGCTTGATGGCTTCGCTGATGAAGGTCTCGACGTCCGCCGAATGCTGGCGGATCGGCGCCAGCAGGGCGTCGGCGGCGATCTTTTCCGGGCCTTCCACGGCCATGCTGTCACGGAAGGTCGGGCCCTTGACCTTGGCTTTCTCGGCGCTGTAGCGCTTGGTCAGCACCAGGCGGTAGTACAGGGTCTGGTTGCCCTTGGCCCGGCGCGCCGACCAGGTGACCTTGCGGTTGCCGTCGACGCGGTTCACCGCCACCCCGTAGTTGTTGGAAATGAAGCTCTCGTTGAGGCTCACGTAATCGCGGCTCAGGGGCGGCACGAACATCTGGATCTTGATCGGGTCCTTGCCGTTGGCGACGAACTCGACCTTGGCATCGATGTTCCACAGATCGTCGGTAGCGTCTTCGGTCACCGGAATGCCGAGCACGAAGATCTGATAGGCCGTGATCGAAATGCCCAGCACCACCAGGATGGCGATCAGGACTTTCAGATGAAGGGTAAGAGAGCGCATTGGAATTACTCTGCGGTATGAGCGTCGGTGGCGCAGGCGGGTTTGCCAGCAGCGTATTTAAGACTGGGGTCGACCAGCGCATCGAAGCGTTTCAGGGCTTCGGAGCCGATCAGGAGCGGGTATTGGAATGCGCTGCGGTCGGTCAAGTTCACTTCGATGCTGCGCAAGGCGCTGCCCATGCAGACATCCAGGGCGATGACCGGCCGTGCGGTGTAGTTCTTGTCCTCATCGGGGTCGTAGTCGCCGGCACGGCGCTTGATCTTGCTGACCCGGGCCAGGGGCCGTTCGATGGGATGGGAATGGGCGGCGTCGATCGCCAGGTAGAAACGCACCCAGGACTCGCCATTGCGCTTGAAGCGCTTGATGTCGCGGGCACTCAGGGAAGCGGTCTTGGCCCCGGTGTCGAGCTTGGCCGCGACCTCCAGGTCGATGCCGGACAGCCGAGCGTATTCATTCAAGCCGTAGACAGTCTTGCCGGCGGCGGCGCTGATGCCGGGCAGGGCAAGCAGGCAGAGCAGTAGGGGAAGGGCCTTGAGTCTCATAGATCCTGATGGGCATGGGTTCTTCAGTTCAAGGCGACCGGCATTGCTGCGCAAGCTCCCTCGTATGCGTGCCATAAAAAGATGACAGGCCAATGCGGGCGGCATTCTAGCATGCTGGTTTTATGGCGCCAGCGCCGGGGGCGGGCCTTTTGTCTTGCCCTGGCGCTTAGGGTTATTAGACGATTGTCGACAATTTCTATTTTTCCTTTGACTGTTTTCGGGGTATTGGCTAATTTTTGCCTAATTGATTTTAAAGGTGTCGACAATATGCTGGATCAACTCGAACACCCGATGCAGGCACAGGACGATTCTGAAACCCTGTCCGAAAACGTCTTCCGGCGGATCCAGGCGGCCATCGTCAAGGGTGAGATCGCCCCGGGCAGCAAGATCTCCGAGCCTGAGCTGGCGCGCACCTACGGCATCAGTCGCGGCCCGCTGCGCGAGGCCATCCACCGCCTGGAAGGTCAGCGCCTGCTGGTGCGGGTGCCCCATGTCGGCGCCCGGGTGGTGTCCCTGAGCCATGCCGAGCTGATCGAACTCTACGAAATCCGTGAGTCCCTGGAAGGCATGGCCTGTCGCTTGGCGGCCGAGCGCATGACCACCGAGGAAATCGACGAACTGCGCCGGGTGCTCGATACCCACGAACGCGATGCGGCGTTCCAGGCCGGCGTCGGCTACTACCAGCAGGAAGGGGACTTCGACTTCCACTACCGGATCATCCAGGGCGCCGGTAACCGCACCCTCACGCAGATGCTCTGCGGCGAGCTGTATCAACTGGTGCGCATGTACCGCATCCAGTTTTCCGCGACCCCCAACCGCCCGCACCAGGCCTTTGCCGAACACCACCGGATTCTCGATGCCATTGCCGATCGCGACGGCGAACTGGCCGAGTTGTTGATGCGCCGCCACATCGGCGCCTCGAAACGCAATATCGCGCGTCACTACCAGGACAGCGCCCATCAGACAGCCACTCCACGAGGTGAGTCATGAGTTCCAACAAGAGCACTCCAGGCCAGCGTTTCCGCGATGCGGTCGCCAGCGAACAGCCGTTGCAAGTGGTCGGCGCGATCAACGCCAATCATGCCCTGCTGGCCAAGCGCGCCGGTTTCAAGGCCATCTACCTGTCGGGCGGCGGGGTCGCTGCCGGCTCCCTCGGCGTGCCTGACCTGGGCATTACCGGTCTGGACGACGTCCTCACTGATGTGCGTCGTATCACCGACGTCTGCGACCTGCCGCTGCTGGTGGACGTGGACACCGGTTTCGGTTCGTCGGCCTTCAACGTGGCGCGCACCGTCAAGTCGATGATCAAGTTCGGCGCCGCGGCGATCCATATCGAAGACCAGGTCGGCGCCAAGCGCTGCGGTCACCGCCCTAACAAGGAGATCGTTTCCCAGCAGGAAATGGTCGACCGCATCAAGGCCGCGGTGGATGCCCGTACCGACGACAGCTTCGTGATCATGGCGCGCACCGACGCCCTGGCGGTGGAAGGCCTGGAGTCGGCCCTGGAACGCGCCGTGGCGTGCATCGAGGCCGGCGCCGACATGGTGTTCCCGGAAGCCATCACCGAGCTCGAGATGTACAAGATCTTCGCCGATCGGGTGAAAGCCCCGATCCTGGCCAACATCACCGAATTCGGCGCCACACCGCTGTACACCACCGAACAGTTGAAATCCGTGGATGTTTCCCTGGTGCTGTACCCGCTGTCGGCGTTCCGTGCCATGAACAAGGCCGCAGAAAACGTCTACACCGCGATCCGTCGCGACGGTACCCAGCAAAATGTGATCGACACCATGCAGACCCGCATGGAGCTCTACGAGCGCATCGACTACCACAGCTTCGAGCAGAAGCTCGATGCGCTGTTCGCGCAGAAGAAAGGCTGAATCAATCCCTGTGGGAACGAGCTAGCTCGCGATGGCCGTCAGCGATAACGCGCAGCCCCTGATTCGCTGGGGCGCGTGGGCCCGGATCGCGAGCAAGCTCGCTCCTGCACTGTCGGGGGAGCCCCGACCCGTGAAGTTGCCAAGTCCCTAACAAATTCAAGATTGGAGAGAGCAATGGCCGAAGCAAAAGTATTGAGTGGTGCAGGTCTGCGCGGCCAGGTGGCCGGGCAAACCGCGCTGTCCACCGTGGGCCAGGCCGGTGCCGGGTTGACCTACCGCGGCTATGACGTGCGCGAACTGGCGGCCGATGCGCAGTTCGAGGAAGTCGCCTACCTGTTGCTGTACGGCGACCTGCCGACCCAGGAACAACTGGCCGCCTACAGCGCCAAGCTGAGCAAGCTGCGCGATCTGCCACAGGCGCTGAAGGAAGTGCTGGAGCGCATACCGGCCCAGGCCCATCCGATGGATGTGATGCGTACCGGTTGCTCGTTCCTGGGCAACATCGAGCCGGAGAAGGACTTCTCCCAGCAGCACGACGTCACCGACCGCCTGCTGGCGGCCTTCCCGGCGATCATGTGCTACTGGTACCGCTTCAGCCACGAAGGCGTGCGCATCAATTGCGTGAGCGACGAGCAGACCATCGGTGGCCACTTCCTGCACCTGCTGCATGGCAAGAAGCCCAGTGACTTGCACGTCAAGGTGATGAACGTCTCGCTGATCCTCTATGCCGAGCACGAATTCAATGCCTCCACCTTCACCGCCCGGGTCTGTGCCTCGACCCTGTCGGACCTCTATTCCTGTGTCACCGCGGCCATCGGTTCGCTGCGCGGCCCGCTGCACGGCGGCGCCAACGAAGCGGCCATGGAGCTGATCGAGCGCTTCCAGAGCCCCGAGGAGGCGACTGCCGAGTTGCTGCGGATGCTCGAGCGCAAGGACAAGATCATGGGCTTTGGCCATGCGATCTACAAAGACAGCGACCCGCGCAACGAGGTGATCAAGGGCTGGTCGCAGAAGCTGGCTGACGAAGTCGGTGACAAGGTGCTGTTCCCGGTGTCCGAAGCCATCGACAAGACCATGTGGGAGCAGAAGAAACTCTTCCCCAATGCCGATTTCTACCACGCCTCGGCGTACCACTTCATGGGCATCCCGACCAAGCTGTTCACACCGATCTTCGTCTGCTCGCGCCTGACCGGCTGGGCCGCCCACGTGTTCGAGCAGCGTGCCAACAACCGCATCATCCGTCCAAGCGCCGAGTACATCGGCGTTGAACAGCGCAAGTTCGTGCCAATCGAGCGCCGCTGACCGGGAGGGCGCCGGTACTGTTGATTGAATGCACCGCAGCACCTGCAGGAGCGAGCTTGCTCGCGATAGCGATGGACCAGCCGACAGCGATGTCGGACCTGATTCAGTCATCGCGAGCAAGCTCGCTCCTGCAAGGGATAGATGCCCATTCAACACGGTGCCAGGCGCTCCCTTTGAAACTACCGTGACCGAGCCCTGACCATGAACAGTGAATTTCGCAAGACGCTGCCCGGCAGCCAACTGGACTATTTCGACGCCCGGGCGGCGGTCGATGCGCTTAAGCCAGGCGCCTACGACAGCCTGCCCTACACCTCCCGCGTACTGGCGGAAAACCTGGTGCGCCGTTGTGATCCGGCAACCCTCAACGCTTCCCTCGGCCAACTGATCGAACGCCGCGACGACCTGGACTTCCCCTGGTTCCCGGCCCGCGTGGTGTGCCACGACATTCTTGGCCAGACCGCACTGGTGGACCTGGCCGGCCTGCGCGACGCCATCGCCGACCAGGGCGGTGACCCGGCGCTGGTCAACCCGGTGGTGCCGACCCAGTTGATCGTCGACCACTCCCTGGCGGTGGAGTGCGGCGGTTTCGACCCGGACGCCTTCGACAAGAACCGCGCCATCGAAGACCGGCGCAACGAAGACCGGTTCCACTTCATCAACTGGACCAAGAAGGCCTTCAAGAACGTCGACGTGATCCCGCCCGGTAACGGCATCATGCACCAGATCAACCTGGAGAAAATGTCCCCGGTGATCCAGGTGCTCGACGGTGTGGCCTTTCCTGATACCTGCGTCGGCACCGACAGCCACACCCCCCACGTGGATGCGCTGGGGGTGATCGCCATCGGCGTGGGCGGCCTGGAAGCCGAGAGTGTCATGCTCGGCCGCGCCTCGTGGATGCGCCTGCCGGACATCATCGGCGTCGAGCTCACCGGCAAGCTGCAGCCGGGCATCACCGCCACCGACATGGTGCTGGCGCTGACCGAGTTCCTGCGCAAGCAGAAAGTGGTGGGGGCCTGGCTGGAATTCTTTGGCGAAGGTGCCGCGGCGCTGACCCTGGGCGACCGCGCCACCATCTCCAACATGGCTCCGGAATACGGCGCCACGGCGGCGATGTTCTACATCGACCAGCAGACCATCGACTACCTCAAGCTCACCGGCCGTGAAGACGAGCAGGTGCGTTTGGTCGAAAGCTACGCCAGGCACACCGGCCTTTGGGCCGACAGCCTGAAGAGCGCACGCTACGAGCGCGGCCTGCAGTTCGACCTGTCGTCGGTGGTGCGCAACATGGCCGGGCCGAGCAACCCGCACGCCCGGGTCGCCACCAGCGACCTGGCGGCCAAGGGCATCGCCGGGCAGTGGTCCGAAACCCCGGGGCAGATGCCGGACGGCGCGGTGATCATCGCCGCGATCACCAGTTGCACCAACACCAGCAACCCGCGCAACGTGATCGCCGCCGGCCTGCTGGCGCGCAACGCCAACAAGCTGGGGCTGACCCGCAAGCCATGGGTCAAGTCGTCCCTGGCCCCGGGTTCGAAAACCGTGGCCATGTACCTGGAAGAGGCCGGCCTGGGCCATGAGCTGGAGCAACTGGGCTTTGGCGTGGTGGCTTTTGCCTGCACCACCTGCAACGGCATGTCCGGTGCCCTCGATCCGGTGATCCAGAAGGAAATCATCGACCGCGACCTGTACGCCACCGCCGTGCTGTCGGGCAACCGCAACTTCGATGGGCGCATCCACCCTTACGCCAAGCAGGCGTTCCTGGCTTCGCCGCCGCTGGTGGTGGCCTACGCCATTGCCGGCACCATCCGTTTCGATATCGAAAAGGACGTGCTGGGCCTGGACGCCAACGGCCGGGAAATCCGCCTCAAGGACATCTGGCCGAGCGATGAGGAGATCGATGCGGTGGTCAAGGCGGCGGTCAAGCCGGAGCAGTTCCGCAAGGTCTACATCCCGATGTTCGCCATCCACGAAGACACCGGCCCGAAAGTCGAGCCGCTGTATGAGTGGCGCCCGCAGAGCACCTACATCCGCCGTCCGCCGTACTGGGAAGGGGCCCTGGCCGGTGAGCGCAGCCTGACCGGGATGCGCCCGCTGGCGGTGTTGCCGGACAACATCACCACCGACCACCTGTCGCCGTCCAACGCCATCATGGCGGGCAGCGCGGCCGGCGAGTACCTGGCGAAAATGGGCCTGCCGGAAGAGGACTTCAACTCCTACGCGACCCACCGTGGCGACCACTTGACCGCTCAGCGCGCGACCTTCGCCAACCCGAAACTGTTCAACGAAATGGTCCAGGAAAACGGCAAGGTCAAGCAGGGTTCCCTGGCGCGGATCGAGCCGGAAGGCAAAGTGGCGCGGATGTGGGAAGCCATCGAAACCTACATGCAGCGCAAGCAGCCGCTGATCATCGTTGCCGGTGCCGACTACGGCCAGGGCTCGTCCCGCGACTGGGCAGCCAAGGGCGTGCGCCTGGCGGGGGTGGAAGCCATCGTCGCCGAAGGCTTCGAGCGCATCCATCGTACCAACCTGGTGGGCATGGGCGTGCTGCCGCTGGAGTTCCTCGCGGGCACCGACCGCAAGACCCTGGGTATCGACGGCACTGAAACCTACGACGTGATCGGCGCGCGCACGCCTCGGGCGCAACTGACCCTGGTGATCAACCGCAAGAACGGCGAGCGGCTCGAGGTGCCGGTGACCTGCCGCCTCGACACCGCCGAAGAGGTATCGATCTACGAGGCGGGCGGGGTGCTGCAACGCTTCGCCCAGGACTTCCTGGAATCGGCAGTAGCCAGCTAAGCAACGTACCGGGGGCGGGCCGCAAGGCGCCGCCCCCGGTCATTATCGGGACCTGAAATTCATGGCATTCGTAGCGCAGATCAAGATTCCCGCCACCTACATGCGTGGCGGCACCAGCAAGGGCGTGTTCTTCAACCTGCAGGACCTGCCCGAGGCGGCCCAACTGCCGGGCGCAGCCCGTGATGCCCTGCTGTTGCGGGTGATCGGCAGCCCCGATCCCTATGACAAGCAGATCGACGGCATGGGCGGCGCCACGTCCAGCACCAGCAAGACGGTGATCCTGTCCAGGAGCATCAAGGCCGACCACGACGTCGACTACCTGTTCGGCCAGGTGGCCATCGACAAGGCCTTTGTCGACTGGAGCGGCAACTGCGGCAACCTCTCGGCGGCAGTGGGCTCCTTCGCCATCAGCAGCGGCCTGGTGGACCCGGCGCGCATTCCGCAGAACGGCGTGGCGGTGGTGCGCATCTGGCAGGCCAATATCGGCAAGAGCATCATCGCCCACGTGCCGATCACCAACGGCGAGGTCCAGGAACTGTCTCTTATACACATCTCCGAGCCCACGAGACTCCTGAGCATC
>ERZ1032257.214-NODE-214-length-9212-cov-8.346511_pt1 | contig 9212 bp, 10 predicted proteins | sample MGYA00518041_ERZ1032257 | MGnify/ENA primary metagenome ERZ1032257 (study PRJEB33718, sample SAMN03160162) | human skin metagenome | collected 2014-02-25 | study: EMG produced TPA metagenomics assembly of the PRJNA266117 data set (Human skin bacterial metagenome and... | reverse complement strand
GATCTACACGTAAGGCGTCGTCGGCAGCGTCAGATGTGTATAAGAGACAGCCACCAGCGCCCACTGGGCCAGGGACAGACCGAGGATCGGCGGGTACGGCGTGGAGCAGAAACCGTCCACCTGAAAGCCCAGGGGGAAGATCTTGGCCAACGGCAGGCTGTCGACAATCGGCTGCAGTACATCGATGCCACAGCTCACCGAGGGGTAGAACTGGGTGTACACATGGTGCCCCGCCACGCCCGCGCCGGCGAGGGCGCAGATGACCACCAGGGTTTCCATGACCGTGACCCCACGTCGCGAACTCATGGCCGCGCCGATGAAGGCAAACAGTGCAATCAGCAGCAAGGCATAACGCTGCAGGATGCACAGCGGGCACGGCGCCTCGCCCAGCACCACCTGCATGTACAGGGCTCCGCCGATCAGTGCCAGGCAGATAATCCCCAGCAGCACCAGGAAACGCCGCTCGCGTCCCAAACCCAGTCTGTCGTCACTCATCCCTATTCCTTTTTCTGTTGTGTTCAGCCTGCCCCCGAGACCCGAGGCGGCAGACCGAGATTGTCTTCGATGAACCCGTCGATCGCGTGCAGGCCAATACTCGCAGAGGCACACCCGGCTGCCGGGAAGTCTACACGTTGAACATGACCTTTGAATGCAGGGACGTACAGCGCCACTGCAACGCGGCTTCGGGCGCTTTGCCAGTTGCGGACAATAGCGACAAGCAGGTTAAGAGTGGATTAACCGCCATACCAAATACGCCGAGAATAAAGGCGGTTTCGGGAAAATCAGCGAATGCCGGAGCGACATGAAACGAAGGGGAGAGAGAAAAGGCCGGCGCCCGTGGGGAGCCGGCCGGGGTGGTTATTCCAGGGTCGCTGCCGGACCGAAGAACTCATAGCGGCTCTGCTGCTCGGGAATGCCCAGGGCCTGCAGGTGGCGCTTGATCGCGGCCATGAAACCCTTGGGCCCGAGGAAGTAGGCGTCCAGGTCGCGTTGCTCCGGCAGCCACTCGGCCAGTTGCTCGCGGGTCAGCATGCCCAGCTTGTCCGCCGCCGGGCTGACACCGTCATCCTCGGCGTAGCAATAGAAGCGCTTGAGCTGTGGATACCGCTGGGCCAGTTCATCGACCCAGTTGCGAAAAGCATGCACCTGGCCGTTGCGGGCGCAGTGGATGAAATGCACCGGACGCTCGGTGGCCAGCGCCGCCTCCAGCATCGGCAGGGTTGGAGTGATGCCCACCCCGCCGCTGATCAGCACCAGCGGTTTGTCGCTGGCCGCCAGGGTGAACTCCCCCGCAGGAGGGAACAGCATGACGCTGGTGCCCACCGGGCATTGGTCATGCAGGTAGTTGGAGGCCACGCCGCCGGTTTCGCGCTTGACGCTGATGCGGTACTGGCCCTGGTTGGAAAGTGCCGAAAGGGAGTAGTTACGACGGATTTCCTCGCCCCCTATAAAGAGCTGCAAACCGATGTACTGCCCCGGTTCAGCGGCGAGGATCGGCCCCTGGTCCAGCGGTTCGAAATAAAAGGAGGTGATTTCCGCGCTTTCTTCCACCTTCTGCACCAGCCGGAACTCACGGGCACCGCGCCAGCCGCCGGGCGCCTGGGCTTTCTCGTCGTAGATCGCCGCCTCGGCGCCGATCAGGATATCCGCCAGCTGGTTATAGGCGGCGGCCCAGGCATCGATCACTTCCTGGGTGGCGATCTCGCTGCCCAGCACTTCGGAAATGGCCCGCAGCAGGCAACCGCCAACGATGGGGTAATGTTCCGGAAGGATCTGCAAGGCGACGTGCTTGTTGATGATCTTGGCCACCAGGTCCCCCAACTGGTCCAGTTGGTCGATGTGCCGGGCATACATCAGAACACCATTGGCCAAGGCCCGGGGCTGATCGCCGCTGGCCTGATGCGCCTGGTTGAACAGTGGCCGCACTTGCGGGTACTCGGAGAGCATCATCCGGTAGAAGTGGGTAATCAGGGCTTCGCCGCCGCTTTCGAGCAGGGGCACAGTGGCTTTGATAATGGCACGATCTTGAACGCTTAGCATAAGGACAACTCCTGGACTTTATGACTGCTTGCAGGTTTCCTATGCCTAATCAGTTTTCGTGCCAGAAATAAATACTTTAAATATCAACAAGTTAAAATAAATATAGTCATAAAGACATTCTGTCTTTTATAGTCATTAAGACACCACGGAGTCATTATGACTGCAAAATCCCTGCTCACCGCCCTGCTTCCCCTGGTCACCGACCTGTCCCGCGAACTGCCCGAAGGCGAGCGCTATCGCCGCCTGCTGGAAGCTCTGCGCGCCCTGCTGCCCTGCGATGCCACTGCACTGCTGCGCCTGGATGGCGAGTGGCTGGTGCCACTGGCGGTCAACGGCTTGAGCACCGACACCCTGGGCCGCCGTTTCAAGGTCAGCGAGCATCCGCGCTTCGCCGCCCTGCTCAGCAGCCCGGGCCCGACCCGCTTTGCCAGCGACAGCGACTTGCCCGACCCCTACGACGGCCTGGTGGAAGGGCTCGATGATCACCTGGAAGTGCATGACTGCATGGGCTGCCCGCTGTTCGTCGACGAGCGCCCCTGGGGCCTGCTGACCCTAGATGCCCTGGACCCGCAGCGCTTCGAACCCATCGAGCTGGATGCCCTGCAAGCCTTCGCCAGCCTCGCCGCCGCAACGGTCAGCGCCGCCCAGCGCATCGAACGCCTGGCCCAGCGCGCCGAAAACGAGCACCAGCGGGCCGAGGTCTATCGCCAGGCCAGTGGGCAGAACCGCGAGATGATCGGCCAGAGCAAGGCCCACAAACGCTTGCTGGAGGAAATCAAGCTGGTGGGCGGCAGCGACCTGACGGTGCTGATCACCGGAGAAACCGGCGTCGGCAAGGAACTGGTCGCCCAGGCTATCCACGCGGCTTCGCCCCGGGCCGAGCAGCCGATCATCAGCCTCAACTGCGCGGCCCTGCCCGACACCCTGGTGGAGAGCGAGCTGTTCGGCCACGTGCGCGGCGCCTTCACCGGGGCCACCCAGGATCGCCGGGGAAAATTCGAACTGGCCAATGGCGGCACGCTGTTTCTCGATGAAGTGGGCGAGTTGTCGCTGACAGTCCAGGCCAAACTGCTGCGGGTGCTGCAAAGCGGCCAACTGCAACGCCTGGGGTCGGACCAGGAGCATCGGGTCGACGTGCGCCTGATTGCCGCCACCAACCGCGATCTGGCGGAAGAAGTGCGCAACGGCCGCTATCGTGCCGACTTCTACCACCGTCTCAGCGTCTACCCCCTGCGGGTGCCGGCACTGCGCGAGCGCGGCCGCGATGTGCTGCTGCTCAGTGGCTACTTCCTGGAACAGAACCGCTCGCGCATGGGCCTGGGCAGCCTGCGCCTGAGCGTTGAAGCGCAACAGGCGCTGCTGGCCTACCACTGGCCGGGCAACGTTCGCGAGCTGGAGCACTTGATCGGGCGCAGCGCTCTGAAAGCGCTGGGCAACCACCCCGAGCGGCCGAAGATCCTCAGCCTGGATGCCGGCGATCTGGACCTGCCCCGGGCCAGCGAAAGAACCAGCGCCCCCGTCGAGCCTGCTGTTGCAACCCAGGCCATGCCAGCGGTCGCCGGCGACCTGCGCCAGGCCACCGACCACTACCAGCGCCAACTGATCAGCAGTTGCCTGGAGCGGCACCAGCACAACTGGGCCAGCGCCGCCCGTGAGCTAGGCTTGGACAGGGCCAACCTGAGCCGCCTGGCCAAGCGCCTGGGCCTGCGGTAAACGCCAGCGCCGACAAAGCGCCCCGCCCCTCTGCAGGAGCCGGCTTGCCGGCCAGGGTCGCGCCGCCGACGGAAAGCGGGAACACCGCTAAAGCCAGCCCTGAACACGTCGATAACCCGTTATCAATGGTTGTCCGTGGCCCGTGCCACGAGCCAATTTTCTCCAGAGAAGGTTTTTATGTCCTCCAACAAAGCCCGCGCAGATTCGCTATCGCTTCTGCTGTTTACCTTGCGCAGCGGCAAGCTGATGGCAATCAACCTGCTTAAAGTCAGTGAGATCATTCCCTGCCCGCCGCTGACCAAGCTGCCCGAATCCCACCCCCACGTGAAAGGCATCGCCACCCTGCGGGGCAACTCGCTGTCGGTGATCGACCTCAGCCGGGCCATCGGCGAGCGGCCCCTGGCCGACCCCGACAGCGGCTGCCTGATCGTCACTGACGTCAGCCGCTCCAAACAGGGCCTGCACGTGCAGGCCGTGAGCAAGATCGTGCATTGCCTGACCACCGATATCCGTCCACCGCCCTTCGGTTCCGGCGGCCTCAAGTCCTACATCACTGGGGTGACCCAAGTGGACGGCACCCTGGTGCAGGTACTGGATATCGAGAAAGTGATCCATGGCATCGCCCCGGCCCAGATCGAGATGGCGCCCACCGAGCTGAGCATGGAAGACGCCGAAGCCCTGGGCAACGCGCGGATCCTGGTGGTGGACGACAGCCAGGTGGCACTGCAGCAATCGGTACACACCTTGCGCAACCTCGGCCTGCAATGCCACACCGCCCGCAGCGCCAAGGAAGCCATCGACTGCCTGCTGGAACTGCAAGGCACGGCCAACGAGATCAACCTGATTGTCTCGGACATCGAGATGTCGGAGATGGACGGCTACGCCCTGACCCGCACCCTGCGGGAAACCCCGGACTTCGCCCACCTCTACGTGCTGCTGCACACCTCCCTGGACAGCGCCATGAACAGCGAGAAAGCCCGTGTGGCCGGTGCCAACGCCGTGCTCACCAAGTTTTCCTCGCCAGAACTGACCCGCTGCCTGATCGACGCCGCCAAGACCATTGCCACCCAGGGCGCCTGAGGCATGAGCCAGATCCACTGTTTGTTGATGCGCCGCGATCTCACTGCCCCATTGGCAGCGCCGCAGTGGCCTGCCGGCATCACTGTGTACAACTACAGCCCCGAGCATGCGCAGGCTGTGCATCAGTTGATGCATCTGGGCTACCAGGACGGTGGCGGCGACGTCCCGGTGCTGGACAGCTGGCGCCAGGCCTTCGAGAGCGATGCCGAATACGACCCCGAACTGTGCCTGGTGGCCCGGGATGCCGAAGGTGTGATCGGCGTCGCCCAGTGCTGGACCAGCGCCTACATCAAGGACCTGGTGGTACACCCCCGCGTGCGCGGCCAGGGCCTGGGGTGCGCCTTGCTGCAACAAGCCTTCATCCTGTTCGCCGAACGCCGGGAAGGCTGTGTCGATCTGCGGGTACTGGAAGGCAACCTAGGGGCCCGGCGCCTCTACGAACGCGTCGGCATGTACATCGTGCGTCACGAAACCCTCGACTGATCCGCCGGTCACTATCCTGTAGCCGCCGCCGAAGGCTGCGAACGGCCGGATCAGCCCCGGCGATCCCAACGCCCCTGCGCCCCAAGGAGCCGCCCCCATGAACGCCAAGACTCTGTGCCTGCTCTGCCTGGCCACCCTCACCGACCAGGCCAGCGCCTCCAGCGACGATGCCTGGGCCGCCCTGGAGCAGGCCATCCGAATCAGCTGTACCCAGGCCAGCGGCCTGAAAAACCCCAAACCCGTGGGAACCATCGCGCAATTTCCCGACCAGGTCGGCGTCAGCGCCCTGTTGCTGCAAGGCCGCTACCCGCAGAAACACATGCGCGGCCAATCGGGCATCGAACTGTGCCTGTACAACAGGCAGACCGGCCAGGCTGAGGTCAGCGAGTGGGACTCGATCCGGCCGGCCCTCACGGCCCGGTGAATGGCGCATAACTTGCTTCGGCATGGACCCGGGTAGCGTCCATGACGGTTTTCCCACCTGACTCCTGCTGATCCACAAGGCGCTTCGTGCAATGAACACTCAGTTTTCCTGCGTCGGCTGCGGCAAATGCTGCAACGATCACCACGTGCCCCTGACCCTGCTGGAAGCCCGCGGCTGGGCGGCCGACGGCGGCCAGGTGATCATTCTGGTGGAAGCCTTCCTCGGCAATGGCCTGGGGCTGCCGGTGCAGCAGCGCGAGCACGCCGAACGCCGTTCCTGCCGGGTCCGCAGTGGCGCCACCGAAGCCTATGTGGCGATCACCTTCGCCGCCTACAACGTCGGCCCCTGCCGGAATCTTGACGAAGACCAGCTGTGCCGCATCTACCAGCGCCGGCCACTGGTGTGCCGCATCTACCCCATGGAAATCAATCCGCACATTCCCCTCAACCCGCAGGCCAAGGAATGCCCGCCGGAATCCTGGGAACAGGGCCCGCAACTGATTCTGGGGAATGAACTGGTGGATCAGGAGTTGGCCGAGCTGATCCGCCGCTCGCGCCAGGCCGACCGTGACGACATCCACACCAAGGAAGCCATTTGCGCCTTGCTGGGCATTCGTACCACAGCGCTCAAGGGCGACGGTTTCACCGCTTACCTGCCGGACATGGGCGCCCTGGCTAACGCCATCGACCAGGTCCAGGCTGCACCACCCGGAGCACCGGGCCAGCCCTGGCGCTTTCACCTGTCCGGAGACGATATCGCCGATCAGGTCCAGGCCGCCGGTGCCCAGGTGGTCAGTGAAACGCCTCTGGACTACGCCTTCATTTCCCTGCGCTCCGCCTGAGCCGCGGACAATGGCGGGGCGGCGAACAGCCCTAGCCGCGCTTGTGCCAGAACTCCAGGGCCAGTTGCCGCAAGTCCCCCGCCAGCCCGGCCACGTCGCCTGAGTTGACGTGGCTGAGCTGGCCGGCACTGACGGTCGCCTCACAGGCATTGCGAATGCCGATGATGTTGCGGTTGATATCCTCGCTGACTGCGCTCTGCTCTTCCACCGCTGCGGCGATCTGCAAGCTCATCTCGGTAATCTGGTTGACCCGCTGGCTGATGCCGTCCAGGGCCACCGCCGCGCGCTTGGCCTGGTCGACACTGCTCTCCAGGTGCTGGCTGCTGTGCTGCATGGCCTCCACCGCATTGCGCGCGCCCATTTGCAGGGTGCTGATCATGCGCTGGATCTCGTTGGTGGAATCCTGGGTACGCTGGGCCAGCCCGCGCACTTCATCGGCGACCACGGCAAAACCCCGGCCCTGCTCCCCGGCCCGCGCCGCCTCGATTGCCGCATTCAGGGCCAGCAGGTTGGTCTGCTCGGCGATGCTGCGGATCACCTCCAGCACCCCGGAAATGTCGGTGCTATGGCTTTCCAGTTGATGGATGACCTCGGTGGCCCGCTCCAGCTCGCTGGCCAGGCGCAGCACCGCACTGCGGCTTTCGCCCACCAGCAGGTGGCCCTCACGGGTTTCGCTTTCCGCCTGGTCCGCCGCCACCGAGGCCTGCTGGGCATGGGTGGCGACCTCGGCGACGCTGGCCGCCATCTGGTGAATGGCCGCCGCCACCTGATCGGTTTCCGCCTGCTGTTCCAGGGTGCTGTTGTGGCTGCTGTGCAGATGCTCCACCAGTTCCGCGGCATGCCCTTCCAGGCGCTGGGACGCATCGCCGATGCGCCCCACTACCGCGCCCACCTGGGCTTCGAGCATCTGCAGGGCGAACTCGATGCGCCCGAACTCGTCGGTACGGCCGGTGTAGATGCCCTGGCTCAAGGGGTTATCACCGATCTGCCGGGCGCGCTCGGCCAATCGATCCAGTGGCCGCGCTTGCACGCCGACCGCCGTCAGGCTCAGGCACCACCCCATGGCCATCACGGCCCCCTGGACCATCCAGGATTCGGGCAGCAGCCACACTGAAACGCCGTAGCTGCCGATGAAGCCGGCGCTGATGGAGGCCCAGAGACGCAACCGCAGGCTGATCACCGGCAACAGGCTCCACCACGAGGGGCCGGCACCGTTGAGCTGGGCATAGGCCCGCTCCGCCGCCTCGATCTGACGGACGCTGGGTTTGGTGCGCACCGACTGGTATTCCACCGCCTGGCCATCGCGGGTCACGGGCGTGACATAGGCACTGACCCAATAGTGATCGCCGTTCTTGCAACGGTTCTTCACCATGCCCATCCACGAACGGCCGCGCTTGAGGGTGCGCCACATGTGGGCGAAGGCCGCGGAGGGCATGTCCGGGTGGCGCAACAGGTTATGCGGCGCGCCCAGCAACTCCTCACGGCTGTAGCCACTGATCTTGATGAAATCAGGGTTGGCGTAGGTGATCGCGCTAGTCAGATCAGTGGTCGAAAGGATATTCGCATCAGGGGCAAAGTCCACGTTTCGCCCAGTAACCGGAAGGTTGATCTTCATGGATAGCGCGCTCGTATGTGTTGGGTGGAGTCGGCAGGGCTGCTGACTCTAAGCGCACTGATGCCACAAATACTGATCCAGCTCAGGTTTAAAGCAATTAGCCATCATTGCGATTAAAAAAGCGCAAATCGGGATTTTTTCTGCGAATGTCGGCGATATCAGCGTTTGCCCATGGAGCGACGAGTGCCGGGAGGCGCTGCGCCGGGGGTCTTGGTGTGTCCGTTGCTGGCACCATTTTTGTACCAGGGCTGCTGGGCATTCTTGGCAGGAGCAAACTCGGAAGGCTTGAAGGGAAACTTGAACGCCGGGATCGCCGCTGTGCTCGGGGTGTCGGTAGCGGTTGCGTCAGCGGCCGGGTCGACGTTCAGGGCGTCATCCGCAGCGGGTTGTGCAGGGGAAGTCATGGAAACTCCAGGAGAGAAAGGAAATCCGCGCCGGGGTGCAGGCCGCAGTGGGCGCCAGTATACCTGTGCGCCAGCCATCTTTGATCGGGGCCCACCGGGAGTTTTCTGACAGCGCTGACAGCTGGCCGTCACGGTGCTGACCGGGTTGTCGGGCTATAACTGTGCCCAGATCATGGCCATCCTTCCGACATCATTGCCTGGCGCTCTCACCCCATGCCCATTGCCAAGAAAACAGTCGTGACCGCAGCGGTACTCGTGGTGCTCATCGCCGGTGTCGCGTGGTTCCTGAACAAGCCCGCCACTGCCAGGCTGGCCGCGCCCACGGCCATTCCGGTACGGGTGGTCAGCGTGCACCAGCAGGATGTGCCGCGTTACGCCAGCGGCATCGGCACGGTGCTGTCGCTGCACAGCGTGGTGATTCGCCCACAGGTGGATGGCATCCTGACCCGGCTGCTGGTCAAGGAGGGGCAACTGGTCAAGACCGGCGACCTGCTGGCGACCATCGATGATCGTTCGATACGCGCCAACCTCGATCAGGCCCGGGCCCAGCTGGCGCAGAACCAGGCCTGTCTCTTATACACATCTCCGAGCCCACGAGACTCCTGAGCATCT
>ERZ1032257.213-NODE-213-length-9223-cov-9.825916_pt1 | contig 9223 bp, 9 predicted proteins | sample MGYA00518041_ERZ1032257 | MGnify/ENA primary metagenome ERZ1032257 (study PRJEB33718, sample SAMN03160162) | human skin metagenome | collected 2014-02-25 | study: EMG produced TPA metagenomics assembly of the PRJNA266117 data set (Human skin bacterial metagenome and... | reverse complement strand
CTACACGTAAGGAGTCGTCGGCAGCGTCAGATGTGTATAAGAGACAGGGGTTGAGGTTGGGCCGGTAGAAACCGGTGGTTACTACGTCCTGCTGGGCGATGGCGAACTTGGCCTGCATGTCGGCGATCACTTTGGGGGTCGCCGTGGCCGTCAGTAGCAGGGCCTGGGGGATGTTGAACTGGCGCTGGTAGTCCGGCAGTTTCAGGTAGTCGGGGCGGAAGTTGTGGCCCCATTCGGAGATGCAGTGCGCCTCGTCCACCACCAGCAGGGAGATGGGCACCTGCTGCAGAAAATTGCGAAAGCGTTCGTTCTTCAGCCGCTCCACCGAGATCATCAGGATCTTCAGCTCCCCGGAACGAGCCCGGGCCATGACCTCATTGGCTTCATCCCGGCCCTGGGCCGAGTCGATGCTGGCAGCGGCAATGCCGTGGCGCTGGAGGAAGGCCAACTGGTCCTGCATCAGCGCCAGCAGCGGCGAAACCACCAGGGTCAGGTGCGGCAGCAGCAGGGCCGGCAACTGGTAGCACAGGGACTTGCCCGAACCGGTGGGAAAGATCGCTGCCGCCGAGCGCCCGGAGAGCACCGCGCTGACCGCGGCCTCCTGGCCCGGACGAAACTGTGGATAACCGAAGACCTGTTCCAGGGTGCTGTGCATAAGGGTCACTCCTTGGACCGCTGACCTGTCTTGAAGACTAGCGGGACAGGTCGGCAGGGCCAGAAAAGGTCGAAGGAAAAGCGCTACCGGATGATACCGGGCACAAGAAGCTTCATCGGCAAGCCAGCCCCAGCGCAGTAGCCGGCTTGCCGCTAAAGGAGGCCACCGCTAGCGCAAGGTCCGGCAATCCAGCCACTGCACGCCGTTGTGCTGATTGGCCTTGAGCAAGGCCGGAACCGCCTGGGCGGCCTTGGCATGGGTGTCATGGAACAGAATGATGCCCCGGCGCCAGAGCAGCATCAGTGTCTGCACCCGCTGCGCGGCCGCCTCGGCGCCGACCTTCTTGCTCCAGTCCTGGGAGTCGATGTTCCACAGCATCACCTGCACCCCCTGGGCCTTGAAGAACCCGGCGCTGTCACTGCGACGCTGCCCGTATGGCGGCCGGAACAGCGGCAGGTACTCATTGGTCAACGTGCGGTTGGCCAAGTTGGCGCTGCGAATCACCGAGCTTTGCCATTCGTTCCAGGAGGAGTGGGACTTGTGCTCCCAGCCGTGTACGCCCACACACTGACCGTCGTACAACTCGCGCATTTTCCCTGCCGAAGACTGGCTCAGGCGCGCCTGAAACGAGTCCCCCAGGACAAAGAAAAGGCTATGCAGATCGTAGGCCCGCAGCACCTCGATCAACTGATCCGTAGGCCCGTCTCTCAGGCTCGGCCCATCGTCGAAGGTCAGCAGAAACTGCCGGTCTGCCAGTTCGTCGCCCAGGCGCTCTGCCGGGTCCATGCGCTGGATCTCACTGCTGACGGCGGGAAACAAGGCGGCCAGGCGCAGCTGTTCATTGAGGTACTGCTGATGAAACTGCCCACTGGCCTCACCCCAGGCGCCGTAGGCCGCCTTGCTGGCGCCGGTGAAACTGGCCGCCAGTTGCCGCAGCTCCCCAAGGCTGCGTACCTGCAGACAGAAAGGCTGGCCATCACAGCCCTGGCTGGCCTGCCGGTAGTTGCCCAGCAATTGGTCCCAAAAACGCTGGCGCAGTTGATCCACCGACTTGCGGTCAAGCTGCCGCACTCCAAGCCGCTGCTTGAGGGCCTTGTCATCCAAGGCCTCGGTGGCCAGCAGGGCTTTGCTGAACATCAGAATCTCGGCCCGGGAGGCGGTATCGAAATCTGCGGCGCTGGTCAGCGGATTCGGCCAGCCACTGCGGTCGATGGTGGCGAACACCAGCGGCCCGGCCGCCTGGGCCACCCCTGTGGTCAGACACAGCGCCAGCAACCAGGGGAAAACACGAATTCGCATACCAACCTCCATAAATGCACAACGCGCCACTGCCGGCGCGTTGTGGAGATAACTTCTGCCTGTGTGATCAGCGGTTCTGCAACCGCTCTATCGCCTTGTCGTACACCGGGTTGGCCTTCTGCTCCCGGGCCTTGCGGTAGTGCTCCAGCGCCGTGACCAATTGCCCGGCATCTTCGTAGATGCGCCCCATGTCGTAGTAGGCGCTGGCGCGTATGGTGGGTGCCGACGGGCCACTGGCCAGGGCGATTGCCTGGCGATCGGCGGCCACGGCCTCGTCGGGGCGGCTGTTCTTGCGGTTGGACAGCGCCAGGTTGCTGTAGGCCTGGGCAAAGCCTGGATCCAGCTCGATGGCTTCGCGATAGTAGATACCCGCACTGCCGAAGTCGCCCTTGCGGTAGGAAGCCTCGCCTTTCTGGTTGAGGCTCTTGGCATCCACCGGCCCCTCGTCCCTGGCCAGCACTTCATCGATGGGCTTGCCATTGGCCAGTAGCAGCGGATCGAGGTCGCTCATCCGCGACTCCACTTCCTCGTTGCCTTGCAGCACCCGATCGATGTCCTGCAGTTGGCCATTGGCCGTCAGGCGAAACACTACCCAGAGGTTGCCCTGGCGGTTCTGTGGCACCCGGTAGCTGCGCATCAGCGTCGGGCCCTTATAGACAAAGACCTGCGCCTGGCTGCGGCCCAGGCGCAAGGATTCGGGATTATTGCCGTTGGTAAAGTCGTGCACCGCATACACGTAGGCATCGCCCGGCACAGGCTGTTCGATGGTGAGGGTCTCCGGCCCGCGGCTGTCGGTGCTATCCACATTCATCCGCGCCCCCGGCCCGGTGCCGGTGGCGTAATACAGCAACCGGTGGGGATAGCTCAAATGCGCATCCAGGTCTTCCCCCGGTGCACTCCAGCTCAGCACCACGCGCAGGCTTTGCGGATCCTTGAGCACCGGGCTCATGGCGTAGCTCAGCCCCTGGCACGGGCACTTGGCCCGCAGGTCGGCATAACCGAGCTTGCGGATCAGCAGTTCACTGCCCGGCGAATCGGCGGCCTCCAGCGTCACTCGCCCCTGGGCATCGGTCCGTCCGGAAGCCTGCCCCAACTGCACTTCGGCATCGGCCAGCACCGCGTCCTTGACCACCGCATCCAGCACCTGGAGCGACAACGACTGAGCCTGCACCGGACTCATCAGCATCCCTAGCCACAACAACGCCGCCAGGCGGAAAAAAGCCATAACAAAATCCCTGTAGATAACGATGGCCGGACCTCTGTCCCGCCCCACCCATCAGCGGCGAACCATACACAGTTTTGCCCGCCAATGCTCGGCCTGGCGCCGTAAATACAGCGCAAAACGACAGTCTTGCCTACCCGGAGCAACGCCCCCCGTCCCGACCTCCGAGCACTTGCAAGCCAAACCCCTACTCGCCTTACACTGCAGCTCCTGGAAACCGCAAGTGAACCCCGACCATGCAACTGGCCCCCGGCTTTCCCGACGACGTCATCATGCGCCAGCTCATGCAACTGCTGCATGAGGAAATAGGCCTGCCCGAGCGCAAGACTCTTCGCCTGAACACCGCGATCAATCTCGACCTGGGTTGCGACGGCGCCGACGCCCGTCATTTACTCAACGCTCTGGAAGAACAGTTTGATATCGATTTTGTCGATTTCGACAGCTATCGCTACTTCCAGCCCGAAGGCTACGATGTGTCCCTCAAGCGTCGCGCCAAGGGTCGGGGAGACAAGCTCCCGCTGACCATCGGCATGCTGTACCGGGCGCTCAAGGAGCAACGCTGGGACACTCAGGAGCTGGAAGGCCTCTAAGGTCCACGGCAGTACATAAGGAAATGTCGTGGACGTACTGATGGGCTTGCTCGCCGCCCTGCTCTGGGGCGGCACCGATTTTCTCGTGGGGCTCAACGTGCGCGCCGTGGGCGTGAAACGTGCGGTGTTCTTCAGCCAGAGCCTGGGGTTCACCCTGATGAGCCTGCTGCTGACGATCTTTCCCGCCTTCCTGCTCAAGGCCATGGCCGCGCCCCTGGAGGTCTGGCTGATGGGCGTGGTCGCCGCGGCCTTCACCGTCTCCGGCGCCCTGGCCCTGGGCAAGGCCTTCGCCCTGGGCAAAGCCTCCATCGTCGCCCCGTTGGTGACCTCCTACGGTGTGGTCACCACCTTGCTGTCCTGGGCCAGCGGCGAGCAGATCAGCCTGCTGCAGCTCATGTGCATCCTGTTGTGCGTGATCGGCGTGATCCTCTCCAGCCTGCACTCGGACTCCAAGCTGCCCCACAGCACCGCCGCCGGCCGCTCGATCTTCTTCGCCCTGCTCTCGGCCTTCCTCTATGGCACCAGCTTCTGGCTGCAGGGCCGCTACACCCTGCCGCAACTGGGGCCGATCAGCATGCTCTGGCTGGGTTACGCGGTGGGCAGCGGCGTGATGCTGCTGATGGTGCTCAAAGTTGCGGACGGGCTGAAGATCCCGCCGCTGAAGAACTGCGGCCTGCTGGCCTCCACCAGCCTGATGAACCTGGGCGCCTTCTTCGCCTTTTCCTGGGGTGCCATGAGCGGCTCGGTGTCGGTGGTGACGGTAATCAGCACCCTGTCCGGCGGCATCGCTGCGGTGCTGGGCTATGTGTTCTTCAAGGAGCGGCTGACGGCGGTGCAGGTGACGGGGGTGGTGCTGGTGTTGCTGGGGGCGTTGGTGTTGCACTTGAAGACGTGAGGGTGTCTGGCTGGCCCAGGGGATGCCGCGCATCCCATCGCAGCCTGCGCCTGCGGCTACAGCTGCGCACAAAAAAGCCGCCCCGAAGGGCGGCTTTTTAATGGCAGGTCGAAGCTTACAGCTTCGGACCAGCAGCCTTGATCGCGTCGCTCACGTCGAACTTCTTGAAGTTCTCGATGAACAGGCCGGCCAGGGCCTTGGCGGCTTCGTCGTAGGCGGCTTTGTCAGCCCAGGTGTTGCGTGGGTTGAGCAGGCCGGTTTCAACGCCCGGTACGGCTTTTGGCACGTCCAGGTTGACGATTTCCAGGTGCTCGGTCTCGGCACCGATCAGCGCGCCGCTCTGGATCGCTGCAATCACGCCACGGGTGGTGGGGATGTTGAAGCGTTTGCCCACGCCGTAGCCACCGCCGGTCCAGCCGGTGTTGACCAGGTAGACCTTGGAGCCGAAACCGCGGATGCGCTTGATCAGCAGCTCGGCGTATTCGCCCGCCGGACGCGGGAAGAACGGTGCGCCGAAGCAGGTGGAGAAGGTCGACTTGATGCCCGAGCCCGAACCCATTTCAGTCGAGCCCACCAGAGCGGTGTAGCCGGACAGGAAGTGGTAGGCGGCTTGTTCTTCGCTGAGGATCGAGACGGGCGGCAGTACGCCGGTCAGGTCGCAGGTCAGGAAGATCACGGCGTTAGGCTCGCCACCGAGGTTCTTCGGTGCGCGTTTTTCGATCAGCTCGCGCGGGTAGGCGGCGCGGCTGTTCTGGGTCAGGCTGTCGTCGGCGTAGTCGGCTTTCTTGGTGACCGGGTCGATCACCACGTTTTCCAGAACGGCACCGTGCTGGATGGCTTTCCAGATCACCGGCTCGTTCTTTTCCGACAGGTCGATGCACTTGGCATAGCAACCGCCTTCGATGTTGAACACCACGCCCACGCCCCAACCGTGTTCGTCGTCACCGATCAGGTAACGGCTTTCGTCAGCGGACAGGGTGGTCTTGCCGGTGCCCGACAGACCGAAGAACAGGGTCACGTCGCCTTCTTCGCCCATGTTGGCGGCGCAGTGCATCGGCAGTACGTCGGCAGCCGGCAGCAGGAAGTTCTGCACGGAGAACAGGGCTTTCTTCATTTCACCGGCGTAGCGCATGCCGGCGATCAGCACTTTCTTGGCCGCGAAGTTGAGGATCACGGTGCCATCGGAGTTGGTGCCGTCGCGCTCTGGCTCGCAGACGAAGTTCGGCGCGTTGAGGATCTGCCACTCATCCTTGCCACCGGCGTTGTACTGCTCGGGGTTGATGAACAGGCAGCGGCCGAACAGGTTGTGCCAGGCGGTCTCGGTGGTCATTTTCACCGGCAGGTAGTGCGCCGGATCGGAACCTACATGCACATGGGAAACAAAACGCTCGCGCTCGCCCAGGTAGGCTTCAACGCGGTCCCACAGGGCGTCGAACTTGGCCGCCGGGAACTTGCGGTTGATCGGGCCCCAGGCGATAGCGTCCTGGGTGCTGGGCTCTTCTACGATGAAACGATCCACTGGCGAACGGCCGGTACGATGACCGGTGCGAACCACCAGAGCGCCGGTATCGGCAAGCTCGCCCTCACCGCGGTTCAGGGCTTCTTTGACCAGATCATCCACACTCAGATCGGTGTACACGGCGTTATTGGCTTGCGTCATGAGGTTCCCCGTCGGCCATTGGCCGAGTGCTCCAAACGTTTTGTAGTAGAAACTCGCGCACTACTACCGCGAAAAAAGTGCGCCGGATTATGCCAGAAAAGCCCCAAAATAGTAGGGCCCTCCCGTCAGCACGGCGTAATTCCGGCGTTTGCCAGGTGATTTACCTGCGCTGAATCGTTTTAGTGACGAGTATCTGACGGCGTGTCCACGCCCGCCCCCGCGAACAATTGCGCGATATCAGCGGCATCGAACAGGTAGCGTTCGTTGCAGAACTGGCAATCGATCTCGATGCTGCCGCCATGTTCGACCACCAGTTGCTGGGCATCTTCCAGACCCAGGCTGACCAGCGCATTGCCCGAGCGTTCCCGCGAGCAACTGCAGCGAAAACGCAGCGGCTGCACGTCGAACAGGCGCACGGCTTCTTCGTGGTACAGGCGGTGGAGCACGGTTTCGTTGTCCAGGCTCAGCAGCTCATCGGCGGTCAGGGTGCTGGCCAGGGCAGTGAGGTGCTGCCAGCTGGCGTCACGCTCTTCCTGATCACGCAGGCGGTCGGCGGGCAGTTGTTGCAGGAGCAGGCCACGGGCGCTGCGGCCGTCGGCATAGAGCCAGAAACGGGTGCCGGTCTGTTGCGACATGACGAAGTAGTTGGTGAAGCATTCCGCCAGGTTGGTGCCGTCCAGGTCGACGATGCCCTGGTAGCGCTGGCCATTGGTCGGGTCCACGGTCAGGGCCAGGACGCCGTTGGGCATCAGGTCGGCGAGGGTGGCATCAGGGGCGATCTGCTCCGCGTCGTAACGGGCCAGGCCACGGATCTCGCGCTCGCTGGAGCACTCGATCATCAGCAGCGGCACCGGGCCTTCGGAACGGGCCTGGAGAATCAGCAAGCCATCGAATTTCAGGGTGCCGACCAGCAACGATGCCGCCGCCATCAGTTCGCCAAGCAGCTGTGCAACCGGCTCGGGATAGGGGTGTTTGGCGAGGACTTCCGCGTAACTGCGCTCCAGCGCCACCAGCTCGCCGCGGGTGTCGCTCTCATCGAAGATGAAGCGTTGAGTGAAGTCGGTATCCGGCAAATCAGTCATAGGTCTGGGTATCTGAATGATGACAAAAAGGTGACAAGCACCGAAAATTGCGGCTTTGCACCATGAGGGTGCAGTTTTGCGGTGATTGGAGATATTTTATGAACAATCCGGGTTTGTTCCAAGCAAGGTGGAACCTCGGCAAGCTGGTTCTGTGCAATTTACTCCCTTTGGCCCTGCTGGGTTTCTGGTTGTGGCCCACCGGGCAGGCGCTCTGCACGGTCTTCGACGAATGGCTGTTCCACCACCTCAACGCCCCTCTGGCAAGCAACTCGACCTGGCTGCATATCTGGGCCGTGGCCAGCCTGCGGCCGTTCGATATCGTAGTGGGGCTGATCATGCTCGGCCTGCTGATTCGCGGTGACTGGGTGTTCAAGGCGGTGGACGTGCGCCGTGCCTTCTTCGGCTTTCTATCGATCCTGATTCTGATGGTGGTGATTCGCGCGCTGTTTTCCAAGCTGGTGGCCGTCATGAACTGGCAGCACAACAGCCCGTCCATGGTGCTGGAAGGCGCCGTGCACATGAGCGACTACTTCCCGGGCTGGGAAAAGACCTGGGAACTCAAGGACCGCTCCAGCCAGAGCTTCCCGGGCGACCACGCTTCGGTGCTGCTGATCTGGGGCCTGTTCATGGGGATCTTCAGCCGCAGCATCGGCCAGTTCCTGATCGTCTGGGGCCTGACCCTGCTGTTCATGATGCCGCGCCTGGTGGCAGGCGCCCACTGGGGCCAGGACGACTACATCGGCGGTGTGCTGCTGGCGGTGCTGGCCCTGGGCTGGGGCTACTACACCCCGTACGCGGCGCGGATGTCGAACTTCCTGCTGCGCCTGACCCACCCGCTGTTCAACCTGTTGAGCCGGATGCCCGTGCTCTCGCGCATGAGCGTGGTGCGCGCCAGCAGCCTGCTGCGCTAAGCAGCCCCGTAGGAGCCGGCTTACCGGCTCCTACGGTTTCATTCGTGGTTGCTGCCGTGGAACTTGAACAGGTCCCGGCGCTGTTTCTTGCTCGGTTTACCGTCGGTGCTCACTCCTAGGGCACCAGCCTTGCGCTGGGCCGCAGCGGCTTCGCGCTTGGCGATGCTGGCCTCGGTTTCCGCGTACAGAGCCTGCGCTTCAGGAGCGCCACGGCGGACGATGGACAGGGCCTGGACCACCACGGTGCGTTCGTCGAAGCCGGCGCGAATCTGGTATTCATCGCCTACCCGCGGCTCCTTGCCCGGTTTGCAGCGCTCGCCCCGGTGATGCACCTTGCCGCTTTCAATCGCTGTCTTGGCCAGGGCACGAGTCTTGTAGAAGCGCGCTGCCCACAGCCATTTATCCAGACGAACCTTGTCCTCTTCTTCCTGCTTGTGCGCCACTGGAATTCCCCTCGCTGAAAAATGTCGCAACTTTACCGCCTGCAAGCGGGCTCTCATAAACCCTGCCGCTCACCTAAAATAACCCAGGTTGCGCCCTGATACGCGAGGAGTCCCCGTGACTGACTTCCCCACTTCCCTGACCTCGCCCGGCAACCGTTGCGAAGGTTGCCAGCAAAGCCAGCCACTGGGCTTCGATTTTTCCTTCGCCTACCAGCCCATAGTCGATCTGCGGGACCGCTCGGTCTTCGCCCATGAAGCCCTGGTGCGCGGGGTCAATGGCGAAGGGGCGGGAACGGTGCTGGGCCAGGTCAATGACAGCAATCGCTACCGTTTCGACCAGCGCTGCCGGACCCAGGCAATCACCCTCGCCGCCCAGTTGGGGATGCAAAGCCACCTGTCGATCAACTTCATGCCCAACGCCTGTCTCTTATACACATCTCCGAGCCCACGAGACTCCTGAGCATCT
>ERZ1032257.191-NODE-191-length-10068-cov-8.469989_pt1 | contig 10068 bp, 7 predicted proteins | sample MGYA00518041_ERZ1032257 | MGnify/ENA primary metagenome ERZ1032257 (study PRJEB33718, sample SAMN03160162) | human skin metagenome | collected 2014-02-25 | study: EMG produced TPA metagenomics assembly of the PRJNA266117 data set (Human skin bacterial metagenome... | reverse complement strand
TACACGTAAGGAGTCGTCGGCAGCGTCAGATGTGTATAAGAGACAGCAGCCCGACACCGCCACCGACGTTGTGCAAGGTCATCAGCGAGCCCATGGCCACCGAGCCCACTTCCTGGGGCACCGAGGAAATCCCCAGCACCGTGGACGGCCCGAGAATGCTGGCCCACCCCAGGCCCATGACGACAAAGGCGCCCAGCAGATAAGGCAGCGAAGTCTGGCCATCGAAACCGGCCTGCAACAGCGCCGACAGCACGAACAGCAGCAGCCCGGTCTTGATCAGCAGCGCCGGCCCCTTGCGATCCACCAGGCGCCCCACCAGCGGTGACAGCAGCGCCACCCCCAGGGTGGTGGGCAGCAACAGCAGGCCGCTGGCCTGCACCGTTTCGCCGCGGATCTGCGCCAGGTACAGCGGCATGACGAAAAACGCCACGCAGTAGAACAGCGCCAGGCCGAAACTGGCCGCCACCCCGGCAACGAAACGCCGGTTGGCGAACAGCTTGAGGTCGATGATCGGCGCGGCCACCCGCCGCTCCACCGCCAGGAATGCGCCCAGGGCCAGCAACGCCAGCGCCACCAGGGCCAGGGTCAGGGGTGAGCCCCAGCCCCAGCTGCCGCCCTGGACGATCACCAGCACCAGGCTCGGCAGGCCGATCAGCAACAGCAGCGCGCCCCAACCATCCAGGCGCGCCCCGGTCTCGGCCGAACGCGACTCCTTCACGCTGAAGCTGCAAATGCCCAGGCTCAGCAGTACGAAGGGCACGTTGATGAGAAAGATCCACTGCCAGCCGAAGGCGCTGGTTATCAGCCCGCCCAACACCGGGCCGACCGCCAGCCCCACTCCATTGACCCCGAACAGCACCCCGAAGGCCCGACCCTGCTCGGCGGTCTCGAAGGTGCTGGAGACAATCGCCCCCGAGGCGGTATAGAGCACCGCGCATGCCAGCCCCTGGGCCACCCGCGCGCCGATCAGGGTATCGATCTGCCCCGCCAGCCCGGCCGCCAGGGAGGCCAGGCCGAACACCGTCAGGCCGATGAACAGCACCCGCTTGCGCCCATGCAGGTCGGCCAGGCGCCCCACCAGCACCATGAAGCTCGACAGGGCCAGGATGAAGCCGTTGATCACCCATTGCAGGGCGTCCACCGAGGCCCCGAGGTCGGCCTGCAGGGCCGGTAACGCGGTGTTGACGATGGTGAAATCCACACAGCCGAGAAAACTGGCGATGCTCACACCGAGCAATGCCCACCATTTGCGTTGCTGTTGCGCAAAAACGCCCATGGAAACTCCTTGTCAGTCATAAAAAAACGCTCTGTAGGAGCCCGCTTGCCGGCGAACAGCCCCTTGAGTCCGGCATCGCCGGCAGGGGCGCTTTCGCTGGCAAGCCAGCTCCTACATTGATCGCGGCGGATCAGATGGCGATGGCGCCGCTGGTCCAGTTGGGGTGAATGGCGCCGGGCAAGGTGAAGGGAATCGGGATCCCCCGCTTCTTGAACTTCAGGGGCAGCCAGCGCACCCGGTCCGGGCTGTGGGGTTCGATCAGCAACTCGCGGCTGGTGGCCATGGCCGTGGTCATCTGCTGCGGGTAGAGCACATAGTGGTAACCCTCGTCGGCCCACAGCGGCAGGATGATCGGGATCTCTTCCAGGATGTACTCCCGGCACTGGGCCGCCGCCCGCTCGATGTCCGCGTGTTCGTCACGCAGGCGCAGGCGCTCGGTGAATACGCCGATGGTGCTGTCGATGGCGTCGCGCAGTTCCTCGCGCTGCTGGTAGACCTGGTTCAGTTGCTGGCGCAGCTCGGCATAGCGGTCGCTGGCCAGTTCCTGGTTCCAGCGGGTGATGTGGTACGGCACCCGCAGGCCGTCGAGGATGCTCTGGTTGCGCGCCAGCCAGGCATCGCCATCGCGGATCGCCGCCGACAGCGCCTCCCCGGGGGACTTGCCGTGCTTGTTGTGGCGTTGCAGGGTATCGGCCACCACCACCTTGACGTGGCTGAAGCCGGACTGGTTGATCAAGTGAATGGTGGACCGCAGCTTCTGGTCCTCGTGATATTCCTGGCCGACGCTGACCGCCAGTACCACGCGCTTGCCGTCGAATTCGTGCTCCTCGCCGCCCTTGTTGAAGTAGGCCTTGAGGTTGATTTCCTGCACCTTGCTCATGAGTTCAGCTCCAGTAGGCCAAAGGCTGGTGTTCGCCGTAGTAACCGATAAAGACCCCGAGGGTGACCCGGGTGCTGCTGGCCGAAGGGCGCACGGCGTGGATCAGCCGCGGGTTGAGGAGGATCAGGTCGCCAGGCTCGGGCTTGACCACGAAATCCGGCGGCGGCAGCAGGTGGCGTTCGATGCCGTAGGCCCGTTCGCCCTTGAGGCGGTTGTACTCCTGCTCGTCCGGCTCGATGCCCCAGATCTCCAGCTCGCCGCCATCCTCGGGGATCTCCAGGTAGATGTTGGTGGACAGCTGGGTCAGCAACTGCGGGCTGTGGCCCTCGGGGGCATTGCGTTCAAGCTTGTCGGTGTGGGGCGTGAGATCGACCCCCGAACCCTGGAAGCGGGCAATACCGACGAAACACTTCTGCCCGTCCACCTGCAACAGGTGCGCGCCCTGCGGCCAGACTTCGTCCAGCAGCAGGCGCAGTTCGTCGATGGGCGAGGCCAGTGGCCGGAACAGATTGCGGATCTTGCGAATGTTGGGCAGGGCCAGGGCGTGGTATTCGGCCCGGCTCTGCTCATCCTGGATCTCGATATAAGCCTTGCCGACCCGGACGAATTCCTGCTGCTGGCTGAAGGCACTGCGCAGTTCCTGCTGATACAGATGATCCCGCGCCACCTGCAAGGTATCCGGTGGGCAGAAACCTTTGAGCTGAACGCCGTAAGAGCGTTTTTCCACAACATCGAGGATATGCCGCGCTTCAAGTTTGTCGGCCGTAGTGACTGTGAACATGCAAGCTCCCTTAATTCCCTGGAAGTAGCGACGAAGTACAACATCGGTAGAACGTAATAATTTGTTTCAGGGCCACCTTAGGCAGTTGCGATGGCCTTGTGAAATATCCTTTATCTCTAATATCCAAACTTAAAAATGTATCGAAAATCAGGCAAATAGCGGCCACCACAGGCACTTTGAAAGTGCTGCGAGAAGATTATGAAATTTGCTGATAGTTAAATTAAGCGAAGGACATTATTGCTCTTTATTTATTTAAAACCTCCCGAGATCAATTAATAAAACTGCCACACACTCATTCAACTTCATTGAATTGAGCATCCATGTAAGCTGCGGCATCGAAAGTCTTCTGAATAATGCCCTCCTCGCGGTAGAGATCGGCGGTGTGCTGCACGTCCTCCACCACGGCCGGGCCTACGGCGATACGCCGGGGCACCGAGTAGCGATTGGAACGCTCATGCACCTCCACCGGCAAACCGCTGTAGCCGGCCTGGATCTTTGAAAACTCGCTCTGATGCTGGTTGGCCCAGGCATAGGCACGATCCAGGCGCTGCAGGAAGTCGGCGATCTGCTGCGGCTTGTCGCGAATCGCCTGGTCGTTGGCCACCAGCAGCATGTGCCCGGCGAACAGCCCTTCGCCACTGATCAGCACCCGGCTGCCGCCCTCCATCTGCACCATGCTGGTATAGGGGTCCCAGGTCGACCAGGCATCGGCCTGGCCGTTGCTCAGCAGGCTGCGGGATTCGGCCGGCTGGAGAAAGATGAACTGCGCATCCGCGCCGTGCAGGCCCACCGACCGCAGGGCGGCCAGGGCCAGGAAATGGCCGATGGAGCCCCGGGTGGTGGTGATGCGCCGGCCCTTGAGGTCGGCGGCCTGCTTCAGCGGCGAATCCTCCTTGACCACGATCGCCACCGCGGTCGGCGTGACCTTGAGCTTGATCACCCCCACGGTCTTGAGCGGCGCCCCGGCCGCGGCGGCAAACACAAAGGGCGCATCCCCCAGGCTGCCGATATCCACCGCCCCGGCGGCCAGGGCCTCGGCGGTGGAGGCCGCGGCAGCGAAGGAGGCGAACTCGATGGGGTACGGCACCTGCTCCAGCTCGCCTGCCGCCTGCAGCAGAATCTTCAGCGACTGCTTCTGGCTGGACACCCGCAGCGCCGGCTGCGCCAGTGCACTACCCAGCCACAAACACAACACCAGCCCTTGCAGGAGCCGGCTTGCCGGCGAACCGCCCCTGCCCCCTGCGCCCTTCATGCCGCCTTCGCTGGCAAGCCAGCTCCTACCAGGTGAACGACCGGCAGGACGCCACGGGTGTAGGAGCCAGCTTGCTGGCGAATGGCCCTTGAACCCTGCGCCGGTCATGCCGCCGCCTTCGCTGGCAAGCCAGCTCCTGCGAGAGTGATCGTGGTCATGCTCAGAACGCCAGACTGACGCGGCTGTAGTAGTAGCCGCCGCCCAGGCCATAGGGCGAGAACATTCCGTATTCATAGGTTCCCGCCCAGGCCTTGAGGCCGATCTTGTCCGGGTATACGTCGAACAGGTTGTTGGCGCCCACGGCCACGGTGAGGTTCTGGGTCACGTCGTAGGCCACGTCCAGGTCGGTGATCCACTTGGCGCTGTAGGTGCGATCGTTGCTCGGGATGTTCGAGCCTTCGGTGTACTCGCCAAATCGGGTCAACTGCAGGTTGGTGGTCCAGTCGCCGACCTTGTAGTTGCCGGAGAGGATCCACTTGTCCTTGGGCGTGGATTTAGTCAGGTCGATCTGCTGCTGGCGGTCGAACAGCACATACCCCGCCCCCAGGCGCGACAGGGCCGCCGGGGTGTCCGCCAGGTCGCGGATGGTGGTCTTGTTGTGGTTGTAGGCGACGCTCCATTTCGCCGTGCCGTACTCGCCGAAGGACTGGCGGTAGTCCGCCACCAGGTCCACGCCCTTGGTCCGGGTGTCGGCAGCGTTGGTGTAGTACTGCCCGGCGAGGTTCGGCGAGAGGCCGTTCTCCACCAGGATCTGCGACACCGCCGGGCCCTTGAGGATGCCGGTCTGGAGAATGCGCTTGTCGATGTCGATCAGGTAGAAGTCGGCCGTCAGGCGCAGCCGATCGGTGGGCTCGGCGGTGAACCCCAGGCTGTAGTTGCGCGAGGTTTCCGGCTCCAGGTCCTTGGCGCCCAGGGCCACCGCTTCCGGCGAGTTGGGGCGCATCTGCTTGGTACGCACCGAGGTGGTGGTGCCACCGGCGCCGAATTCGGTGACCGTGCTGGTGGTGGAAAAGACGCTCTGGGCCAGGGACGGTGCACGGAAACCGTTGCTCACCGCGGCCCGCACCGCGTACCCGGGGAGGAACTCGTAACGGGTGGTGAGCTTGCCGCTGGTGGTGTCGCCTACCCCTAGGTTGTACTTCTCGTAGCGCGCCGCCGCGCCGACGTACCAGTTGGGGGTGATGTTCAGGCCCAGGTCGATATAGGCCGCCTCACTGTGGCGCTTGAGGCTGTAGGCATCTTCCGGGGTCGTGCCGTTGACCGAGAACAACCCCGGGTCCGGCACCACACCGGCGAAAGGCCCGGTGTTGGGGACATAGCTGCCCTGGTTGTAGGAGTTGGCCTCGCCCTCCTCCAGCGCATATTTCTCCCAGCGGTATTCCACGCCGAAGGAGGTTTCCAGCGGGCTGCTCCAGCCGATGTCCAGGGCCCGGGAGAAGTCCAGGTTGTTGGTCCACTGGTCGAACACCAGGTTGCCCAGGTGGAAGTCGTGCTGGCTGTAGGGGCCATTGGAAATGTTCAGGTTGTTGGCCGTGTCGAGCACGCCGCGATCCTTGCCGTAGGTGCTCGACAGGTCCCAGTCCCAGCCACCGAGCAGGCCCTTGGCACCACCGGCGACCTGGAAATCGGTCTCGTGGATTTCCCGCCGCGCCTGGCCGCCGTTGGGGTAAGGCGCATTGGGAATGCCCGCCAGGCTGGTGATGTCGGTGGGCTTGCGGTGCCCCAGGTCCTTGTTGCTGTTGCGGTAGCTCAGGGTCGAGAACGAGTACAGCTTGAGGTCGTCCTCCAGAGGCAGCTCGGCGTTGTAGGCCAGGCTGGTGGTGCGATCGCGGCCCAGGCCGTACTCGGTGCCCCAGCCCTGGCGATTGCTTTCCCGGGGGTCCGGCGAGCCGTCGGCCTGCTTGAAGTACAGCTGGCCGCTGGCGGCACTGGAGCGCTCGTAGGGTTCCTGCAGCTTGGCGTCCCAGGACAGGTTGATGAAGCCGCCGTTCTCTCCCAGTTTGTTGCCCCAGTTGAAGGCTTCGTGGCCGGTGGTGCCGTCGCCGTCGTAGTACTGGCCCAGGGTGGTGTCGGAGGTCAGGCCTTCGGCATTGCGCTTGAGGATGATGTTGATCACCCCGGCGATGGCGTCGGAGCCGTACTGCGCCGCCGCGCCGTCGCGCAGCACTTCGATGCGCTCGATGGCGGCGGTGGGAATCAGGTCCAGGTCCACCGGCACCGAGGCGTTGCCGACCCGTGCGCCGTTGTTGATCAGCGCCGAGTTGTGCCGGCGCTTGCCATTGATCAGCACCAGCACCTGGTCGCCGCCCAGGCCGCGCATGCTCACCCCGCGCACCAGGAACGCCGTGCCGCCGCCGTTGATGGTCGGTACGTTGAACGACGGCAGCAGGCGCCCGAGCATCTCTTTCAGGCCGTTCTGGCCGATGCTGCGCAACTGCTCGCTGTCGATCACATCGATCGGCGCCGGGCTGTCGGTCACCGTGCGTTGCTGGCTGCCGCGCACCCCGGTGACCACCACCGTGCCCAGGGTTTCGTCGGCCGCCAGCAGTTCGGCGGGCAGCGCCAGGCCCAGCAGGCCAAGGCTCAGGGGGGCCGCGCCGAAGAGGATTTTATGCAAGGAAATACTCATGACTTCAGATCCTTTGACAGGCGGTTCAGCGCGCTCGGGCGGCAACGGTTTCGACTTCGATCAAGGCGCCGGGCAGCACCAGCCCCGCCACTTGCACCGTGGTCCGGGCGGGCTTGAGCGGCTGCTTCTGGGTGCCGAAGAACTCGCGGAAGGCCACTTGCAGGCCGTCGAAATCCAGCTTGCCGCCCAGGGCCGGGTCCCCTACCAGGTAGATGCGCAGTTGCACCACGTCCCCCAGGGTCAGGCCCTGGCTGGCGAGGATCGTCTCCACCTTGCGCAGCACCACCCGGGCCTGGGCCTCGGTGTTGCCCTCGGCGTGGATCTGCTCCTTGGACGCCTTGGGGTCCACCGGGTCCGGCAGCAGCCCGGAGAGGTAGGTCACCTCGCTGTTGGCGGGCAGGGTCACCGATTGCAGGATCGGCGAATTGGGGTAGCTGGACGGCACGCGCTGGATTCCCGCGGCCCAACTGCTGCTGGCGGCGAACAACAGCCCCAGCCCTACGACGGTGTTTTTCAAAGACATGCAAAGACGCTCCCAAGGTTGTGTGTGCCAGCCTCGGAGGTCCGCTACCCGGCATGGGTTACCGCTGTTGTGTGAGTGCTCGGCTTTTTCAGGCCGTTTGCTGTAGCGACGAGCCTTGCGCCCGTTGGAAAAGTTGCCGCACCACCCGCCGCGCCGCGCCGGCGGCGGCTTCCTGCCAGATGCCCACGCCGCTGTGGGCCAGGCCGTCGCTGGTGAGGTAGACCCGGCCCTGGGGCTGGTTGAGCAGGCCGTAGTCCGGCTCGGCCACTTCATGGCTGATCCAGGGGCCGAAGTTGTAGGGGATCTTGCTCCAGGCAATCACCAGCGGATTGCGCAGTTCCTGGCTGTGCCCGGGGTGCAGGAGCTCCACCGCCTGACGGGAAATCTCGATCTGCTGGGCCAGGGTTTTCTCCCCGAACCGTCGGGCGGTTTCGCCGTTGTTGTAGGCCGCCACCAGCACCCCTTCGGCCTGGTTGAAACCGCCGCTGGGGTACCACAGCCCGGAGGCTTCCTGGTTGATGAACGACAGCCCGCCGTAGATCTGGTACTGGCTTTCCCAGAAGCGCCGCGACTGCCAGGCCACCTTGTTGGCGTAGCCGAACTGCACCGCGCCGATGGCCTGGCGCACCGGGGCGCTGAAGTTGTTCTGCACCTTGGCCAGCAGCGGCAGGGGCAGGCTGCTGATCACGTAGTCGGCCTTGAGGTTGTGGGTGCGGCCGGTGCGCCGGTCCAGATAGACCACTTCGGCGCTGTCGGCCTGGTTGCTGATGGAACGCACCTCGCTGTGCAGCCGCAACTGGCCTTTCAGGCGCCGGGCAAAGGCCTGGGGAATGTGGTCCATGCCCCCCACCGGCTGGAACATGGTGGGCGAGAACTCCGGGTATTCGTCGATCATCAACGCCGTGGTCAGCGCCGGGTTGAGCAGGGTCTGCAACGGCAGCGGATCATTCTTCTGCGCCAACTGGTCGCCGGCGCCGGGCCAGACCTTGTAGCCGGAGCGGGCCGACCCCAGGTACTCCAGCTTGTCGGAAAGATCACCCCAGGTTTTCAGGAAACTCAGCAGGTTGCTGCGATCGGCTGGTGTCAGCTCCTGATCCAGGGCATGGCGATTGACGGCCTTGGCCAGCAGCTCGGAAAAATGCCCGCGGCTGTCATTGACCGCCTGGCGGATCTGCAACGCCGGCTGGTCAAGGTCCGGACGCACCAGGGCGTTGCGGCTGGTATTGACCAGCACCTCCAGCTCCACCCCCAGCTCGCGGCAGTAGCCGAGCATCAACTGATGGTGGCTGGGCAGGCGGCCGGCCCCGGCATTGAGGTAGAACCCCTCCCCGAATTGCGCGACCTGGGTGCTGCCGTCGCTGTACTCCACCCGATCGCCACCACGCACCGTCCAGTTGCGCCCGCCGACCCGGTCCCGGGCTTCCAGCAAGGTCACCTTGAACCCGGCCTTGCTCAACTCGTAGGCGCTGACCAGGCCACCGATCCCGGCGCCGATCACCACCACGCTGGCGCCCTTGCCCAGCGCCGCCGTGGGCAGCGCCGCGTAGTTTTCCTCGAACGCTTGGGCCGTTGCGCTGGCGCCGAACAGGCCCATGACCGCACTCGCCGCCTGGACCCCGCCGACAGCGGCAATACGGGCGATCAATTGTCTTCTGGTCAGTGGCATGCAAGCGCTCCCTGCTGCGGATGGATAGTGCGTTCGGTTATAGATCGGCGACTTATGCAGTCACTTGGGTCTATGTGAAGCCATCCTAGGGGCGCTTATTTAATAAGAGAAATACATTTTAAGCATATGCAAATATTACTTTGTTTCATATTCAAGCCAAAAGATTCTGCGCTCCGCGCATAGCCCTGCGCCTGGCCGTGCCTGGCCATACTCGCCCCGCCAGGAACCGGCTTGCCAGCGAAGAAGCCCCACGGCTCGCGCCGGCATCAGCGCCCCTTCGCCGGCAAGCCGGCTCCTACGGCCTGGGCGGCGTCGAGAACGCGCAACAAGTTGCCGCCCCAGATCTTCGCCAGGTCCGCTTCGCTGTAGCCCGCCGCCAACAGGCGCTGGGTAATCCGTGGCAGTTGCGCGACATCTTCGAGCCCCTGTACCCCGCCACCGCCGTCCCAGTCGGCGCCGATGCCCACATGATCCGGGCCGACCACTTCCAGGATGTGCAGCAGGTGGCGCAGGTAATCGTCCAGGCTGGCCCTGGGCTGCGGGTAGCGGGCTTCGACCTGGCGAATGCGTTCGGCCAGGTCCGACACCTGTTCCGGGCTCATGCTCGCCGCCAGGCGGAACTCGCGGTACAACGGCCCCAGGGCCTTGTCCCGCTCGGGATTGGGCGCAAGGTTGATCAGGTCGCTGGGAAAGCTGTTGACCTGCACCACACCGCCCCTGGCCGCCAGTTGCCGCAGGCGCCGGTCATCCAGGTTGCGTGGATGGGCGGTGATTGCACGGCTGCTGGAATGGGAGGCAATGATCGGCGCCCTCGACAGCGCCAGGACCTGGTCGAACACCTGGTCCGAGGCATGGGAGACATCCAGCAGTATCCCCAGGCGATTGGCCTCGGCCACCAGCTCCCGGCCCGCCGGGCTCAGGCCGCGCCACTGCGGCAGGGCGGTGGCCGAGTCGGCGAAATCGTTGTTGGCCGAGTGCACCAGGCCGAGCATGCGCAGGCCCTGGCGGTAATAGGCTGTCTCTTATACACATCTCCGAGCCCACGAGACTCCTGAGCATCT
>ERZ1032257.189-NODE-189-length-10133-cov-9.737646_pt1 | contig 10133 bp, 9 predicted proteins | sample MGYA00518041_ERZ1032257 | MGnify/ENA primary metagenome ERZ1032257 (study PRJEB33718, sample SAMN03160162) | human skin metagenome | collected 2014-02-25 | study: EMG produced TPA metagenomics assembly of the PRJNA266117 data set (Human skin bacterial metagenome... | reverse complement strand
AGATGCTCAGGAGTCTCGTGGGCTCGGAGATGTGTATAAGAGACAGGTGCCGCCCTGGGCCAGTTCGCAGACGGCCGGCAAAGCGCTGCGGATGGCGCGCTCGGCGTACCCCAGTTGGGCGATGAAGGCCGAGATTTCCTGGCCGAAGGTGATGGGGGTGGCGTCCATCATGTGGGTGCGACCGGTCTTCACCAGCTTCATGTGCCGCGCCGACAGCTCGGCCAGGCCGCCGGAGAGCTCGGTGATCGCTGGCAGCAACTGGAACTGCACCGCCTGGGCCGCCGCAATGTGCATGGCAGTGGGGAAGCAGTCGTTGGAGCTCTGCGAGCGATTGACGTGGTCATTGGGGTGCACCGGCGTCTTGCCGCCCCGAGGGTTGCCCGCCAGCTCGTTGGCCCGTCCAGCCAGCACTTCGTTGACGTTCATGTTGCTTTGGGTACCGCTGCCGGTCTGCCACACCACCAGAGGGAACTGGTCGTCATGCTCGCCCGCGAGCACTTCGTCGGCGGCCTGTTCGATCAGGCGGGCGATATCGGCAGGGATGTCGCCGTTGCGGTCGTTGACCCGCGCCGCGGCTTTCTTGATCAGGGCCAGGGCATGCAGCACCGCCAAGGGCATGCGTTCGTTGCCGATGGCGAAGTTGACCAGCGAACGTTGGGTCTGCGCGCCCCAGTAGGCTTCTTGCGGGACTTCAACCTGGCCCAGGCTGTCGGTTTCGATTCGGTTCATCGTGGCAATCCTCCTAGTCTGACAGGCCAGTTTAGGCCGTGATCCGCGGCTCGGGTTCCATGCCGGGGGTTTTTCCCCGCCATGGCCGAGCAAAACCGGGGGCCGGTCGGCGTGGGGTTGAGGGACGCGGATTAATAGGCGCAGAATGGGCGCCCTTGGGGTTCTACCTCGCCTGCTAGATAAAGGAAACTCGATGACCCGTTTTCGTGCCATCTGTACCGCGGTTGTTCTGGTGTGTGCCAGCGGCCAGGTTCTTGCCGATACCGCCAGCCACAACGCCAGTGCCGAGGCCTTCCTGACCCTGGCCCATGCGGACAAGCTCGGTACCCCGGTGTACATGCAAGTTCAGCAAATGTTCGCCCAGCGCTTCGAGCAGACCAAAGCCCCGGAATCCAAGCGTGCCCTGCTGGAAACCTACCAGGCCAAGGCCAATGCCGCCCTGGACCAGGCCATTGGCTGGAACAAGCTGAAGCCGGACATGGTCAAGCTCTACACCAGCAATTTCAGCGAATCGGAGCTCAAGGAACTGGTGGCTTTCTATCAGTCGCCACTGGGCAAGAAAGTCCTGGAAAAAATGCCCCAGCTGACCCAGCAATCGGCGCAGATGACCCAGGCCAAGCTGGAAAGCGCGGTACCGGTGGTGAACAAGCTGCTGGCTGACATGACCGCCGAGCTCGAGCCCAAGGCTGCCCCGGCGAAGAAGAAGTAAGCGGAGCCCGCAATGACCATGCAACAACGTATCGAAGCGGCGCTCAGGGCATTGCAGCCCGAGCACCTGCAAGTGCTGGATGAAAGCCACATGCACAGCCGTGGCCTGGAAACCCACTTCAAGGCGGTACTGGTCAGCGAGCAGTTCGCCGGCCTCAACAGCGTCAAGCGCCATCAGAAGGTCTACGCCACCCTGGGTGAGCTGATGGGCCAGTTCCATGCGTTGGCGCTGCACACTTATACGCCTGAGGAATGGTCGAAGATCGGTGTGGCTCCGGCTTCGCCGACCTGTGCCGGTGGCAGTCAGCATTAACCGCGGTTTTTTTGTTAGAATCCGCAACGCGCCGCTTATGCCGGCGCGTTTTTTTTTGCATCCGGTTCACCCTTTACGAGGGTAGCCACCTGGAGATTACCCATGGCACAACCTATTGTCGTGGCGGCACTGTACAAGTTCGTCACCCTCGAAGATTACGTCAACCTGCGTGAGCCCCTGTTGCAGGCAATGCTCGACAACGGCATCAAGGGCACCTTGCTGATTGCCGAAGAAGGCATCAACGGCACGGTTTCCGGCAGCCGCGAAGGCATCGACGGGCTGCTGGCCTGGCTGAAGAACGACCCGCGCATGGTGGATATCGATCACAAGGAATCCTACTGCGACGAGCAGCCGTTCTACCGCACCAAGGTCAAGCTCAAGAAAGAGATCGTTACCCTGGGCGTGCCCGGCGTCGATCCCAACAAGAAGGTCGGGACCTACGTCGAGCCACAGGACTGGAACGCCCTGATCAGCGATCCGGAAGTGCTGCTGATCGATACCCGCAACGACTATGAAGTGTCCATTGGCACCTTCGAAGGCGCCATCGACCCCAAGACCACCAGCTTCCGCGAATTCCCGGACTACATCAAAGCCCACTTCGACCCGAGCAAGCACAAGAAGGTGGCGATGTTCTGCACCGGCGGCATCCGTTGCGAGAAGGCCTCGAGCTACATGCTCAGTGAAGGCTTCGACGAGGTGTTCCACCTCAAGGGCGGGATCCTCAAGTACCTCGAAGAGGTGCCGCAGCAAGAGAGCAAATGGCAGGGCGACTGCTTCGTGTTCGATAACCGGGTCACCGTGCGCCACGACCTGAGCGAAGGCGACTACGATCAATGTCATGCCTGCCGTACTCCAGTGAGCGTCGAGGATCGTGCATCCGAGCACTATGTGCCTGGTATCAGCTGCCCGCACTGCTGGGACAAGCTGAGCGAGAAGACCCGCCGCAGTGCCATCGACCGGCAGAAGCAGATCGAATTGGCCAAGGCTCGCAACATGCCGCACCCGATTGGTTACAACTACAAGCAATCTTCTTCCGAGGCTTGAGCCATGTCTGCCCGCCTGCTCTATGTGATGGACCCGATGTGTTCATGGTGCTGGGGCTTTGCGCCCGTGGCCCAGGCCCTGGCGGAGCAGGCCCGGGCCGCCGGGGTCGAGGTGCACCTGGTGGTGGGGGGCTTGCGTACCGGTAGCGGTGCGGCCCTGGAACCCAATACCCGGCGCTACATCCTCGAGCACTGGCAGGCGGTGCACCAGGCCACCGGCCAACCGTTCGGCTTCGAGGGCGCCTTGCCCGATGGCTTTGTCTATGACACCGAACCGGCCTGTCGCGCCATCGTCACCGCACGTGGCCTGGCGGCGGACTGCGCCTGGACCCTGCTGGGGCTGATCCAGCAGGCGTTCTATGTCGAAGGCCGGGATGTCACCCTGGCCAGTGTGCTGGTGGAGCTGGCGGAGCGGGCAGGGGTGCCGCGCATCGAATTCGCCGAGGCCTTCGACCGGGCCGAGCAGCATGTGGCTACCGCGGCGGACTTCACCTGGGTCCAGGACCTGGGAATCGCCGGCTTTCCTACCTTGCTGGCCGAGCGTAATGGCCAGTTGGCATTGCTGACCAACGGCTATCAGCCGCTGAGCGAGCTGTCCCCTCTGTTGGGGCGCTGGCTGGAGCGCGCCGCCTGTGCCTGAACCGGTGGATTCAAGCGTCAGCGGTAAGCCGATCGATCGCCTGAGCTGGGCGCATATCCGTCGCCTGGCTCTTGAGCACAAGAAATCTCTGTGGATCGCCAACGGCGTCGCCGTGCTGGCGACCCTGTGCAGTGTGCCGATCCCGCTGCTGCTGCCCTTGCTGGTGGATGAGGTGCTGTTGGGGCACGGCGATGCCGCTCTGCAGGTGATGAACCGCTTCCTGCCCCAGGGATGGCAGAGTGCCGCTGGCTATATCGGCCTGATGCTCATGGTGACGCTGATCCTGCGCTGCTCGGCGCTGGTGTTCAACGTGATTCAGGCGCGGCTGTTTGCCGGGCTGGCCAAGGACATCGTCTACCGCATCCGCGTGCGGCTGATCGAGCGGCTCAAGCGCATTTCCCTGGGGGAATACGAAAGCCTGGGGGGCGGTACGGTCACCACTCACCTGGTCACCGACCTGGACACTGTGGACAAGTTCGTCGGTGAGACCCTCAGCCGCTTCCTGGTGGCCATGCTGACCCTGGTGGGCACGGCGGGCATCCTGATGTGGATGCACTGGAAACTGGCCTTGCTGATCCTGCTGTTCAACCCGCTGGTGATCTTCGCCACGGTGCAGTTGGGCAAGCGGGTCAAGCACCTGAAGAAGCTGGAAAACGACAGCACTTCGCGCTTTACCCAGGCCCTGACCGAGACCCTGGAGGCTATCCAGGAAATTCGCGCGAGCAATCGCCAGGGCTACTTTCTCGGGCGCCTGGGGCGGCGTGCCGAGGAAGTGCGGGACTACGCTGTGGCCTCGCAATGGAAAAGCGATGCCTCGGGCCGCGCCAGCGGGCTGCTGTTCCAGTTCGGCATCGATATCTTCCGTGCGGCGGCGATGCTGACCGTGTTGTTCTCCGACCTGTCCATCGGCCAGATGCTGGCGGTATTCAGTTACCTGTGGTTCATGATCGGGCCGGTGGAACAGTTGCTGAACCTGCAATACGCCTACTACGCCGCGGGCGGCGCACTGACCCGGATCAACGAGCTGCTGGCGCGGGCCGACGAACCGCAGTACGGCCCGGGTGCGGACCCGTTCGTGGGGCGCGAGACCGTCGGCATCGAGGTCCGCGGCTTAAGCTTCGGCTACGGTGACGAGCGGGTGCTGGACAATATGGACCTGTCCATCGCTCCCGGTGAAAAGGTAGCCATTGTCGGTGCCAGCGGTGGCGGCAAGAGCACCCTGGTGCAGTTGCTGCTGGGGCTGTACACACCGCAGACCGGGGTGATCCGCTTTGGTGGTTCGACCCAGCAGGAAATCGGCCTGGAGACGGTGCGGGAGAACGTGGCGGTGGTGTTGCAGCATCCCGCGCTGTTCAACGACACCATCCGCGCCAACCTGGCCATGGGGCGCGAGCGCAGTGACGAAGCCTGCTGGCAGGCCCTGGAAATTGCCCAGTTGGACGCTACCGTCAGGGCCTTGCCGCAGGGGCTGGACAGCGTGGTGGGGCGTTCCGGCGTGCGTTTGTCCGGGGGCCAGCGTCAGCGCCTGGCGATTGCGCGGATGGTTCTGGCCGAGCCCAAGGTGGTGATCCTCGATGAGGCCACTTCCGCCCTGGATGCTGCCACCGAGTACAACCTGCATCAGGCCTTGACGCGTTTTCTGCGTGGGCGGACTACGCTGATCATTGCCCATCGCTTGTCAGCGGTAAAACAGGCGGACCGGGTTTTGGTGTTCGATGGCGGGCAGATTGCCGAAGATGGCGACCATCAGCAGCTGATTGCCGATGGCGGCCTTTACGCCAAGCTGTACGGGCATTTGCAGCAGGTTCGATAGCCTTGAGTTTTATCCGTCTTTCTGTGCTTAGTGCTTGAATTTCCTGGTGGAACAACCGTTTCGACTTTAGTGCGGCGGCCCGTTTCTCCAGCCAGCCTGCGTCAACGGCGGTCTGCCCTGCGCCGGTTCTGTGGAAATTGGCCTAACCTGTGCTGTCTGAGGCGCAACTACTGGGTGTTCATTTGGCTGTGCGCAAGCAAGGACCCTCATGAAGCAAAAGCGGACTTTCGCAACGCCGCGCTTGTTGGGCATCGTCTGGCCCTTCATCGCCGTGGTGTTATTTCAAGCGCTGTTGGGCGGCCTCAGCCTGTACGTACTGTCGGCGGTACGGGGCTATGTGGCTGGTGAAAGCCTGTGGTCCAAGGGCCAGAAAGACGCCATCTACTACCTCAATCTGTATGCCGACAGCCGCGACGAAGGCACTTTCCTCAAGTACCAGAACGCAATTGCCGTGCCCCAGGGCGGGCATGAGTTGCGGGTTGCCCTGGATCACCAGCCACCGGATCTGGAGGCCGCACGCCTGGGCATCCTCAAGGGCGGCAATCACCCGGACGATGTCTCCAGCCTGATCTGGCTGTACCTCAACTTCCGTCATTTCAGCTACCTGGAAAAGGCCATCGATCTGTGGACCGTGGGGGACGGATACCTGTTGCAACTGGACACCGTGGCCCGGGAGATGCACCAGAGGATCGGCAGCAACAGCGCCAGCGAAGGCGACGTGCAGCGCTGGAAGAGTCAGATTTTCGCCATCAATGATGGCGTCACTCCCGCTGCCAAGGCCTTCAGCGATGCCTTGGGCGAGGGTTCGCGGGTGATCTTGCGGCTGTTGCTGGTGACCAATCTGGCAACCGCGCTGGTGCTGATTGCCCTGGCCCTGCTGCGCACGCACAAGCTGCTGGCCCAGCGCCATGCCTTTGCCGACGCCCTGCAACTGGAAAAGGAGCGGGCGCAGATCACCCTGCAGTCCATCGGCGACGGGGTGATCACCACCGACGTCGAAGGTGCCATCGCCTACATGAACCCGGCGGCAGAGGACCTGACTCGCTGGAAGGCCGAGCAGGCAGTGGGGTTGCCCCTGGCAGCCTTGTTCAACCTGCTGGATGAAAATGCCCAGGCTGACGGTTTTACCCTCATCGAACACATCCTCAGCGGTCAGCTCAGCGGCGGCAGCGAGCATTCCAAACTGATCCAGCGTCTGGATGGCAGCACGGTCTCGGTGACCCTGGTGGGGGCGCCGATCCGCAATGCCGGCAAGGTCAGCGGCACGGTGCTGGTGCTGCACGACATGACCCAGGAGCGGCAATACATCGCCAACCTCTCCTGGCAGGCGACCCATGACGCCCTGACCGGGCTGGCCAATCGGCGGGAGTTCGAGTTCCGCCTGGAGCAGGCCCTGCACAGCCTGATTCGCCAGCCGGCACGGCATGCGCTGATGTTCCTCGATCTGGATCAGTTCAAGCTGGTCAATGACACCTGTGGCCATGCTGCCGGGGACGAGCTGCTGCGGCATATCTGCGCGCTGCTGCAGTCGGGCCTGCGCGAAGGCGACACCCTGGCACGGCTGGGTGGGGACGAGTTCGGCATCCTCCTGGAGAATTGCTCGCCCGAGGCCGCGGAGAAGATTGCCGAGGGGCTGCGCCAGACCGTGCAGAATCTGCATTTCGTCTGGAAAGGCCGGCCCTTCGTGACCACCGTGAGTATCGGCCTGGTGCACATCGCCCAGACCCCGACCACCCTCGAAGCCTCGCTGAGAGCGGCGGACATGGCCTGCTACATGGCCAAGGAAAAGGGGCGTAACCGGGTGCAGGTCTACCATGCCGACGATTCCGAGCTGTCGCTGCGCTTTGGCGAGATGGCCTGGGTCCAGCGTCTGCACATGGCGCTGGAGGAAAACCGCTTCTGCCTCTATTCGCAGGAGATCACCGCCCTGGGGCATGTCGAGCGTGGCGGCGGGCATGTGGAGATTCTGTTGCGCCTGCATGACGAGGCGGGTCGGATGATTCTGCCGGACAGCTTCATTCCGGCGGCGGAGCGCTACGGCCTGATGACCTCTCTGGACCGTTGGGTGGTACAGAACGTATTCAAGATCATTGCCCAATGCATTGCCGAAGGCCGGGAAGGGCCAATGGCAATGTGCGCCATCAACCTGTCGGGTATCACCATCGGTGATGATGCGTTTCTCGACTTCTTGCGCGAGCAGTTTGTCGTCTATGGCGTACCGCCAAAGTTGATCTGTTTTGAAATTACTGAAACCAGTGCGATTGCCAATTTGGGCAGTGCCATTCGTTTCATAAATGAACTCAAGGGCTTAGGCTGCCATTTTTCCCTGGATGATTTTTGTGCGGGAATGTCGTCGTTCGCTTATCTCAAACATTTGCCTGTAGACTTCCTCAAGATCGATGGAAGTTTCGTAAAGGATATGCTGGACGACCCGATTAACCGCGCCATGGTCGAAGTGATCAACCACATCGGGCATGTCATGGGTAAGCGCACGATTGCCGAGTTTGTTGAAACACCGCAGATCGAGCAGGCATTGCTTGAGATCGGCGTGGATTATGCTCAAGGCTACATTATTGAACGCCCGCAATTGTTCACCTGTGACAGCCTGCAGTGTCGACCCGTGAGACCACAGCCACTGTTGTTCAAGGCGCCCGGTACGTTCCGTTGAAACCTCTTTTGGATCCGTACATCACAATCAAAAGGAGCCCGACAGTGATCGACACATTCAGCCGAACCGGCCCGCTCATGGAAGCTGCCAGTTACCCCGCCTGGACCCAGCAATTGATCCAGGACTGCAGCGAGAGCAAGCGCCGCGTCGTGGAGCATGAGCTGTACCAGCGCATGCGCGATAACAAACTCAGTGCCAAAGTCATGCGTCAGTATCTGATTGGCGGCTGGCCGGTGGTTGAACAGTTCGCCCTGTACATGGCGCAAAACCTGACCAAGACCCGTTTTGCCCGCCATCCCGGCGAAGACATGGCGCGTCGCTGGCTAATGCGCAATATCCGGGTCGAGCTCAATCATGCCGATTACTGGGTGCACTGGAGCCGGGCCCATGGCGTGACCCTGGAAGACCTGCAGGCCCAGCAAGTACCGCCAGAGCTGCATGCCTTGAGCCATTGGTGCTGGCATACCAGTTCTGCCGATTCCCTGATCGTGGCCATTGCCGCCACCAACTACGCCATTGAAGGGGCCACGGGCGAGTGGTCGGCGCTGGTGTGTTCCAACGGCATCTATGCCGCGGCGTTCCCGGAAGAGGATCGCAAACGTGCCATGAAGTGGCTGAAGATGCATGCCCAGTACGACGACGCCCATCCCTGGGAAGCGCTGGAAATCATCGTCACCCTGGCAGGGCTGAACCCGAGCAAGGCCCTGCAGGTCGAGCTGCGTCAGGCCATCTGCAAGAGCTATGACTATATGTACCTGTTCCTGGAACGCTGCATGCAGCAGGAAAAGACTGCGGTGACCCGCGAGCGCCTGGCACTGGCCGAAGGCTGAGTCGGGGAATGTCGGGCGCTTCGATTGCCGCGCACGCTGGACGTGTGGGGTGATGAAGTTGCCCGTGCATCAACGGGGCAGGGCGCTACCTTGTGCTCAGCCCGCCATTGCCAGGCGGTTGCGCCCTTCGCGCTTGGCCACGTACAGCGCGCTGTCGGCGCGTCGCAACAGGCTTTCTGCGGATTCTCCCGGTAGCAGAGTCGAACACCCCAGGCTTACGGTAAGTTCGATCGGCTGACCATCGGCCCGGTAGTCCTGGGCCTGGGCGGCATGGCGCAGACGCTCGCCCACCATCGCCGCGGCTTCGCGCCCGGTGTTGGACAGCAGGATCAAGAACTCTTCCCCGCCAAAGCGAAACACCATGTCGACATTGCGCAATTGCCCCTTGATTGCCGCGGCAACGGCCTTGAGCACTTGATCGCCGGCGCTGTGGCCGTGGTTGTCGTTGATGCGCTTGAAGTGATCGATGTCCAGCATCAGCAGCGACAGTGGAAGCAGGTGGCGACGGGCCATTTCGATTTCCCGTTGCAGGGTCTGGTCCATGGCGATGCGATTGCCGGTATCAGTCAGCGGATCCCGCAGGGCACTGCGAGTGGCGGCGCGATACAGCAGGGCATTGCGCATCGGGTACAGCAGGGTCGAGAGCAGCGATTCCAGGGAGCCCTGTTCTGATTCGCTGAAGCGCTGGTTGCGGCGAAAGACCAGCTCGCCCATCGGTTCGCCTTCGTGGCTCAGGCTGTAGCTGATGGAGTGATGGCCGCGCTGGCCGAACTCCAGGCGCAGGTCGCTCGGAGTGTGCTGGTACTGCAGGGCATCCAGGGGGACCAGGCGCTGAACCTCACGAAAGAACAGGCCCAGGATGCGTTGCGGTTCAAGGCTGGTCTGCAGCTGCAGGCCCAGTTGCTGGCGCAACTGGGCGAGGCTGATGGGCTGCTTGATCAGTGGCGACTGCTGGCCAAAGCCCAGGCGTTGCAATTTGGCGCTATCGAAGTCAATTGCGTTGGTCTGGGTCGGTGTTTTCATCTGAGCTTGAGCCCCCTGAGCACTGTGTACGGTCTAACTGCCTGGGTGAGAGCGGCTCAGAGCTGCGCGTCATACTGTTCCATCAGTCCCGTAGGACAACGCGCATATTTTAGGCCGTCTCGCCTGTGGCTATAAAGCCCTCAGCGCAAGCCGTTTTCCACAGCGTCAATGCACTGTGTATTGAGTGTCGTTAGAGCGAAACTCGTGCCATTCGGTTCATATTGGGAAAACTTGTTTGGATTCAGCAGCTTGGGTTTCGGCGTAAAAAGGCTGTCGTCAAAAATGACATTTGTTTGGCTTGAAACCTACGCGGGGTAGGCATTGCCGAGGCGTCGCGACGGTATTCCGTCGCGACGAACGGGAGGG
>ERZ1032257.178-NODE-178-length-10488-cov-8.902904_pt1 | contig 10488 bp, 10 predicted proteins | sample MGYA00518041_ERZ1032257 | MGnify/ENA primary metagenome ERZ1032257 (study PRJEB33718, sample SAMN03160162) | human skin metagenome | collected 2014-02-25 | study: EMG produced TPA metagenomics assembly of the PRJNA266117 data set (Human skin bacterial metagenome... | reverse complement strand
AGATGCTCAGGAGTCTCGTGGGCTCGGAGATGTGTATAAGAGACAGCAGCAGCATGAACAGCAAGGTGCAGGGCAGCAGCACCCAGAACGCCGCGCGCCAGGCCCCGTGTTCGGCGAAAATTCCGCCGACCGCCGGGCCGATCAGGGTCGCTGCGCCCCACATGGCGGAAATCAACGCCATCGCCCGGGGCCACAGCGGCTCGTCGAACACCAGGCGGATCATGGCGTAGGGCAACGCGAACAGCAGGCCGCCCCCCAGCCCCTGGACGCTGCGCCCGAGGATCAGCCCGCCCATGTCCGCCGCCAGGGCGCACAGGCTGCAACCGAGCATGAACACCAGGCCCGCCAGGCCGTACGCGGCTTTGGGGCCCAGGAGCGCCAGGGCCCGGGTGGAGAGCACCGAGCCGATGATCGAGGCCACCACGAACAAGGTGGTGTTCCAGGCGTAGTAGTCAAGGCCGCCAATGTCCTTGACCACCGAAGGCAACAGGGTGGTTACCAGGTAGACGTTGATTGCATGCAGGGCCACGCCACCGGCCAGGGCCGCAGAACGCAGCCCGTTCTTGCCCAGTAACAGTGCCGACCATCCGCTTGTCGATGCCATGCCGTTCTCCATGTGTGTTGTTCGCTGTTGGGCGAATGTAATACACAAGCAAATACTTTGATAATTGTTTTTTCCAGCCGTTCCCGCAGTTCCCCCCAGCAGCAGGCAATGGATCGACAAGCTGCGAGCCCCTGCGCCCGAGCCTGTTATGCTTGCGTGGTTGCCGGCGTCATGGACGCTCCTGATACCCCACCTGTGCATTGGTTAATGGCCCAGATGTCTTCGATTTCCCCCTCCACCGAGAAGAAAAGCCCCGGGGCTACCGCCGAGCGGATCCTGTTTCTGCTGAAAACCCGCGGCCCGTTGAAAACCGCCGACCTGGCGCCGCTGCTCAAGGTGTCCCAGGAAGCCGCGCGCCAGCAATTGCAGAAGCTGGTGGACAGCGAACTGATCGTCGGCCAACTGATGCCGGCCCAGGGCGCCGGGCGGCCCTCACAGAAATGGGTGCTCACCGAGCTGGCCCAGGCACGCTTTCCCGATACCCACGCCAACCTGACCCTGCAGTTGATCGATTCGATCCGCGCGGTGTATGGCGCCGACGGCGTGGAGCGCATCGTCAGCGATATGGAGCGGGCCAACAGCGCCGAGTACCTCAGCGTCTGCGCGCCGTTGCCGACCCTGGAGCAGCGGGTCCGGGCCCTGGCGCAGATCCGTGAAGTGGCCGGCTACATGGCCAGTGTCGAAGCCGACGGAGATGCCTGGCTGCTGATCGAGAGCCATTGCCCGATCTGCGTCGCGGCCCAGCAGTGCCAGGGCTTCTGCCGTTCCGAGTTGCAAGTGTTCCAGGCCGCCATCGGCGAGTTGGGCCAGGTACAGCGCGTGGAACACCTGATTACCGGCGATCGACGCTGCGTCTATCGCATCCGTGCCACCCCAGTGAGTTGATGCCCGTGCCCCTGCCAGTCCTGTCCCGCCTGCTCAAACAGGGCGCGCTGATCCTCGGCGTCGCCACCCTGACCCTGCTGGCCTGGCGGGCTTACGACAGCGAGCGCGGCCCGGCGCTGCAGCCCTGGCACCTGAAGGTGCCCCATGAACTGAGCGTGGAGCAGTTGGACCACGCCGACTGGAGCGCCTGGCTGCAGGCCGAGGACCGGGTATTCACCGAGGTCCGGCAGCAGGTCAGCGAGCGCCTGGACCCCGGGCAGGTACCGCCCTTCAACCGCTACCGCCAGGACAGCCGGGCCTACCCGCCACGCTTTGCCACGAACTGGAACCGTTCCTACCTGTTGCGCCCGGCGGGTACGCCCCGGGGCGTGGTGGTGCTGCTGCACGGCCTGACCGATTCGCCCTACAGCCTGCGGCATGTCGCCCAGCGCTACGTCGAGCACGGTTACCTGGCCATCGGCTTGCGCCTGCCCGGCCATGGCACGGTGCCGGCGGGGCTGACCGATGCCCAGTGGCAGGACTGGCTGGCCGCCACCCGCCTGGCCCTGCGTACCGCCCGGGCCGAAGTGCCGGCGCCGGCTCCGCTGCACCTGGTGGGCTACTCCAACGGCGCCGCACTGGCGGTCAAGTACACCCTGGATGCCTTGAGCGACCCGCAGTTGCCCCAGGCCCAGCGCCTGGTACTGATTTCCCCGATGATCGGCGTCGCCTCGTCCGCCCGTTTTGCCGGGCTGGCCGCCTTGCCTGCGGTGTTCCCGGCCTTCAGCAAGGCGGCGTGGCTCAACCTGCGGCCCGAATACAACCCGTTCAAGTACAACTCGTTTCCAGCTAATGCCGCGCGCCAGTCCTGGCTGCTGACCGACACCCTGCAAAAGCAGCTGCTGGCCCTGGTGGGCGATCCACGGCTGGCCCGGTTGCCACCTATCCTCAGCTTCCAGTCGTTGACCGACGCCACCGTCAGCACCCCGGCCCTGGTCAGTGGGCTGTACCGGCAACTGCCGGCCAACGGCAGTGAACTGGTGATCTTCGACCTCAACCGCGAGCGCGATTTCGAAGGGCTGCTGGACCCGGCCAGCGTCACCTCCCTGGCCAGCCTGCTACCGCCCGCGCCACGCAACTACACCACCCGCATCCTCAGCAACGAAGGCACGGGCAGCACGACACTGGAAGAAGTGAGCACCCCCGCCCTGAGCCCGGACAGCAGCCGGCGGCCCCTTGGCCTGGCCTACCCGCCGGGGGTGTTTTCCCTGTCCCATGTGGCATTGCCCTTCCCCGTCGATGACGGCCTGTACGGCACCCAGCCCAGCCCCGATGAGGATTTTGGCGTGCACCTGGGCACCATTGCCGCCCGTGGCGAACGGGGTGTGCTGGTGGTGCCCATGGATGAGCTGATGCGCCTGAGCGCGAACCCGTTCTACCCCTACCTGATCCAGCGCATCGAGGCGCAGATAGATAAAGCAACAGTTCATTGATTGATCCCGTGAATGCCCGAGTGGTAGTTTCGCCGCCCCCTACCCTCCTTGATTTCCGAGGGGGCGCAACTGCCGCCATGGCAGGGAAAGACCATGATCTCCATGCTTCAATCTCCGGCCCTGCGCCTGCCAACGCCCAAGCACCGCACCCTGAAAGCCGCCGCTGCGGCCCTGCTGTTGCTGGGCGCGGCCGCCAGCGCCCAGGCCGACCAGCAACAGGACTTCTGGTACGTACAGACCAGCGTGTACACCAACCACTGGAGCAACGACCCCGACCACAACAACCACCAGGACCTGATCGGCCTGGAGCGCAACTACGCCGACGGTGAACTGTGGGGCGTGAGCACCTTTCGCAACTCCTTCTCCCAGCGTTCCTACTACGCCTATGTCGGCAAGGCCTGGGAAAATGCCGACTGGCCGGTTTACGCCAAGCTCAGTGGCGGCCTGATCCAGGGCTACAAGGGCGACTACAAGGACAAGATCCCGCTGAACCACTTTGGCGTGGCGCCGGTGCTGATCCCGGCCATCGGCACCCATTACGGCCCGGTGGGCGCAGAGCTGGTGGTGCTGGGGGCCGCGGCGGTGATGGTCAACGTCGGCTACCGCCTCTGAGCACCCGGCCCTCGCACAATCGTACAAGACGCCTCTGCACTCCCCTTCCTAGACTCCCCGCTGAATGACCACCGCGCCGCGGTGGCCCGGCGTTGCCATCGTTGCCCGTCCCGGCACACTTGGAAAGGGATCTTCCAATGCACGGTTTTCAACCCTGGAACCCGCAGTTCTATATCAACCCGCTGTACCTGCCGGCTTCCGGCGATGCGCCGCACCAGGTGTTCAACCCGGACACCCGCGAGCCCATCGGGCTCAACCCCAGCTGTACCAAGGACGATGTGCACACCGCGGTGGCGGCGGCCAACGTTGCCCACACCCTGTGGCGCCTGCTGGATACGGATCAGCGTCAGGCGCTGTTGCTGCAACTGGCGGACAGCATGGCCGCCGACAGCGAACTGAACCGGCAGATCATCCGGCAGATGACTCGGGAACTGGCGCTTTGCGTGGCCGAAGCCCGGGCCGAGCTGGATCACTGCGCAGCCGTGTTCCGCTATTACGGGGCACTGGCCGACAGCGATGTCCCGGCCCCGAGCCCGAGCGGTGCAGCGCAGTGCCGGCTACGGTACGAGCCCTATGGCGTCAGCGTGCATATCCTGCCGTTCGCCCTGGGCATTGCCCTGCTGGGGCGCACCTTGGCCGCGGCCCTGGCGGCCGGTAACAGTTGCCTGGTCAAGCCGGCGCAGAACGCCAGCCTGTCCACCCTGGCCTTCATGCAGCACTTCGCTGGCCTGCCGGCGGGGCTGGTCTCGTGCATTCCCGGGGACGCCGCCACCGGGCAATGGCTGCTGCAGTCCAGCGGCACCCATGCCGTAGCCTTCACCGGCAGTGTCGGCGCTGCCAGCGCGGTGGCGGTGACCTGCGCCGAACTGCTCAAGCCCTGTGCGATCGAGAGCACCGGCCGCGGCGCGATGATCGTTGCCCAGGACGCCGACGTCGCGCTCGCCGCCGCCTACGGAGCTCGCGCCGCCTTCAGCCGCGGTGGCCAGAGTTGCCTGTCGATCCAGCATTTTTTCGTCGAGGCGCAGGTCCATGACCTGTTCGTCCGGCACTTCATCGAGCACACCCGCCACCCGGGCCACGACTCCAGCAGCGCTGTGCGGCCGCTGATCAGCCAGGCCGCACGGCACAAAGTCCGGCGGCTGGTGCGTGACGCCCTGGCCAAGGGCGCCGCACTGCTGGCCGGAGAACAGGCACTCGAAAACCCGCTGCCCGGCAGCCTGCAACCGCCGGTGATCCTCACCGAGATCGACGACGACATGGTCATCACCCAGGAAGAGTGCCTGGGCCCGGTGGCGGTCATCCGACGGGTGAGTGACCTAGGCGCAGCCGCGCAACTGGCCAACGATTGCCCGGCAAGCTTTGAGGTGACCCTGTTCAGTAAAGATCCGGCGCACGCGGTGCAGCTGGCCCAACGCTTACTGAGCGCCCGGGTGCGGATCAACCCGCCGCCCGTGCCGAACCACCCCGACAGCGAGCACCACTGGACCCTGTCGCAATTGGCCGGCGACCTGTCTCCCAGGGCCCTGGATGCTTTTCGGCGGCCCAAGCGTCTATTGCTCGGTGCTGCAGCGGCCCCGGCCACGCAGCAGGCGCCGGTGCAAGCCTTTGCCGCAGGGCTGCCCGAGTGATGAGCCAGAGGTTGGAAGAGCACGCGGCGACGGTGCTCCTAGGCTTATTGTTGGTCTTCGCAGCCCAGGCCCTCGCGCTGGCTTTTTTCATCCGCCAGGCTCTTGCCGGTGCGGGCCATGACCCGCCGCTGCAAGGCTCGCAGCTCGGCGCCATCAAGGCGCTTGCAGCTGTTGATTTCCCAGGTATCGCCCGTGTTCAGGCTGACCGAGAACAGGCCCCAGTACTCGGTGGCCCCGGCCTTGGGGTCGTTGTAGCCGAGGCTGAAGTCGTAGTACCCGGGATGGGGCGGCTTGCCGTTTTCGTCCTGCAGGTCGCCGTCGATGAACACCCCGGGGCGCTGCAACTGATAGTCCTGGTGCTTGAGGGCCACCCGCAGGACCTGCTCCGCCTGTTCGCGGGTCAGGCCGCTGTCCTTGATCCGCGCCGGCTGCAGGCTATCGGTGGCGCAGGCCACCAGTGTGGTGCAGGCCAGGGACAGGCCAAGCACCCAGGAAGGGCTCTTTAGTTTCAGCACGCCATGCGCCCTCTGACCGCGATGATGATGTCCGCCAGGTAGCGGGCGAAGCCATCCCGGCCGCCGGTCTTGGCGTTGCCGGTGTTGTAGCCGCTGCGTACCAGCGCCTGGGCGAATGCCATGGGGTCACGCTGGCCACGTACTGCCGTGCCAAAGCTCGAAGCAAAGGACTGGGCGGACTTCTGGAAGGAGTCGAACTTGGCCACCTTGATGCTGGCGTTGCCCAGGGGCGCCTCGGCGCCGATCTGCAGGGGGGCCGGTGCGTGCATGGAAAAGTAGTTGTTCAGTTCCCGGGCAATGCGCCCGGTGCCGTACTGGCTTTCCTGGGCGGCCAGGCCCAGCAGGTTTTCCACCGGCAGGTCCAGCTGGTCGGCAATCGGCTGGCACACCGCCTTGTACTTGCTGACAAAGGTCACGGCACTGATGTTGTTGCAGAGTCTGGCGCTCACGTTTGTTCCCTCGGTTGACCGGTCAATTCCATTTACTGCGGTTTTCGCCGCGTGATTATAAAGCAACCCGGGGCCCACGCTGTCGAGTGCGTCACAGCCTCAAGGCAGACGCGTGACCGGCTACCGCGAGAACCTCCGGGCATCACGGGAATTCACCATAAATTTGACGATTTTTTCTTGTTTGCCGCTCTACATTGCGCGCAGTTTTCATTTGCAAATGATTCCTATTGCTCGAGTTGTCCGACGGCTCGATTCTTCCGGCTTGATGCATCCAGAAACCACCGCAGGAGCTGCCTTCTCCATGACCCCACGTATCCCCTCACGCTTGAAAAACGGCTTGCTGGTCGGTGCCTTGCTGACTGCCGGCCATGCCTATGCGGCCGATGCCGACGGCTTGCTGGTGTACAACGCCCAGCACGAAGGCCTGACCAAGGCCTGGGTCGAAGGCTTCACCCGGGACACCGGGATCAAGGTCACCCTGCGTAACGGTGATGACAGCGAAATGGGCAACCAGCTGGTGCAGGAAGGCCGGGCTTCGCCGGCGGACGTGTTCCTCACCGAGAACTCACCGGCCATGGCCCTGGTGGACAACGCCGGGCTGTTCGCCAAAGTGGCTCCGACCACCCTGGAGCAAGTGGCGGCTGCCTATCGTCCAACCCACGGCAACTGGGTGGGCATCGCCGCGCGCTCCACGGTGTTCGTCTACAACCCGGCCAAGCTGCGGCAGGCCGACCTGCCCAAGTCCCTGCTCGACCTGGCGAACCCAGCCTGGAAAGGCCGCTGGGCCGCATCCCCTGCCGGAGCCGACTTCCAGGCCATTGTCAGCGCGGTGCTGGAACTCAAGGGCGAAGCCGCCACCCTGGAATGGCTCAAGGGGATGAAGAGCAATGCCAGCCTCTACCGGGGCAACAGCGCGGTGCTCAAGGCGGTCAACGCCGGTCAGGTGGACAGTGGTGTGATCTATCACTACTACAGCTTCGTCGACCAGGCCAAGACGGGGGAAAACAGCAAGAACACCGCTCTGCACTACTTCAAGCACCAGGATCCAGGGGCGTTTGTCAGCCTTTCCGGCGGTGCGGTTCTGGCTTCCAGCAAGCACCAGGAGCAGGCCCAGGCTTTCCTCAAGTGGATCACCAGCGCCAAGGGCCAGGCAGTGCTCGGCAGCGGCAAGTCGTTCGAATACGCGGTGGGCCTGGGCGCGCAGTCCAATCCCAAGCTGGTGCCCCTGGCCGAGCTGGACGCGCCCAAGGTTGACGCCGCCAGGCTCAACAGCAAGAAAGCCGTGGACCTGATGACCCAGGCCGGCCTCCTGTAAACCCATGGCCGACGACCTCTCACGCTTGCCCGCCGGGGATACGACCCGGGTCGCTGCCGCGACCCACACTGGCTATCGCCGCCACGGGCCGGGACGGCGGGCCGCCCCCTGGCTGTTGGGCGCGGCGCTGCTGGTGTCGCTGGGGGCGCTGCTGCCCCTGGGATTTGTCGTCGGCATCTCGATCCAGACCGGTTGGGCGACCATCGCCGAGCTGGTGCTGCGCCCGCGAGTCGCGCAGCTGCTGGGCAATACCCTGTTGCTGCTGGTGCTGACCCTGCCGCTGTGCGTGCTGCTGGGGATTGCGCTGGCCTGGCTGACCGAACGCAGCGACCTGCCCGGGCGGCGCATCTGGTCGCTGCTGGCCGTGGCGCCCCTGGCCGTGCCGGCGTTCGTCCACAGCTATGCCTGGGTCAGCCTGGCGCCCGCGCTGCACGGCTTGCCAGCGGCGGTGCTGGTGTCGGTGATTGCTTACTTCCCCTTTGTCTACCTGCCGGCGGCGGCCACCCTGCGCCGGCTGGATCCGGCCCTGGAAGACGTGGCCGAGGCCCTGGGGCTCGAACCCTGGGCCCTGTTCCTGCGGGTGGTGCTGCCACAGTTACGCCTGGCCGTGGGCGGCGGTGCCTTGCTGGTGGGCCTGCATTTGCTGGCCGAGTACGGCCTGTACGCAATGATCCGCTTCGACACCTTCACCACCGCCATCTACGACCAGTTCCAATCCACCTACAACGGCCCGGCGGCGAACATGCTGGCGGGCATCCTGGTGCTGTGCTGCCTGGTGCTGCTGGGGGTGGAGTCCGCCAGCCGTGGCCAGGCGCGCTATGCCCGGGTCGGCTCGGGCAGCCCGCGGCCCCAGCGCATCCAGGCCTTGCGCGGCGTGGCCCGGGCCGCCGGGCTGTTGCTGGCGGCGCTGACCAGTGCTCTGGCCCTGGGCGTGCCCCTGCTGACCCTGGGCAACTGGCTGCTGGCCGGCGGCCTTGAGGTCTGGCAGGTGCCGGAGCTGCTGCCCAGCCTGCGCCAGACCCTGATGCTGGCCAGCCTGGGGGCGCTGTTGACCACCTGTGCGGCGATCCCCGTGGCCTGGCTGTCGATCCGTGCCCCGGGGCGCCTGCTGCGGCTACTGGAAAGCTGCAACTACCTCACCAGTTCCCTGCCCGGCATCGTGGTGGCCCTGGCCCTGGTGACGGTCACGGTGAAATTCGCCAGGCCGATCTACCAGACCAGCTTCACCGTGCTCCTGGCCTACCTGCTGATGTTCCTGCCCCGGGCCCTGGTCAGCCTGCGGGCGGGTATCGCCCAGGCACCGGTGGAGCTGGAAAACATCGCCCGCAGCCTGGGCCGCTCGCCGCTCCAGGCGCTGTGGCGGGTCACCCTGCGCCTGGCGACACCGGGAGCGGCAGCCGGCGCGGCGCTGGTATTCCTGGCCATCAGCAATGAACTGACCGCGACCCTGCTGCTGGCGCCCAACGGCACCCGCACCCTGGCCACCGGCTTCTGGGCCAGGACCAGCGAGATCGACTACGCCGCCGCGGCGCCCTATGCCCTGATCATGATCCTGCTGTCCCTGCCGTTGACCGGCCTCCTCTACCATCAATCCAGACGTACGGCGGGCCGATGAACGCTCTCGAACTCCACGCAGTGCACAAATCCTTCGGCGGCGTGCCGGCGGTGCAGGACATCAGCCTCAGCATGCCCGCCGGCAGCCGCACGGCTATCGTCGGCCCTTCGGGCTCGGGCAAGACCACCTTGCTGCGAATGATCGCCGGCTTCGAGTTTCCCGATCGCGGGCGCATCAGCCTCAATGGCCAGGTGCTGGCGGACGCTCAGGGCGCGGTGCCGGCCCATCAGCGCCTGATCGGCTATGTACCCCAGGATGGCGCGCTGTTTCCGCACCTCAACGTGGCGGCCAATATCGGCTTCGGCCTGACGGGCAAGAACCCGCAGAGGCAGCAGCGCATTGCCGAGCTGCTGGACATGGTGGCTCTGGATAGCAGCCTGGCCGCCCGTTGGCCCCACGAGCTTTCCGGCGGCCAGCAGCAGCGGGTTGCCCTGGCCCGGGCCCTGGGGCAGCGCCCGCGGCTGATGCTCCTGGACGAGCCCTTTTCCGCCCTCGATACCGGCCTGCGGGCCTCGATGCGCAAGGCCGTGGCACGGCTCCTGGCTGAGGCCGGGGTGACCACCATTCTGGTCACCCATGACCAGGCCGAGGCCTTGTCCTTTGCCGACCAGTTGGCGGTGATGCGCCAGGGCCGGCTGGTGCAGGCCGGTGCGCCGCTGGAGCTGTACCAGCACCCGCGGGATGCCCAGACTGCGCTGTTTCTCGGCGAGGCGGTGCTGCTGCCGGCGCAGCTGGACCAGGGGCTGGCCCAATGTGACCTGGGGCAGGTGCCGATCCGCGAGCGCTCGCTCAAGGGCCCGGCGCGGATCATGCTGCGCCCCGAGCAACTGCAGGTGCTGGCGGACGACGGCGATGGCGCCGGCAGTTGCCCGGGAGTGGTCAGGGACTGCGACTTTGCCGGCAACACCTGCACCCTGAGCATCGGCGTGGCCGGTGCCGGGGGCCATGAACAACTGGTGCCGGTCCGCAGTTCCGGCCTGCATGCGCTACCGGTCGGCAGCCGGGTGCGCATCCGCACCCTGGGGCATGCCCATGTGCTGGGGGCGGCCCCCGGTGCTTGAGTGAAGGATGCTGCCCTTGATCATGGTCACGCGCGGCAATCGCTCCGATACTTCAGCCATGCCGCTGTACAGCGTGGCTACCGGCTCCACCTTGAACAAGGAATGAACCATGACTGATTCTGCCAGCCAAGCAGAGGAATACCTGATGATGCAGGCCGCGCACTGGTGCATACGCCTGCGCGAGGCCGATTGCAGCCTGGCCGAGCGCCGGGCATTCGAGGACTGGCTGCAGAGCGACCCGAGCCATGCCTTCGAGTACGCGAAGATGCTGGAAGCCTGGGACCCTGTCTCTTATACACATCTCCGAGCCCACGAGACTCCTGAGCATCTCG
>ERZ1032257.177-NODE-177-length-10498-cov-9.755626_pt1 | contig 10498 bp, 8 predicted proteins | sample MGYA00518041_ERZ1032257 | MGnify/ENA primary metagenome ERZ1032257 (study PRJEB33718, sample SAMN03160162) | human skin metagenome | collected 2014-02-25 | study: EMG produced TPA metagenomics assembly of the PRJNA266117 data set (Human skin bacterial metagenome... | reverse complement strand
TACACGTAAGGAGTCGTCGGCAGCGTCAGATGTGTATAAGAGACAGCTTCTACGTGGTGGTCAACATCGCCCCACACAATGCCAAGCTCAAGACCTTCCTCAAGGACCTGGCGCCGGTGATCGAGATGGCTCCGGATGCGCTGATCATGTCCGACCCGGGGCTGATCATGCTGGTACGCCGGCACTTCCCGCAGATGCCGATCCACCTCTCGGTGCAGGCCAACACGGTGAACTGGGCCAGCGTCGAGTTCTGGCTGCAGCAGGGCCTGACCCGGATCATCCTGTCCCGGGAACTGTCCCTGGAGGAGATCGAGGAAATCCGCCAGCAGGTGCCGGGCATGGAGCTGGAAGTCTTCGTCCACGGGGCGCTGTGCATGGCCTACTCCGGGCGTTGCCTGCTGTCGGGCTACATGAACAAGCGCGATGCCAACCAGGGCACCTGCACCAATGCCTGCCGCTGGAAATACAGCGCCCAGACGGCCACCGAGAATGCCGTGGGCGACATCGTGCAGAGCTACCAGCCGGAGCCGACCCTGGGCCTGGGCGCCCCCACCGACCAGGTGTTCCTGCTGCAGGAAGCCAATCGCCCGGGCGAGCTGATGCCGGCCTTCGAAGACGAGCACGGCACCTACATCATGAACGCCAAGGACCTGCGGGCGGTGCAGCACGTGGAGCGCCTGACCCGCATGGGCGTGCACTCGCTGAAGATCGAGGGGCGCACCAAGTCGCACTTCTATTGCGCACGCACCACCCAGGTCTATCGCCGGGCCATCGACGATGCCGCCGCTGGCCGCGAGTTCGACCGCCAGTTGATGAGCGATCTGGAGTCCCTGGCCCAGCGCGGCTACACCGAGGGTTTCCTGCGCCGGCATGTGCATGACGAGTATCAGAACTACCAGAACGGCAGCTCGGTGTCGGAGCGCCAGCAGTTCGTCGGTGAACTGACCGGCGAACGCCGCGACCGCCTGGCCGAAGTGAAGGTGAAAAACCGTTTCGCCCTGGGCGATCACATGGAACTGATGACCCCTCGGGGCAACTTCCACTTCGACCTGCACCAGTTGCAGAACGCCAAGGGCGAAGCCATCGAAGTGGCGCCAGGTGACGGCCATACGGTGTACCTGCCGATCCCTGATCAGGTGGACCTGCGCTTTGGCCTGCTGATGCGCGATATCAGCGCCTGAGCCGTGCAGTTAACACCCTGATGTAGCTGCTGACGGGGGCGGTGGGACGTTCTGGTGGGCTGCCAAAAGACCGCCACGCAAGGCCCTTCGGGCCTTTTCGCAGCCTCGCAGGCTTGGCAGCGGCTACACCAGCCACCGGCGCCCCGCCCTCAGATACGGAATTGTCCCACCAGCCGCCCCAGGCGCTGGCCCAGGTCCGCCAGGCTGCGGGAAGTCTGGGCGCCGCGCTGGGTTTCATCGGCCACACTGTCCACCGCCACGGCGATCTGATGCACGCTGCGATTGATCTCCTCGGCCACCGCGGTCTGTTCTTCCGCCGCACTGGCAATCTGCGCGTTCATCGAATTGATGGTGCCGATCAACTGGGCCATGGTGTCCAGCGACGCCCCGGCTTCGTTGGCCTTCACCGAGGTGCCGTCGCCGGCATCGCTGGAACGGCGCATGGCGTCCACCGCCACCCGGGTGCCCTGCTGCAGGCGGTCGATCATGCCCTGGATTTCCTGAGTGCTCTGCTGGGTGCGGCTGGCCAGGGCCCGTACTTCGTCGGCCACCACCGCAAAACCGCGCCCGGCCTCCCCGGCCCGAGCCGCTTCGATGGCGGCGTTCAGGGCCAGCAGGTTGGTCTGCTCGGCGATCGAGCGGATCACGTCCAGCACGCTGACAATCGACGTCACGTCCTGCTGCAGGCTGTCCAGGGAAGTGCCGCTGTTGCGGATATCGCTGACCAGCGCATGGATCTGCTGGATGCTGCCATCCACCACGCGCTTGGCCGCCTGGCCCTCTTCATCGGTCTGCTGGGCGGCAACGGCTGCGCCCTGGGCACTGCGGGCCACCTCGTGGGCTGCGGAGGACATTTCGTTGATCGCCGTGGCCACCTGATCGGTCTCGTGGCGCTGGCGCTCCATGGCCTGTTCCGAACGCTGGGCCTGATCCGAGACCTGGGTCACCAGCTCGGTGAGCTGGCCGGTCATCTCGGTGATCTGCCGCACCAGGCCGTGGATCTTGTCGACAAAGCGGTTGAACGAGCCGGCCAACTGCCCCAGTTCGTCCTGGCTGGTAATGGCCAGGCGCCGAGTCAGGTCGCCCTCGCCGGCGGCGATATCGTCGAGGTTGGCTTTCATCAGGTTCAGCGGGCGCAGCATGGTGTTGGCCACCAGCATGCCCAGGGCGGCGATCACCACCAGCACCACCGCGGCGATCCCGAGGATGCTCAGGACCATGCCTTCCATGCGCTGGTTGACGCTGCCCTGCACTGCGGCGACCTGGGCGTCGATGCCATCGAGGTTGACCGAGGTGCCCAGCACCATGTCCCACTTGGGCAGGTACTCGGTGTAGCCCAGCTTGGGCACCAGCACGTCGCTGCCCGGCTGGGTCGAGCTGTATTGCACATAGTGGCTGCCGTCCTTGCCGACCCGCACCAGCTCGCGGTTGACGTACACCCCATTGGGGTCGCGGTTGTCCTTGAAGCTCTTGCCCACGCCGTCCGGGCTGTTGCCCTTGAACAGGCGCACAGTCTCGGAGTCGTAGCCGAAGAAGTAGCCGTCCTTGCCATAGCTGATATTGGACAGCAGCTTGACCACTTCGGCCCGGGCGGCCTGATCGCCCTGCGCCGCCGCATCGTAGAGCGGCTTGACGGTAGTCAGCGCGACTTCCACATAACTCTGCAGGGTGGCCTTGGCTTCAGTCAGCAGCCGGTTGCGGGTTTCCTCGACTTCCTTCTGTGCCTGCTGGCGCAGCATGAGCACGGTGCTCAGGCTGATCACCAGGGCGAACAGCAGTACCGGGAGTACTGCCAGGGACAGGACTTTGGCCTTCAGGCTCAAGCGCATAGGGGGCTCACTCTTGGTTTTTTATTGGCGTGATATGCCGTTAACGGCACGCCAAAAAAAAAGTTGAGCCTGAACCCCTAGGAGCCGGCTTGCCGGCGAAGGGGCCCTCGAGCCTTGCACCGACCTTGCCGATGCCTTCGCTGGCAAGCCAGCTCTTACGACAACCCCCGGCTTCTACGAGAGCGAGATGATCAGAGGACCATGGCCGCCACCCAGCCGAAGGCCAGCAGCGGCAGGTTGTAGTGCAGGAAGGTCGGAACCACGGTGTCCCAGATGTGGTGGTGCTGGCCGTCGATATTCAGGCCCGAGGTCGGTCCCAGGGTCGAGTCCGAGGCCGGCGAACCGGCATCGCCCAGGGCACCGGCGGTGCCGACGATGCAGACGATGGCCAGCGGACTGAAGCCCAGTTGCACACACAAAGGCACGAAGATCGCCGCGAGGATCGGCACTGTGGAGAACGACGAGCCGATGCCCATGGTCACCAGCAGGCCCACCAGCAGCATCAGCAAGGCGCCCACGCCCTTGCTGTGGCCGATCCAGGCCGCCGAAGCCTGGACCAGGGAATTGACCTCGCCGGTGGCCTTCATCACTTCGGCGAACCCCGAGGCGGCGATCATGATGAAGCCGATCATGGCCATCATCTTCATGCCTTCGGTGAACAGGTCGTCGGTCTCGCGCCAGCGCACGATGCCCGACACCGAGAAAATCAGAAAACCGCACAAGGCACCGATAATCATCGAGTCCAGCAGCAGCTGGATCACGAACGCCGCGACTATGGCCGCCGCGGCCACCAGCAGGGTCCGCGGGTTGTACTGCACCGCCACCTGCTCGACCTTCTCGATGCGGTCCAGGTCATAGACGCGCTTCTTGCGGTAGCTGAAGAACGCCAGCAGCAAGCCGCAAAGCATGCCCAGGGCGGGAATGCCCATGGCGTGGGTGACGTTGACCTGGCTGATATCGACGCCGCTGCGGGCCACGTTGGCCAGGAGGATTTCGTTGAGGAAGATGTTGCCGAAACCCACCGGCAGGAACATGTAGGGGGTGATCAGGCCGAAGGTGATCACACAGGCGATCAGCCGGCGATCCAGTTGCAGCTTGGTCAGCACATACAGCAGCGGCGGCACCAGCAGCGGAATGAAGGCAATGTGGATCGGCAGGATGTTCTGCGAGGCAATCGCCACCACCCACAGCAGGCCGATCAGCAGCCACTTGACCTGGCCGCCGCCGTTGGCGTCCTGCCGGTCCACCAGCAGCAGGATCTTGTCCGCCAACGCGTGGGCCAGCCCGGATTTGGCAATCGCCACGGCGAAAGCACCGAGCAAGGCGTAGGACATGGCCACGGTGGCACCGCCCCCCAGGCCGCTATTGAAGGCCTTGAGCGTGGCCTCGATGCCCAGGCCGCCGGCCAGGCCGCCCACCAGGGCGCCAATGATCAGGGCGATCACTACATGCACGCGGGACAGGCTGAGCACCAGCATTACGCCAACCGCGGCAATTACTGCGTTAATCATCGTTACCTCATTACTGCGCCGCTAAAAATGGCGCAAAAGCCTGTGACCGACCGGAAGGCAGCGGGCTGCCGACATCGAAATGAAAGAGGTTCTTATTAGGGGGGCGCACTTTGCAGCAGCCGACCCGGCTTGTCAAAACCCCGCACCCCGCCGCCCGCAGGAGCGAGCTTGCTCGTAAAGCCCCCAAGACCAACCCCGTCCCCGTGGCGAGGGAGCTTGCTCGCACTGGGCTGCACAGCAGCCCCAGCGCCTCGCGGTTTATTTCGAACAAGCGTTTAAAGAACGCCATTGGTCGGCCGCTACAGTGCAAAGTCTCAGATATTTATCGAATAAAGGACGTCTCCATGTCGCTCAGACAACTTTCCATCCAATGGAAAATCACCTTGCTGGCCGGACTCTGCCTGTTGGGCATCGTGTCGCTGTTGGTGGGGCTTTCGCTGTATCGCATGGAGCACAGCTCCGAGCTGGTGAAGGCCTCGAGCATGGAGATGCTCAACGAAGCCGCCCAGGCGCGGATCGAGGCCCAGGGTGAAGTCCAGGCACTGGGCATTCGCCAGCAATTCATGGACGCCTATCAATACGGCCACGGCTTCTCGCGCCAGGTACTGTTCCTGCGGGAACAGGCCGAGAAACGCTTCCTCGACGCCTTCGACCTGCGCGAGGACCTGACCCGCCAGGTCAAGTCGGCGCTGCAGGCCAACCCCGACTTGCTGGGCCTGTCCCTGGTGTTCGAAGCCAACGCCCTGGACGGCAAGGACGAGTTGTTCGGCGGCCAGAGCGAACTGGGTAGCAACGAAAAGGGCCGCTTCGCCCTGTACTGGTCCCAACCCACCCCGGGCAAGCTGACCTCCATGTCACTGCCCGAAAGCGACATGAGCGACACCCGCACCGGCCCCAGCGGCCAGCCGGCCAACGCCTGGTTCACCTGCCCGCGCAGCACCCTCAAGCCCTGCGTGATCGAACCCTACTTCTATGACATCGACGGCCAGAAGGTGCTGATGACCAGCATCGTCTTCCCGCTGATGGTGGACGGCAAAGTCATCGCTTCGCTGTCGGTGGACATCAACCTCAACAGCCTCCAGGCCATCAGCCAGAGCGCCAGCAAGCGCCTCTATGCCGGCCAGACCAACGTCAGCATCCTGAGCCCGGTGGGCCTGCTGGCCGGCTACAGCCCGGACGCCAGCAAGCTCAGCCAGCGCCTGGACAGCGTCGACACCACCAACGGCGCCGAGCTGATCCGCCTGCTGGCCAACAGCACCCAGACCCAGAGCCTGCACAGCAACCGTGAACTCAAGGTGCTGGCGCCCTTCACCCCGATCCCCGGTGGCAAGGCCTGGGGCGTACTGCTGGATGTTCCGGAAAAAGTCCTGGTAGGCCCGGCCGAAGCCCTGAAAAGCGAGCTGGATGCGCGCAACAACAGCGGCACCCTGATCGAGCTCGGCCTGGGCCTGCTGGCGGCGGTGGTGGGCCTGTTGCTGGTGTGGCTGATGGCCCGCAGCGTGACCCGGCCGATCCTCGGCGTGGCCCACATGCTCGAAGACATCGCCAGCGGCGAAGGCGACCTGACCCGACGCCTGGCCTACGACAAGCAGGACGAACTGGGCCAACTGGCCGGCTGGTTCAACCGCTTCCTGGACAAGCTGCAGCCGATCATCGCCGAGGTAAAACGCTCGGTGCAGGACGCTCGCGGCACCGCCGACCAGTCTTCGGCCATCGCCACCCAGACCAGCGCCGGCATGGAGCAGCAGTATCGCCAGGTGGACCAGGTGGCCACCGCTTCCCATGAAATGAGCGCCACCGCCCAGGACGTGGCCCGCAGCGCGGCCCAGGCCGCCCAGGCCGCGCGGGATGCCGACCAGGCCACCCGCCAGGGCCTGAACGTGATCGACCACACCACCCGCAGCATCGACTTGCTGGCCGCCGACATGAGCGCCGCCATGACCCAGGTCGAAGGCCTGGCTGCCAACAGCGAGCAGATCGGCACGGTACTGGAAGTGATCCGCTCGATTGCCGAGCAGACCAACCTGCTGGCCTTGAACGCGGCCATCGAAGCCGCTCGCGCCGGGGAAGCCGGCCGCGGCTTCGCGGTGGTGGCCGATGAGGTGCGCAACCTGGCCCAGCGCACCCAGGAGTCGGTGGAAGAAACCCGCCAGGTGATCGAGCAACTGCAGAACGGCACGCGGGAGGTGGTGGGTTCGATGAACAACAGCCATCGCCAGGCCCAGGGCAGCGTCGAACAAGTGGGCCAGGCGGTCACCGCCCTGCGCCAGATCGGCGATGCGGTAACCGTGATCAGCGACATGAACCTGCAGATTGCCAGCGCCGCCGAACAGCAGAGCGCAGTGGCCGAAGAGATCAACAGCAACGTGGCGACCATTCGCGATGTCACCGAATCGCTGTCGGAGCAGGCCAATGAATCGGCGCGGGTCAGCCAGTCGCTCAACAGCCTGGCCAACCAGCAACAGAGCCTGATGGACCAGTTCCGCGTCTGACCCCGCTGCCGCAGGCTGCGATAGCCATCACGGGCGCCGAACCTGGCGCCCGGCAAGTTCAGCGTCTGGGCAGTTCGATCTCTACCCGCAAGCCGCCCCACTCGCTTTCCCCCAGGTTCAGGGTTCCACCGCAGGCGTCGACGATATCGCGCACGATGCCCAGGCCCAGCCCGTGGCCGTGGGTCTGTTCATCCAGGCGCGTGCCCCGGCCGAATACCTCATCGCGCCGCGCTTCGGGAATGCCCGGGCCGTCGTCGTCCACCGCCAGGCAGAAGCCCTGCGGCCGCTCTTCCACGCTCAGGCGCACCTGGGCATCCGCCCATTTGCAGGCGTTGTCCAGCAGGTTGCCCAAGAGCTCCAGCAGGTCTTCCCGGTCCCAGGGCAGGCGCAGCCCCGGTGGCGCCTGGTAGCTCAGTTCCAGGTGCTGGCCATGGATCATGTTCAAGGTCGCCAGGAGCCCCGGCAGCTCGGCATCGCACTCGAACAGCACCCCGGGCAGCGCATCCCCCGCCAGCCGCGCGCGGTTGAGTTCGCGATTGAGGCGCTGCTGCACCTGCTCCAACTGTTCCTGGAGCATCCTGCGCACCTCGGGGTGGCCGTCGAGCCTGGGGCTCGACGCCAGGCTCAGGAGCACCGCCAACGGGGTCTTCAAGGCATGGCCCAGGTTGCCCAGGGCATTGCGGGAACGGTTGAGGCTGTCTTCGGTATGGGCCAGCAAGTGGTTGATCTGCGCCACCAGGGGCTCCAGTTCCACCGGCACCTGGGCATCCAGTTGCGAACGCTGGCCCTGTTGCAACTGGGCGATCTGCTCGCGGGCGGTTTCCAGCGGGCGCAGGGCGCGGCGCACGGTCAGGCGTTGCAGCAGCAGGATCAGCAGCAGCCCGGCCAGCCCCAGCCCGAGACCGATCTGGCGCATGCGCTGGAAGCTTTCACGCACCGGGGTGTAGTCCTGGGCCACGCTGATGGAGATCGACTGCCCGAGGCGCTTGTAGTCGCTGCGCAGCACCAGCAGTTGCTGGCCCTCCGGCCCCAGTTGCAGGTTGCCCTGCAGGCCGGCGCGCTCCAGTTGCGGCAGTTCCTGGTCCCACAGTGAGCGCGAGCGCCAGTGCACATCGGCAAAATCGATACGGAAATAGTGCCCGGAAAACGGCCGCTGGTAGGCCGGCGACAGACGCCGTTCATCCAGCTGCAGCCCCTGAGGGCCGCGCACCAGGGCCAGCAGCAGGCTCTCGCTGTCGTTGCGCAGGCCGGCTTCCAGGTAGCGTTGCAGGCCCACCTCGAACAGCCAGAGGCTGGTCTGCGCCAGCACCAGCCCGACCACCACCATCACCGTGATCAGGCCCAGGCTCAGGCGGCGCTGGATCGATCTCACGAAGTGGTTCCGCCGAACAGATAACCCTGGCCGCGGCGGGTTTCGATCACACTGCGACCCAGCTTGCGCCGCAGGTGGTTGACGTGAACTTCGAGGACGTTGGAATCGCGCTCGGTTTCACCGTCGTAGAGGTGTTCGGCCAGGTGGCTTTTGGACAGGATCTGCTGCGGGTGCAGCATGAAATAGCGCAACAGGCGGAACTCCGCAGCGGTCAGCAAGACATCCTGGCCGTCGCGGACCACACATTGCCGGCCCTCGTCCAGGTGCAGCCCGGCGGCCTGCAGGGTCTGCTGGTTGGCCTGGCCATGGGAGCGGCGCAGCAGGGCCTGGACCCGCAGGTGCAGCTCTTCGGGATGGAACGGTTTGCTCAGGTAATCGTCGGCGCCGGCCTTGAGTCCCTCGATGCGCTCGGCCCAGGAGCCGCGGGCGGTGAGGACCAGCACCGGCGTTGCCAGGCCATCGGCGCGCCACTTTCGCAGCACCTCCAGGCCCGGCACCCCGGGCAGGCCGAGGTCGAGGATGATCAGGTCATAGGGTTCGCTGGCGCCCTGGTACAGCGCGTCGCGGCCGTCGGCCAGCCAGTCCACGGCATAGCCCTGGCGGTTCAGGCCTTCAAGCAGTTCATCGGCCAGGGATACGTGGTCTTCCACCACAAGCAGGCGCATCAGTCGTCTTCCTCATCTTTCAACAAACGCCCGGTGGCGGCTTCCAGGTCCAGCTCGCGAACCACCCCGTCCACAGTCAACAGCTCGACTTCATAGATGTACACATCGTGCTTTTCTTCCAGCTCGGCCTCCAGCAGCTTGGCCCCGGGGTAACGGTCCATGGCCTGCTTGAGCAGTTGCTCCAGGGGCAGGATCACCCCTTGCTGGCGCAGGCGCAGGGCCTCGTCCTGGTCCAGGTCGCGGGCCATGGCCAGGGAGCAGAACAGCAGCAGCGCCAGGGCTGCACGGCTGCCGGCGGTGCGCAGAGTGCGGTTCATTAGGTGTCCTGATGATCCTTGAGTACCTGGCCGCTCACGGCGTCCAGTTCCAGGTCCCATTCCAGCCCCTGCGGGTCGCGCAGTTCAACCTGGTAGATGTACTTGCCGTACTCTTCTTCCAGCTCGGTTTCACTGATGCTCGCCCCAGGATGCCGGGACAGGGCCGTGGCATTGAGTTTTTCAAAGGACACAATGGTACCAGCGTCGCGCAGTCTCAGGGCTTCGTCCGGCCCCAGGTCGCGGGCGTGGGCCAGGCTGGCGGTCAGGGCGACAAGGCTGGCGCCGAACAGCGCGGCAAGGGTCTTCATGGCAGTTCTCCAAAGTCGGTGGCCAAAGGCCGATGCCGCAGACCATACCCAAGGCAACTTAATTGAAACTGAATGGCCAGCATGGGCCTGACACAGGTTTCACTCGGCCCGCAGCCCCAGGTGTCTCTATACTCGGCGGCTGATTCAAGAGTGAGCCCGGTATGACCGCCATCCATATCAAGTTTCCCGCCCTGACCCTCAAGGCCGGCCCCCGCGCCCTGGCCCGCATCCGCCAGCAAGGCCTGCACCCCCGTGAAGTCGGCACCTTGCCCGGCGCCGCCGGCGGCCCCAAGGCCCTGGGCATCCAGGGCCTGGACCTGGCGCTGTTCGGTGAATGGCTGCCATCGGCGCCCCGGGAACGCTCGCTGATCGGCGCCTCGGTGGGTTCCTGGCGCTTCGCCAGCGCCTGCCTGCCGGACGCCGCCGAAGGCATCCGCCGCCTCGGCCAGTTGTACAACGCCCAGAGCTTTGCCAAGGGCGTGACCATGGCGCAGATCAGCCAGAGCTCCCGGCGCATGCTCGAGGACCTGCTGGAGGGCCGCGACGCTTCGATTCTCGACAACCCTCACTACCGGCTGAACATCATGGTGGTCAAAAGCCACGGCCTGCTCGCCGACGACCATCGCGGGCGCCTCGGCCTGGGGCTGTCCTCGGTGATCGCCGACAATCTGCGGGGCCGCGCGCGCCTGGCCCGGCACTTCGAGCGCCTGGTGCTGCACGACCCGCGCCTGGCCCCGCCCTTGCACACCCTGGAAGACTTCCCCTCGCGCTTCGTGCCCTGTCTCTTATACACATCTCCGAGCCCACGAGACTCCTGAGCATC
>ERZ1032257.172-NODE-172-length-10582-cov-8.521421_pt1 | contig 10582 bp, 6 predicted proteins | sample MGYA00518041_ERZ1032257 | MGnify/ENA primary metagenome ERZ1032257 (study PRJEB33718, sample SAMN03160162) | human skin metagenome | collected 2014-02-25 | study: EMG produced TPA metagenomics assembly of the PRJNA266117 data set (Human skin bacterial metagenome... | reverse complement strand
CGTAAGGCGTCGTCGGCAGCGTCAGATGTGTATAAGAGACAGCCCTCACCCCGCCCACCCATGAAGAACTGATCCGCCTCGGCCTGTCGCCCAACGACAAGGTGGCGCGGCTCAAGCGCCTGCGCAAAGCCGATGACACCGTGATGGCCATCGAGATGAGCACCCTGCCGGCCAGCATCATCGCCCAGCCGGAAGCGGTCGGGGATTCGCTCTATGAATACCTCGATGGCATCGGCAAGCCCGTGGTGCGGGCGCTGCAGCACATCCAGGCGATCAATGCCTCGGACGAATTCGCCGCCCTGGTGGGCATCGCCCCCGGCACCGCCATGTTGCTGATGACCCGGGTCGGCTACCTGGAAGACAACACGCCGATCGAGGTCACCGACACCTACTGCCGCAACGACTACTACGACTTCGTCGCTGAACTGCGACGCTGAACCCGCTTCCGGAGCCAGAGAAACGCCATGTCCGAAGACAATATCCTCACGCCCCAAGGCTGGGTCCGCGGCCGTCTGCTGCATCAGGACGGCAAGGTGATCGCCATCGAAGGCAGCCCCTGCAATCCGGCGGACAACGACCTGCCCTACCTGCTGCCCGGCTTTATCGACCTGCATGTGCACGGCGGCGGCGGCAAGGACATCATGCAAGGCCGCGATGCCTTCCAGACCATCACCCGCACCCATGTGCGCTTCGGCACCACCTCGTTGCTGGCCACCACCATGACGGCCCCCAGCGAGGAAATCCGCCAGGTCCTGGAGCAACTGGGCAGCTATGCCGAACAGCGCCCCCAGGGCTGCGCACGAGTGCTCGGCGTGCACCTGGAAGGCCCCTACATCAACCCCGGCAAACTTGGCGCCCAGCCCAACTTCGCCCACACCGCACTGCTGGCGGAAGTGGAGCAGTACCTGGCGCTGGCGCCGATCCGCGTGATCACCATCGCCCCGGAAGTCGCCGGCCACGACGGCCTGATCCGCGAACTCAGCGCCCGCGGCGTGCGCATGCAGATCGGCCACACCCTGGGCAGCTACGAGGAAGGCGTGGCGGCCCTCGCCGCTGGCGCCACCAGTTTCACCCACCTGTACAACGCCATGAGCCCGCTGCATCACCGCGAGCCGGGGATCGTCGGCGCGGCCCTGGCCCACGCCCAGTACGCCGAGCTGATCCCGGACCTGCTGCACGTGCACCCCGGTGCCATGCGCGTGGCCCTGCGCTCGATCCCCTGCCTGTACTGCGTTACCGACTCCACCGCAGCTGCCGGTATGCCCGACGGTGAATACAAGCTGGGCAGCCACACCGTGACCAAGTGCCTGGGTGGTGTGCGCCTGGCCGACGGCACGCTGGCCGGCAGCACCCTGACCATGGACCAGGCCCTGCGCAATCTGGTGAAGATCGGCCTGCCCCTGGCCGAAGCCTCGAAGCGCCTGTCGCAATTTCCCGCCGACTACCTCGGCATCCCTGAACGCGGCCGCCTGCAACCTGGCAGCTGGGCCGACAGCGTGCGCCTGGACCGGGCACTCACACTGACCGCCGTCATGGTCGAAGGAGAAGACATTGACTTCAAAAATGCTTGAAGAGGCGCTGTCCTCGCACCTGGCCGCGAGCAACCAGTTGCAGCACCTGGACCCGGCGCTGCTCGAGGTCGCCGGCCGCCTGCGCCGCCAGCCGCCACAAGTGGCGATGACCGTGGCCCGGGGCAGCTCCGACCACGCCGCCAGCTACTTCGCCTACCTGACCATGCAGCAAGTGGGTATTCCCGTAGCCTCGCTGCCGATGTCGGTGGTGACCATGCAGCAGGCGCCCCTGCGGGTCAGCGGCCAGGCGGTGTTCGCCTTTTCGCAATCGGGGCAAAGCCCGGACCTGGTAAACAGCGTGCGCCTGCTGCGCAAGCGCGGGGCCCTCAGCGTGGCCATGGTCAACGCGGAAAACAGCCCGCTGGAAGCGGCCAGCGAATTCTTCCTGCCGTTGCACGCCGGCGCCGAGCAGAGCGTGGCCGCCACCAAGAGCTTTATTGCCACCCTCAGTGCCAGCGCGCGACTGATCGGCCACTGGAATGATGACGGACGCTTGCTCGAAGCCGGCCTGGCCCTGCCCGAAGGCCTGCGCCAGGCCGCGACCCAGGATTGGAGCCTGGCCGTCAATGCGCTGCGCGATTGCCAGCGCCTGATGGTGATCGGCCGCGGGGCGGGATTCGCCATTGCCCAGGAAGCCGCGCTCAAGCTCAAGGAAACCTCGGCTATCCAGGCCGAAGCCTTCAGCAGTGCCGAAGTCCGCCACGGCCCCATGGCGCTGATCGACCACGACTATCCGCTGCTGGTGTTCGCCCCCCGCGGCGCCGAGCAGGGCGGCCTGCTGAGCCTGGCCGCCGACATGCGCCAGCGCGGCGCCAAGGTGCTGCTGGCCGCTCCGGACGACATCGGTGAGCGGGACCTGACCCTGAGTCGTGCCGAACACCCGGCACTCGACCCGATCCTGGCGATCCAGAGTTTCTACGTCATGGCCGCCGGCCTCGCCCAAGCCCGCAGCATGGACCCCGACCAACCGCGCCACCTGAGCAAAGTGACCCGCACTCACTAAGCCCCATCGCCAACGAGTACTGCGCCATGCACAACAACAATAACGAACTGACGCTCGGTGCCCCGTTAAGCGGGCCAGTGCTAGCACTACGCAGCGTGCCCGACCCGGTGTTCGCCAGCGGTGCCATGGGCGACGGCATCGCCATCGATCCCCTCAACGACACCCTGCATGCGCCCTGCGCCGGCCAGGTGATCCAGGTCGCACGTACCGGGCACGCAATCACCCTGCGCGCCGCCAATGGGGCCGAACTGCTGCTGCACCTGGGCCTGGACACTGTCGAACTGCAGGGCGAGGGGTTTGCGCTGCTGGTGAAGGAAGGCCAGCAGGTGCGTGCCGGCCAGCCCTTGCTGCGGGTTGATCTGGACCACGTGGCACAGCATTGCCGAAGCCTGATCAGCCTGCTGATCCTGACCAATGGCGAGGGTTTCGACCTGCGCCCGCTGACCCTGTCGACAGTCCAGGTGGGCGAGCCATTACTGCACATCAGCCGGCGCGCCAACGCTGGCCCGCAGCCGCTGGCGCAAGAGCAATCCGGGCAGCAGGCCAGCGCCCGGATCAAGGTCGCCCATCGCGGCGGCCTGCATGCCCGCCCCGCCGCCCTGGTGCGCCAGACCGCCCTGAGCTTCAACAGCCATTCGCAGTTGACCTTCAAGGACAAGAGCGCCCCCTGCACCAGCCTGATTGCCCTGATGAGCCTGGGCATCGGTGAACAGGAAGAAGTGCTGGTCAGTTGCCAGGGCGACGATTGCCAGGATGCCCTGCAGGCGGTGCTGCAGACCCTCGGCACCGCGATGGCCGCAGATGCCCATGGCGAAACCCCGGTACCGGCCCCGGCCGCCCAAGGCCCCGTGGAAGACGGCGTGCTGCCGGGCGTCTGCGCCGCGCCGGGCCTGGTGTGCGGACCCCTGGTGCGGCTTAACGCCATGGTCTTGGCGGAGGATCATGGCCAGCATGCACCCGAGCCTCAACGGCAAGCATTGAGCACCGCACTGAACCAGGTGCGCGGGGAAATCCGCCACACCCTGGAGCAGGCTCAACAACGCCGCGACCAGCAGGAACAGGACATCTTCAGCGCCCACCTGGCGCTGCTCGAAGACCCGACCCTGCTGGACGCCGCCGAAGCCTCCATTGCCCAGGGCCGCGCCGCCACCCATGCCTGGAGCGCGGCGATTACCGAGCAATGCCAAATCCTGCAGCAACTGGGCAGTACGCTGCTGGCTGAACGCGCCAACGACCTGCGGGACCTGCAGCAGCGCGTTCTGCGCGCCCTGCTGGGGGAGGCCTGGCACTACGACCTGCCAGCCGGGGCGATCGTTGCCGCCGAGGAGTTGACCCCTTCCGACCTTCTGCAACTCAGCGCCCAGGGCGTGGCCGGGTTGTGCATGGCCGCCGGCGGTGCCACTTCCCACGTGGCGATCCTCGCCCGGGGCAAAGGCCTGCCTTGCCTGGTGGCCCTGGGCCCGCAAGTGCTGCGCATCGACAGTGGCCGCCAGGTGGTGCTGGATGCCAACGGCGGGCGCCTGGAACTGGAGCCCGACCCGCAGCGCATCGCACAGGTGCAACGGGCCGGTGAAACCCAGCGCCAGCGCCATGCGCTGCAACAGCAAAAAGCCCATGAGCCCGCCCTGACCCAGGACGGCCAGCAGATCGAGGTGGCGGCCAATGTGGCGTCCAGCGATGAAGCCCGAGACGCCCACCAGGGTGGCGCCGACGGCGTCGGCCTGCTGCGCACCGAGTTTCTCTTCGTTGACCGCCAGACCGCCCCCGATCAAGAAGAACAGCGCCAGGCCTATCAGGCAGTGCTCAACGCCATGGGCGACAAGCCGGTGATCATTCGCACCATCGACGTCGGCGGCGACAAACAGCTGGATTACCTGCCCCTGCCGGTGGAAGCCAACCCGGTACTTGGGCTGCGCGGCATCCGCCTGGCCCAGGCGCGCCCTGAACTGCTGGACCAACAACTGCGGGCGCTGCTCCAGGTCAGCCCCGTGCAACGCTGCCGGGTGATGCTGCCGATGGTCACCGAAGTCGCCGAGCTGCTGCACATTCGCCAGCGCCTGGACCTGTTCGCTGCCGAACTGGGCCTGAGCCAGCGCCCGGAACTGGGGGTCATGATCGAAGTCCCCGCCGCCGCCCTGATGGCCGAGCAACTGGCCGAACACGCCGACTTCCTGTCCATCGGCACCAACGACCTCTCCCAGTACACCCTGGCCATGGACCGTGACCACGCCGGGCTGGCGGCACGGGTCGACGCCCTGCACCCCGCCCTGCTGCGGCTGATCGCCCAGACCTGCGCCGGCGCCCAGCGCCATGGTCGCTGGGTCGGGGTCTGTGGCGCCCTGGCCTCCGATCCCCTGGCCACACCAGTACTCATTGGCCTGGGCGTCAGCGAGCTGTCGGTCAGCCCCCCACAGGTGGGCGAGATCAAGGACCGGGTGCGCCAGCTGGACGCCAGCCAGTGCCGCCAGCTCAGCCAACCGCTGCTCAACCTGCCCGGTGCCGCCGCAGTCCGTCAGGCCTGCGAACGGCTTTGGCCTCTGCACTCATAACAAGAATTCCAGGAGAGACGCCATGTACCAGTATTTCATCGAGGGCCTGCAACGCCTCGGCCGGGCGCTGATGCTGCCCATCGCTATCTTGCCCATCGCCGGTCTGCTGCTGCGCCTGGGCGACACCGACCTGCTGAACATCGCGATCATCCACGATGCCGGGCAGTCGATCTTCGGCAACCTGGCGCTGATCTTCGCCATCGGTATCGCCGTCGGCTTTGCCAAGGACAACAATGGCACCGCCGGGCTGGCCGGGGCCATTGGCTACCTGGTAATGATCTCGACCCTCAAGGTGCTGGACGCCAGCATCAACATGGGCATGCTCGCCGGGATCATCAGCGGGCTGATGGCCGGCGCGCTGTACAACCGCTTCAAGGACATCAAGCTGCCGGAGTACCTGGCGTTTTTCGGCGGCCGGCGCTTCGTGCCCATCGCCACCGGTTTCACCGCCGTGGGCCTGGGGGTGGTGTTCGGCCTGATCTGGCCGCCGATCCAGCACGGCATCAACAGCTTCGGCCAGTTGCTGCTGGAGAGCGGCAGCTTCGGCGCCTTTGTCTTCGGCGTGTTCAACCGGCTGCTGATCGTCACCGGCCTGCACCACATCCTCAACAACATGGCCTGGTTCATCTTCGGCAGCTTCACCGACCCGAGCACCGGCGCCGTGGTCACCGGCGACCTGACCCGCTACTTTGCCGGCGACCCCAAGGGCGGCCAGTTCATGACCGGGATGTTCCCGATGATGCTGTTCGGCCTGCCCGCCGCCTGCCTGGCGATGTACCGCAACACACCGCCGGAACGGCGCAAGGTAATGGGCGGGATCTTCCTGTCCATGGCCCTGACATCCTTCCTGACCGGGGTCACCGAGCCGATCGAATTCGCCTTCATGTTCCTTGCCCCCCTGCTGTACCTGGTGCATGCCCTGCTCACGGGGCTGGCCATGGCCCTGACCAACCTGCTGAACATCCACCTGGGCTTTACCTTTTCCGGCGGTGCCATCGACATGGCCCTGGGCTGGGGCCGCTCCACCAACGGCTGGAAGGTGTTTCCGGTGGGCCTGCTGTACGCAGTGGTGTACTACCTGGTGTTCGATTTCTGCATCCGTCGCTTCAACCTCAAGACCCCGGGCCGTGAAGACAGCCCCTCCAGCGAAAAGACTGAACTGAGCGTCGATCAGCGCGCCGCGGCCTACATCAAGGCCCTGGGTGGCGCCGGCAACCTGCTTACCGTCGGTGCCTGCACTACGCGCCTGCGCCTGGAACTGGCAGACCGCAACCTGGCTTCGGACAGCGAGCTAAAGGCTCTGGGCGCCATGGCCGTGGTGCGCCCCGGCAAGGGCGGCAGCTTGCAGGTGGTGGTGGGGCCGCTGGCAGACAGCATCGCCGACGAGATCCGCCTGGCGTCACCCGTTTCGGCCAGGGCTGCGCTGGCACAGGCGCCTGTTGAAGAAACCCCGCAGGTCGACATTTCCATCCACGAAGCCCAGCAGTGGCTCAACGCCCTCGGCGGTCGGGACAATCTGGTGCAGATGGACTGTGTGGCCCTGACCCGGTTGCGAGTGCGAGTGAACAATAGCCGCAGCCTGTCGGAGCCGGCGCTCAAGGGGCTGGGCTGCCAGGGCATGCGGCGCATGGAGGGGGACGTCTGGCACGTGCTGATTGGCGAAAAGGCCGGGGGCTTGCAGGTGGCGCTAACGGGCTTGCTGCACCGAGAGGTCGGCGCAGGTGCTTGAAGGCACTTTCGCCGGCCAGCCGGCTCCTACAAAGCTCCTGTAGGAGCCGGCTGGCCGGAGAAGGCCCACAAAAAAGCCCGCTGACCGTTGCCGGTTCAGCGGGCTTTGTATCTGTGGATAACCTCAGAACGCTTCGAGCCGCCAGACTTCATAAGCCGGCGTTTCGTAGGGATGGCTCTGCTTGAGGGCCAGTACCACGTCGCGAATCAGTTCGTCGGCCACCACCAGCTCGACCTTCCACTCCTCCACCCGCTCCACCTGGCCGGTCTGCCCGAGAAACGGTTGGCTGCCGTCCAACGGGCGAAACTGGCCCTGGCCGAGCACCTGCCAGGCGCACTGGTCATAGGCGCCGATGCGTCCGCCGCCCGCGGCGAACACAGCGCTCTTGACCGACTCCACATGGCTGGGGGGCACGAAGAAGCTGAGCTTGTACATCAGCCTCAGTTCACCCAGACCCGAGCGTTACGGAACATGCGCATCCACGCCCCATCTTCGTTCCACTCATCCGGGCGCCAGGAGTTCTGCACGGCACGGAACACCCGCTCAGGGTGCGGCATCATGATGGTGACGCGGCCGTCACGGCTGGTGAGACCGGTGATCCCGCGCGGCGAACCGTTCGGGTTGGCCGGGTAACGCTCGGTGACCTTGCCGTGGTTGTCGACGAAGCGCAGGGCCACGCAACCGGACAGGTCGGCTTCCAGCAATGCCTCTTCGCTTTCGAACTCCGCATGGCCTTCACCGTGGGCGATGGCGATCGGCATCCGCGAACCGGCCATGCCCTGCAGGAAGATCGAGTTCGACTCCTGCACCTGGACCATGGCCACCCGCGCTTCGAACTGCTCGGAGCGGTTGCGCACGAAGTGCGGCCAGAACTCGCTGCCCGGGATCAGCTCGTGCAGGTTGGACATCATCTGGCAACCGTTGCACACACCCAGGGTGAAGCTGTCGGTACGTTCGAAGAAGCCCTGGAAGGCATCCCGCGCACGGCTGTTGAACAGCGCCGACTTGGCCCAGCCTTCACCAGCGCCCAGTACGTCGCCGTAGGAGAAGCCACCGCAGGCAACCATGCCCTTGAAGTCGTTGAGGTCGACACGACCGGCGAGGATATCGCTCATGTGCACGTCGATGGCGTTGAAGCCGGCGCGGTCAAAGGCCGCTGCCATTTCCACCTGGCCGTTGACGCCCTGCTCACGCAGTACCGCCACCTGTGGACGCACGCCTTTCTTGATGTAAGGCGCGGCGATGTCCTGGTTGACGTCGAAGCCCAGCTTGACGCTCAGGCCCGGGTTGTCTTCTTCCAGTACCACGTCGAATTCCTGCTCGGCGCAGTCGGCGTTGTCCCGCAGGCGCTGGATCTGGTAGCTGGTCTCAGCCCACTGACGCTGCAGCAGGCGACGCTGGCCGGTGAATACGCTTTCGCCGTTGTAGGAGATGCTCACTTCACCGTTGTTGATCGGCTGGCCGATCACGGCCACGCAATCGCCCAGGCCGGCGGCGCTGAACTGGGCCAGCACGTCCGGAGTAGCGTCCTGGCGCACCTGGATTACCGCACCCAGCTCTTCGTTGAACAGGATGGCGGCGATTTCGGCGGTGTTTTCCGCCACGGCGTCGAGGCTCAGGTTCAAGCCGCAATGGCCGGCGAAGGCCATTTCCACGGTGCTGACCAGCAGGCCGCCATCGGAACGGTCGTGGTAGGCCAGCAGGTGACCGTCGGCGTTGAGGCCCTGGATCACCGCGAAGAAGGCCTTGAGGTCTTCCGCATCATCCACGTCCGGTGCCTGGCTGCCGAGCTTGCCGTGGGTCTGGGCGAGGATCGAGGCGCCCATGCGGTTCTGCCCGCGACCGAGGTCGATCAGGATCAGGTCGGTGGTGCCCTTGTCCATGCGCAGTTGCGGGGTCAGGGTCTGGCGAATGTCCGCTACGGGTGCGAAGCCAGTGACGATCAGCGACAGCGGCGAGGTGACGCTCTTGTCCACGCCCTCTTCGTTCCAGCGGGTGGCCATGGACATGGAGTCCTTGCCCACCGGGATGGTGATGCCCAGCTCTGGGCACAGCTCCATGCCCACTGCCTTGACGGTGTCGTACAGGCGCGCGTCTTCGCCCGGGTGGCCGGCTGCGGACATCCAGTTGGCGGAGAGCTTGATGTCGCTGATCTTGTTGATGCGCGAGGCCGCGATGTTGGTCAGGGTCTCGCCGATCGCCATGCGGCCGGACGCCGGGGCGTCCAGCAGGGCCAGCGGCGTGCGCTCGCCCATGGCCATGGCCTCACCGGTGTAGACGTCGAAGCTGGTGGCGGTCACGGCCACGTCGGCCACCGGCACCTGCCATGGGCCGACCATCTGGTCGCGGGCCACGAGGCCGGTGATGGTACGGTCGCCAATGGTGATCAGGAAGCTCTTGCTGGCCACGGCCGGGTGGTGCAGGACGCGCTCGATGCTCTCGGCGATGTCCAGGGTGCTTGGATCGAAATCGTCACCCAACTCGTTTTCCCGTACGGCCGAACGGTGCATGCGCGGGGCCTTGCCCAGCAGCACTTCCAGCGGCATGTCCACCGGGCTATTGCCGAAGTGGCTGTCGGTCACGGTCAGCTGTGGCTCGGCAGTGGCTTCGCCGACCACCGCGAACGGGCAGCGCTCGCGCTCGCAGATGGCCTTGAAGCGTTCGAAATCCGCAGCGCCCACCGCCAGGACATAACGCTCCTGGGATTCGTTGGACCAGATTTCGTGCGGGGCCATGCCCGGCTCGTCGTTGGGGATGTTGCGCAGTTCGAAGCGACCGCCACGGCCGCCATCGTTGACCAGTTCCGGGAAGGCGTTGGACAGGCCACCGGCGCCCACGTCGTGGATGAAGCTGATGGGGTTGTTGTCCCCCAGTTGCCAGCAACGGTCGATGACTTCCTGGCAACGGCGTTCCATCTCAGGGTTTTCACGCTGTACCGAAGCGAAATCCAGGTCCGCCGAGCTGGTGCCGGTGGCCATGGAGGAAGCGGCGCCGCCGCCCAGGCCGATGAGCATCGCCGGGCCGCCGAGCACGATCAGCTTGGAGCCGACGGTGATCTCGCCTTTCTGCACGTGCTCGTCACGGATGTTACCCATGCCGCCTGCCAGCATGATCGGCTTGTGGTAACCGCGAACTTCATCGCCACGAGGCGTGGTAATGGATTGCTCGAAGGTGCGGAAATAACCGGTCAGGGCCGGACGGCCGAATTCGTTGTTGAACGCCGCGCCACCCAGTGGGCCTTCGATCATGATGTCGAGGGCAGTGACGATGCGCTCTGGCTTGCCGTACGGCACTTCCCACGGCTGTTCGAAGCCCGGGATCTGCAGGTTGGACACGGTGAAACCGGTGAGGCCGGCCTTGGGCTTGGCGCCGCGCCCGGTGGCGCCTTCGTCGCGGATTTCACCGCCGGAACCGGTGGAGGCCCCCGGGAACGGCGCGATGGCGGTCGGGTGGTTGTGGGTCTCGACCTTCATCAGGATGTGCACCGGCTCCTGCACCGCACCGTACTGGCGGGTCTCAGGGTTCGGATAGAAACGCCCGGCAACCGAACCGACGATGACCGCGGCGTTGTCCTTATAGGCGGAGAGCACACCTTCGTTGTGCATCTGATAGGTGTTCTTGATCATGCCGAACAGGCTTTTTTCCTGGCTCTGGCCGTCGATATCCCAACTGGCGTTGAAGATCTTGTGGCGGCAGTGCTCGGAGTTGGCCTGGGCGAACATCATCAGTT
>ERZ1032257.166-NODE-166-length-10793-cov-9.155150_pt1 | contig 10793 bp, 9 predicted proteins | sample MGYA00518041_ERZ1032257 | MGnify/ENA primary metagenome ERZ1032257 (study PRJEB33718, sample SAMN03160162) | human skin metagenome | collected 2014-02-25 | study: EMG produced TPA metagenomics assembly of the PRJNA266117 data set (Human skin bacterial metagenome... | reverse complement strand
GAGATGCTCAGGAGTCTCGTGGGCTCGGAGATGTGTATAAGAGACAGGCAGCAACAGGGTCCAGAGCCAGGGGGCGAGGGGGCGTTCAACAGCGATGGAGCGGGTGGTGATGGGGCTGGCGGGCGGCATGGCAGGCTCGGGACAGAGGGCGATGGCGCTGAAATTAAGGGGTTTGTGGTTTAATGCCGAGCACCATTTAGGCCGCTTTTGACTGGACCACTATGAGCCGTGGAAAACACCCCGTGCCCCTCGACCTGCCGCTGCCCCAGCACTGCGATGAAGCCCCGGGCAAACAGGACAGCGCCTACAGTGCCCTGCGCCAGGCGATCCTGGAAAAACGCCTGCCTGCCGGCTGCCGCTTGCCCTCGACCCGCACCCTGGCCCAGCGCTGGGGCCTGTCCCGGGGCACCTTGGAAGTGGTCTTCGACCGCTTGCGCAGCGAAGGTTATGTGAGCCGGGCCAGCGGTTCCGGGACCCGGGTCTGCGCGGTGGTGCCGGACCTGTACCTGAGCGCCCCGGCACGGGCGGCGGCACCCATCGTCAGCGAGAGCGAGACGCCGTACCCGCCGCTCAGCGTGCGGGCCGGCCAGCCGTTTGTCGCCCGGCTGGCCGACCCGGCGCTGTTTCCCCTGCAACGCTGGACCCGCTCCCTGACCCGTGCCCTGGGCAATGCCTCGGCGCAGTCGCTGTGGGACGCCGACCCCGGCGGCCTGCCGGCCCTGCGCCAGCAGATCGCCCAGTACCTGGGGCAGCACCGGGGCATCGCCTGCGAGCCGCAGCAGGTGATGATCACCACCGGCATCCGCCATGGCCTCGACCTGCTGGCCCGCAGCCTGCTGCAAGCGGGCGACAAGGTGTGCCTCGAAGACCCCGGCTACCTGTCGGCCCGGAGCCTGTTCGCCCTGGCCGGAGCGCGGCTGGTGCCGATTCCGGTGGAGGAGGACGGGATCGATGTACAGCAGCTGCAACACCATCAGGATGCCCGCATGGTCTATGTCACCCCGGCCCATCAGGCGCCCCTGGGCATGACCATGCCGGTGTCCCGGCGCCTGGCCCTGCTGGAGTGGGCCCGGCACAGCGAGGCCTGGGTGGTGGAGGACGACTACGACAGCGAATTCAACTACCAGAGCGCGCCCCTGGCGGCCCTCAAGTCCCTGGACCGGGACGACCGCGTCATCTACTGCGGCAGCTTCAACAAGACCCTGTTCGCCGGCCTGCGGGTGGGCTTCATGCTGCTGCCCGAGCGCCTGCGCCCGCGGTTGCTGGCTACCTTGCAGGACACCGGGCGCTCGGTGGGGGTGATCGAGCAACTGGCCCTGGCCGACTACATCGCCAGCGGCGCCTTCCTGCGCAATCTGCGGGCGGCGCGCCAGGCCTATCAGGAACGCCGCGACCTGCTGCTGGCGATCCTCGCCAGTGAAGCACCGGGCTGCTACAGCATCAGCGGCCAGCAGGCCGGGCTGCATCTGCTGCTGACGTTGCCGCCGGGCAGCGATGAGGCGCGCTTTCGCCAGCGCGCGGCCCAGCAGGGCCTGCTGTTGCAGGGCCTGGCCGAGCACTGCCAGCAGGTGCGCCGGCCGGCGGCGGTGATCGTCGGCTACGCGGCCCTGAGCCTGGCGCAGATCCGCTTCAGCGGCTCGCGGCTGGCGGCGCTGCTGGTGGCCGAGGCAGGGGCTGTAGAGGGGCGCTGACTGTCATCTGGCTGTCATGTGGCTCAGGCACCCTCGGCGCCCCGGCCTCCGGCCTTTGTGGATTACAGGGACGTCATGATCATTGTCACCGCCGGCGCGGCCTATCTGGATATCGACGCCTACGCCGGCTGCATTGCCTATGCCGAATGGCTCAACCTCAGCGGCCGCCCGGCCCGGGCCCTAAGCAGCGCGCCGCTCAACGAGAGCATCCCGGGCACTTTCCGCCAGCGTCTCAAGGGGCTGGACGCCCATGTTCCGCAAGGGACCGAGCAGTTCGTGCTGGTGGACATTTCCAACCACCTGCACCTGGACCCGCTGGTGGACCTGGACCGGGTGGTGGAGGTCATCGACCATCACCCGGGTTTCGAGGCCTTCTGGAACGAGCGCCTGGGCCAGCACGCGGATATCCGCCAGATCGGTGCCGCCTGTACCCAGGTCTACCAGCGCTGGCGCGACTCCGGGCTGCTGCCCAGGATCAGCCGCGACAGCGCGCAACTGCTGGCGGCGGGCATTCTCGACAACACCCTGAACTTCACCGACCAGGGGTGCACCGCGTCGGACCGCCAGGCCTACGCCGACCTGGCCGCGCTGGCCGGCCTGGGCCCCGACTGGCCCGAAGACTATTTCAAGCAGTGCCAGCAGCAGATCGAAGCGCAATTGCCCGAGGCCCTGCTCAAGGACCTGAAAGTGTTCGAAGCGTCCAGCAACCTGCCGCGGCGTTTCGCCCAACTGACCCTGTGGCATGCCCAGGGCCTGCTGGTGCGGCAGCGCAGCCTGATCGAGCAGGTGCTGGGGCAGTGGGGCGATGACTGGCTGCTGAACCTGATCAGCCTCGGCGAAGGCACGAGCTACCTGCTGACCGGCAGCCCGGGCAGTGCCCGCAAGCTGGAACGGCTGCTAGAGTGCAGCACCCTGGACGGCGTGCATTGCCCGGGCCGGCCGATCCTGCGCAAGGAACTGCTGCGCAAGGGCCTGGCGCTCCAGGCAACGTCCTGACCCCGGAGAGCCCCAATGGACCTTGAACAATGCTTGCAGCAGGTGCATGACGAGCAGAGCTTCCTCGACTTCGTCCAGGCGCTGATTGCCGACCGCCGCCAGGCGCAGCGCATGGCCCAGGCCGGCGAGGCCGACAGTTGGCAGAACCATTGCATCGAGGATTTTCTCGACGGCGCCCACGCCTGGGCCGAGGCCACCGGCATCGGTGCCACCCAGGGGCTGGTGGAGGCTTCGCCCTGGCAGCGCTTCGCGGTGTTCCTGTACTGCGGCAAGATCTACGAATAGCGCCGCGCCAGCCGAAGGGCTAGTCGTCGAAGCCGCCCTGTTCGTGAATCTCGTCCATCTTCAGTTCCAGGCGGTAGGCCACGGCAATGAACAGCGCCTGGCACAGGCACAGGGTGGCGCTCAGTGAGCGGAAGGCGAAGGAGCTGCCCTCGTTGACCAGCAGCACGCTGTTGGCGCGCTTGGCCAGGGGCGACAGGGTGCTGTCGGTGATGATCAGGGTCTTGGCCTGGTTGTGCTGGGCAATGCGCAGGCAGTGCTGGGTTTCCTTGGCGTAGGGGGTGAAGCTGATGGCGATCACCAGGTCGTTGGGGCGGATACTGCGCATCTGCTCGCGGTAGCTGCCCCCCAGCCCCGACACCAGGTGGATGCGCTTGTTGGTGTGCTGCAGGTTGTACACCAGGTAGTCGGCCACGGCGAAGGAGCGGCGCACCCCCACCACATAGATATTGTCGGTGTTGACCACCAGGTCCACGGCCTGCTCGAAGGCCGCGTCGTCCAGCTCCAGGCCCAGGCGCTCGATCCCCGACAGGGTGGCGCTGATGCAGTCGCGCGCCAGGTCGCCGTCGCTGGCCTTCTGCGACTTGTTGGCGATCAGGCTGCGGATGCGCTGCTGGTAGTTCTGCACCGGCGTGGCCTTGTGGGTGTAGGCCTCGCGGAACAGCGCCTGCATTTCACTGAAGCCGCTGAAGCCGAAACGCTGGGAAAAACGCACGATGGCCGAAGGGTGCACCTCGCACTCGCGGGCGATGTCGCTGATCCGGTCGACCATGATCCGGTCGCTCTGCTGGCTCATGTAGCTGGCGATGCGCTTGAGCTGGCGCGGCAGGCTCTCGTACTCCTCGGTGATCAACTGCAGCAGCCGCTCGGCATTGGCCGGAGGGCTGGCAAGGTCGCTCTCGGGCGTGCGATCGGACAGGGCCGGCTGATCGGTGCGGGACATAACGGATCCTTCTGAGGGTACTGATGGGAGCGACCGCGGGCGTCGCCCCCTGACAATAAATGGGCTGCGGGCAGTCTACAGGGTCGGCGCCGGGAAAATCTTGAGGGGCCGGGCCCCGGGCGCCTTGCTGAAACGATGCACGGCACAGCCTTGGGCATTGCAGAAAAGTTTAATGGAAAAAATATTCCACGTAAAAAATTTATAGAATAAATATTGATTGGTGCCGGGAGACGTTCTAGTCTGCATCCACCAAGTAGGCCTGCCGGGGCAGTGCGCGACGGCAGGCAGCGGCTGATAAAAATAACAGGAGCCAGCATGGGCCAGACTCGTTTTGCCAGTGGGCGTCAATTGGATCTGATCTGCCTCGGACGCCTGGGCGTCGACCTCTACGCGCAGCAAGTGGGGGCCCGGCTGGAGGACGTCGCAAGCTTTGCCAAATACCTCGGCGGCTCGTCGGCGAACATTGCCTTCGGCACCGCACGGCTGGGCCTCAAGTCGGCGATGCTGAGCCGGGTCGGTGATGACCACATGGGGCGCTTCCTGCTGGAGTCGCTGGTGCGCGAAGGCTGTGACGTCAGCGCCGTCAAGGTCGACCCGCAGCGCCTCACCGCCCTGGTCCTGCTGGGCCTCAAGGACCGCGAAACCTTCCCCCTGGTGTTCTACCGCGAGAACTGCGCGGACATGGCGCTGTGCGCCGCCGACATCGACGAAGCCTTCATCGCCTCCAGCAAGGCCCTGCTGATCACCGGCACCCATTTCTCCACCGACGGCGTCTACCGGGCCAGCCTGCAGGCCCTGGACTACGCGCAAAAGCACGGAGTCAAGCGGGTCCTGGACATCGACTACCGGCCGGTGCTCTGGGGCCTGGCGGGAAAGGCCGACGGCGAGACCCGGTTCGTGGCCGACCCGCAGGTCAGCCAGCATGTGCAGGGCGTCCTGGGGCGCTTCGACCTGATCGTCGGCACCGAAGAGGAATTCCTGATTGCCGGTGGCAGCGACGACCTGCTGACGGCCTTGCGCACCGTGCGTTCACTGAGTGCCGCGACACTGGTGGTCAAGCTTGGCCCGCAAGGGTGCACGGTGATCCACGGCGAGATTCCGGAGCGTCTGGAAGACGCCGCGATCTACCCCGGCGTGCGGGTGGAGGTGCTCAACGTACTGGGCGCCGGCGATGCCTTCATGTCCGGCTTCCTCAGTGGCTGGCTGGAAGAGGCCAGCGATGAGCGCTGCTGCCAGTTGGCCAACGCCTGCGGCGGCCTGGTGGTGTCGCGCCACGCCTGCGCCCCGGCGATGCCGACCCGGGCCGAACTGGACTACCTGTTCAGCAGCCCGGTGCCCATCACCCGTCCCGACCAGGACCCGGTGCTGCAACGCCTGCATCAGGTCAGTGTGCCGCGCAAGGCCTGGAAGCCCCTGTTCGTCTTCGCCTTCGACCACCGTGGGCAACTGGTGGAACTGGCGCAGCAAGGTGGTCGCGAGCTCAAGGCCATCGGTCAGCTCAAGCAACTCTTCATAGAAGCGGTGCAGCGGGTCGAAGCCGACCTGCGGCGCCGGGGCATCGAGGCCGATGTCGGCCTGCTGGCCGACCAGCGCTTCGGCCAGGAGGCGCTGAACGCCGCCACCGGGCGCGGCTGGTGGGTGGCGCGGCCGGTGGAAGTGCAGGGCTCGCGGCCCCTGGCGTTCGAGCACGGGCGCTCGGTGGGCAGCAATCTGATCGCCTGGCCCCAGGAACAGATCATCAAGTGCCTGGTGCAATTTCACCCGGACGACGAACCCTTGCTGCGCCTGGAACAGGAAGCGCAGATCCGTGGCCTGTACCAGGCGTCCCAGGTCAGCGGGCATGAGCTGCTGCTGGAAATCATCCCGCCCAGGGACCTGCCCGGCGCTCATCCCGAGGTGCTCTACCGCAGCCTCAAGCGCCTGTACAACCTGGGCATCTACCCCGCGTGGTGGAAGATCGAGGCGCAGTCGGCCGAGGAATGGAAAAAGCTCGATGAGCTGATCCAGGAGCGCGACCCCTATTGCCGTGGCGTGGTGCTGCTGGGCCTGAATGCCTCGGCCGAAGCCCTCGCCGAGGGCTTCCGGCAAGCGGCTGATAGCCGCACCTGCCGGGGGTTTGCCGTGGGCCGCACGATTTTCCAGGAGCCCAGCCGAGCGTGGCTGGCGGGGGAGATCGACGACGACACCCTGATCCGGCAAGTGCAGGGCACCTTCGAGCAACTGATCAACGCCTGGCGCAGCGCCCGCCCTGTGTAGGAGCCGGCTTGCCGGCGAAGAGGGTCTTGAGCCTGGTGCCAGGCTCGCCGGTGCCTTCGCTGGCAAGCCAGCTCCTGCGAGTGCAAGGCCGTTCTCCACGCTTTCATGAATAACAACAAAAGGTGCAGCCATGCCCGCGATCCGAATTGGCATCAACCCGATTTCCTGGAGCAACGACGACCTGCCGGCCCTGGGCGGTGAAACGCCCTTGAGCACCGCCCTCAGCGAAGGCCGCGAGATCGGTTACCAAGGCTTCGAACTCAACGGCAAGTTCCCCAAGGACGCCAAGGGCGTGGGCGATGTGTTGCGCCCTTATGACCTGGCGCTGGTCTCGGGCTGGTACTCCAGCCGCCTGGCCCGGCGTTCGGTGGCCGAGGAAATCGACGCCATTGCCAGCCACGTCGAACTGCTCAAACGCAACGGCGCCTCGGTGCTGGTCTACGGCGAAGTGGCCGACTCGATCCAGGGCTTGCCGGTGCGGCTGATCGAGCGCCCGCGCTTCCACAGTGCACAGGCCTGGCAGGATTACGCGGACAAACTCACGGAGCTGGCGCGTTTCACCCTGTCCCAGGGCGTGCGCCTGGCCTATCACCACCACATGGGCGCCTACGTCGAGTCCCCGGCGGACATCGACACGCTGATGCGCCTGACCGGCGAGGAAGTCGGCCTGCTGTTCGATTCGGGCCATTGCTACATGGGCGGCGGCGAACCCCTGGAGGTGCTGCGCCGGCATATCGGGCGGGTGTGCCATGTGCACTTCAAGGACGTGCGCAAGCCGGTGGTGCAACTGGCGCGCAACAACCTGTGGAGCTTCCCGGACTGCATCGTCAACGGCACCTTCACCGTGCCCGGCGATGGCGACATTGACTTCGCTCCCTTGCTCGATGTGCTGCTGGACGCAGGCTACCAGGGCTGGCTGGTGGTGGAGGCCGAGCAGGACCCGGCGGTGGCGCCGAGCTACGTCTACGCAAAAAAAGGTTACGACACCCTGCGGGCCCTGCTGGACGCTGGCCTGCAACGCAGGAGGGCTGCCCAATGAGTCTGCTGGTTAAAAGCGCTACAAAGGGCCGGACCATGGTCCAGCTGCAAGAGGGCGCCCTGGAATACGTGGGGTTCAGTGCCTACCGCCTGGGCCTGGGGGAAAGCCTGCCGGTCAGCGCCGGCGACAAGGAGCTTTGCCTGGTGCTGCTCAGCGGCCGTATCGATGTGCAGGGCGAAGCGCCCCAGGGCGCCTTCCAGTGGCCCAACCTGGGTGACCGGCAATCGGTGTTCGAAGACAAATCCCCCTTTGCCGCCTACCTGCCGCCGGGCAGCCAGGCCCGGGTCACCGCCTTGAGCGATGTACAGATCGCTGTGTGTGCCGCCCCGGGGGCAGTCGATAACGACCTCGGCCCACGGCTGATCCGCCCGGAACAGTGCAGGCGCAGCGTGCGTGGCAAGGGCGCCAATACTCGCTACGTCTGCGACATCCTGCCCGACAGCGAGCCGGCCCATTCCCTGCTGGTGGTGGAGGTGCGCACGCCGTCCGGGCATTCCTCCAGCTACCCGCCGCACAAGCACGACACCGACGACCTGCCGCACCAGAGCTTTCTGGAAGAGACCTATTACCACCAGCTCAACCCGCCCCAGGGCTTTGTCTTCCAGCGGGTCTACACCGACGACCGCAGCCTGGACGAGGCCATGGCGGTGGAGCACCACGACCTGGTGGTAGTGCCCAGGGGCTACCACCCGGTCAGCGTGCCCTATGGCTACGAGTCCTATTACCTGAACGTGATGGCTGGGCCGAAGCGGGTCTGGCAGTTCCATAACGACCCCCGGCACAGCTGGCTGCTGGATCTGTGAACGACGCACCTTTGCCGATTTTCGGGGAGTTGGAACATGACTCAGCCTTTGCGTTTTGCCTTGAACCGAATGGTCGCACCGCACCTGCCTCTGGCGGATTTTCTTGACCTGGCACTGGCCTTGAAGATCGATGCAGTGGAGCTGCGCAATGACCTCAAGGGTGTGGAGATCGAGGATGGCACGCCCCCCGAGCAGGTCCGCGAGCTGTGTGAGCAGCGTGGCATCCGGCTGCTGTCGATCAATGCCCTGTACCCCTTCGACCTGTGGGATGAACAGCGCCGCCAGCAGTTGTTGCACCTGGCCGGTTATGCCCGCGCCTGCGGTGCCGAGGGCCTGGTGTTGTGCCCGCTGAACGACCCCGGCGACCGGCGCAGCGCGGGCCAGCGGGCCCAGGGGCTGGCGGCCGCCCTGACCCGGATCGCGGAGGTTCTTCGCCAGCATGGCCTGCGCGGTTTTGTCGAACCCCTGGGGTTTGCCGAGTGCGCCCTGCGTGACAAGCGCAGCGCCGTGGACGCGATCCGCGCCGTGGGCGCGCTGGATGTGCTGAGCCTGGTGCACGACACCTTCCACCACACACTGGCTGGCGAACCCCAGCTGTTCGCCGAGCTCACCGGACTGGTGCATCTCTCCGGTGTCGAGGGGCCGCCACTGCCTCTGGCAGCGCTGCGGGACGGTCATCGGGTGCTGGTGGGCGCGGCGGACCGGCTGGGCAACACGACGCAGATCGCCGCGTTGCTGGCGGGCGGTTACCGCGGCTACCTGTCCTTCGAGCCCTTTGCCGCGAGCGTTCACGAGCGACCGGACCTGCAGCAGGCTCTGGAGCGCAGTATCCAGCACCTGCGCCAGGCCCTGGCCTGACCCCCCTTGTAGGCGCCGGCAAGCCGGGCTTCTGCACAAAGAACAGTGAGAGTGCTGTATGGCCATTGAAGGAACACAGATGAGCACGATTCGACTGACCATGGCCCAGGCCCTGGTGAAATTCCTCGATAACCAGTACGTCGAGGTGGACGGGCAGCAGAGCCGGTTCGTTGCCGGGGTCTTTACGATCTTCGGCCACGGCAATGTGCTGGGCATCGGCCAGGCGCTGCAGCAGGACCCGGGCCAATTGCGGGTGCACCAGGGCCGCAATGAGCAGGGCATGGCCCATGCCGCCATCGGGTTTGCCAAGCAGCACCTGCGGCGCAAGGTCTATGCCTGCACCGCTTCGGTGGGCCCCGGCGCGGCCAATATGCTGACCGCCGCGGCCACCGCCACGGCCAACCGCATTCCCTTGCTGCTGTTGCCCGGCGACGTGTTCGCCAGCCGCCAGCCGGACCCGGTGCTGCAACAGATCGAGCAGTTCCATGACCTGGGCATCAGCACCAACGATGCCTTCAAGGCGGTGAGCAAATACTGGGACCGGATCAACCGCCCGGAGCAGTTGATGAGCGCGGCGCTGCAGGCGATGCGGGTGCTGGCCGACCCTGCCCAGACCGGCGCGGTGACCCTGGCGCTGCCCCAGGATGTGCAGGCCGAGGCCTACGATTACCCGCTGAGCTTCTTCGCCCGACGGGTGCATCGCATCGACCGGCGGCCCCCCACCGAAGCGATGCTGGCGGACGCCGTGGCGCTGCTGCGGGGCAAGCGCAAGCCGTTGCTGATCTGCGGTGGCGGGGTCAAGTACGCCGCGGCCAACCAGGCCCTGCAGGCCTTTGCCGAGCGCTTCGCGATCCCGGTGGCCGAGACTCAGGCCGGCAAGAGCGCGCTGCTGTCCAGCCATCCATTGAACGTGGGCGGCATCGGTGAAACCGGCTGCCTGGCGGCCAACCTGCTGGCCTGGGAGGCCGACCTGATCATTGGCGTCGGCACCCGCTACAGCGATTTCACCACCTCGTCCAAGTGGCTGTTCCAGCACCCCCAGGTGCAGTTTCTCAACCTCAATATCAACCCCGGCGATGCCGTGAAGCTCGATGGCGTGCAACTGCTGGCCGATGCCCGCGCCGGCTTGCAAGCACTGGGCGAGGCCCTGGCCGGCAGCGCCTACCGCGCCGGCTGGGGCACTCGGGTGGCCGAGGCCAGGGCGCAGCTGGATGCCGAGCTGGAGCGGGTCCACGGCGTGCACTATCAGGGCGAGGATTTTGTGCCGGAGGTCAACGACGCGCTGGACCCGGCGGTGCTGCGCGAGTTCATCGAGCTGACCGGCTCCTGCCTGACCCAGAGCCAGGTGCTGGGGGTGCTCAACCAGACCCTGGCCGACGATGCGGTGATTGTCGCCGCTGCCGGCAGTTTGCCCGGGGACCTGCAACGCAGCTGGCGCAGCAAGGGGCTCAACACCTACCACGTGGAATATGGCTATTCGTGCATGGGTTATGAAATTGCCGCGGCCCTGGGGGTCAAGCTCGCCGCCCCCGAGCGCGAGGTCTATGCCCTGGTGGGCGACGGCTCCTACCTGATGCTGCATTCGGAGCTGCTGACCTCGATCCAGGAGCAACGCAAGATCAACGTGGTGCTGCTGGACAACATGGCCTTCGGCTGCATCAACAACCTGCAGCTGGGCCAGGGCCTGGACAGCTTCGCCACCGAGTTCCGCTACCGCAACCCAGACAGCGACCAGCTCGACGGCGGCCTGATCCCGGTGGACTACGCCATGAGCGCCGCGGCCTACGGCTGCAAGACCTACAAGGTGAGGAACCTGGAGCAGCTCCACGCCGCCCTGGCGGACGCCCGGCTGCAGCGGGTCTCGACCCTGATCGATATCTGTCTCTTATACACATCTCCGAGCCCACGAGACTCCTGAGCATCTC
>ERZ1032257.154-NODE-154-length-11049-cov-10.763234_pt1 | contig 11049 bp, 7 predicted proteins | sample MGYA00518041_ERZ1032257 | MGnify/ENA primary metagenome ERZ1032257 (study PRJEB33718, sample SAMN03160162) | human skin metagenome | collected 2014-02-25 | study: EMG produced TPA metagenomics assembly of the PRJNA266117 data set (Human skin bacterial metagenome... | reverse complement strand
TACACGTAAGGAGTCGTCGGCAGCGTCAGATGTGTATAAGAGACAGAGGCTGCGCTGCCCGGCACTGACCGCCACCTGGCCACCGGTGGCCAGGGTGATGGAGCCGTCCTGGAAATCCACGGTGCCGCCGCTGACGATCTCCACCCGGGACTGGTCGCTGCGGTCGGCCACGCTGCTGAGGTTGTTGAACTGGCCGGTGATCAGGTTGGTCGGGGTGCCGTCGAGGTTGATCAGGCCGTTGTTGCGCTGGCTGTCCAGAGCGCTGCTGCCACTGCTGTCCAGAAGGATTGCGGTGGTGCTGCCCTGCCCCAGGGTCACGCTGCCGGTGCTGTCGCTGGCGGAGTTGAGCAAATGGATGGTGCCGCGGGTGTCCACCGAAGTGCTGGCCAGGGCCACGCCGTTCTGCGCCACCTGGTGCCCGGTGAGGGTGATGTCGCCCGTGGAGGCCATGATCAGGCCGCTGTTGCTGACCTTGCCGGCGCTGCTGCCGGCCTTCAGCGAAGTGGCAACTTCATTGCCCCGGGTGGTGGAGTGCTGGTTGCCGCTGGTGCCGACCCCGCGACGGATGTAGAAGCTGTCGCCGGCCGCCAGGGTGGTCTGGCCCTTGGCAGTGACGATGGTGCCGGCGTTCTCCACTTCCGAGCCCAGCAGCAAGGCATAGCCGCCGGATTCGGTGGAGGTGGCCGCCGGGTGGGTCTGGATCAGCGCGCCACGCTGCACCTGGACCTTGCCCAGGGCATCGCTGAAGGTCGGCTGGGTGCCGTTGGCGTCCACATAGAGCCCGCGCTGGGTGAACTGCTCGTCGCTGATGGTGGCTGCGGCCGCCACCAGGTTGCGCACATTGACCTGGCTGGTGCCGGTAAAGATCACCCCGTTGCGGTTCATGATCATCACCGTACCGGCGCCCTTGATCTGGCCCTGGATTTCACTGGGCCGTCCATTGGGGTCGTTGACCTTGTTCAACAGCGCCCAGTTGGACTGCTGCTGGAAGTCGACGGTGGTGTTGCGCCCGACGTTGAAGGTCTCCCAGTTGAGAATGGCCTTGTCGGCGGTCTGCTCGATGGTCACCGTGGTCTTGCCGCCGGACTGGCTCTGCACCGGCCCTTTGGCATTGAGCCAACCCTGGGTCAGGCTGTTGTCGACCTTCAGCCCGCCTTCGCCGAGGCCATCGGGAATGGTGCTCACCGTGCCGAACGCGGCCTGGCGTGCGGCAGCCTGGGCCGCTTGCTGGGCGGCAATGGCGGCAACGCTGGAATTGAGGTTGCTCAGGGAGCGCTGCAACTGCTGGTTGGCGCGGGTCTGCTGGGACAGCGGCGGGATCCCCGGAACCTGGCCGTTGGTGCGCGCGGCGGTGGCGGCCTGGGACGCGCCCTTGTCGGCGAACCAGCCGGAACTGAAGGCCGTGGCGCCATGGGCACTGCCCGCCACCATCAGCAGGGCGATGGCCTGGGCCAGGGGCTTGAGCCGCAGGATCGGCAGCTCGCCATCAGGGCGCAGCGCGGGGGATTTGACCGGTGGTTTGCAGCGAACCATTACTACTCATCCTTTGTTATGACGCCCACGGGAGCGCGACGCTTGTAGGGCCCAGGGCGCGCGTCACTGCTTTAGGGGATAGGCCGTTGGCGCGAGGCGCGACCGAACGGATGTCACGGAAAATTCATCTTTGGGGTGCAGGGTGTCGCCCCTGCCCCTGCGTGCCACGGCGGCAGGCAGGGGCAAGCGGCGCTGGCCGGCTAGAAAGGTCGGCCGATGGCGTTGCAGATATTGGGGTTGCCGATACTGCGCAGGCTGGCGGGCGTCACGAAGGCGTTCCGTATCGCGGCCTTCCAGATCGCCGGCAAGGGTTGCAGGTTGTTGTTGAGCAGTGCCGCATCGTTAGTGACCAGCGAACCGTACTGGCGGGCAAAGAACGCCCGCACCTGGGCGGTTTGCGCCGCATCGGCGTAGCACTGGCTGAAAATCGCGGTGCTAAAGCCCAGGATCGGATAACCGACGCTGGGAAATGGCACCACCGAGGGGTCATTGCCATCGAACGAAGCGGCGAACACCGGTACCCACCTGATGGGGTCGCTGAACGGGCCGGTCGATAGGTTCGCCGTCGGCGGGCTGATCAGGCTGATGGCGTTGACGATGTTCGCCGGTGTCGGGGCTATCCCCCCTACCCGCGCTACCTTGCTGCCATCTTCCAGCCCGGCAAGGGTGCTGGATGCGTGGCTCGAACCGATGAAGGTCACACTCCCCGGGGTTGCATTGAGCACTTCCATGATCTGGGGGCTGCCCTGCGCGCTCTTGGCGGTCTGTGGCACCGAGGCTGGATAAGCGTTGGCGAAGAACCGGGTCACCGCGAAAGGCCCGGCCGGTTCAGAGCACTTGGCATTGAGAAAACGGGTAAACAGCTCGGTGGTGCCACTGGGCCCTTGCGGGTAGACCACCGTCAGTGGTCCGTAAGTGCCTGCACCGCTCGACAGGTACTCCCAACGGTCCAGCCGGCCCGAGAAGATCCCGCACACGTCATTGACGCTCAGGTCCAGGTTGCCAATGCCGGCCTTGTTGAAGCGGATCGCCACCGCCGTGGCGGCGACGGGCACCTGGATCAACGGCCCCCAGCTCGCGCCATGGGCCATGGAGTAGCCGTCGAGCTCGCTGCCTCTCAACTTCGATTCAGTGGCCACCCAGTGCACGTTCCGGGTAGGGGCGCCCGGAATCAGGCGGTTGTAGTCGTTGTTCAGAAAGGCTTCCTTGTCCCCGAGATCAGAGCCGATGTAGGGCGCAAAACCCGCCGTCAGTACGCCGGGCGCCAGGTAGTACGACTGCGGCAGCGTCGACCCGCCACCGTTGATATCCGCCAGGGCCAACTGGGCACATAGGGCGCTGCCCACCAGTGACGTGGCTAACCAATGCATTTTGAACATGACATGACTCCTGTCGTATCAGGACGGGCGAGCACTCGTGCCGGACCGTTGTGCCGAGCATGAAAAAAATCAGCAACGGTCGAAACCGTTGCTGATCCGGGTGCTGCAGGTATCGGACGCGAGAGTTACAGCGGACGGCCGATGGCGTTGCAGACGCTGGCGTTACCGATGCTCAGGCCGCTGGAGGCAGTGACGAACGAGTCACGTACTGCGGTTTTCCAGGCAGCTGGCAGAGGCACGAAGCGGTTGTTGTTGATGGCGGTGTCGTTGTTCACCAGGGCACCGTAGTGACGGCTGAAGAAAGCCCGTACTTGCGAAGTCTGGTTAGCGTCGGCGTAGCACTGGCTGAAGATCAGGTTGGTGAAGCCCAGGATTGGGTAACCGCTGGTTGGGTACAGGCGCAGGCTCTTGTCGCTTGGGTTGGCGTCGATGTTGGCCTGGGAAGTGAAGACAGGAACCCACAGGTTCTGGTCGCCACGAACAGTGGTATCAGGCACGGCAACCGCGGCGATAGCCGAGGAAACGTTGGCAGGCGCCGGGGAAACGCCAGCCACCTTGGCCACCTTGGTAGCGTCGTCCAGGCCGGCCAGGGTCGGCGCGGCGTAGTCCGGGCTCATGTAGGTGATGCGACCGTCGCCAGCGTTCAGCGCGTCCATGACGCCTTGGCTGGTAACAGCGGCAACCGCACCGGCAGGCAGGCCGCCCGAGTAGCTGGAAGCGAAGTTGGTGGTCACGGCGAAGGTGCCGGTCTCGGCGCACTTGGCGTTCAGGAAGCGGGTGAACAGCTCGGTGGTGCCGCTGCTTTCATTGCGGTAAACCACGGTGATGGCGCCGGTACGGCCCGAAGTCGGAAGCTGCTCCCACTTGGAAACGCGCCCCGAGAACACGCCGCACAGGTCATTGACGCTCAGGTCAACGGCAGCAGTGCCGGCCTTGTTGAATGGAACGGCAACCGAAGTGGCCACCGAAGGCACCTGGATCAGCTTGCCCCAGGCCGCTTGGTGATTGTCTTCATAACCTTTGAGCTCTGCTGCGCTGAGCTTGGAATCGCTACCGGCCCAGTGCACGTTCTTGCCGGTGGTGCCGGCCACGAACTTGGTGTAGTCGTTGTTCAGGAAGGCAGCCTTGCCGTTGCCGCTGCCTACGCCGATGTAGGGAGCGAAGCCGGCGGTCAGTACGCCAGCGGTCTGGTACAGCGGTTGTGGCAGGGTTGCGCCACCGCCGTTGATATCAGCCATTGCAGCCTGTGCCGAGCACAGGGCAGCCAGGGTCAGGGATGCCGCGAGAACGTTGCGCTTAAACATGAAGAATCTCCTTTCGTCGTGTTCGTACGTTGGGTGAATAGCTCTTGCATGACGCCATGGCACTCGGGCCAGAAGCCTTGATCCAGACGGCTTGATGGGTGAGGCCATGGGGAGAGAAGTTCGCAGTTTCCGGTGACAGATAAAGGAAAAAACCTCGGGAGAAAGCGGCTGTTTTTGCAAAAGATTCTCGGGTGTTTGTCCGAGGTTTTCGCGCCTTTCCCGGGAAAATGACCGCCAGGTTGCCGGGGCTGGAAGCGGCATTGCCCTGCAAGCGCCGAGGGGGCTGGCCACCGGGTCTGAACATGACAGAACGAGGAACCCGAGGTTGGCCCGTTGCCCGGTCGGGAGTGAGGCACGCGGCGCGAAATTTTATGGCTGCCCTGCCCTGTGCTTCGCACCACCGCTTCGCTCTCGTAGGAGCCGGCTTGCCGGCGAAGAGGCCCGCCAGCCCTGCATCGCCGCTGCCGACGCCTTCGCTGGCAAGCCAGCGCCTACGGACCAGGCCAGACCGGGCCGGACGGGGTCAGGTCGGGTCGGGTTGTGCGGTTCAGGTGACCAACTGGTTGATCTCGATGATCGGCAGCAATACCGCCATCACGATCACCAGCACCACACCGCCCATCACCACGATCATCAAGGGTTCGAGCAAGGCGGTCATGCCCATGGCCCGGCGCTCGATATCCCGCGACAGGGTCTGCGCCGCCCGTTCCAGCATCGGCGGCAAGGCGCCGGTCTTCTCGCCGCTGGCGATCAGGTGGATCAGCACCGGCGGAAAGACTTTTTCCACCCGCAGCGCCGCCGCCAGGTTGGCGCCTTCGCGCACCTTGGCCGTGGCCTCGCTCACGCTCTGGCTTAGGCGGTCGTTGGACAGGGTCTGGCGCGCCGCTTCCAGGGCCCGCAACAAAGGCACCCCGGCGCTGCCGAGGATCGCCAGGGTCGAGGCAAAACGTGCGGTGTTCAGCCCCAGGACAAAGCGCCCGATCAGCGGCAGGCGCAGGATCCGGCTGTGCCAGTTCAAGCGCGCCCGGGGGTTGCGCAGGTACACCCGCCAGCCCCAGAACCCGGCGACCATGGCGGCAAAGCACAGGCCGCCCCAGGCACGGATGAAATCACTGGCATTGAGCATGGCCAGGGTCAGCCCCGGCAGGTCCTGGCGCGCCTGGGAGAAGGCACTGACCACCTGAGGCACCACATAGCTGAGCAGGAAGATCACGATGCCGATGGACACCAGCCCCACCACCCCCGGGTAGATAAAGGCGGTGAGGATCTTGCCCCGCAGGCCGTTGCGCTCTTCGATGTAGTCCGCCAGCCGCTCCATGACCTGGGCCAGGTCGCCGGACTCTTCGCCGGCGGCAATCAGCGCCCGGTAGATCTCCGGAAAATCCCTGGGCCGCGCCGCCAGGGCCTCGGCCAGGCGCATGCCGCTGCGCACATCCGCGCGCACCGCGCTCAGGGTCTGGGCGATGTGCTTGCGCTCGGCCTGCTCCACCGTGGCGCTCAGCGCGGCCTCCAGCGGCAGGCTGGCCCCCAGCAGGCTGGCCAGCTGGCGGGTGGCCCAGGCCAGGTCGTTGTCCGAGAGCCTGGGGCGCAGCAGCCCCCCTGCTCCGCCCTCGCCGCCGTTGCCATCGAGCTGCACCAGCAAGGCGGTCAGGCCGCGGCTGCGCAGGCTGGCGAAGGCCGCACCCTGGCTGTCGGCTTCCAGGTGCCCGGATTCGATCTTGCCGAGGGCGTCAGCGGCTTCATAGCGATAGCGATTCATCAGGCGTCCCGTGTCACACGCAGGATTTCTTCCGGCGCGGTGGCGCCGCTGCGCACCCAGCGTTCACCGTCCTCGCGCATGCTGAACATCCCGGCCCGGCGCGCGGCGGCACGCAGGGCCTGCTCCTCGGCGCCCTGGTGGATCAGGCTGCGCACATCGTCATCGATGCAGAACAGCTCATGGATCCCGGTTCGCCCGCTGTAGCCGATGTGGTTGCAGGCCGGGCAGCCCACCGGGCGCCAGGTGCCGGGGTTGGCCGGGTCCTGCTCCTTGCACTGGCTGCACAGGCGCCGCACCAGGCGCTGGGCCAGCACCCCGAGCATCGACGAAGCCAGGAGAAACGGCTCCACCCCCATGTCGATCAGGCGGTTGACCGCCGATACCGCGTCGTTGGTGTGCAGGGTCGCCAGCACCAGGTGCCCGGTGAGCGAGGCCTGGACCGCGATCTGCGCGGTCTCCAGGTCGCGGATCTCGCCGATCATGATGATGTCCGGGTCCTGGCGCAGGATCGCCCGCAGGGCCAGGGCGAAGGTCATGTCGATCTTGGCGTTGACCTGGATCTGGCTGATGCCCGGCAGGTCGTATTCCACCGGGTCCTCGACGGTGAGGATATTGCTGGTGCTGGCATCCAGCCGGGCCAGGGCCGCGTAGAGGCTGGTGGTCTTGCCGCTGCCGGTGGGCCCGGTGACCAGGACGATGCCGTGGGGCTGGCGGATCAGGGTATCCAGGCGCGCCAGCAGGTCCGGGTCCATGCCCAGGGTCTCCAGTTGCAGGCGCCCGGCCTGCTTGTCCAGCAGGCGCATCACCACCCGCTCGCCATGCCCGGTGGGCACCGTGGACACACGGATATCGATGGGCCGCCCGGCCACCCGCAGGGCGATGCGCCCGTCCTGGGGCAGGCGTTTTTCGGCGATGTCCAGCTGGGCCATGATCTTGATCCGCGACACCAGCGCGCCGTGCAGCGCCTTGCGTGGCGACACCACGTCGCGCAGGGTGCCGTCGACCCGGTAGCGCACCACCGAATGGGTCTCGAAGGGTTCGATATGGATATCGCTGGCCTCGTCCCGCGCGGCCTGGGTGAGCAAGGCGTTGATCATGCGGATTACCGGGGCGCCGTCCTGGGTGTCCAGCAGGTCGGTGATTTCCGGCATGTCCTGCATCAGGCGGTCCAGGTCCACCTCGTTCTCCGCCGCCCCGACCACCGCTGCTGCGCTGCCGGTGTCGGCGTAGGCGGTGGCCAGCAGGCCGTCGAGTTCCTCGTCGCGAATCCGCTCCAGGCGCGCCGGGCCGAACTGGCGGCGGGCTTCGCTGATGGACCAGCCAGGCGTCGAGGGGCACACCAGCAGCACTGCGCCTTGCTCGGTGTGGCGCAGGAGGATGCGCTGGGACTTGGCCCAGGCGTAGGGCAACTGGGTGGTCATGGCTGTGGCTCCTTGTGGGGTGCGGCGCCATTGCGTGGGCTGCCACGGTGAAACCCGCGATGCCCGACGGCCTGGAAATGAATGGGGGCATCCCCCATAAGGGGCCGGCTTGCCAGCGCAGGCGCCAGCAAGATCAGCGCCCGATCCACGGGCCCCTTCGCCGGCAAGCCGGCGCCTACGAGGGGCTTGGCAGCCCGGATTTGGGGCCCCTTTGCCCCGTTCATTGCACCGGCACCGCGCGAATCGGCGCCCGCGGCGTCTGCGGTACGCCCTGCAGGGACACCGGCACTGCCCCGGGGATCGCCTTGCTCGCCGCCGGCAGTTGCGGCGCCTGGATATCCGGCATCACCCAACTGCGCTCCGGCTGCAACTGGCCCTGTACCCGGCGCATGAAGTCATAGCGATTGAGGGTAATGCTGCGCCCCGCGCCACTGTCGCGAATGATGTAGGGACGCAGGAACACCATCAGGTTGGTCTTGGTCACGCTGCGCTTGTCGTTGCGAAACAGCACCCCGAGCCCGGGGATGTTCGACAGCCACGGCACTGCGTCGTTGCTCTGGCTGTAGCCGTCCTGCAGCAGGCCGCCGAGCACCATGATCTGCCCGTCATCCAGCAGGATGCTGGTGTCGATCGCCCGCTTGTTGGTCACGGTGCCGGCGTCCACCGAAGCCCGCTGGTCGACGCTGCTGACCTCCTGGTAGATATCCAGCTTCACCGTGCCGCCTTCGGAGATCTGCGGCCGCACATTGAGCTTCAGGCCCACCTCTTCACGCTGCACGGTCTGGAACGGGTTGTTGCTGGTGCCGCCACCGCCGGTCACATAGCTGCCGGTGACAAAGGGAATGGTCTGGCCGACGAAGATGCTCGCCGCCTCGTTGTCCAGGGTCAACAGGTTGGGCGTCGACAACACGTTGGTGCCGCCCTTGCTCTTCAGGGCCCGGGCCAGGACCTTGAGGTCCAGCACCTTGCCGATCCCCGGGATGTCCACCGTGCCGTTGACCACGCCGACGTTCAGGCCCTTGGGCAACACGTCGATGCTGGTCTTGCTCGCCGGCGTGCCCACCAGCCCACTGCCACCGAGGTTGACCCCGCCAAAGCCGCCATGCCCGCCGAGATTGCCGGCCTGCCACTGCACGCCGAACTCGCTGGCATCGTCTTCGCTGACTTCGACGATCAGGCTCTCGATCACCACCTGGGCGCGACGCTGGTCGAGCTGGTCGATGACCTCCCGCAGGTTGCGGTACAGCGGGTCCGGCGCCGAGATCAGCAAGGTGTTGGTGGTGGCATCGGCCTGGATGGTCACGCCACCGGCACTGAAGGCGGTGTTCTGGTCATTCTGCTGGCCCGTGCCGCCCTGGCCGGCGCTGCTGCCCTGGCCGTAGGCACCACTGCCGCTGCTGCTGTTGTTCAGGTTGCCACTGCCGGTGGGCGTGCCGCTGCTGTTCTGGCTCGCGCCCTGGGCGCCCTGGCTGTTGCCGCCCATGCCGCTGAGCATGGCCCGGGCGCCGTCGCTGCCGGCGCTGTCGCTTTCCCCGGTGAGCAGCCCGCGCAGGGCCTGGGCCAGCTTGCCGGCCTGGGCGTTGCGCAGGTACACCACGTGCAGGTTGCTGGGGTTGCTCTGGGCGTTGTCCAGTTTGTAGATCAGGTTGCGCGCCAGTTCGGTGCGCTCCGGGCTGCCGGCGCGGATGATGATGGAGTTGGAACGCGGGTCGCCGATCACGCTGATCTTCTGGGTCTGGTCGGCGCCCTGGGTTTCCAGCAGTTCGGCAACCATGGTGGCGATGTCCACGGCGATGCCGTTCTGCACCGCCACCACATCGGTGTCGATGGCGCTCGGGGTGTCGATGCCGTTGATGATCTGCGCCACCCGCTGCAGGTTCTCCGCGTAGTCGGTGACCACGATGGTGTTGTTGCCCGGGTAGGCATTGATCGGGTTGTTCGGCGAGACGATGGGCCGCAGCACCGGAATCAGGTTCACCGCATTTTCATATTGCAGGCGGAAGGTGCGGGTCAGCATGCCGTTGCCCGCCGGCTTGTCGGCGCTGTAGATCGGCCCGCCCAGCAGCTTGGCGTCGGCTTCGGGCACCACCTGGGCCACCCCGCCCACGTCCACCACGGAGAAACCCTGCATGCGCAGGGCCGCCAGCAGCATGTCGTAGGCCTGGTGCGCCGGCACCTGGCCTTCGCTGACCAGGGTCAGGTTGCCCTTGACCCGTGGGTCCACCAGGAACTGCTGGCCGGTGGAACGGGACAGCGCGCGCACCACCGCCTGGATATCGGCGTCGACGAAGTTCAGTTGCACCGGCTGATCCCCCAGAGGATTGCGCGGCACGCTGGTGCTGCGCGACGTGCCCTGGGCGCGGCTGCTGCTGGTCACCGGGTGCAGGACTTTCGGCCGTTGCGCCTGTTGCGCCTGCAAGCGCTCGCGGTCCGCCAGCAGATCGCCGCTGCGCCGGGTGTCAGCCAGGGGCTGGCCCAGCTCGCTGTCCACCAGCAAGGGCGGCGGCGTGGTGGAGGTGGTGTTGCTGCAAGCCCCCAGCGCCAGCAGCAGAAAAGGTGCGGCCTTGCGACACTGGCGCACGTAGTTGGAACCTGACCACTTCATGAAGCTTCCTTAGCGCCCTGCGCCTGATCCATGCGAACGGTCCCGGACAGTGTGCCTGCCGAGTCTTGGGCGGCGGCCGCGTCTGCGCGTTGCAGACGAGCCTCCACCACCTGCAGTGAAAACTGCCGGGGAGCCCCCAGCAGCCAGCCGACCACGGCATCCGCCGGGGCCTGCTCAAAGGTCAACCGCCAGCTCTCGGGGCCGGCTTGATCCGCGTGTTGCAACTGGTAGCGGCCCTGGAGCCCGGCCGCATCCAGGGCCAGGCGCAGGGCCTGTTCCAGGCTTTCACCCGGGGCATTGCGAGGGCCCGCCGCGACCTCGTGCAGCAGCACTTCCAGGGCCTCGGCCTGGGAGCGCAGCTTGGGTGTCTCGGCTTGCCAGTAATCGATCTTCTTCAGCGGCGGCTGGATCAGCAGCAACCACAGCAACAGCCCCAGCAACCCCAGGGCAGTGGCCCCCAGCAAGCGCTTTTCCCGCAGGGCCAGGCCGTTCCAGTGGCCCAGGGCCTGGGCCCGCAGGCGCGACCAGCGCGCCCGATACGGCGCCAGCATGGCCTTATTCATTGTCTTCTCCCGTTGCCTCGGCTGTGCTCTCTTCGGCTGGAGCCTGCCCCGGGGCCAGGCTCCAGCCATTGCCCTGGGCCTGGACGCTGTAGCCGGCCTGGATCAGGGCCCCCTGCCAGGCGCTGTCGGCGGTTTTCGGGGTGTCTGGCAACAATTGGAGCTGCAAGCGCTGCCCGGAAAACTCCAGGCTTTGCACGCTGCCCACCATGAACGGCATGGCCAGCCCCGCCTGGGCCAGCAGGTGGGCGAAGCCCTGGCTCGGGTCCGCCGCAGCGCCGCTCTGGCGCGCCGCCAGTTGCTGGCGAGCCTGTTGCAACGGATTGAGCACCACCGGCAATTCGGGGAATACCTGCTTCACCCGCTGGCTCATCTGCGCCTTGAGCCGCTGCCCCTGCTCTGCCTCGCGGGCGGCGTACAGGTTCAGGCCCAGCACCCAGACCGCCACCGCCAGGGCTGTCTCTTATACACATCTGACGCTGCCGACG
>ERZ1032257.152-NODE-152-length-11149-cov-9.566162_pt1 | contig 11149 bp, 9 predicted proteins | sample MGYA00518041_ERZ1032257 | MGnify/ENA primary metagenome ERZ1032257 (study PRJEB33718, sample SAMN03160162) | human skin metagenome | collected 2014-02-25 | study: EMG produced TPA metagenomics assembly of the PRJNA266117 data set (Human skin bacterial metagenome... | reverse complement strand
TACACGTAAGGAGTCGTCGGCAGCGTCAGATGTGTATAAGAGACAGGCCAGGGCCCTTGAGGCGGCTGACCGAAGCGTCATCGTTGATCGCCACGATCAACCGGTCGCCCTGGGCTCGCGCCTGTTCCAGGTAGGTCACGTGCCCGGCGTGCAGGATGTCAAAGCAGCCGTTGGTGAAGACGATCTTCTCGTTGTGGGCTCGGGCATCATCGATGGCCAGCAACAACTGGTCGAGGCTCAGCACCCCGCGCTCGGAGCCTTCCTCGCGCTGGATCGCCCGGCGCAGTTCGGGAGCACTGATGGCGGCGGTACCCAGCTTGCCAACCACGATGCCGGCCGCCAGATTGGCCAGGCCCACTGCGTGGGGCAGCTCTTCGCCGGCGGCAATGGCGGCCGCCAGGGTGGAGATCACCGTATCCCCGGCACCGGTAACGTCGAACACTTCCCGGGCCCGGGCTGGCAAGTGCATGGCCGGGTGGTCGGGGCGCAACAGGGTCATGCCATGTTCGCCACGGGTCACCAGCAGCGCCCCCAGCTCCAGGTCATGCATCAACTGCGCGCCCTTGCTCACCAGTTCGTGCTCGTCGGCGCAGCCGCCGACGATGGTCTCGAACTCGCTGAGGTTCGGCGTGATCAGGCTGGCGCCGCGGTAGATGGAGAAATCCTTGCCCTTGGGGTCCGCCAGCACCGGAATGCCCCGGGCCCGCGCAGCGGCGATCAGCACCTGGTGATTGCGCAGCGCGCCCTTGCCGTAGTCGGACAACACCAGCACCTTGATCCCGTCGAGCAGGGCATCGACCTCGGCCGCCAGGGCCAGGGCGTCGGTGGCGAAGGGTTCTTCGAAATCGATACGCAACAACTGCTGGTGACGGCTCATGACCCGCAGCTTGACGATGGTCGGCTGGTGCTTGATGCGCTGGAACAGCGCACGCACGCCCGCGCCTTGCAGGCTGTTGGCCAGACTGTCGGCGGCTTCATCGTCGCCGGTCACGCCCACCAGGGAGGCCGGCGCGCCGAGGGCAGCGATGTTCAAGGCAACGTTGGCGGCACCGCCGGGGCGATCCTCGATTTGCTCGACCTTGACCACCGGCACTGGCGCCTCAGGGGAAATCCGTGAGGTACCACCATGCCAGTAACGGTCGAGCATGACATCGCCGACCACCAAGACGGGGGCTTGATCGAATCGCGGCATGGACAACTTCATGGAGCATCCCACATACAAAATGAACAGGGGCGCGATATTAACACAGGGTTGGCGCCGCCTAGTTCTATGCCTTGAATGGGGCCGACGAAGAATTCTTGCCGCTTATTTACGGGGCAGCAGTTGCAGCAGGCGGCGGATCGCCTCCGGCAGTGCCACGGTCGCCGTGTCGATCTCGCAATCGGCCTGCAACGGCGCTTCATAGGGGCTGTCGAGCCCGGTGAAGTCCTTGATCCGCCCCTCCAGCGCAGCCTGGTACAACCCTTTGGGGTCACGCCGGGCACAGGTGTCAAAAGGTGTACTGACGTACACCTCGATGAATTCCCCCGGGCCGAACAGCGCGCGGGCGGCATCGCGCTCGGCGCGAAACGGCGAGATCGCCGACACTATGACCAGCAGGCCGGCGTCCACCATCAACCGCGCCACCTCGGCCATGCGGCGGATATTCTCCTTGCGCGCCTCGGCCCCCATTCCCAGGTCACTGCACAGGCCACCGCGAACGTTGTCACCGTCGAGGACGAAGGTGTGCATACCCAACTCGTTGAGCCGCAGCTCCAACAGATTGGCCAGGGTCGACTTGCCGGCCCCCGACAATCCGGTCAGCCAAAGACAGCAGGGTTGCTGCTGCTTGAGGGCGGCCCGGGCCTCGGTGGACAACGACAGGCTGTAGGGACGGATTTGCGGGCACTCCAGCGGTACACAGGCAAGCTTATTCATAACCGAGCATCTCGTAGTCGCGTTGATAGACCCGGCGCACCAGGCGCCGGGTGCGTACCGAACAGATATCCCTGACGGGGGTGCTATGGCGCTGCTGGGTGCTGTTGACATGGGGCAGTCGGGTCTGGACCTGCAACTGCTCGCACAGCAGTTGGAAATCTCGCTGCAGGTGCTCCTGATAGCCGACGAAATCCAGGGCCAGGCGGCCCAGGGAGTCGGTGAGAAAATCGCTCTGGGCAGCAAAGTGCATCTGCTTGTGGATGGTTTCCGGGTGCAGCCAGCGGCCGATAAAGTCATCGAAGTCGCGGTAATGCCCTACCAGCGCCTGGGCTGCCTGGTCCCGTCGGCCGAGGCGATTGCCCCGCAGGAAAGCGTAGGCCGAGTAGGCGCGCTCCAGGGGGTCGCGCACGAAAGCAAACTTGAAGCTGCTGGAAAAGGCCTGGGGAAACTGCTGCTCGTACCAGTACAACGGCAGGTGCCCGGGCATCCAACCGTCGAACAATGCCGAACAGATGCTGCTGCCCGCGCACTTGGGGACATGAATGAACAGGCAGGAGTGCCGGGAGAAGGCATCAGGAAAGCGCACATTGGCCGACATGGACTTGTTCACCACTTGGCGATCCACCACCGACAGGCGCCCAAGCAGGAAATTGCGCTGGGTCTTGGGTAATAACTTCCACACAAAGCGTTGCAACATTCTGCTACCCACGCGAGAGGGATGGCCCCCTCGATCTGTTCAAAGATTCAGGCGGGAACCATAACAAGCGGGAAACGCAGAATTATTTAGGCTTGGTCAAGACTGTAAGGAAGCGGCTACAAATGATGCCAAGGTGCCTTGCACACCAAGGCCCCGGGGAGCGAGCCGGCTCGCTCCCCGGAACAGGTCAGGCGATTCCGCTGGGCGCGGGCTCTTCCAGGCCCATGGCATGCAACCGCGAGTAGTAGCCGTTCTGTGCCAGCAACTGGGCATGGCTGCCGCGCTCGACAATCCGCCCCTGGTCCATGACCAGGATCAGGTCGGCTTTCTCGATGGTCGACAGGCGGTGGGCAATCACCAGGGTGGTGCGGCCCTTCATGACCTTGTCCAGGGCGGCCTGGATGTGCCGCTCGGATTCGGTATCCAGGGCCGAAGTGGCCTCGTCGAGAATCAGCAGCGGGGCGTTCTTCAGCAAGGCCCGGGCAATCGCCAGGCGCTGGCGCTGGCCACCTGAAAGCAGTACGCCGTTCTCCCCTACCTGGGTATCCAGGCCTTCGGGCAACTGGGCAATGAAGTCCATGGCATAGGCATCGGCGGCGGCCTTCTCGATGTCCTCACGCGGCGCACCGGCCAGGTCACCGTAGGCAATGTTGTTGGCCACGGTGTCACTGAACAGGGTGACGTGCTGGGTAACCTGAGCAATATGCCGACGCAGGTTCAGCAGGCGGAAGTCTTCGACCTCGGTGCCATCCAGAAGAATCTGGCCCTTGTCGTGGTGGTAGAACCGCGGAATCAGGTTGGCCAGGGTCGACTTGCCACTGCCGGAACGCCCCACCAGCGCCACCATTTTCCCGGGCTCGATACTGAAGCTGATGTCATCGAGCACCTGCCGTTCGGTTCCCGGGTAGGTGAAACTCAGGTTGCGCACCTCCAGGTGCCCATTGATGCTGGCGCGCTCGACGGTGCCGCGATCGACCTCAGGTTCGACGTCCAACTGCTCGAAGATGCTCTCCGCACCCGCCACGCCTTTCTGGATCGTTGAGCTGACTTCGGACAGCTGGCGGATCGGCTTGGGCAGCAGACCGGCCATGGTGATATAGGCCACCATTTCACCGGCAGAAGCATCACCGCGCAGATACAGCACCAGGAACATCAGCACCGCCATGGCGCTGTAGATCACCAGTTGCAACAGTGGGGTGTAGATGGCGCCGGTACGGGTCATGCGCAGTTGCTTGTCAGTGTTGCCCTGGCTGGCCGCAAGAAAACGCTGCTGCTCATAGGTCTCGCCGCCAAAGCTGCGAACCACGCGATAGCCCTGGATGGTTTCCGAGGCAACATGGGTCACATCACCCATGGCCACCTGGATCTTCTTGCTCTGCTTGCGGAATTTCTTGCTGGCGGTGCGGACCATGACCGCGATCAGCGGCAGGATGGCGATCATCACCAGGGTCAGGCGCCAGTTCATCCACAACAGCGAGCCGAACAGGAAGATCACGGTCATGCCTTCGCGGATCACCACCTTGATCGCGTCCGTCGCCGCCCCCGTGACCATGGTCACGTTGAAGGTGATACGCGAGATCAGGTGCCCGGAGTTGTGCTTGTCGAAGTAACGGTTGGGCAGGGTCAACAGGTTGTTGAACAGTTGCACCCGCAAATCGTGCACCAGCCCCAGGGATACCTTGGCCAGGAAGTAGTTGCCCAGGTAGGAGCCCAGGCCTTGCCAGGCAGCGATCAGCACGATCAGCAGCGGCACCGCTTGGAGCAACTGCATGTCGCGCAGATAAGGCACACCGGGAAACAGCACCGCCTGAGGGTTGGACAGGCCGTCGACGAAATACTTGAGGATGTAGCCGAGCATGGGCTGAGTCGAAGCGAAGATCAGGAACCCGACGATGCTGATGAGAAACAGACCAATATAGGGCCGCACATAGCCGAGCAGACGGAAGTAGATTTTCAAGCTCGAGGGGCTTGCGTCAGGACTGGAGTCGGTCATATCACGCGAATGTCGTCAAAAAGGAGGCTGACTTTAGCACAGCTTGTTCGCGGTACTGGCACTCCCATAGGCCCGAGATTGTTCAGCTGACCAACGACATCGCCAGCCATAAGTCGTTATGATTGCCAGCTTAACTTCCGGGATGAACGTTCAAGCATGCAACCCAATGCCCTTCACAACACGGCCAATCGAGTATTCGATTTCATTTGCCTGTGGATTCTGCCGATCGGTTATCTACTGCTTCTCTGTGCGATGTTCTTCCTGCCGGGGCGCAGTGGATTGCACAAGCTGTACTACGGACTGTTCAGCATCCCGACGCTTATTGCCCTGTGTACTCGCCCCAGTGAACTGAAAAGCCTTCTGCGCGAACCTGTCTTCATCGCCATGTTGCTGTTCTGCACCTGGGCCATTGTCAGCCTGGCCTGGAGCCCTCCGGTGGACAGCGTGCTCGGGGAAATCAAGACGCCTCTGCACACCCTGATGCTGTTCGCCGGCTGCATGCTACTGGTTCGCTACCGCGGCGAGGTGCTACAGCCGCTGGTCTTTTGTGCTGCGATCGTTGCTCTCATCGCCTCGATCTTCAACCTGTACGTCTTCGTTCGATACCACACCCCCGAACTGCGCATGATCGGTGCGGGCGCCTTTGACAACCCATTGCTGAGCTCCCATGTCTTTGGGTTCTTCTGTGTCTACTGGCTGTGCCTGAGCATGAACTGCCGTCGTTACCAGATACTCTGGCTGAGCGTTCCGGCGTTGGTCATCATGGTCGCCGCGCTGATCGCCACGGGCTCCAGAACGCCTCTGGTGGCATTGACCCTGGCGGCACTGTGGCTGAGCTTCATTAGTTGGAACCGTCGTTCGCTGATGCTGCTGGGCGGCATGCTGGCAGGAGGTATAGCCGTCGTTGCGCTGTTCTCGCAGATGCTTCTGGAACGGGGCAGCTCTTCGCGTTTCGATCTCTGGCGCCTGGCCCTGGAACAGATTGCCAACCACCCATGGATCGGCCACGGCTACAACGCCAGTCTGTCCCTGGACCCCGGCATCGGTTTCCTGCTGCAAGAGCCCCATAACTTCGCCCTGGGCGTGCTCTACTATGTGGGCATCATCGGCCTTCTGCCGTGGCTGTTCATGCAGGCCTGGGCCCTGTTCAAAAGCTGGCAACTGCGGGCCGAACCACTACTGATCCTGGCCTCGACCTGGCTGATGTTCGGCATTGGCGCAGGCCTGACCGAAGGCGGCGGGATTCTCTCTCGCCCCAAAGAGCACTGGTTCCTGCTGTGGATTCCCCTGGCCCTGATCGCTGCCCTGTGTATCAGCCAACGTGCGCGACGCTCACCCAGCCACACGGTCGAGTCGCTCACCCAGGCCGACGCCGACAAGCTGATGGCCAATGCCCGGGTTATCGAAGCCGACGGCCTGGGCCCCAAGGTCCTGCGTCTTGACGACGGCAGCTTCCTCAAGCTGTTTCGCCCTCGCCGCTGGTACACCTCCGGAGGGTTCAACCCCTACTCCACGCGGTTTGCCACCAATAGCGAGCAACTGCGCGAGCTGGGCGTCACCACCCCGAAAATCCTCGGACTGTATCGTCTTGCCGACGGCAGCAACGCCGTCCGCTACCAACCGCTGCCCGGCCAGACTCTGCGCCAGAGTCTGCAATTGGCAAGCTCTGGCGACGAGCGTGCCAAGTTGATCAAGCGCTTTGGCGCCTTCATGGCCAACCTGCATGAGCAAGGGGTGTATTTCCGCTCACTGCACCTGGCCAATGTGCTGGTACTGGAAAATGGCGAGTTCGGGCTGATCGATCTTGCAGACCTGCGGGTCTACCCCTCCTCACTGAGAAAATCGCTGCGCCAGCGCAATGTGCGCCATATGCAGCGCTATGCCGAGGATTGTGGCTGGCTGTTCCTGGAGCACCTGGACGCACTGCAGGCCGGTTACGCCCAGGGCACCTCGATGCCCCTGGCCACCGGACTGTTGAAGCAGCTACCGGCGAATGACCTGCACCAGGTGGCTCGCTGATCCCTGCGCACGCACCTGTTCCATGACAGCTACACAGGGCTGCCTGGAACAGGTTCGGAAGGGATTAAACAGCGAGCGGTCAGGCTGAACGCTGCCGGGCGTAGGCCAGGAAGCCGTCAATATCATCGCTGCAGAGCTTGTCGGCCAACCCGTGCAACTCAGCCTCCGGCCAGTCCCACCAGGCACTCTGCAAGAGTTGCTGGCGCTGCTCCTCGGGAAAGCGCCAGCGCAGGAAACGCGCCGGGTTGCCACCGACCACCGCATAAGGCTCGACGTCCTTGGTAACCAGCGCTCCCGCCGCGACAATCGCACCATGGCCAATGGTCACACCGGATAACAGCGTGCTGTTGGAACACAGCCACACATCACTGCCCACCCGGACGTCGCCATTGGTCCCGGCGTAGCCACTGATGTGCGCGGCCTGAGGCAGCATGGCCGGGAAGGGATAAGTGGTGACCCAATCCGCTCGGTGGTGGCCACCGAGGAATATCTGCACCCCTTCGGCAATCGAGCAGTACGCCCCGATGCTCAGGGTCGAGCCCTCCTGCCAGTCATGCACCTCGGGCAAGCCATAGCTGCCACGCCCGATGCTGTAACCTGGATATCTCTGCTGGAAACGCACCACGCCGCGCTCGATTTTCGGCAGCTTGCGGATCGCACGCTTGGCGCGCTTCTCCAGAAAACGTTGAATCCAGCCCATGCTCCGGCGTCTCTTCAGTCTTTTTCCAGTGGAGAAAAATAAAGGCGGCCCAATCCACGCCAGGTTTTCTTGTTCCAGGCCTTGAACGGAATCTGTGCCAGCAGCTCGCGTGCCAGTTTGCGATCCCGATTGGAGACTTTGAGGAACATCGAACTGAGGAACTTGTAGCGCACCTCGTCATACAGCGGGTGGTCGCTGAACAGGGCGTAGGAACGCAGGATGTTGTCGATCATGAACCTGTGGTTCTTGTAGGAGTTGGTGGCGTGCTTGCGATACCGCGCCATCAACACGTTCAAGCCATCGATGAAATAGCCGGCCCGGGTGATCTTCAACTCGATCAGCAGGTCTTCAAGACGGATATTCGGATCGAAACCGCCGACCTTTTCCAGGGCCTCACGACGAATCATCAGGGTCGGAGCCGGTGGATAGGGCTTGCGCTCAAGGAACATGTCGTCGAAGTCCAGGCGCCGGAACGGCACGTCACGGCGCTGGCGCTTCTCGGGAAACAGGTTGCCATCGCTGTCGATCAGCTCGATATTGCCCGCGCAGATCCCCACCTCAGGCTTGCCATCCATGTAGGCCACCTGAGTCGCAATGCGCTCGGGCAGCATGATGTCGTCGGAGCCGAAAGGCACGATCAGGCTGCCCCTGGACCGTGCAATGGCACCATTGAGAGTGTTGGTCAGGCCCTGATTCTGCTGGACCCGGAAGTCGAAGCCATGCTGCTCCTGCAGGCGCCGGATACGCTCGACACTGTCATCGCTGGAACCGTCATCCACCACCAGCAGCTCGATGTTCGGATAGGTCTGGTTGAGCACACTGAGAATGCTTTGCTCAATGTAGGGCGCGTGGTTGTAGGAGGCGATAATCACCGTCACCACAGGTTGCTGGTCTGCCATTACTGCCTCTTGCCCGCTTGACTCAAGCCGGAGTCGATCAATTGCCGGTACTCCTCGCGGAACACCTCGATATCGTGTTCTTTCTGCAGATAGGCATAGGCCTGCTGGCCCTTGGCGGCCAGTTCCTCGTCGGACAGCCCGAGATAGGCATCCAGCGCGGTGACCAGCGCCGATACATTGGCCGGCTCCACGGCCAGGCCGCCAGCCCCCTCGATCAGGGGCAGCATGGCCGGCACGTTCGAGGCAATCACCGGCAACTGTCCGCTCATGCCTTCAAGCAAGGCCAGGCCCAGCCCCTCGGCCAGCGATGGCATGGTCCAGATATCGAAGGCCCGCACGTATTGCAGGGCGTTCTCCTTGAACCCCAGCAGGTGAGCCCGGCCCTGCAGCCCCAGGCGCTCGATTTCAGCACGCAGATTGGCTTCCTCGCGACCGGCACCAATGATTGCCAACTGAGTTTTCGGGTACTTGTCCTTGAGTTGAGCAAAGGCCTGCAGCAGATAGGTATGACCCTTGACCGGCACCAGGCGGCCCAAGGCACCAATCAGCCGCACATCGGGGGCCAGCCCCAGCAACTCTCGGGAGCGCTCGCGGGAATGCTGCAAGGCCTCTGCCTGTTCAATGTCGATGGCGTTGGTGATCGCCCAGGTGTTCTGGTCGGTGAAACCGCATTGGCAATCGAGCAGGTACTGCTTGACGGCCGGGGACACACCGACAAAGCGCCAATGCCGATCGATCAGACGCTGGGTCTGGCGGCGCCGGTAAAGCCGGTCGTACTCACCAAAACCGTGGGAAATTCCGATGCACAACGGCACCTTCAACCAGCGGTTGAGGGTCAGCATCATGTTCACCGGCTTGAAGCGATTGCAGATCACCACATCGAACTGTTCCTTGCGGCAGAACTGATACAGCCGCCACATGGCCCGCAGGCGCATGCCCTTGAGGGATTTGTCGGAAAACTCGAAATACACCGAATGCGCGGCGCGACTCACCGGATCGTTCGGCCCGGGGCGCCCCCGCAGGAACGCTGCGGTGACTTCGTAACGCTCAGCCGGCAAGGCCTTGACGATCTGCTCGGCGAGATCGGCGAAGTCGTGGGATTTGACGTTGTAGTCCGGCTGCAACTGCAGGACCTTGAAGCGCTGACTCATAACTATCCCCGGTGAAAACCTGCGGCATCGATGATCCAGGACGGCTCACTGGCCAGGGCTTGGAGCGACTGCGCATCCTGCTCCGGCAACTGCGACCACTCATTGCGCTTCCAGCACACAAAGTGGAAGTACGGGAAACTGCGGTCGCCGTCGCGGTCATTGGTCAGATGCCCATCCTTCCAGTACCAGCGCGTCGGAAAATCACGGCTGCCGTCATGCCACTTGATGACTCCGCCCGGCGTGCTGAAGGCCTCGGTGAACTCACTGCGGCGGCGCCATGGATTGAACTTGCCCACCAGCTTGAACAGCGGTTCCGGGAAGTTCTTGCGCCAGAGGAAAATCCGACTGAACGCCCCTTCATCCAGTGCGTGATGCTGCTGGTCGGTAAAGCGCGTCTGCCAATCCTTGATCTGCCTGAACAACTCAAGCTTACGTGCAGTATTGCGTATCAGGCACAAGTGCCCGGCGACGCGCCGTTCATGGGTGGAGAACAGGTCATACCCCGCCAGGCGATCCGCAGTGAAATAGGCCCGCAGGTCACCGTAGACCAGGTCGATATCGCCGAAGGCCCAGAAGTCGTAGCCCTCCAGACGATCAATATGGATGTACCCCATTGCCGGCCTGATATCACAGAGCTTGTAGGCCGCATTGGGCGCAAAGTCGATCTCCAGGCGCCGGGATACCAAAGCGCAGTACTCAGCAAAGCTCATGCTTTCTAGCTTGACGTTCGGCGGCAGATTGTCCGGGGTCCCGCAGTCGCTGAAAAAGAGCCAGTCTATATCCGGATTCCGGCGGCAGCTTTCGAGAAAAAACGGCATCCAGAATGGCCAACGCCCGAAGTAGGGCATGAGAAACAAGATTCGCGGGCGAGGATTGATCACAAAGGACTCACTGTCGGATTGGGGCTACAAAACGCCCCCATGGTTATGTCGGTTTATCGCTGTTGCAATAGCCAGAACAGCTCATGGCGTCTGACCGCCTTGCGAAAGAACTCATTCTCCCCAAGTGCTGAAGGCATCCTACTGGCCATAAGCCATTGTATCGACCTGCGCAGGCGTCGCTTGAACGGCATTTTCGGTTGCAGGTCATGCATCATGCCCAAGGCCATGGCCTTGTCATACTGCTCGCCCTGGGACAGTGACAAGCACCAGGGACGCAACACCGCCGTCGACTCGAACACCGGCGGCAACGCAATGCCTGCGCCCGAATCCCCCATGGGCCAGCGGTCGTTGTCATGCAGGTGATTGGCGTAGCCAAGGATAGTGGTCGGCTGCCAGGCCAGCCCTTCCAGGGCTTGCATGACCGCCTCGCGAGCACAGATGTGGTCGGGATGAGGGTCCAGCGTCGGGTGCGGCAGCACTATCACCTCAGGGCGCGCCTTGAGCAGCAGCTCACGCAGGTCGGCCAGGAGATTGTTCCAGGTCGGCAACCCGTCCTGGTCGGCGGGCAGCGGGAATGGATTGAACTGGCGGAACAAGCGGATATCGCTCAGTTGCGCCTCGCGAGAGGCCACCGGCTGTTCAGGGGAGGCCTGCATGGCAGGCAGCTGCAGGCAGAAATAGCCCAACTGCACGCAATGGGATTCAGGCACCCCGGCCCAGCGCGGCACAGTAATACTGTCCCAGGCCCGCAAGCGCCCCTTGATCCGCGCCGCCTCTGCCGGGTTCATGCCCATGGCCTGGTAATGCTCAGCCTCGATTTCGCCTGCGGTGAGGGTCACGATCCAGGCCCTGTCTCTTATACACATCTCCGAGCCCACGAGACTCCTGAGC
>ERZ1032257.150-NODE-150-length-11265-cov-10.850045_pt1 | contig 11265 bp, 11 predicted proteins | sample MGYA00518041_ERZ1032257 | MGnify/ENA primary metagenome ERZ1032257 (study PRJEB33718, sample SAMN03160162) | human skin metagenome | collected 2014-02-25 | study: EMG produced TPA metagenomics assembly of the PRJNA266117 data set (Human skin bacterial metagenome... | reverse complement strand
AGGTACCGGCGGTCACCCTATCGCCCAGGCCACGGGGCTGCGGCAGGTATTCACCGGTGAGCAGGGATTCGTCGATGCTCGATTGGCCGTCGAGGATCTTGCCGTCTGCCGGCAGTACTGCGCCGGGATGCACCAGCACCCGGTCGCCCAGGCGCAATTCGCTGAGCAGGATGCGTTCACTCTGGCCGTCTTCATCCAGGCGCAGGCAGGAAGCTGGCAGCAGATTGACCAGTTGCGCGGTAGCCGCCGCGGTGCGCTCCCGGGCCCGGCGTTCCAGGTAGCGGCCGGCGAGCAGGAACAGGGCGAACATGCCGACGGCATCGAAATACAACTCGCCAATGCCGCTGATGGAGGTCCAGATGCCGGCCAGGTAGGCCCCGCCGATGGCCAGGGACACCGAGACGTCCATGGTCAGGTGGCGGGTGCGCAAATCGCGCATGGCGCCCTTGAAGAACGGTGCGCAGCTGTAGAAGACGATGGGCGTGGTGAGAAACAGCGCGACCCAGCGCAGGATCGTATGCAGCTCGGGGCTCAGGTCGATGTTGAATTCCGGCCAGGTGGCCATGGTCGCCATCATGGCCTGGAACCACAGCAGGCCGGCGACGCCCAGCTGGCGCAAGGCCAGGCGGTTTTCGCTGGCCAGTTGCTCGGAGGCGCGATCCGGCTGATACGGGTGGGCGGCGTAGCCGATGTGGCGCAGCTCGCTGAGCACCTGGCTCAGGGGCAGTTGGCTGTCGGCCCAGCGCACGTGCAGGCGGTGGTTGGACAGGTTGAGCCGGGCTTCGGCCACCGCTGGCAGGCTGCGCAGGTGTTTTTCGATCAGCCAGCCGCAGGCGGCACAACTGATGCCCTCCATGAGCAGCGTGGTTTCCGCCAGCTCGCCTTCGTGCCGGACAAAGGGCTGCTGCACGTCGGCGCGGTCGTACAGCGCCAGTTCGTCCACCAGTTGCACGGGCAGGGCTTCAGGGTTGGCCGAGGCCTCGCTGCGATGGCTGTAGTAGTGCTCCAGACCGCCAGCGACTATGGCTTCGGCCACTGCCTGGCAGCCCGGGCAGCAGAACTCCCGGGGTTGGCCAAGCACGACGGCGGTGAACCGGCTACCGGCAGGAACCGGCAGGGCACAGTGGTAGCAAGGCAGTGGCGTGGTCATCGGCGGTCTTTGTAATGTGGGAAAAACTCATCGCCGGCGCACCGGTCCCGCTGCAAGGGCAGGGGAGGCGACGGGCCGGCGATGTACGGCAGGTACTGCTCAGTTCAGGTCTTCGGCACCTTGCAGGGGCTCGTCGCCCAGCAGCAGGTCCTTGTCATGGCTGACCTGTTCTTCTTCGAACATGCGCCAGGTCTTGTCGCCCTCGACCCCCAGCAGTTCGACGAAGCGCCGCCCTTCGACCTGGTCGGTCAACTGGCCGATGTAGCGCCCGTGTTCGGTTTCGCTGCGGGCCAGGGTGATCTTGCGGTCCTTTTCCGGCTGGGTCGGCGAGATCAGGTTCAGCTCCAGGGTCTTGGGCTGGCTGTCACCGCTCAGGCGCAGTTCGACTTCGCCGGTCAGCTCATCGAGGTGCACGTTGGCGCGCATCTTCAGGGTCTGGGCCAGCAGCTCGCGGTCCAGGGAGCGGTTGATGCCCTTGCCGGCCTCGTAGTAGTTGTCGTTGACCAGGTTGTCCGGGTTGTTCACGGCAATGGTCACCATGGACAGGGTCAGGGTCACGGAACAGGCGAGGATGCCGATGATGATCCAGGGCCAGAGGTGCTTGTACCAGGGGCTTGCGGCGGTGGCTGCGGGCATGATCACTTCTCTTAACGAATTTGTGGGCCGATGAACCGGCTCTTGGCTTCAACATGGACGCTGTCATCGTCGGCATCCTTGAGGATGAATTTCACCTCGTTGGTGGTCGATGGCAGCTGTTCGGGAGCAATCGACAGCTCCACCGGCATGCTGACGATATCGCCGGCCACCACGTGGATTTCGCGCTTGCCCTGCAGCTTCAGGTCCGGCAGGCCGGAGGCGTCCAGCACATAGGTGTGATCGCGCTGGTCCTTGTTCATGATCTTCAGGCTGTAGACGTTTTCGATCCGGCCTTCGGCGTTTTCGCGGTACAGCACCCGGTCCTTGCTGACATCGAAGCCCACCAGCGAACGCATGAAAAATGCCGTAACCAGCAGGCTGATCATGGCCAGCAGCACCAGGGCATAGCCGATCAGGCGCGGGCGCAGTTTATGGGTTTTCTGCCCCGAGAGGTTGTGTTCGGTGGTGTAGCTGATGAGCCCGCGGGGGTACTCCATCTTGTCCATGATGCTGTCGCAGGCGTCGATGCAGGCTGCGCAGCCGATGCATTCGATCTGCAGGCCGTCACGGATGTCGATGCCGGTGGGGCAGACCTGGACACACATGGTGCAGTCGATGCAGTCGCCCAGGCCCTGGGCCTTGTAGTCGGCGCCTTTCTTGCGCGGGCCACGGGCTTCGCCACGGCGTGGGTCGTAGGAAACGATCAGGGTGTCCTTGTCGAACATCACGCTCTGGAAGCGTGCATAGGGGCACATGTAGATGCACACCTGTTCCCGCAGCCAGCCGGCGTTGCCGTAGGTGGCCAGGGTGAAGAAGCCGACCCAGAAGTAGGACCAGCCATCGGCCTGGCCGGTGAAGAAGTCGATGACCAGTTCGCGGATCGGCGAGAAGTAGCCGACGAAGGTCATGCCGGTGACGAAGCCGATCAGCAGCCAGAGGCTGTGCTTGCTGAATTTGCGCAGGAACTTGTTGGCGCTCATGGGCGCCTTGTCCAGCTTGATGCGCTGGTTGCGATCGCCTTCGGTGACCTTTTCGCACCACATGAAGATCCAGGTCCAGACACTCTGCGGGCAGGTGTAGCCGCACCAGATGCGGCCGGCATAGACGGTGATGAAGAACAGGCCGAAAGCGGCGATGATCAGCAGTCCCGAGAGCAGGATGAAGTCCTGGGGCCAGAACGTGGCGCCAAAGATGAAGAATTTGCGCTCCGGCAGGTTCCACCAGACAGCCTGGTGGCCGCCCCAGTTGAGCCACACTGTACCGAAGTACAGAAGGAACAATCCGGCGCCGCCAAGCATGCGCAGATTGCGGAACAGGCCGGTGAAGGCGCGGGTGTAGATTTTTTCCCTGGAGGCGTAGAGGTCGACGCTGTTGGTCGCGTTTTTGGCAGGCGGGGTAACGTCTTGTACGGGAATCTGGTTGCTCATCATTGCATCCCACGGCAGTGGAAAAATGCCTCGGTCGATGCGTGCCGACCGCGGTCAAAAGGGGTGTTGCAGTGGCGCAATGATACGCCTGTAGCTCTAGCGCAAGGGTGCGACCTTTGGTCGCGTTGGGAGAAATCAACTGATGGTGTAATGACTTGAATCAATTGACTTGTGGATTATGGACCCTTTTGCACGTCGCGCCGTTCAATTCTTCCAGGGAGTGAGCAAGCGTACGCCACAGGTCTCGAAGTCCGCCATATTGTCGAATCCTGGCTACCGGGTTGCCGGAAAGGGTGATCCGCCGTCGAGCGTCAGCCGATGCCAGGCGCAAACAAAACGGCCCCGCCAATGTTGATTGGCGGGGCCGTTGGGTGTTGCTTTCAGGCGTCGGTCTTACTCGGCGTCGGCCTGCTTGTCACCGTGGGACAGGCTGTAGACATAAGCCGCCAGCAGGTGAACCTTGTCGTTGCCTTGCAGTTGTTCCTGCGCTGGCATCACGCCTTGACGGCCGTAACGAATGGTCTGCTGCAATTGGGCGAAGCTCGAACCGTAGATGAAGGCTGCCGGGTGAGTCAGGTTAGGCGCGCCCATGGCTGGGGTGCCTTTGCCTTCCGGACCGTGGCATACCGCACAGTTGGCGGCGAACAGCTTCTGGCCGTTGACCGGGTCGGCCTTCAGGCCTTCCGGCAACTTGCGGCCGTCGAGGTTGGTCAGGACATAGGCGGCAACGTCACTGACGCCTTGTTCCTTGATCACGTCCAGCCAGGCCGGCATCACTGCGTGACGGCCGCCCATGATGGTGGTCTTGATGGTTTCCGGCTCGCCGCCCCAGCGCCAGTCGGCGTCGGTCAGGTTGGGAAAACCATAGGCGCCCTTGGCGTCGGAACCGTGGCAGACCGAGCAGTTGGATGCGAACAGACGGCCACCCATTTTCAGGGCTTGCGGGTCCTTGGCCACTTCTTCGATAGGCATGGCCGCGTACTTGGCGAAGATCGGACCGAACTTGGCGTCCGACTTGGCCATTTCCTTTTCCCACTCGTGGACGCCGGTCCAGCCGGACTGGCCGTTGGCGAACGGGGTCTGCTTCTCGTTATCGAGGTAGTTGTAGCCCGGCAGAACGCCTTTCCAGTTGCCCAGGCCCGGGTACAGCACCAGGTAGCCCAGGGCGAAGACGATGGTGCCGACGAACAGCATGAACCACCATTTCGGCAGGGGGTTGTCGTACTCCTCGATCCCGTCGAAGGAGTGGCCGACCGTCTCGTCGGTCTGCTCGGCGCGCTGGCCCTTGCGGGTCGACAGCAGCAGCCAGGTCAGGGCGAAGATGGTACCCAGACTGAGGACTGTGACGTACAGACTCCAGAACGTAGTCATTCTTTGTTACTCCTAGAAGCTTGCTCGACGTGCTTGATGGCGTCGGGATCATCCGCGAACGGCAGCAAGGTTGCGTCTTCAAACTCGGACTTGCGCTTGGGGCTGAACACCCAGAGCGCCAAACCGATGAAGGCCACCATCACAACAAGGGTGCCCAGGCCACGAATCATCCCGATATCCATCTAGATCACCGTTTGCTTTTGATGATGGTGCCCAGGCCTTGCAGATAGGCCACCAGCGCGTCCATTTCGGTTTTGCCCTTCACGGCATCCTTGGCACCGGCGATGTCTTCGTCGGTGTAAGGGACGCCGAGCGTGCGCAAGACTTCCATTTTCTTCGCGGTGTCTTTGCCGTCGAGCTTGTTTTCTACGAGGAACGGATAAGCCGGCATCTTCGACTCGGGCACCACGTTGCGCGGGTTGTACAAGTGCGCGCGCTGCCAGTCATCGGAGTAACGACCGCCGACTCGGGCCAGGTCCGGGCCGGTACGCTTGGAACCCCACAGGAACGGGTGGTCCCAGACGCTCTCACCAGCCACCGAGTAGTGACCATAGCGTTCGGTTTCAGCGCGGAACGGACGGATCATCTGCGAGTGGCAGCCGACACAGCCGTTGGCGATGTAGACGTCGCGGCCTTCCAGTTCCAGTGCGGTACGCGGCTTCATGCCTTCCACCGGCTTGTTGGTGACGTCCTGGAAGAACAGCGGGACGATCTGGGTCAGGCCGCCGATGCTGACGGCGATGACCATGAAGAAGGCCAGCAGGCCAATATTCTTCTCGACTACTTCGTGCTTCATCAGTGAGCTCCAACTACAGCGATCTGAGCAGCGGCTTCAGCTTCAGCCGGGTTCGAGGCGCGAACGGTACGGAACACGTTGTACGCCATGATCAGCATGCCGGTGGCGAAGAACGCACCGCCCAGAGCACGGACGATAAAGCCCGGGTGGCTGGCTTGCAGCGCTTCGACGAAGGAGTAGGTGAGGGTGCCGTCATCGTTGATTGCACGCCACATCAGGCCCTGGGTGATGCCGTTGACCCACATCGAGGCGATGTAGAGCACGGTACCGATGGTAGCCAGCCAGAAGTGGGTGTTGATCAGGCCGATGCTGTGCATCTGCTGACGACCGAAGACTTTCGGGATCAGGTGGTACAGGGCGCCGATGGAGATCATCGCTACCCAGCCCAGAGCGCCGGCGTGTACGTGGCCGATGGTCCAGTCGGTGTAGTGCGAGAGCGAGTTGACGGTCTTGATCGCCATCATCGGACCTTCGAAGGTCGACATGCCGTAGAACGCCAGGGATACCACCAGGAACCGCAGGATCGGGTCGCTGCGCAGCTTATGCCAGGCGCCCGAGAGGGTCATCATGCCGTTGATCATGCCGCCCCAGCTTGGCGCCAGCAGAACCAGCGACATCACCATCCCTAAGGATTGAGCCCAGTCCGGCAGCGCGGTGTAGTGCAGGTGGTGCGGACCGGCCCAGATGTACAGGGTGATCAGCGCCCAGAAGTGCACGATGGACAGGCGATAGGAATAGATCGGACGCTCGGCCTGCTTGGGTACGAAGTAGTACATCATCCCCAGGAAGCCGGTGGTCAGGAAGAAGCCCACGGCGTTGTGGCCGTACCACCACTGGATCATCGCATCAGTCGCACCGGCGTAGGCCGAGTAGGACTTGAAGAAGCTGACCGGCAGGGAAGCGTGGTTGACGATGTGCAGCATCGCGGTCACCACGATGAAGGCACCGTAGAACCAGTTGCCCACATAGATGTGCTTGGTCTTGCGCTTGGTGATGGTGCCGAAGAATACCAGGCCGTAGGTGACCCAGACGATCGCCAGCAGGATAGCCAGGGGCCATTCCAGTTCGGCGTATTCCTTGGTGGTGGTGTAACCCAGTGGCAGGGTCACGATCGCGCCGACGATCACCGCTTGCCAACCCCAGAAGGTGAAGGCCGCGAGGCTGTCGGAAATCAGTCGCGTCTGGCAGGTTCGCTGCACGACATAGTAAGAGGTGGCAAACAATGCACATCCACCGAAGGCGAAGATCACCAGGTTGGTGTGCAGCGGGCGCAGGCGTCCAAACGTCGTCCACGGCAGACCGAAGTTCAACTCCGGCCATACCAGTTGTGAGGCGATGAAGACACCGAGCCCCATGCCAAGGATCCCCCAGACCACCGTCATGATGGCGAACTGGCGGACTACCTTATAGTTATAAGCAGTCGGACTGATTGCTGTGCTCATTCTAAGGTTCCACGGTTTGGGTGTTTTATTAGGGATAAAAATCGGTCGCAAGTATGGAGAAAGCAGGGGGTCATTGCAACGCGCTATGACCTGGGTCAATGCGTTCCATGCCTGATTCTGCGGCCTTTCCCTATGCCGAGTAGGGACAAAAAATTGCCCTCGGACAAGCTGTCGCCATGGACAGGAAACGGGGGGTGTCAGGTCGGTTGTAACCGGGTGTGTGGAAGCTGATGGATCAGCTGACAGGCGGTAAGAGAGTCGACAGCCGGTATAAACCAGCCTTTGCGGCCTGTCATCGAGCAGAAGCTTCGAACGTCACGGATACCGTTGGCCTGTGACCAGCCCGTGCCAGTCCCCATCGGGGCAAGCTTAGACCTGAATCAGATGAGTGCAAACGCGCTTCGGGAGAGGGTGCGACACTTGGTCGCAAAGGAGCGGGAAGTTGAACCACGAGCGGCAAGCTGCAAGTCGGGAACCCGCAGCTTGCCGTGACTCGTCTTACTGGGTGTTTTCAGCCTGTGGCTTGTTGCCGTGGGAGAGGCTGTAAACGTAGGCGGCCAGCAGTTGTACCTTGTCATTGCCGAGCAGTTCGCTCTGCGCTGGCATGTGGCCCTGGCGACCATGGCGGATGGTCTGTTGCAGTTGGGCCAGGCTGGTGCCGTAGATGAAGCCGGCGGGCTGGGTCAGGTCGGGCGCGCCCATGATCTGGGTGCCTTTGCCGTCAGCGCCGTGGCAGGCTACGCAGGTGGTGCTGAACGCTTGCTGTCCGGCTACCAGGTCGGCATCGCTGTCGGCTGGCAGGGGCAGGCCGGCCAGGTCGTGGCGAACGTAAGCTGCCACGTTCTTCACGCCTGCTTCCTTGAGCACTTCGCCCCAGGCTGGCATGGCCGCCATGCGGCCGCCCATGATGGTGGCCTTGATGGTGTCGGCGCTGCCGCCCCACCGCCAGTTGTCGTCCGCCAGGTTCGGGAAGCCGAAGGCACCCTTGGCGTCGGAACCGTGGCAGACCGAGCAGTTGGAGGCGAACAGGCGTCCACCCATTTTCAGAGCTTGCGGGTCCTTGGCCACTTCTTCCACCGGCATGGCCGCGAATTTGGCGAAGATCGGACCAAACTTCACGTCCGCCTTGGCCATCTCCTTTTCCCATTCCTTGGTCTGGGTCCAGCCGTCTTCATAGCCCGGCAGGATGCCTTTCCAGTTGCCCAGACCCGGGTAGAGGATCAGGTAGCCAACGGAAAACACCAGGGTCCCGGCGAACAGCAGGAACCACCATTGCGGCAGGGGGTTGTCGTACTCCTCGATGCCATCGAAGGCGTGGCCCATGGTCTGGTCGACACTGCCCTTGGTCTCGCCCTTGCGGGTGCCGACCAGCAGCCAGGTCAGGCCGATCAGGCTGCCAATGGTCAGTACGCAGATCCACGTACTCCAGAAGGTGGTCATGGCCGAATGCTCCTTGTTGCAGGCTCTTGAGGTTGAGCGTCATCAGTTGTGTTACCGGCCGGTGCCGTGCCCGGCATCGGGTCATCGGCGAAGGGCAGCAGGCGGGCCTGGGCAAACTCGGGATTGCGCTTTGAGTTGAACACCCAGATCGACAGGCCGATGAAGGCGATCATCACCACCAGGGTCCCGAGGCCGCGGATCATGCCGCTATCGAGTTCAAAACCCATGGCTCACCTCTTGCTCTTGATCGCAGTGCCAAGCACTTGCAGGTAGGAGACCAGGGCGTCCATTTCGGTCTTGCCCTTGAGCGTGGCGGTGGCGCCGGCGATGTCTTCGTCGGTGTACGGCACGCCCAGGGTGCGCATGACCTTGAGCTTGGTTTCGGTGTGGCTGCTGTCCACCGGTGCGGTCACCAGCCATGGGTAGGCCGGCATCTTCGACTCGGGCACCACGTTGCGCGGGTTGTACAAGTGCGCACGGTGCCAGTCATCGGAGTAGCGACCGCCCACCCGGGCCAGGTCCGGACCGGTACGCTTGGAACCCCACAGGAACGGGTGGTCCCAGACGCTTTCACCGGCCACCGAGTAGTGACCATAACGCTCGGTCTCGGCGCGGAACGGACGGATCATCTGCGAGTGGCACTGTACACAGCCTTCGCGGATGTAGATGTCGCGGCCTTCCAGCTGCAGGGCGGTGTAGGGCTTCATGCCTTCCACCGGCTTGTTGGTGACGTCCTGGAAGAACAGCGGGACGATCTGGGTCAGACCGCCGATGCTCACCGCGAAGACCATCAGCAGCATCAGCAGGCCGACGTTTTTCTCAATCGTTTCGTGTTTCATGGCGGACTCCTCAGGCCATCTGCGCAGCGGCGTTGACTTCGGCTGGCACTGCGGCACGCACGGTGCGCCAGGTGTTGTAAGCCATCAGGAACATGCCGCTGAGGAAGATCGCACCACCCACCAGTCGCACGATGAAGCCTGGGTGGCTGGCCACCAGGGTTTCGACGAAGGAGTAGGTGAGGGTGCCGTCCTCGTTGACCGCACGCCACATCAGGCCCTGGGCGATACCGTTGACCCACATCGAAGCGATGTAGAGCACGGTGCCGATGGTAGCCAGCCAGAAGTGGGTGTTGATCAGGCCGGTGCTGTACATCTGCTCGCGGCCGAAGACTTTCGGGATCAGGTGGTACAGCGCGCCGATGGAGATCATCGCTACCCAGCCCAGGGCGCCGGCGTGTACGTGGCCGATGGTCCAGTCGGTGTAGTGGGAGAGGGCGTTGACGGTCTTGATCGCCATCATCGGACCTTCGAAGGTCGACATGCCGTAGAACGCCAGGGATACCACCAGGAACCGCAGGATCGGGTCGCTGCGCAGCTTATGCCAGGCGCCCGAGAGGGTCATCATGCCGTTGATCATGCCGCCCCAGCTTGGCGCCAGCAGAACCAGCGACATCACCATCCCTAAGGATTGAGCCCAGTCCGGCAGCGCGGTGTAGTGCAGGTGGTGCGGACCGGCCCAGATGTACAGGGTGATCAGCGCCCAGAAGTGCACGATGGACAGGCGATAGGAATAGATCGGACGCTCGGCCTGCTTGGGTACGAAGTAGTACATCATCCCCAGGAAGCCGGTGGTCAGGAAGAAGCCCACGGCGTTGTGGCCGTACCACCACTGGATCATCGCATCAGTCGCACCGGCGTAGGCCGAGTAGGACTTGGTGAAGCTGACCGGCAGTTCCAGGTTGTTGACGATGTGCAGGATGGCCACGGTGATGATGAACGCGCCGAAGAACCAGTTACCCACATAGATGTGCTTGGTCTTGCGCTGCATCAGGGTGCCGAAGAACACGATGGCGTAGGCCACCCAGACAATGGTGATCAGGATATCGATCGGCCATTCCAGTTCGGCGTATTCCTTGGAGCTGGTGTAGCCCAGTGGCAGGCTGATGGCCGCCAGGAGGATCACCAGTTGCCAGCCCCAGAAGCAGAACGCGGCGATTTTCGGCGCGAACAGCGTGGTCTGGCAGGTGCGTTGCACCGAGTAGAACGAGCTGGCAAACAGCGCACAGCCGCCGAAGGCGAAGATCACCGCGTTGGTGTGCAATGGCCGCAGACGGCCGAAGCTGGTCCACGGTAAGTCGAAGTTGAGTTCGGGCCAGACCAACTGGGCAGCGAGAAAAACCCCGAGCCCCATGCCGACGATGCCCCACACCACCGTCATAATGGCGAATTGGCGGACCACCTTGTAGTTGTAGGCGGTACTGATAGAAGTGTTCATGGTTCCCCATCCACGGTTCAGTTGAAGTGAAAGCGACTGCGCACGGCAAGGCGCGCTCACTTCGTCTGGAGTTATAGGCAGACTAAAAGCGAGGCAAGCATGAGCAATGAGCACAAGGCCAGTATTGACGGGGGTCAATGGGCGCAGTGTGTGCGGGAGCGGGGCTGGTTGTGGGATGTCGCGCAGGGCGTCGAGGTGCAGTCGGCGCCGACCCTGATCCTCGCCCATGGCGCCGGCGCGCCCATGGACAGTGGGTTCATGAATGATATTGCTGTACGCCTTGCGGGGCATGGGGTGAACGTCTTGCGCTTCGAGTTTCCCTACATGGCCCAGCGGCGCCTGGATGGCGGCAAACGTCCGCCCAACCCGGCGCCCAGGCTGCTGGAATGCTGGCGCGAGGTGCATGCCCTGGTGCGACCTTATGTCACTGGGGTGTTGGCGGTGGGCGGCAAGTCCATGGGCGGGCGCATGGCCAGTTTGCTGGCCGATGAACTGCAGGCCGATGCATTGGTGTGCCTGGGCTATCCGTTCTATGCCGCCGGCAAACCGGAAAAACCGCGGGTGGCGCATCTGGCCGATCTGTCAGTGCCGAGCCTGATCGTGCAGGGCGAGCGTGACGCCCTGGGCAATCGCCAGGCGGTCGAGGCCTACACATTGGCACCCAGTATCCAGTTGTACTGGCTCTGTCTCTTATACACATCTCCGAGCCCACGAGACTCCTGAGCATCT
>ERZ1032257.141-NODE-141-length-11623-cov-10.917963_pt1 | contig 11623 bp, 9 predicted proteins | sample MGYA00518041_ERZ1032257 | MGnify/ENA primary metagenome ERZ1032257 (study PRJEB33718, sample SAMN03160162) | human skin metagenome | collected 2014-02-25 | study: EMG produced TPA metagenomics assembly of the PRJNA266117 data set (Human skin bacterial metagenome... | reverse complement strand
TTATTGATCAGGGAGTTTCAATCATGTCTGCCGGTAATCTGTCTGAATTTTGCTGCTGTTCCTTTCGCCTTCCTCCGCTTAAAAGCCTCTGCTGCCAGACCCTGGCGGGAGGTGCACGGTGAGCCATTCAAACTCCATCAAAACCCAGGGCTTTGTCACCTTTGGCCAATGTGCCGATCCTGAACTAACGTTGTTCCGCGTCAATGCGGATGTGCCTTTGCAGCAGGCGTTGGAGCAGGCTTCGACGTTGTTGTACTACGCTAAAAAACTTGCGCTGGATGCGGCTATGGAAGAGCAGGGGGAGCGGTATGCGTGGGCTGCGTACTTTTTGGCGGAGATGGGGAAGGCGGTGATTGATGATTTGGGATTGGGTTGAGGGTAATAGACAGTGAGAGATGTATTCTGAGTTAGTAGAACACCATGCTGCAGATAGAATCGCCGCTCACTATTGGTTGGTAAGCGGCTCTAAAACCGAAACAGTTGTTTGATATAGGATGGTTTCAGCTGAATGTGAGTGTTTTGACGTGTTTTTATAAGAGGCGGAAATTTTGCTCGCAATCGCATCGCTCGATCAGCTGGGTCGGAAGGCGCCATGATTAGTCGAAGGATTGAACTTGTATATCATTTTTATTTGTGTGAAACATTAGGAAGCTACTAAGGAATGGTCGTGGATAATTACAGTTGTAGAGAGCGTTTCATAAAGCCCCATCTTGAGCATAAACGCCACTTGCCTGAGCTTAAAGCGCTGCAGTATAAAATCGATAAGGTGCTACGAAGTATTAGTCTAGAAAATGCCGGGGATTTTAAATTTGCGACGAAAATTTGTTGTTTTACTATATCCGATGTGATTGCTGATTTGAATATTGCAATTCTTGAAAGCTTGAGGATTGGAAGTTATTCAGCAGTCGAAGCACTATCAAGATCATCGCTTGAAAATTCAATAAACTTGATTATTTTTAGTCGGGATCTAACTTCAAGTCGACCTAGGTCTATTATTCTGAATTATTTAAATACTTCCATGAGTCGAGCCGGAAAATGGCATCGATATGCCATGGAAAGTAATAATGTTGAATCAATTGACCGCTCAAGAGAATATGAAAAACACCTAGGTGTCATGAAAGGCCTGTTCGGAGACTTAGATTCAAAAACTGTCAAAGGTTGGCCAGATGCATACAGCCGATTTAGAGATGCTGGTTTCGAACATTTTTATCACATTCTTTTTGCTCCTGCTTCGGACTCTATACATGGTTTTAGTAATGATATATTCAATCGTTTCTTGGGCGAAAAACTTTCTGTAAGTGAAGAGGAAAGAAAAGATTACTTTGACGGGCAATTGGCAGAGAAGATTTCTTTTGCTTATTATTTGGCAACTAATTCAATTCTCTTTTTTTGCGTGGCAGCGTCTTGTATCTCCGACAGAGCTGAAAATGAAGAAGCATCTAAGAAGTTTCAAATTATTGCAAGTGCTCTTGAGGTGATGATAATGGAGCATGAGGCATTGACAAAAGCTTGTCTTAATATTCAATCCCCAGCCAAAGAAACGTTGCGTGGAAGTGAAATGCTTTGACTCGAAGGAATATCTATATCTACATAAATGAGTTGAATTATGAAGGGGTGATTTAATATGTTTGCGATCTATCTTTTGATAATCAGACTTTTTATTCATACCAGTCATGGCGATAAAAATAATGAAAATATCTAAAATTGAAATTCGTAACTATCGGCTTTTGCGAGATTTTTGCTTAGATCTGGAAGAAGAACTTTCGTTGGTCATAGGGAAAAATAACTCAGGAAAGACTTCTCTTTTGTCGGCGCTTGAAAAGTTTGTTGTTGGAAAGAATAAGATAACTCTTGATGATTTCAATATAAATTTAAGAGAAGAGCTGCGTAGGTTGATATCTGGAGAGGATCCGGTTCCACCGGAACATGAGTATGTTCCTATCGGTATGCAGCTAAAAATCACGATTAAGTATAGTGAGGATGATGATTTAGGTCAGGTGTCGGCCCTCATTATGAGTCTTGATCCAGATGATGATTTAATTAACTTGGGTTTTGAGTATAACTTATCATACTCTCAGCTTGTCGCTTTCTGTATGAGCTATCAGGAAGAGAAGGAAAATTACGACGGTGATGCTCTTCTATATATTTCAGAGCAGCACGGAAAATATTTTGGAGATATTGTACGTAAAAGCTATCTCAGTGGTGAATGCTCTAGGTATACAGATTTAACCAAAGAAAAGATTTCGCTAGAAGAAGTGCTGTCGTTTCGCTCTATCAGCGCTAGAAGAAATGTAACGAATAAGGATAGTGATAAAACCCTTTCGGGGCAAACTGCCAAAATATATAAAAGAACAGAAGAGACGGATGAGCAAAAAGAAACGGTCAATCTGTTTAAGAAAAAACTAAGAAGTGCTGATAAGGATCTAAGTACGGTCTATCAGAGTATGTTTGCTAAGCTATTGGGCAGCGTAGAGAGATTTGGGGGCGTTTCTCATGCAGAAACATCGCTGAAAATTGCATCAACTTTGCAACACAGAGAGTTGCTCGAAGGTAATACTACAGTGCTTTATCGATATGAGGATCATGATCTTCCAGAACATTTCAATGGCTTGGGATACATGAATTTGATCAGTATGATTTTTGAAATTGATCTGCTGATGACCTCCTTCAGGCGAGCAGTTAATCAACGACCCGCAGCCATAAATTTGCTTTTCATCGAAGAGCCAGAGGCTCATACCCATCCGCAAATGCAGTATGTTTTTATTAAAAATATAAAAAGTCTATTGGCAGAAGGAGTCAAACGAGAGGATGGGGTAAGCGTCAGACTTCAAACTGTAATAAGTACGCATTCTTCACATATTGTCGCTGAATGCGACTTTGATGATATAAAGTACATGAAGAAGTCTGGCGGTGAAGTGGTTTGTAAAAGCCTTAAAAGTCTAAAGGATGACTATCTCAAGCTGAATCCTAAAGAAGGAGCTGAGCACTTCCGGTTCTTGAAACAATATCTGACCCTTCATCGGGCAGAGTTGTTTTTCGCTGATAAAGCTATCTTGGTTGAAGGAGATACAGAAAAAATCCTGCTCCCAGCAATGATGAAGAAGCTGGATCAGGAGTATCCAGTTGCGGGTTCTCCTCCTTTACTGTCGCAAAATATCTCTTTAGTAGAAGTCGGGGCACATTCCCAGATTTTTGAGAAATTTATACGATTTGTAGGAATAAAAACTCTAATTCTTACTGATATTGATACGGGGGAAACTGTAGTTGATTTTGATGACAATGGTAAAAAGAAAGAGTCTACTAAAAAGTGTCCGCCACTTGATGTTAAAGCTGATCACACTTCCAACAACGCTCTCTGTTTTTTCTATGGAAAGAAAAGGAGTGATATAAAATTTTTCCTTGGTTTGCAGAAGGTCAATAAGACGTTGACTTATATGGATGGGTGGGCTCCTAGCGATCAGGGGAGTTTGTTCGTCGGATTCCAGACGGAAGAAGATGGATACCGAGGAAGAAGCTTTGAGGATGCTTTTTTTAGTATAAATAAAGAATTTTTAGGGGCCGAGCCGGCTAAATTTCCTTCACTCATAGCTAAACATTTCAGACTTTATATAACTGGTGCCTATACACCCTATGAGTTTGCAGAAAAAGCTGTAGATAAGAAGGCAGCTTTAGCTATAGATATTTTATTGAATAGTGTTGCTAATGATATATCAATGTTTTCAAACTGGAAGACGCCCGCATACATCCAGGAGGGATTGGAATGGTTGCGCAGTTAAGAGAAGATACTTATAGCGAGGAGACTAATGAGATCCTTGCTGCCGTGAAAGAGGGTAAAAACTTCTTGCTAAGTGGTGGGGCGGGAAGTGGTAAAACCTATTCGCTTGTTGAGACCATTGCGGGTCTCATTGAGCAAAAGCCTCTTGCTGAGATTGCGTGTATTACCTACACAAATGCTGCTGCGCTGGAGGTGGAGCATAGGGCAAGCAATCAGAATCTTTCAGTTTCAACAATTCACGATTTTCTATGGTCAAGTATCAAGCACTTTCAAATAGAGCTTAAAGAAATTCTTATTTCTCTGATAAATGATGAGGGTCAAAAGCTTTTTAAGGTGACTTCGGAAAATGGTGAGACTGAAAATATTGACTGTGTTGAAGGTGATATTGAGTATAAAGAATATGTGAAGTTGAGGAACGGGGTCGTCTCGCATGATCATATCCCGATATTGGCTCATGCGATGTTTTTAAATTATCCGAAGTTATGCAGAATAGTAAATGATAAGTTTAAATTTATCTTGGTTGATGAGTATCAAGACACGAGTCCTCTCGTAGTGAAAATTTTGCTTGAACATCTCGCATGCACGGAGCGAAGAAATACGGTGGGCTTCTTTGGCGATGCAATGCAATCTATTTATGATAAAGGAATCGGTGATCTCAATTCATATAAGGGTATTGGTAAGTCCTGTGTTACGGAAATTAAGAAAAAACAGAATAGAAGAAATCCGACATCCGTCATAGATCTTGCTAATAAATTTCGTACAGACGGACTTAACCAAACACCGTCTAATGACCATAGCGCCCCTAATATGCAGGATGGTCGACCGATCAGTGGTACTGCGAAATTTCTTTATTCAAAAAGAACTAGCGTTCAAGTTGCAAGAGATTATCTACAGTGGAGTAACTCCCCCTTGCAAACAAAGGAGTTAAATCTGACGCATAATTTGATTGCTACAAAAGCTGGTTTCCCTGAATTGATGAGGATCTATGATGCTGACAAGATTCTAGAGTATGTAGGCAGACTAAAAGCTATCATAAAGGCTACTGTGCCTAAATATACCCCGGAAGGTAAAACCTTGGAGGATGTTATTGCCGATCTTACGGAAGGTAAAGTGGGGGCGGAATTGAAAAAAGTGCGTCCTACAGATAGCCAATCTGAATATTTTGTAAATTACCCTGCTCCCTTGCGTCTGGCGCTCTCGTTAAGTTTTCTCGAGTTGGCATCTTTGTACATCGACAAGGATATGCTGATTGATGATCAGAAAGCAGATCAAAGTATGCTTGGTGGCGGAGGGACGACTCGAGATCATTTAATTAAACATCTTCATAGAATTCAAACGCTGATTAAGCTGTATCAAGATGGTGATTTTAATGAGTTTATGAGATCTACGGATCTAAAAATATTATCTCGGGTAGACAAGGTGAAGCTGCGAGATGAAATAATTAGCCTGTCTGCTTCGGAAGGTAAAACCATTGGGGAAGTAATAGAGCAAGCGCATGCGAAAGGTTTGGTAAGAAAGGATGACCGCCTAAATGATTTTATTAAACTAAGGTTCTATATTTATGATCAGGTTTGTAAGTTGCCTTTTTCCGAATTTCAGAATTTATATAGGTATGTAGATGGAAAAACACCTTTCTCGACTCAGCATAAAACAAAAGGGCGAGAGTTTAATAATGTTCTTGTGGTTATGGATAATGGAAGGTGGAATAATTATAACTTTGAGGCTTTTTTTCTAAAGGATGGTAAAGATACGGTTATAGCGCGTACGAGTAAGATTGTGTATGTGTGCTGTACTCGTGCCAAGAAAAATCTCGCATTTTTCTATCCGGAACCGTCGAATGCCGTCATAGAAAAAGCACAACAGTTATTTGGAGAGAGAAATGTGATTGATTTGGATCGAACGGAATAGCTTGTTAGTATTGAGCCCTCAGGGGGATGGAGCTGATCCCGCACAATATGATTGTAACTTTGATGCTCTCAGAGTGATAACCTTGGATTTATTAGATTAGCTCTGCTTATAGTTTAAGGTCGATCAGTTTTACGATCTTTCGCTTTGCGCTCCCGAATGAGTGATAAACGAGAGTTTTAGTCCTGCTAGTTGAATCGTATATTTGATGCTTGATAGTTTATATGTGTCGCTCGATTTTTATTGACTTATACCTATCATGATCGATTGCTCTGGGGCGTTTAGAGATCATTACTCACTTCATCAAGGGGGGAGGGAACATTCCCACTTCCCTGCCCGTGACAGCTAGTTTTCAGCAGGCCAAAGAGCGGTACACGACGTTACCGCTCAGCATCGCTCGCTCAAAACGTCGGCGGCGTAATCACCCACAACACCACCGCATCCTCCTCCCCAGGGTTCCCATACTTATGCGGTTCCTGGCTGGAAAAGCTAAAGCTATCCCCCTCACTCAGCTGAAAATACCGTTCCCCCACCCACAGCTCAAAACTCCCCGACAGCACATACCCGGCTTCTTCTCCCTCATGGCTGTAACTCTCCTTGCTGTAGGTCCCCGGCGGAAACCGTGAGTGCAAAAACTCCAACTGCCGGGTCGGTTGTGGGGTCAACAGCTGATCAATAATCCCGTTCTCATAATTCACCTGCAGCCGCTGTTTCTTGCGCACTACATAGCCCTGATCCTCGGGCGCGGTCTGGGTTTCGCTGGCGAAGAACCATTGGATGGTCACGCCCAGGCTGCGGGCGATGTTGAACAGGGCGGGGATGGAGGGGTAGGCGAGGTTGCGTTCCAGTTGGCTGATGTAGCCGGCGGTGAGTTCGCTCTGCTGGGCCAGTTCGCTCAGGGTCAGGCCGCGGCGTTTGCGCAGGCCGCGGATGCGGGTGCCAAGAAACTGCGGGCCGCCAGGGGCCTGGTTGTCGGTGCCGGGCTCCGCTGCGGGAGGGCGGCTCGCGGGCGGCGTCTTGCTGCTTGGGTTCATGGCGGGCTCCAGGCCTGGAAGGCGGGCGCGTCCGGGCACCCGTCCTGCAAAAGGCCTGGAGTATAAATCAGCCTCAAAGCGCCCAGGCGACTTTCAAGCCTTCATGGATGGCTTCTTCGACGGTGCGCGGTGCCAGGCAGTCGCCGATGCGCTGGAAGGGCACCAGGCCTTTGAGTTGTTGGCCGAGGTCGTCCACGGATTGGTGGCCTTGGCACAGGACCAAGCTGTCGACGTTTTCCAGCAGCATGGGTTCGCCGCTGGCGGTGTGTTGCAGGTACACGGTGCTGTCGTCGCAGCCGTAGAGGCGGGCGTAGGGAATGATCGGGACCGCCAGTTTGTGCAGTTCGCCGGCCAGTTGGTCGCGCACGTAGAGCGGCAGGTTTTCGCCGCAGTGGGTGCCGTTGACCGCCAGTTGCACTTGGTGCCCGGCGCGTACCAGGCGCTCGGCGATGCCGGGGCCGATCCAGTCGCAGCGCCAGTCGGCCACCACGACGCTGCGGCCCAGTTGCACTTCATCCCGCAGCACTTGCCAGGCGTCCACCACTTGCAGGTCGCCGCCGCGTTCGAAGTTCGGCCAGTAGGGCTGGGCGCCGGTGGCGATGATCACGTGGTCGGGGTTTTCCCGCTCGATCAGGGCGCGGTCGACTCGGGTGTTGCGCACCACTTCCACCCCGGCCAGTTGCATTTCCCGTTGCAGGTTGGTGCTGGCGCCGCCGAATTCGCTGCGCCGGGGCAGCAGTTGCGCCAGTTGGATCTGGCCACCCAGTTGCGCGCTGGCTTCGTAGAGGGTGACTTGGTGGCCGCGTTGCGCGGCGACGGCGGCGGCTTTCATCCCGGCCGGGCCGCCGCCCACCACCAGGATGCGTTTGCCGCGAGCGCTGGGTTTGGGCTGGCCGTAGAGCAGTTCGCGGCCGGTTTCCGGGTGCTGGATGCAGGAGATCGGCAGGCCCTTGTGGAAGTGGCCGATGCACGCCTGGTTGCAGGCGATGCAAGCGCGCACGTCTTCGGCTCGGCCGCTGTCGCTCTTGTTGGGCATCTGCGGGTCGCAGATCAGCGCGCGGGTCATGCCGCACACATCGGCCTGGCCCTTGGCGATGATCGCTTCGGCTTCCTGGGGCTGGTTGATGCGTCCGGTGACGAACAGCGGGATCGACAGCTGGGCCTTGAAGGTGCCGGCTTCCCGGGCCAGATAAGCCGCTTCCACCGCCATGGGGGGGACGATGTGCACCGCGCCGCCGAGGGAGGCGGAGGTGCCGGCGACGATGTGCACGTAGTCCAGTTGCCCTTGCAGCAATTGCACGGCGGCCAGGGATTCGTCTTCGGTGAGGCCTTCGGGGTCGCGTTCATCGGCGGAAATCCGCAGGCCGATGATGAACTCGGCATCGGTGCTGGCGCGCATGGCGTCGAGGATTTCCCGGATAAAGCGCAGGCGCTGCTCCAGTTCGCCGTTGTAGCCGTCGCTGCGGCGGTTGACCCGCGGGTTGATGAACTGCGCCGGCAGGTAGCCGTGGCTGGCCACCAGTTCCACGCCGTCCAGCCCGGCCTGATGCAGGCGCCGGGCGGCGTCGGCGTAGCCCTGGATGATCTCGTCGATCATCTCCTGGTCCAGGGCCCGGGGCATGACCCGGAAGCGTTCGTTGGGCACCGCCGAAGGGGCGTAGGCCACCGCCAGCAGGCCGTCGGCGGACTCCATGATTTCCCGCCCCGGGTGGAAGATCTGCGACAGCACCAGGGTGCCGTGGGCGTGGCAGGTTTCGGCCAGGCGCCGGTAGCCGTCGATGCAGGCGTCGTCGGTGGCCATCAGCACGTGGCTGGTGTAGCGCGCACTGTCGTGGACCCCGGCCACCTGCAACACGATCAGGCCGACGCCGCCTTCGGCCCGGGCGCGGTGGTAGGCAATCAGCTGTTCGTTGACCAGGTTGTCGGTGGGCATCGAGGTGTCGTGGCCGCTGGACATGATGCGGTTCTTCAGGCGTTTGCCACGGATCTGCAAGGGTTCGAACAGGTGCGGGAAGGCGCTGGTCATTGCGGTGACTCCAGGCGGGCCAAGGGCAGGGGGCGGGGCCTTGGCGTTGTTATTGTTGGCCTATAAAAATTTACCGCCAGTAAAAAATCAACTTGTTTTTTTACTAAGGCTTGCAGTAGCTTCGATTTGCGCCCGCTCCCGGGGCCAACCTCACAACAATAAAAAAGGGCTGTGCCGGCGCCTGCCGGTGTGGCACCGCGAAGAGGATTCACAGATGAAAGCGCTCACCCGCAAGCACGGTTGTTCTTTCCTGGCCCTGAGCCTCGCCCTGGGTCTGACCCTGGGCCAGAGCACTGCCCAGGCAGCCCCCGACATGGTGGTCGTGGCGTATGGCGGAGCCGGACAAAAAGCCCAGGATGTGGCGTTGTTCCAACCCTTCTCTAAGGCCGATGGCAGCAAGCTGATCCAGAGCGAATACAACGGCGAAATGGCCCGCATCAAGGTCATGGTCGACACCGGCAACGTCGACTGGGACGTGGTGCAGATCGAAGGCCCGGACCTGATGCGCGGCTGCGACGAAGGCATGTACGAGCCCCTGGACTGGAAGGCCCTGGGCCGTGCCGAGCAGCTGATTCCCGATGCCGCCCAGCCCTGCGGTTCGGCGGTGCTGGTGTGGAGCGTGGCCATCGCCTACGACCGCAACAAGCTGGCCAAGGCCCCGGCGTCCTGGGCGGATTTCTGGGACGTCAAGCAGTTCCCCGGCAAGCGCGGCCTGCGCAAACGCGCGGTGTACAACCTGGAATTCGCCCTGATGGCCGACGGGGTCAAGGTCGAGGACGTGTACAAGGTCCTGGCCACGCCCCAAGGGGTGGAACGGGCCTTCGCCAAGCTGACTGAACTCAAGCCGTACATCCAGTGGTGGGAAGCCGGGGCCCAGCCGGGGCAGTGGCTGGCCGCCGGTGATGTGGTAATGACTTCCACCTACAGCGGCCGCATCGCCGTGGCCGCCCAGGCCGGCGCGCCGCTGGCGGTAGTCTGGCCCGGCAGCCTCTACGGCATGGACTACTGGGCGATCATCAAGGGCTCGAAACACGTGGATCAGGCCAAGCGTTTCATCGCTTTTGCCAACACCCCTGAAGCCCAGGTCAACTACGTCAAGCAGATCCCCTATGGCCCCACCAACACCCTGGCCGCAGCCAAGCTCGACCCGGCGCTGGCGCAGTGGGTGCCGACCTCGGAACAGAACCTCAAGGGTGCACTGGCGATGGACGTCGGGTTCTGGGTTGATCATGGCGAGGAACTGGAAGAGCGCTTCAACGCCTGGGCCAGCAAGTAAGCGCAACGGGCTGGACGCCTGCGGGCGTCCGGTCCTATTGTTTGCGGGCTCTTTTTACCGGCCCCGTTTGCCCGCCCACCTGCCTGGAGGACTCCAACAATGAACAATATCGCTCCCAGCCCCCACTCCCTGACCGAGCGCAGCGCCACCGAACAGCGCCTGCGCGAAGAGCTGGCGGCCTGCTACCGCCTGATCGCGCACTTTCGCATGACCGACCTGATCTTCACCCATATCTCGGTGCGCCTGCCCGGGCCCGAGCATCATTTTCTGATCAACCCCTACGGCCTGATGTTCGATGAAATCACCGCCTCCAACCTGGTAAAGATCGACCTCAATGGCGAAGCCGTGGAGCCGTCGCCGTACCCGGTGAACCCGGCGGGGTTCGTGATCCACAGCGCCATTCACGGCGCCCGGGAAGACGCCCAGTGCGTGCTGCACACCCACACCAAGGCCGGTTGCGCGGTGGCGGCGCTCAAATGCGGCTTGCTGCCGGTGAACCAGATTTCCATGGAGTTCTATGGCCGCGTGGCCTACCACGACTACGAAGGCGTGGCCCTGGACCTGGGCGAGCAGCAACGGCTGGTGGCCGACCTGGGCGACAAAAGTGTGCTGATGCTGCGCAACCATGGCCTGCTCACCGTGGGCGAAACCGTGAGCCAGGCGTTTCTGCGCATGTACTACCTGGAGAAGGCCTGCGAGATCCAGCTGGCGGCCCAGGCAGCAGGGGAGATCGTGCTACCGCCGGACGCGGTCTGCGCCCACACCGAACGCCAGTTCAACGACCCGGGGCGGCCGCTGCAGGAAGGTGAACTCAACGACCCGGACGCCATGCAGCTGGCTTGGGCGGCGCTGTTGCGCTTGCTGGAGCGCATCGCCCCCGACTACCGCGCCTGACCACATGTAGCCGCTGCCGAGCCATGGCGAGGCTGCGAAAAGGCCCGCAGGGCCTTGCTTGACGATCTCCAGCCGAACCTGTGTCGCCTTGAAGATCGTTGCGTCCCTACGTCGGAGTGCCGCCCAGACCGTTCGCAGCCTTCGGCAGCGGCTACAGGACTCGGTGCGGCTTGGGCGGCCACACAAACGCTGGATAGCCACGGAAGGCCTGTTGTACAGTCGTTCAGTTTCAACTTCCCGCCACTGTCCAAGGAACCCGCCCCATGAGCCAGGAAGCGCGCTTTTCCCGCCTGGAACCCGACCTGCGCAAGGCCGAGCTGATCGAGGCGACGCTGACCTGCCTCAAGCTCCACGGTTTCCAGGGCGCTTCGATCCGCAAGATCTCCGCCGAGGCCGGGGTCTCGGTGGGGCTGATCAGCCATCACTACTCCGGCAAGGACGAGCTGGTGGCCGAGGCCTATCGCGCCATCACCGGGCGGGTCATGACCCTGCTGCGCGAGGCCATGGAGCAGGCCGCGCCCGACCCCCGGCAGCGACTGTCGGCGTTCTTTCGCGCCTCGTTCTGCGCCGAACTGCTGGACCCGCGGCTGCTGGATGCCTGGCTGGCCTTCTGGGGCGCGGTGAAGACCGCCGAGGCGATCAACCTGGCCCACGAACATTCCTATGGCTGTCTCTTATACACATCTCCGAGCCCACGAGACTCCTGAGCATCT
>ERZ1032257.133-NODE-133-length-11935-cov-9.585522_pt1 | contig 11935 bp, 9 predicted proteins | sample MGYA00518041_ERZ1032257 | MGnify/ENA primary metagenome ERZ1032257 (study PRJEB33718, sample SAMN03160162) | human skin metagenome | collected 2014-02-25 | study: EMG produced TPA metagenomics assembly of the PRJNA266117 data set (Human skin bacterial metagenome... | reverse complement strand
TGCTCAGGAGTCTCGTGGGCTCGGAGATGTGTATAAGAGACAGGGCCTGGGCATCTTCGAGAAAGCCCGACTCTGCGGCCAGTGCCGGCAGGGCGGTGCTGCTCAGCGCCAGGGCCAGGAGGCTGGGCAGAAGGTAGGACGGCGGGGTGCTTGGCTTCATTCGTCGGTCTCTCTAATTGTTAGGGGTGCAGCCGGCCAGTGCCGCGCAAAGGGTCTGGGCACAGGTTTCAGGGGAGCAGGGTGGAACCGGAGGTATCAGCCGCAGCGGGCAGGGCGTGGGGGCATGGCATCGGACCTGTTGTTATTGGTGTGTCCAGGTGCCGGGAATGGTGCGTCGCGGATCAGGGCCAATCAATTGGACGAAACACTTTTTGGGCGGTAATCGAACACAAATGTTCCAGTTGGTACATATAAAAAAACCCACCGTCAGGTGGGTTTTTCATATGGCCAGGTGACGCTTCAGAACAGGTGCAGCGCCGGGGCTTTTTCCGCCAGTGGCTCGTTCTTCGCTGTCTGTTCGCTCCAGCCACCGCCGAGGGCCTTGTACAGGTTGACCTCGCTGGTGAGCTGCGACAGGCGATCGGTGATCAGTGCCTGCTGGGCGCTGAACAGCGACCGCTGGGCATCGAGGAAGGTCAGGTTGCTGTCGACCCCGATACGGTAGCGGCGCTCGGCCAGACGATAGTAGTCCTGGTTGGCGTTGACGAAATCACGCTGGGCCTGCAACTGCTGGTTGTAGGTCTGGCGTGCCGCCAGGCCATCGGAGACTTCCTGGAAGGCGGTCTGGATGGATTTCTCGTACTGCGCGACGGTGATGTCTTTCTGGATTTTCGAGTAGTCCAGGCTGGCGCGCAGGCTGCCGGCGTTGAAGATCGGCAGGTTGATCTGCGGCTGGAACAGCCAGGTGCCCGAGCCCCCCTTGAACAGGCCCGAGAGATCCGGGCTCAAGGTACCGGCATTGGCGGTCAGGCTGATGCTCGGGAAGAACGCTGCCCGCGCCGCGCCGATATTGGCGTTGGCCGCTTTCAGCTTGTACTCGGCTTCGAGGATGTCCGGACGCCGTTGCAGCAGCTCCGACGGCAAGCCTGCCGGCAGGTCGCTCAGCAGGTCGGCCGACAGCGGCTGGGCCTTCGGCAGATTGGCCGGAATCGCCGTACCCAGCAGCAGGGTCAGGCTGTTTTCATCCTGGGCCACCTGGCGGGTGTAGCGCGCCAGCTGGACCCGGGCGTTTTCCACCGAAGTCCGCGACTGGCTCAGGTCCAGGGCCGAGGCCACGCCCACTTCGTTGCTGCGCGAGGTCAGCCGGTAGCTTTCCTCGTAGGCGGCGAGGGTGTCCTGGGTCAGTTTCAGCAGCTCCTTGTCGGCCTGCCAGGTCATGTAGGCATTGGCCACGCTGGCCACCAGGCTGATCTGGGTGCTGCGCCGGGCCTCTTCGCTGGAGAAGTAGGTCTGCAGGGCCTGCTCGCTCAGGCTGCGAACCCGGCCGAACAGGTCCAGTTCGTAGGCGCTGACGCCCACGGTGGCCGAGTACTGGCTGGTGATCCCGGCTTCGCCGGTCTGCGACATGCGTGCCGGAGTGCGCTGGCGGCTGCCGCTGGCGTTGGCCGAAACCGCCGGGAACAGGTCCGCACGCTGGATCTGGTACTGCGCGGCATAGGCATCGATGTTCAGCGCCGCGACCTTGAGGTCGCGGTTGTTTTCCAGGGACGTCTGGATCAGTTGCTGCAGCGCCGGGTCATGGAAGAACTGCCGCCAGCCCTGTTCGGCGGCCGCCACGTTGGCGGCCTCCTTTGGCGAGTAGGCAGGGCCTTGGGGGAACTGCGCCGCCACCGGCGCTTCCGGGCGCTGGTAATCCGGGATCAGCGAGCAACCACTTAGCGCGATGGCGGTGATTGCCAGGGAGAGTAGCGACTTGCTCATTGGCCAGCCTCATTAGGGGTTGCAGTAGTTTCTGACAGGTCCGCTTTCCTGCGGCCCATGGACGATACGGTGACGAAGAACAATGGCACCCAGAAGATCGCCAGGATAGTCGCGGTGAGCATACCGCCGATCACGCCGGTACCGATCGCATGCTGGCTACCCGAGCCGGCGCCCGTGGAGATGGCCAGTGGCACGACCCCGAGGACGAAGGCCAGGGAGGTCATGATGATCGGCCGCAGACGCATCCGGCAGGCTTCCACCGCGGCGTCTACCAGGCTGCGGCCCTGCTCGTGCAGTTCCTTGGCGAACTCGACGATCAGAATGGCGTTTTTCGCCGCCAGACCAATGGTCACCAACAGACCCACCTGGAAGTACACGTCGTTGGACAGGCCGCGCATGCTGGTTGCCATCAGTGCACCGATGATCCCCAGGGGCACAACCAGCATCACTGCGATCGGAATCGACCAGCTTTCATACAGCGCTGCCAGACACAGGAACACCATCAGCAGGGACAAGGCGTACAGCGCAGGTGCCTGGGAGCCCGACAGACGTTCCTCGTAGGACAGGCCGGTCCAGGAGATACCGACACCCGCCGGCAGCTTCGCGGCAATGGCTTCGACTTCGGCCATGGCTTCACCGGTACTGTAGCCAGGGGCCGGGGCACCGAGCACTTCCATGGCTTCCACGCCGTTGTAACGGGCCAGCTTGGGCGAGCCGTAGATCCACTCGCCCTTGGCGAAGGAGGAGAACGGCACCATGGTTCCGGCGCTGTTGCGTACGTACCACTTCTTCAGGTCTTCGGGGCTCATGCGGGCACCGGCCTGACCCTGGATGTACACCTTCTTCACCCGACCACGGTCGATGAAGTCGTTGACGTAGCTACTGCCCAGGGCAATCGACAAGGTGTTGTTGATGTCGGTGAGGGTCACGCCCAGGGCACTGGCGCGCTCGTCGTCGATGGTCAACTGGTACTGCGGTTCATCGTTCAGGCCGTTCGGACGTACCTGGGACAGCACCTTGCTCTGGGCTGCCATGCCGAGGAACTGGTTGCGTGCAGCCATCAGTTTCTCATGGCCGATACCGGCGCGGTCCTGGAGGAACACGTCGAAACCGGTGGCGTTACCCAGCTCCAGTACCGCCGGAGGGGCGAAGGCGAACACCATCGCGTCACGGAAACTGAAGAAGTGCTGCTGGGCGCGGGCTGCCAGGTTGAACACGTTGTTTTCCGCGGAACGCTCGCCCCACGGCTTGAGCATGATGAAGGCCATGCCCGAGCTCTGGCCGCGACCGGCGAAGTTGAAGCCGTTCACGGTGAACACCGAAGCCACGGTGTCCTTTTCCTTGTCCAGCAGGTAGGCGCGCATTTCGTCCACCACCACCTGGGTCCGCTCGGCACTGGAGCCGGCCGGCGTCTGTACCTGGGCGAACAGAACGCCCTGGTCTTCTTCCGGCAGGAACGCGGTCGGGATGCGGGTGAACAGCCAGATCATGCCCAGGACGATCAGCACGTAGGCCAGCAGGTACGGAACCTTATGGCGCAGCATGTTGCCCACGCCGCGTTCGTAGCTCTTCACGCTGCGATCGAAGGTGCGGTTGAACCAGCCGAAGAAGCCGCGCTTCTCGGTGGCGTGTTCGCCTTGCGGTACGGCCTTGAGCATGGTGGCGCACAGGGCCGGAGTGAAGATCAGGGCAACCAGCACCGACAGGGCCATGGCCGAGACCACGGTGATCGAGAACTGCTTGTAGATCACCCCGGTGGAGCCGCTGAAGAAGGCCATTGGCAGCAGTACCGCGGACAGCACCAGGGCGATACCCACCAGGGCTCCCTGGATCTGGCCCATGGACTTTTTCGTCGCCTCCTTGGGCGACAGCCCTTCCTCGTGCATCACCCGCTCGACGTTCTCCACCACGACGATGGCGTCGTCCACCAGCAAGCCGATGGCCAGCACCATGCCGAACATGGTCAGGGTGTTGATGCTGAAACCGGCCGCCGCAAGGATGCCGAAGGTACCCAGCAGTACCACCGGCACCGTCATGGTGGTGATCACCGTGGCGCGGAAGTTCTGCAGGAACAGGAACATCACCAGGAACACCAGGACGATCGCTTCCACCAGGGTTTCAACCACACCCTTGATGGATTCGGTCACCACCGGGGTGGTGTCATACGGGAACACCACCTTCATCCCTTGCGGGAAGAAGGGTTCCAGGTCCTTGATGGTGTTGCGCAGGGCCTTGGCGGTGTCCAGGGCGTTGGCGCCGTTGGCCAGTTTCACTGCCAGGCCGGACGCCGGCTTGCCGTTGAACTGGGCGCTGATGGCGTAGTTCTCGCCACCCAGGCCGACGTCCGCGACATCGCCCAGACGCACTTGCGAGCCGTCCTTGTTGACCTTCAGCAGGATCGCCTTGAACTGCTCGGCAGTCTGCAGGCGGGTCTTGCCGATGATGGTGGCGTTGAGTTGCTGGCCGGGCAGGGCAGGCAGGCCGCCGAGCTGGCCGGACGATACCTGGACGTTCTGCGCGGCAACCGCGGTCTTCACGTCCACCGGGGTCAGGTTGTAGTTGTTCAGCTTGGCCGGGTCGAGCCAGATCCGCATCGCGTACTGGGCACCGAATACCTGGAAGTCACCGACGCCCGCGGTCCGCGAGATCGGGTCCTGCATGTTCGACACGATGTAGTTCGACAGGTCGTCCTTGGACATGCTGCCGTCCTCGGAAACCACGCCGATCACCAGCAGGAAGTTCTTCACTGCCTTGGTCACGCGGATACCCTGCTGCTGCACTTCTTGAGGCAGCAGCGGAGTGGCCAGGTTGAGCTTGTTCTGTACCTGAACCTGCGCGGTGTCCGAGTTGGTGCCCTGTTCGAAGGTCGCGGTGATGGTCATGCTGCCGTCGGAGTTACTTTCCGAGGACACATAACGCAGGTTGTCGATACCGTTGAGCTGCTGCTCGATCACCTGAACCACGGTGTCCTGCACGGTCTGTGCGGAAGCGCCTGGGTAGGTCACGGAGATGGCGATCGCTGGCGGCGCGATGCTCGGGTACTGGTTGATCGGCAATTTGAGGATCGATAGAGCCCCGACCAACATGATCACCAGGGCGATTACCCAGGCGAAGATCGGACGGTCGATAAAAAATTTCGACATGGTTTACTCCCCTTTGCCGCCTGCAGCTTTGTCAGTTGCCTGTGCAGGGGCCGGGTTCTTCGCTGGAACGTTGGTTGCTTCGCTGGCCTTGACTTCAATGCCCGGCTTGACGAACTGCAGGCCTTCGGTGATCAGGCGATCGCCGGCTTTCAGCCCATCTTCCACCAACCACTGGCTGCCGACCGTGCGGCTGGCCTTGAGTTGACGCAGCTCGACCTTGTTATCCGGGCCAACCACCAGGGCGGTCGGGGTGCCTTTCAGGTCGCGCGTCACGCCTTGCTGGGGAGCCAGGATCGCCGCGCTGTTCACCCCGGCTTGCAGTTGGGCGTGGACGAACATGCCAGGCAGCAGGGTGTGCTCAGGGTTCGGGAACACTGCGCGCAGGGTCACCGAGCCGGTGGTTTCGTCCACCGAGACTTCGGAGAATTCCAGCTTGCCGTCGAGCTTGTACTGGCTGCCGTCTTCCAGGGTCAGTTTGACCTTGGCGGCATTGTCGCCGACTTTCTGCAGGCGGCCGCTTTCCAGTTCGCGACGCAGTTCCAGCAGTTCCACCGAGGACTGGGTAACGTCGACGTAGATTGGGTCCAGCTGCTGGATCACGGCCATGGCATCGGCCTGGCCATTGCTCACCAGGGCGCCTTCGGTCACCGAGGAACGGCCGATTCGGCCGGTCAGTGGCGACAGCACTTTGGTGTAGCGCAGGTTGATCTGGGCGCTTTGCAGCGAGGCTTCCGACTGCAGGCGGTTGGCCACGGCAGTGTCGTATTCCTGGCGGCTTACGGCCTGCTCGTTGACCAGTTGCTTGTAGCGATCAGAAATCGACTTGGTCGATTGCAGATTAGCCTCGGCACTCTTCAGCGTTGCCTCATAGACCGATGGATCGATCTGGTAAAGCTGCTGACCTTCCTTGACGTCTCCACCTTCTTTGAACAGACGCTTGAGAATGATCCCGTTTACCTGTGGGCGAACTTCGGCGATGCGGAACGCAGTGGTCCGGCCCGGGAGTTCGGAAGTCAAGGTAAAGGCTTGTGGTTGCAGGGTAACGACGCCGACCTGAGGGGCTTGAGGGGCAGGCGCCGCCTCTTCCTTTTTACATCCGCTGAGCAGCGATGCCAGGGCGACGGCAGTGACCAGAGCGGTAACAGCTGGCTTGAGTTGCATGAAAATCCTCGGGTCAGGCACGCAAGATGCGCACAAGAAAAGTGGAAGGGTAAAAATGCTTGGCTGAGTGGATAAGTAGCTTGCTAAGGAATATACTTACGTTCATGGTTGTTTGTAAATACCCCTGCGGCGTACCCATCCGGTTACAAAAGCCCCTGTAGGTGTTGAATTGTAGGCTGGGCAAACGGCACTCGAGATGCCGTTCCATATTTATTCAGAAGGTCTTCACGCATCGCTGAAAGATCCTGATCGAGGTTTTACTGCCATGGTCCGTCGTACCAAAGAGGAAGCTCAAGAAACTCGCAGCCAGATACTCGAGGCCGCCGAAAAGGCCTTTTACGAGCGTGGCGTGGCGCGTACCACCCTGGCCGACATCGCGGCGCTGGCGGGAGTCACGCGAGGTGCCATCTATTGGCACTTCAGCAACAAGGCCGATCTGGTGCAGGCCATGCTCGACAGCCTGCGTGAACCTTTGGATGAAATGGCCGCGGCCAGTGAGAATGTAGATGAAATGGACCCGTTGGGCTGCATGCGCAAGCTGCTCATTCATTTGTTTCATCAAGTTGCCCTGGACCCGAAAACCCGACGCATCAATGAAATCCTGTTTCACAAGTGCGAGTTCACCGACGAAATGTGCGACCTGCGCCGCCAGCGTCGCGCTGCCAGCCTGGACTGCAACGTACACATCGAGCTGGCGTTGCGTAATGCAGTGAATCGTGGGCAATTGCCCGAGAATCTCGATGCGGCGCGGGCAGCTATCACGTTGCATGCGTTCATCGATGGCATTCTCTACCAGTGGTTGCTGGCCCCTGACAGCTTCGCCCTGCACACCGAAGCAGAGCGCTGGATCGACATCGGGCTGGATATGCTGCGCTTGAGCCCCAACCTCCGTCATAAAGACAAAATGCGTAATTGAGTCCGGTTGTGTCAACATTTAAGGCGAGGGACGTTCATACCCGGGGTCGCACTTCACAATGGGGTGCTTTTATATACGGGCTTGCTGCAGGTTGATAGATAGCGAGCTACGTATTTTGTAGGGATTTTGTTGCGGGTGTGTGAATGAGTGTGAGCCCTTCACCGTTCAACGGCGCGGAACACCCCATCAAGGGGATCGCCCTGATCTGCCTGGCGGTCCTGTTGTTTGCCAGCCACGACACGTTATCCAAATACCTGTCGGCTTTTTATCCCATCGTCATGGTGGTCTGGGCCCGCTATGTGGTGCACACCCTGTTGATGCTGGTGGTCTTCGTGCCGCGCAGTGGTTTCTCTGCGGTGGTGCGCACCAAGCGCCCCGGGCTGCAATTGCTGCGGGCCCTGTGCCTGATCGGCACCAGCCTGCTGTTCACCACCGGCCTGCGCTATATACCCCTGGCAGAAGCGACCGCGGTCAACTTCCTGGCGCCCTTGCTGGTGACTGCCCTGTCGGTGCCGTTTCTGGGGGAGCGGGTCAGTCGCGCCCAGTGGCTGGCAGTGCTGGCGGGGTTCGTCGGGGTGCTGATTGTGGTGCGTCCCGGGGGCGCGTTGTTCACGCCGGCGATCCTGCTGCCGCTGGGGTCGGCGCTGTGCTTCGGCTTCTACCAGTTGCTGACCCGCAAGCTCAGTGGTGTCGACAGCCCGACCACTAGCAACTTTCTCACCGGGATCCTCAACAGCCTGATCATGAGCGCGCTGCTGCCGTTCTTCTGGAGCACGCCGACGTTGGTTCATGGGCTGTTCATGATCGGCCTGGGCACCTGCGGCATGCTCGGCCACATGTTGCTGACCCAGGCGTTCCGCCATGCCGCGCCGGCGATGCTGGCGCCTTTCAGCTATGGGCAGATTCTTTTCGCCGGGCTCTTTGGCTACCTGATCTTCGACCATACCCCGGACCAGTACGCCCTGGTCGGTATCGCGGTCATCTGCCTCAGCGGCCTGGCGGTGGCCTGGGCCCAGCGCAAACGCTGAATGGCTTTCTGTAGCCGCTGCCGCAGGCCGCGACAAGGTCCGCAGGACCTTCATCGAACTTGAGATGATCGCGCCCCTTCGGGGCGACCGTGCGTACGCGGCTCGAGCCTGTGGCAGCGGCTACAACGAATGTGCAGGCCATGAAAAAGCCCCGGCTCGCGAGAGTCGGGGCTTTTTATCGAGCGATGCAGGCTTACAGAGTCGGGTAGTCGATATAGCCGACCGGGCCCTTGCCGTAGAAGGTTTCCGGGTGCGCTTCGTTCAACGGCGCATCGGCCTTCAGGCGGGCTGGCAGGTCCGGGTTGGCGATGAAGGGCACACCAAAGGCCACGGCGTCAGCCTTGCCAGCGGCCAGCCAGGCGTTGGCGCTGTCCTTGGTGAAGCGTTCGTTGGCGATGTAGGGGCCGCCGAAGGCTTCTTTGAGTTGCGGGCCCAGGCTGTCGGCGCCTTCTTTCTCGCGGGAGCAGATAAAGGCGATACCGCGTTTGCCCAGCTCCCGAGCGACGTAGGTGAAGGTCTCCGCCAGGTTGGCATCACCCATGTCATGGGAGTCGGCACGTGGTGCCAGGTGCACGCCTACCCGGCCGGCACCCCAGATCTCGATGGCCGCGTCGGTGACTTCCAGCAGCAGGCGGGCACGGTTTTCCAGGGAGCCGCCGTACTGGTCGGTACGCTGGTTGGTGCTGCTTTGCAGGAACTGGTCCAGCAGGTAGCCGTTGGCGCCGTGGATTTCCACGCCGTCGAAACCGGCGGCCTTGGCGTTTTCCGCGCCGACCCGGTAGGCGTCGACGATGTCGGCGATCTCAGCGGTTTCCAGGGCCCGCGGAGTTGGGAAGTCGGCCAGTGGGCGCACCAGGCTGACATGCCCCTTGGGCTGGAGGGCGCTGGGTGCCACCGGGGTTTCGCCGTTCAGATAGGATGGGTGGGAGATGCGTCCGACGTGCCACAGCTGCAGGAAGATCTTGCCGCCGGCGCCGTGTACTGCCTTGGTCACATTGGCCCAGCCACGCACCTGGTCGTTGGACCAGATGCCGGGGGTGTCCGGGTAGCCCACGCCCATGGGGGTCACCGAGGTGGCCTCGCTGAGGATCAGGCCGGCGGAAGCCCGTTGTACGTAGTACTCGGCCATCAGCGCATTGGGTACGCGGCCGGCATCGGCGCGGCAGCGGGTCAGCGGCGCCATGATGATGCGGTTGGACAGTTCGAGATCGCCGAGTTTGATCGGATCAAAGAGAGTCGTCATGGAATGCAGCCTTCTTTAAGGGATGGGGAGAGGATCAGTGGGTTGCAGGAGCCAGTTCGGCGTTGCCGCCCTGGCGAAAGGTAATCAGCGTCACCAGCAGGGCCAGAATCGCCAGGGCCGCTGCTGCCAACGGCACGCTGGTCAGGCCGAAGCCGTGGGCGATGACGCTGCCGCCGACCCAGGCACCCAGGGCATTGCCGATGTTGAAGGCGCCGATGTTCAGGGTCGAAACCAGGTTCGGTGCGGCCTTGCCGAAGGTCACTACGTTGACCTGCAACGCCGGCACTGCGGCAAACGAAGCGGTGGCCCAGAGGAACAGGGTGATCTCGGTGGGGATCAGCGCCACGCTGGTCCAGGTCAGTACGGTGGAGACCACGGCCATGGCCGCGAACACGCCGATCAGGGTGGCGCCCAGGCGCTTGTCCGCCAGTTTGCCGCCGATGATGTTGCCCAGGGTCAGGCCCAGGCCGATCAGCAGCAGGGTCCAGGTCACGCCCTTGGGCGAGACACCGGTGACATCACCGAGCAGCGGTGCAACGTAGGTGAAGAGGGTGAACATCGATGCGGCGAACAGCGCGGTCATGCTCAGGGACAGCCAGATACCCGCGCCCTTGAGGGCCGCCAGCTCTGCACGCATGTCGAGTTTTTCCTCGTCGCGCTTGGCCGGCAGGAAGCGCAGCAGGCCGATCAGCGCCACTACGCCGATCACCGTCACCACCCAGAAGGTCGAGCGCCAGCCCGCTGCCTGGCCCAGGGCGGTGCCCAGGGGCACGCCAAGGACGTTGGCCAGGGTCAGGCCGGTGAACATCAGGGCCACGGCCGAAGCGCGCTTGTTGGCGGGCACCAGGCCGGCGGCCACCACTGAACCGATACCAAAGAAGGCACCATGGCACAGCGCGGTGATCACCCGGGCAAACATCAGCACGTTGTAATCACTGGCCAGTGCACACAGCAGGTTGCCGACAATGAAGATTCCCATCAGCGCCACCAGGGCTGCCTTGCGGGGCAGGCGGGCAGTGGCCAGGGCCATGAAGGGCGCGCCGATGGCCACCCCAAGGGCGTAGCCGGTGACCAGCCAGCCGGCGCCGGGAATCGACACCCCGAGGTCCGCCGCCACATCGGGCAGCAGGCCCATGATGACGAACTCGGTGGTACCGATGGCGAAGGCACTCAAGGCCAGGATGAGAAGCGAAAGGGGCATTGTCGGGTCCTTGTCAGGTCAGAGCTGTTGGCTCATTTGCGTGAGGAACTGCTGGATGGTTTCCTCGTTGCGTTTGAAAAAATGCCATTGGCCGACTTTCCGGCTGCTGATCAGGCCTGCGCGTTGCAAGGTGGCGAGGTGGGCGGACACGGTCGACTGCGACAGGCCGCAGCGTTGGTCGATCTGCCCGGCGCAGACGCCGTGCTCATTGCTGTGAGCCTGATCGGGAAATTCGACAGTCGGGTCTTTCAGCCAGTGCAGGATTTCCCTGCGAACCGGATGTGCCAGGGCTTTTATTATTTCGTCGAGGTCGAGGGACATGGCGGTGCTCGTTTTTTGTGAAACGTTGTATCGCGATGAAGCGAAATTTAAATCGTTATTTCGCGATATACCAATATGATTTTGTTCTCAAATCATTACTTATCGGTATATCGGGTTATAACGATATGTCGGTCGCAGTGCTAAGCTGCGTCCATGAATTATCTCGCACATCTGCACCTTGGCGGCCAGCGCCCGGGTCAATTACTCGGCAGCCTGTATGGCGATTTCGTCAAGGGACGCCTGCAAGGGCAGTTTTCGCCCGAGGTCGAGGCGGCGATCCAGCTGCATCGGCGCATCGATACCTACACCGACAGTCACCCGCTGGTGGCGGCGGCGCTGTCGCGTTTCTCCCTGACGCGAAGGCGTTACGCCGGCATCGTCATCGACGTGTTCTTCGACCATTGCCTGGCCCGGGATTGGCAGCATTACGCCGACCGGCCCCTGCCGCTGTTCACCGCCGAGGTGTACCGGGTGCTGGCGGCCGAGCCGCAGTTGCCGGCGCGGCTGGCGCAGATTGCGCCTTACATGGCGGCGGATGACTGGCTGGGTTCCTATCGCGAGTTCGCGGTGCTGGAGCCGGTGTTGCGGGGGATTGCCCGGCGCCTGTCACGGCCAGAGGAGCTGACCGCGGCGATGGTCGAGCTGGAACGGCTGTATGAACCGTTGAGCGAAGACTTCCGTGCTTTCTACCCGCAATTGCAGGCATTCGCCGCGCAGCACATCCAATTGCCCTGACTCACGATGGCTGTTTTAGGAGCTGGCTTGCCAGCGAAGGTGCTCTCATGACCGACGCAGGTTTCAAGGGCCTTTTCGCCGGCAAGCCGGCTCCTGCAGAGAGTTTCAGGCCGCGACCAGTTCGCCGTTGCGGCGTGGTTCGGCGGGCAGCATGACATCACCGAACAGCGCCTTCTGCACTGCTTGCTGGGCCTGGAAGGCCAGCGCCGCACGTTCCTGGCCCTGTCTCTTATACACATCTCCGAGCCCACGAGACTCCTGAGCATC
>ERZ1032257.132-NODE-132-length-11947-cov-9.497057_pt1 | contig 11947 bp, 9 predicted proteins | sample MGYA00518041_ERZ1032257 | MGnify/ENA primary metagenome ERZ1032257 (study PRJEB33718, sample SAMN03160162) | human skin metagenome | collected 2014-02-25 | study: EMG produced TPA metagenomics assembly of the PRJNA266117 data set (Human skin bacterial metagenome... | reverse complement strand
CTCCAGAGCTTCCGGGGTCTGCACCAGGCGCGCGCTGTAGTCCTGTTGCTTCCACTGGGAAAAACGCAGGATGATCGGGAAATCCGGACCGACGGCAGCCCGTACGGCCTGGATCAGCTCAATGGCGAAGCGCGAGCGCTGGGCCAGGTCGCCACCGTATTCATCGGTACGCTGGTTGGTGCCTTCCCAGAAGAACTGGTCCACCAGGTAACCATGGGCGCCATGGATCTCCACGCCGTCCATGCCGATGCTCTGGGCATCCTTGGCGGCCTGGGCGAAGGCTGCGATCACCTCCTGGATGTCCTGGTGGGTCATGCCGTGCACCAGCACCTTGCCGTCCTTGAGCTTCTCGGTCGGGCCGTAGCCGGGCACGCTGGCGTCCGGCTCGGTGCCCAGGCGCCGCACATTGCCCACATGCCAGAGTTGCGGGACGATCTTGCCGCCTTCGGCGTGGACCGCATCCACCACCTTCTTCCAGCCGGCCAGGGCCGCCTCGCCATGGAACTGCGGCACATTGGGGTAACCATTGGCAGCCTGGTGACCCACCGTGGTGCCCTCGGTAATGATCAGGCCGACACCCGCAGCAGCGCGGCGGCGGTAATACTCGATGACCTTGGAGTTGGGCACGCCACCGGGGGAAAACGACCGGGTCATTGGTGCCATCACCACGCGGGTCGGCAGTTCCAGCGCGCCGAGTTGAAAGGGTTTGAACAAGGCTTGAACAGGCATGCTGCGCTCCGAGAAAAAGGCTTGAGTCGATATTCGACGCACAAGACTGCGCCGGGTACCGGCCCCGGCGCACTTATGATGAGGATAATATTCCCCCCTCAATGCGCTGCACAGCATTATTGATTTGAGTGATTTAGATGCAAAAACGCCGCATTGAAGCGGCGTTAAACAAGGGCCCGGCGCGGGTTCAGCTCAAGGCTTTTTCAATCGCCTGGATCACTGTCGGATCATCGGGAGCGGTACGCGGCGAGAAACGCGCCAGTACCCGGCCGTCCTTGCCCAATAGGAATTTCTCGAAGTTCCAGGTGATGTCCCCGGGAAACTCGGCGCCTTCGCCCGCCAGCAGGCGGTACAGCTGATGGCGCTCGGGACCGTTCACGTCCAGTTTGCTGCTCAAGGGAAAGGTCACCCCGTAGTTGAGGCTGCAAAATTCCTGGATCTCCTGCTCGGTGCCCGGTTCCTGCCCGGCGAACTGGTTGCAAGGCAACCCCAGCACGCTGAATCCCTGGGCCTTGTATTGCTGGTAGAGATTCTCCAGCGCCGCATATTGTGGTGTCAGACCACATTTGGAGGCGACGTTGACCACCAGCACGACGTGCCCCTTGAAGGGCGCGAGCGGCAGCTCCTGACCATCCAGGGCTTTCAATTTAAGGTCGTGAAAAGCACTCATGACGAACTCCAAATTCCTGTGTTCTTACAGAAAACAGCCTCTCGACAGTACAGCCAAAAGCCGCGGACTAAAAAGGCGCCCTCGGGCGCCTCTCCAGTAAGCTTGAGCTTAGCGCAGAAAATCAGTGGTGATGGCCACCTTCGCCATGGACGTGACCATGAGCGATTTCTTCCTGGCTGGCGTCACGGATGGCAACGATCTTGACCTGGAAATTCAGGCGCTGACCGGCCAGCGGGTGGTTGCCGTCGACGGTAACGTCGTCGCCGTCCAGGTCACGGATGGTCACGATCTGCATCTGGCCGTCCGGAGCGGAAGCGTGGAACTGCATGCCCACTTCCAGTTCGTCGACGCCTTCGAACATGCTGCGGCTCAGGGTGCTGACCAGTTCGGCAGCGTATTCGCCGTAGGCATCTTCAGGTTCTACGGAGACTTTCAGTTCGTCACCAACTTGCTTGCCTTCCAGAGCCTTTTCCAGACCAGGAATGATGTTACCTGCGCCTTGCAGGTAAACCAGCGGGGCGCCGCCGGCAGAGCTGTCGATGACCTCACCAGCGTCGTTGGTGAGGGTATAGTCGATGGAGACAGCCTTATTGGCGGCGATCAGCATGGGGCGGGACCTTTTGCATAAGAATGAAGAACGTCCAAGTTTAGCGAAGCAATCGCTCGAAAGCGAACGGAACCCGGACCAACGGAACGTGAAAAATCACTCGACAATCTGCGGTTTTCACCAGGATGAAGAAGGCCATTGGGTGGCTGAACTGTCCTGCGGGCATACCCAGCACCTGCGCCACCAACCGCCCTGGCAGTCCCGGGCCTGGGTCCTGGAGCCGCAGTTGCGAGCCAAAAAAATAGGCCAGCGCTTTGCCTGCGGCTGGTGTGCTCAAGCCCCGGATAACGATAACCTTAGCGCCTGACTTCAGGCAGACGGCCAAAGACCGTCGCCTTTGCCATGCACCTTCTGAGAATTCGCATGCAAACTTTTTTCATCGCGCCCACCGATTTTGGAGTGGGTCTGACCTCCATCAGCCTCGGGCTGGTGCGTACGCTGGAACGGGCTGGCCTCAAGGTCGGCTTCTTCAAACCCATAGCCCAACCTCACCCCGGTGACACCGGCCCCGAGCGTTCCACCGAACTGGTGGCGCGCACCCATGGCCTGAAACCGCCACAACCCCTGGGCCTGGCCCATGTGGAGCGGATGCTCGGCGACGGCCAGCTGGATGAGTTGCTGGAAGAAATCATCACCCTCTACCAGCAGGCGGCCATCGGCAAGGATGTATTGATCGTCGAAGGCATGGTGCCGACCCGCAGCGCCAGCTATGCCGCCCGGGTCAACCTGCACCTGGCAAAAAGCCTGGATGCCGAGGTGATCCTGGTATCCGCCCCGGAAAACGAAGTGCTCACCGAGCTGTCCGGACGGGTCGAGTTGCAAGCGCAGCTGTTCGGCGGCCCGCGGGACCCGAAAGTGCTGGGGGTGATCCTCAACAAGGTGCGCACCGACGAAAGCATGGAGGCGTTTTCCGCGCGCTTGAAGGAACATTCGCCCTTGCTGCGCAGCGGCGACTTCCGCCTGCTGGGGTGCATCCCCTTCCAGCCGGAGCTCAATGCCCCGCGTACCCGGGACGTGGCCGACCTGATGGGCGCCCAGGTGCTCAACGCCGGCGACTACGAAAGCCGGCGCATGACCAAGATCATCATTTGCGCCCGCACCATGCGCAATACCGTGGAACTGCTCAAGCCCGGCGTGCTGGTGGTGACCCCGGGCGACCGTGACGACATCATCCTCGCCGTGAGCCTGGCAGCCATCAACGGTGTGCCCCTGGCCGGCCTGCTGCTGACCAGCGACACCCTGCCCGACCCGCGGATCATGGAGCTCTGCCGGGGCGCCCTGAACGCCGGCCTGCCAGTGCTTTCGGTGAGCACCGGGTCCTACGACACCGCCAACCAGCTCAATGGCCTGAACAAGGAAATTCCCATCGATGACCGCGAGCGCGCGGAAATCATCACCGACTTCGTCGCCAGTCACCTGGACGCCAACTGGCTGCACCAGCGCTGCGGCACCCCACGGGAAATGCGCCTGTCACCTGCGGTGTTCCGCTACCAGTTGATCCAGCGGGCACAGGAAGCCAACAAGCGTATCGTCCTGCCCGAAGGCAGCGAGCCGCTGACCGTGCAGGCCGCCGCCATCTGCCAGGCCCGGGGCATCGCCCGCTGCGTGCTGCTGGCCAAGCCCGAGGACGTGCACGCGGTGGCACGGGCCCAGGGCATCGAACTGCCCGAAGGCCTGGAGATTCTCGACCCGGACCTGATTCGCCAACGCTATGTGGAGCCCATGGTGGCCCTGCGCAAGAGCAAGAGCCTCAACGCTCCCATGGCCGAGCAGCAGCTGGAAGATCCGGTGGTGATCGGCACGGTGATGCTGGCCCTGGATGAAGTCGATGGCCTGGTTTCCGGGGTCATCCACTCCACTGCCAACACCATCCGCCCGGCCCTGCAGTTGATCAAGACCGCGCCGGGCTGCAGCCTGGTGTCCTCGGTGTTCTTCATGCTGTTCCCCGAGGAAGTGCTGGTGTATGGCGACTGCGTGATGAACCCGCACCCCAGCGCCAGCGAGCTGGCGGAAATCGCCCTGCAGAGCGCCGACTCGGCAGCCGCCTTCGGTATCACCCCGCGCGTGGCGATGATCAGCTACTCCAGCGGCGACTCGGCCAGCGGCGAGGAAGTGGAGAAAGTTCGCGAAGCCACTCTGCTGGCCCACGAAGCCCAGCGTTCGCTGCTGATCGACGGGCCGTTGCAATACGACGCCGCGGCCAACGAAAACGTCGCCCGGCAACTGGCCCCCAACAGCCAGGTCGCGGGCAAGGCCACGGTCTTCGTGTTCCCTGACCTCAACACCGGCAACACCACCCACAAGGCGGTGCAACGCAGCGCCGATTGCGTGAGCCTGGGGCCGATGCTGCAAGGCCTGCGCAAACCGGTGAACGACCTGCCTCGGGGCGCCCAGGTGGACGACATCGTCTACACCATCGCCCTTACCGCGATTCAAGCCGCCAACCGACCTATGGATGTCTAAATGCTGGAATTCCTACCTGCCGTGGTGCGCGGAGTCATCGCCTCGCTCCTGTTGGCGCTGAACACCATCCTGCTGTGCTCGTTCCTGTTCTGCGTGGCGTTGGTCAAGGCCCTGCCGTTCGCCCTCACCCAGCGCTTGAGCCTGTGGCTGATGAACCACACCCACGAAGCCTGGATCAGCAACAACAAGGCCTGGATGCAGTTGGTATGCCGTACCCGTTGGCACGTGCAGGGCCTGGAAGGCCTGGATTACCAGCACTCCTACCTGGTCACCAGCAACCACCAGAGCTGGGTCGACATCATGGTCCTGCAGTACGTGCTCAACCGGCGTATCCGCCCCCTGAAGTTCTTCCTCAAGCAGGAGCTGATCTGGGTGCCAGTGATTGGCCTGGCCTGGTGGGCCCTGGGCTTTCCGTTCATGAAGCGCTACTCCAAGGCGTACCTGGAGAAGCACCCGGAAAAGAAAGGCAAGGACCTGGAAACCACGCGCAAGACCTGTGCGAAGTTTCGCAACAACCCGGTGGGCATCTTCAACTTCGTCGAGGGCACGCGCTTTACCGACGCCAAGCACGCCCAGCAGCAATCGCCGTTCCGCTACCTGCTCAAGCCCAAGGCCGGCGGCATCGCCTTTGTCCTGGATGCCATGGGCGAGCAACTGCAGTCGATCATCGATGTGACCATCCACTACCCAGCGGGCCGCCCCGGTTTCTGGGACCTGCTGTGCGGCAGGGTCAAGGATGTGGTGGTGCGTTTCGAAGAGGTGCAGATCCCGGCGCAGTTCCTTGGCAAGAACTACGAGCAGGACACGGCCTATCGCCAGGAATTCCAGGGCTGGATCAACCAGCAGTGGCTGGACAAGGATGCGCTGCTCGAAACGCTGCATCGGGAGTATCCGGCAAGACCCTGAGGGCCTTTTCGCTGGCAAGCCAGCTCCTGCGGTCCTGCACCCTACTTACCGCCGAACGCTATCTGAAGCGCACAAAAAAGCCCGCAGCCGATCACTCGGCTGCGGGCTTTTTGCTATGGCTTAGATCGCGCCGCGGCTGCGCAACAGGTCCAGCACCTGCTTGACGCTTTCTTCCAGCGACAGCGACTGGGTGTCGATCACCAGATCGGCATTGAGCGGCACGTCATAGGGGAAGGACTCGCCCGGGATGTTATCCCCGCCGGCCGCGTACAGGCCCTGCGGATCACGCTCGGCGCACACCGCAGGCGATGCCTGGACGTAGACCGTCAGCAGACGCTCCTTGCCGATCAGGTCCTTGGCCTGCTCGCGCCCTTCGGCACTCGGTGCCACGAACGCCGCCAGGGTCAGCAGCCCGGCTTCGTTGAACTGACGGGCCACATGGGCCGCGCGCCGCCAGTTCTCGGTACGCCCGGCACGGTCCTGGGGCAGGCCCTTGTTCAGGTCATGCCGCAGGTTCTGGCCATCGAGCACATACACCGCGCGCCCCATGTCGAACAGCTTGCGCTCGACCGCGTAGGCCAAGGTGCTCTTGCCCGCACCCGACAGGCCGCTGAACAGCACGGTAGCCGGTTGCTGGCCGAAACGCTGGGCACGCTCTTCGGTGGCTACATGAGCCAGCTTGCCGTGTTGGGTGACGCTGCCATGGGCCACCGGCTGGGCGATGATCATGCCGGCGCCGACGGTGCCGTTGGTCAAGCGGTCGATGACGATGAAAGCACCGGTGGTGCGATTGCTTTCGTAACCATCCAGGGCAATCGGCGCGTCGAGGCTGATCTTGACCTTGCCGATCTCGTTCAGTTGCAGCGCGCTGGCCGCGCCCTCTTCCAGGGTGTTCACATCGACCTTGTGATGGATGCTGGCAATCGAGCCCGGCACATAGCTGGTGGCGCGCTTGATGTCGTACTTCTTGCCCGGCAGCATCGGCTCTTCGGCCATCCATACCAGCATGGCTTCGAAGCTGTCGGTGACCGGCGGCACGTTGTCGGCATGCACCAGCAGGTCGCCGCGGGAGATATCGATTTCATCTTCCATGGTCAGGGTCACGGCCTGGCCCGGGCCGGCCTGTTCCAGTTCACCTTCGAAGGTGACAATGGACTTGACCCGGCTGCTCTTGCCCGACGGCAACACGACGATCTCGTCGCCCTTGTGCACGATGCCGCTGGCCAAGGTGCCGGCAAAACCACGGAAGTTCAGGTTCGGACGGTTGACATACTGCACCGGGAAACGCAGGTCGGTGAAGTTGCGGTCGCCGGCCACTTCCACGGTCTCGAGGATTTCCATCAGCGACTGGCCGGTGTACCAGGGCGAGCGCTCGCTCTTGTTCACCACGTTATCGCCCTTGAGCGCCGACATTGGCACGAAGTGCAGGCTGGTGGGCTGCAGCTTCAGGCCCTTGGCGAACTTCAGGTAGTCGGCCTTGATCGATTCGAACACGCCCTCATCGAAGTCCTTGAGGTCCATCTTGTTGATGGCCACGACGATGTGCTTGATGCCCAGCAGGGAGGCGATGAAGCTGTGGCGACGGGTCTGGGTCTGCACGCCGTAGCGGGCGTCCACCAGGATGATCGCCAGGTCACAGGTGGATGCACCGGTGGCCATGTTGCGGGTGTACTGCTCATGGCCGGGGGTGTCGGCGATGATGAACTTGCGCTTGGCGGTGGAGAAATAGCGGTAGGCGACATCGATGGTGATGCCCTGCTCACGCTCGGCCTGCAGGCCGTCGACCAGCAACGCCAGGTCGATGTCGTCACCGGTGGTGCCGACCTTCTTCGAGTCCCGGGTGATGGCTTCCAGATGATCTTCGTAGATCATCTTCGAGTCGTGCAGCAGGCGCCCGATCAGGGTGCTCTTGCCGTCGTCGACGTTACCGCAGGTCAAAAAGCGCAGCAGCTCCTTGCGTTCGTGCTGGCCCAGGTACGCGAGGATGTCCTCGCTGATCAAATCAGATTGATGCGACATGACAGCCCCTTAGAAATAACCTTGACGTTTCTTGTCTTCCATTGAGCCGGCGCCATCGTGGTCGATGACCCGGCCCTGGCGCTCGGAAGTTCGCGTCAGGAGCATTTCCTGGATGATGTCCGTCAGGCTCTCGGCCTCGGACTCCACCGCGCCCGTCAACGGGTAGCAGCCAAGGGTACGGAAACGTACTTTCTTTTTGACGATGCGGGCTTTCTCTTCATCGGACAGATGCTCGAGGATGCGCTCGTCATCGATCATGATCAGGGTGCCGTTCTTCTCGATCACTTCACGCTCGGCGGCGAAGTACAGCGGCACGATCGGGATGCCTTCGAGGTAGATGTACTGCCAGATGTCCAGCTCGGTCCAGTTGGACAGCGGGAACACACGGATCGACTCGCCCTTGTTGACCTTGCCGTTGTAGACGTTCCACAGCTCGGGGCGCTGGTTCTTCGGGTCCCAGCGGTGCTTGCTGTCGCGGAACGAGTAGACGCGCTCCTTGGCGCGGGACTTCTCTTCATCGCGGCGGGCACCGCCGAACGCGGCGTCAAAACCATGTTTGTCCAGAGCCTGCTTGAGGCCCTCGGTCTTCATGATGTCGGTGTGCTTGGCACTGCCGTGGGTGAAAGGGTTGATGCCCTGGGCCACGCCATCCGGGTTGACGTGGGTGATCAGGTCCAGGCCCAGCTCTTCGACCATGCGGTCGCGGAACTTGTACATTTCCTGGAATTTCCACTGGGTATCGACGTGCATCACCGGGAACGGCAGCTTGCCGGGGAAGAACGCCTTGCGAGCCAGATGCAACATCACGGCGGAGTCTTTACCGATGGAGTACAGCATCACCGGGTTGTCGAACTCGGCGGCCACCTCGCGGATGATGTGGATGCTTTCCGCCTCCAGCTGTTTCAGATGCGTCAGTTTGTCGACCATGGCTACTCACGAAAGCTTTCTTATGGACGGCCATCGGGCCGTGTTCGAGCGGGGCATGCTAGCACAGCGACCTGCTTCTAATCAGGGAGCCAACTAGAACGAAACGGTATATGAATATACCGCTCCGTTAGGCCCCAGGCGCCGCTCTGCAGGAGCTGGCTTGCCAGCGAAGGCGCTTTCAAGCGCACCTTCGGGCTGACCGGCAAGCCGGCTCCTGCCGGGGGTCAGATGGGGTTGGGGCAATCGATGAACAGGTGCTCCAGGGCGAAGCGCCGAGCCAGGTAGTCACCCAGGGCCTGGACGCCATGACGCTCGGTGGCGTGATGGCCGGCGGCAATGAAGCTGATGTCGTTTTCCCGGGCACAGTGGAAGGTCTGCTCCGAGGCTTCGCCACTGAGGTACAGGTCGACGCCGGCCTGCACCGCCTGGTCGATGTAGCCCTGGCCGCCACCGGTGCACCAGCCGACCCGACGGATCATCTCGCTGCCTTCGATCAGCAGCGGCTCTCGCCCCATTGCCTCTTGCACCCGGCGGGCAAAGTCCCGCGCGGTCATCGGCTCGCTGAGGGAACCCACCAGGCCGACGACCTTGGGGTTTTCCGGGTCCAGCGGGCCTTCCACGGTGATGTCCAGCTGACGGGCCAGTTGCACGTTGTTGCCCACTTCCGGGTGCAGGTCCAGGGGCAGGTGATAGGCCAGCAGGCTGATGTCGTGCTTGAGCAGGGTTTTCAGCCTACGCTGCTTCATGCCGGTGATGCAGGGGTTCTCGCCCTTCCAGAAGTAGCCGTGATGCACCAGCACCAGGTCGGCCTTGGCCTCCACCGCAGCGTCCAGCAACGCCTGGCTGGCGGTCACGCCACTGACGATGCGCATCACCTGCGGGCGCCCTTCGACCTGCAGGCCATTGGGGCAGTAATCGGCAATACGTGAACTGCCCAGGTAACGGTCCGCTTCTTCCACCAGTGTGCTCAGGGCAACGGCCATAAAAGACTCCTAAATATCCCGTTCAGAGGCACGCGCGGCCTCGTATAATGCGCGACATTATGGGCCGTGCGCAGCCCTTCGTAACCACCCAGGACTTGCTCAATGCTCAAGGCTCTGCGTTTTTTTGGCTGGCCGCTACTGGCCGGCGTGCTTATCGCGTTGTTGATTATCCAGCGCTACCCGCAATGGGTGGGCCTGCCCAGCCTCGACGTCAATCTGCAGCAAGCCCCGCAAACCACCAGCACGCAACAGGGGCCGGTGTCCTACGCCGACGCCGTGGTGATCGCCGCGCCCGCGGTGGTCAACCTGTACACCACCAAGGTCATCAACAAGCCGGCTCACCCGCTCTTTGAAGACCCGCAGTTCCGGCGCTTCTTCGGCGACAACCTGCCCAAGCAGCAGCGCATGGAATCGAGCCTGGGCTCGGGGGTGATCATGAGCCCCGAGGGCTACCTGCTGACCAACAACCATGTGACCTCCGGTGCCGAGCAAATAGTGGTGGCCCTCAAGGACGGTCGCGAGACCCTGGCCCGGGTGATCGGCAGCGATCCGGAAACCGACCTGGCGGTGCTCAAGATCGACTTGAAGAACCTGCCTTCGATCACCGTCGGCCGTTCGGAAAACGTCCGCGTCGGCGACGTCGCGCTGGCCATCGGCAACCCGTTCGGGGTCGGCCAGACCGTGACCATGGGCATCATCAGTGCCACCGGGCGCAACCAGCTGGGCCTGAACAACTACGAAGACTTCATCCAGACCGACGCCGCCATCAACCCGGGCAACTCCGGTGGCGCCCTGGTGGACGCCAACGGCAACCTGACCGGGATCAACACCGCGATCTTCTCCAAGTCCGGCGGCTCCCAGGGCATCGGTTTTGCGATCCCGATCAAGCTGGCCATGGAAGTGATGAAGTCGATCATCGAGCACGGCCAGGTCATCCGCGGCTGGCTGGGGATCGAAGTGCAACCCTTGACCCAGGAGCTGGCAGAGTCCTTCGGCCTGGCCGGGCGCCCGGGAATCGTGGTGGCGGGGATCTTCCGCGACGGCCCGGCGCAGAAAGCCGGGATGCAACTGGGTGACGTGATCCTCAGTATCGATGGCGAACCTGCCGGCGACGGCCGGCGTTCGATGAACCAGGTGGCGCGGATCAAACCGACGGACAAAGTCTCGATCCTGGTCATGCGCAACGGCAAGGAACTCAAGCTGACGGCAGAAATCGGCCTGCGACCACCGCCCGCGCCCGTCAAAGAAGAAGAGTGAAGCTGGGCCCGGCCATGCCGGGCTAACAGCATACATTCTCATTAGTCATGTTATATTGTTTCAATATCGCTATTGGAACAGCCCCATGACGTCCCGAAGAATCCTCCCCTTGGCAGGCCTGACCCTGGGCCTGCTGGCAGATCCGCTGCTGGCCAAAGAACCTGAGCCGCTGGAACTTGAAACCACCCGTATCAGCACCGAATACGAATCCGCCACGGACCCGGTCAAGGGCTATCGGGCCACACGCTCGGCCAGCGCGACGAAGACCGATACGGCGATCCGCGACATTCCCCAATCCATCAGCGTGATCCCCGCCAGCGTGCTCAAGGACCTGGGCAGCAACAACGTCGAACGCGCCCTGGAGTTTGCCGGCGGGGTTTCCAAGCAGAACAACTTCGGCGGGCTGACCCTGTATGAATACAGCGTGCGCGGCTTCACCACCTCGGAGTTCTACAAGGACGGCTTCAGCGCCAACCGCGGCTATCCCAGTACCCCGGACGCCGCCACTGTCGAGCGCATCGAAGTGCTCAAGGGGCCGGCCGCCAGCCTCTACGGCCGTGGCGACCCCGGCGGCACGGTGAATATCGTCACCAAGAAACCCCAGCCCGAAGCCTTCGCGACCTTGCAGACCAGTGCTGGCAGCTGGGACCGCTACCGCACCGCCCTGGACCTCAACACCCCGCTGGATGCCCAGGGCAACCTGCTGTCCCGAGTCAACCTGGCCGTGGAGGACAACCACAGCTTTCGCGACCACGTGGACAGCCGCCGGGTGTTCGTCGCGCCCTCCTTAAGCTGGCAGTTGAACCCGGACACCAGCCTGCTGCTGGAAAGCGAATGGGTGCGCCACAGCTCGACCTTCGACCGCGGCATCGTGGCCCCGAACAATCGCTGGAGCGGCGTCTCCCGCTCGACCTTCCTCGGCGAACCCGATGACGGCAACATCGACAACCACAACAACATGCTCCAGGCCACCCTGGAACACCACCTCAATGACAGCTGGAAACTGCGTCTGGCCAGCCACTACAAGGAAGGCAAGCTCTGGGGCTTCGCCTCCGAAACCCGACCGCTGAACGCCGACCGACACACGGTCAACCGGCGCTACCGCGAGCGGGACAACAACTGGCATGACAGCATCACCCAGCTGGAACTGCGCGGCCTGTTCGACCTCGGCAGTTGGCAGCATGAACTGCTGATCGGCAGCGAATACGAGAACTACCGCAAGAACGAGCGGGTCACCAGCATTGCCGGCGGCGCCTATGCCATCGATATCTACGACCCGATCTACGGTCAGGCCAAGCCCAACGGCAAACGCTCTGGCACGGACTTTTTCGAGCATGTCCTGTCTCTTATACACATCTGACGCTGCCGACGACTCCTTACGTGTAG
>ERZ1032257.126-NODE-126-length-12068-cov-9.180221_pt1 | contig 12068 bp, 10 predicted proteins | sample MGYA00518041_ERZ1032257 | MGnify/ENA primary metagenome ERZ1032257 (study PRJEB33718, sample SAMN03160162) | human skin metagenome | collected 2014-02-25 | study: EMG produced TPA metagenomics assembly of the PRJNA266117 data set (Human skin bacterial metagenome... | reverse complement strand
TCTACACGTAAGGAGTCGTCGGCAGCGTCAGATGTGTATAAGAGACAGGCAATTGGGCCTGCGGCGCGACTATAAGACGGCATTTATAGGTTTAAAAATAATATAAATTTACTTTGTTATTCCTTTTTGTTTGGCTCTCCTCGCACCATCCTTCCGTAGGAGCTGGCTTGCCAGAAAAGGCGGCATCGAGGGCGATGCAAGGCTCGTGGGCCTCTTTGCCGGCAAGCCGGCTCCTACAAAGAACTCCATTGCCCTGACCCCGCAGGAGCTGGCTTGCCAGCGAAGGCGGCGTCGAGGGCGATGCAAGGCTCGCGCTGCTACGAGAAGGCGCCGGCGTAGGCGAACAGGGCCGGGGCGCCGCCGGTGTGCAGGAAAATCAGCGGGCCATCGTCGAAGCGCTGGCGACCGACCCCGTCCAGCAGGCCGGCCATGGCCTTGCCGGTGTATACCGGGTCCAGCAACAGGCCTTCCTGGCTGGCCAGCAGCTTGACCGCCGCCAGCGTCCCGGCATTGGGTTCACCGTAGCGCGGGGCGAAGTACTCGTCCCACAACTGCACGTTGAAAGCGTCGGGCAGCTTCACTCCCAGCAACTCAGCGGTGCGCTCGGCCAGGCCCTGGACCTTGGGCCGCTGGTCTTCTTCGCTGCGCGACACGGTGACCCCGATCACCGGCAGTTGCGGCAGCACGTCGCTCAAGGCCAGGGCCAGGCCGCTGTGGGTGCCGGCGCTGCCGGAGGCCAGGACCACGGCGGCAAACTCCAGGCCGCTGTCTTCGATCTGCTGCGCCAGCTCCAGGCCGGCGCGCACGTAGCCCAGGGCCCCCAGGGCGTTGGAACCGCCGATGGGCACCAGGTAGGGTTTCTTGCCGTTGCTGCGCAGGCGCGCGGCCAGGGCGTGCAGTTGCTCGTCGGCCTGGTCGAGGTTTTCCACCAGCTCCACCTTGGCGTCGAACAGGTCCAGCAGCAGGCGGTTGCCATTGCCCAGGTAGTTGGGGTCTTGGGTGCCGGTGGGGTTTTCCAGCAGGGCCACGCAGCCCAGCCCCAACTTGGCGGCCAGGGCTGCGGTCTGGCGCACATGGTTGGACTGGATGGCACCGGCGGTGATCAGGGTGTCGGCGCCCTGGGCCAGGGCATCAGCGGCCAGGTATTCGAGCTTGCGCAGCTTGTTGCCGCCCATGGCCAGGGGTGTGCTGTCGTCACGCTTGACGTAGACATCGCGACCGATCCAGGCCGACAGGCGTTCGAGTTTTTCCAGGGCGGTGGTAGACCTGAGCAGGTCGAGACGGTTAAAGCGGGCGAGCTGTTGTTTGATCATGGGGCCGCACGGAACAGGGAAGGTGCAAGGACTATAGGCAGCCCTTTTTGCCCGGGCAACCGCCAATCGCTTATGCGAAAAAGTGCTTGAAGCCAGACAATTAGTTCTTAAGCGCCGCCGTCGCCGGGCGTAAAGTGATCGCCGTTTGCGCGGCCCGATTGTCCGGCCGCCCGAGTAAGGAGTCTTATCGTGAGCGAGCGTTCCAGCCATTGGCAATTGCAGACCATCGTTGGCCAACTGCGTGATGCCCGTGACCAGTGGCGTACCCGCAACGGTCGGGTCAGCGGCGAGCAGGGCGGGCGTGAGCTGCCGTCGCGGGCGGCCATGGCGGAAATCCTCGAGGCCCTGTGCGGTGCCCTGTTTCCCATGCGCCTGGGGCCGGTGGACCTGCGCGAAGAGAGCGAGGATTTCTACGTGGGCCACACCCTGGACGCGGCGCTCAACGCTTTGCTGGCCCAGGCGCGCCTGGAGCTGCGCTATGTGGCCCGGCAGAGCGGCGAGGCCGATGCCGAAGTCAACGCCCGGGCGATCCGCCTGATCCAGGATTTCGCCCTGGCCCTGCCCGGCCTGCGGGTGCTGCTGGACACCGATGTGCTGGCGGCCTATCACGGCGACCCTGCGGCCCGCAGCGTGGATGAGGTGCTGCTGTGCTACCCCGGCATCCTGGCGGTGATTCACCACCGCCTGGCGCACCATCTGTATCGCGCCGGCCTGCCGCTGCTGGCGCGGATCAGCTCGGAAATCGCCCACTCGGCCACCGGCATCGACATCCACCCGGGTGCGCAGATCGGCCGCAGCTTCTTCATCGACCACGGTACCGGCGTGGTGATTGGCGAGACCGCGATCATCGGCGAGCGGGTGCGCATCTATCAGGCGGTGACCCTGGGCGCCAAGCGCTTCCCGGCGGACGAGGACGGCCAGTTGCAGAAGGGCCACCCGCGCCACCCGATCGTCGAGGACGACGTGGTGATCTACGCCGGCGCGACCATCCTGGGGCGCATCACCATCGGCAAGGGCTCGACCATTGGCGGCAACGTCTGGCTGACCCGCAGCGTGCCGGCCGGCTGCAACCTGACCCAGGCCAACCTGCAGCACGACGACGGCTCGCAGAAGTAGGCGCTGGCTTGTGTAGGCGCTGGCTTGCCAGCGAAGGCGTCTCTGAGAGCGATGCAGGACTTGCCGGCCTATTCGCCGGCAAGCCGGCTCCTACGGAAGAAGGTGTACGCCCGCCTGTTGTAGGAGCTGGCTTGCCAGCGAAGGCGTCCCTGAGGGCGATGCAGGGCTTGCGGGCCTATTCGCCGGCAAGCCGGCTCCTACGGGAGAGAGGCCGGCCCGGCAAGGGGCTTTTTCTGCTGAACGATTGCGTTCGACACACGTCATACCCTTCCCTGAGCTAGCGTACAAAAGGTACCGCTGAGCCCTGCGATTAGTCCTGAGCCCCCTATCCATGTTTAACTTGAACGCTCGTTCAAGTTAAACCGGTGGTTCGCTGCCCGCTCACAACAGGAGGCTTGCCTTTGCTGAGTCCGTACATTTCAGCCATGTTTCATCCCTTCGAGGTGCACCCGTCATGAGTGCGCCATCCACCTCCGCGAATACTCTGATTCGCATGAACCCTCCGGTGTTCTACTTCGCCGCGAGCTTTATCCTGATCTTCGGCGTAGTGGTGATTTCCATGCCGGAACAGGCCGGCGCCTGGCTGCTGGCGGCGCAAAACTGGGCGGCCAACACGGTCGGCTGGTACTACATGCTGGCGATGACCCTGTACCTGGTCTTCGTGGTGGTCACCGCCTTGTCCGGCTACGGCAAGATCAAGCTCGGTGCCGACCACGACGAACCCGAGTTCAGTTACCTGTCCTGGGCCGGCATGCTGTTCGCCGCCGGGATCAGCATCACGCTGTTCTTCTTCTGCGTTTCCGAGCCTCTGACCCACATGCTGCAACCGCCCCAGGGCGAGGCCGGCACCGCCGAGGCGGCGCGCCAGGGCATGCAGCTGCTGTTCCTGCACTGGGGCCTGCACGGCTGGGGCGTGTTCGCCTTCGTCGGCATGGCCCTGGCGTACTTCGCCTATCGGCACAACCTGCCGCTGGCCCTGCGTTCGGCGCTGTACCCGCTGATCGGCAAGCGCATCAACGGCCCTATCGGCTACGCGGTGGATGGCTTCGGCATCATCGCCACGGTGTTCGGCCTGGGCGCCGACATGGGCTTTGGCGTACTGCACCTGAACTCCGGCCTCGACTACCTGTTCGGCATCGCCCACACCCAGTGGATCCAGGTCGGCCTGATCACCCTGATGATGGGCGCGGCGATCATTGTCGCGGTGTCCGGGGTCGACAAGGGCGTGCGGGTGATGTCCGACATCAACATGCTGCTGGCGGTGGCGCTGCTGCTGTTCGTGCTGTTCGCCGGGCCCACCCAGCACCTGCTCAACACCCTGATCCAGAACCTGGGCGACTACCTGGGCGCCTTGCCCACCAAGAGCTTCGACGTCTACGCCTACAACAAGCCCAGCGACTGGCTGGGCGGCTGGACGGTGTTCTACTGGGCCTGGTGGATTGCATGGTCGCCGTTCGTGGGCCTGTTCATCGCGCGGATTTCCCGGGGCCGGACCATTCGTGAGTTCGTCTTCGGCGTACTGCTGATTCCCCTGGGCTTCACCCTGGCGTGGATGTCGATCTTCGGTAACAGCGCCATCGACCAGGTGCTCAACCACGGTATGAGCGCCCTGGGCATGTCGGCTATCGACAACCCGTCGATGACCCTCTACCTGCTGCTGGAAACCTACCCCTGGAGCAAGACCGTGATTGCGGTCACGGTGTTCATCAGCTTCGTGTTCTTCGTCACCTCGGCGGATTCCGGCACCGTGGTGCTCTCGACCCTGTCGGCCAAGGGCGGCAACGCCGATGAGGATGGGCCGAAATGGCTGCGGGTGTTCTGGGGGGCGATGACGGCGCTGGTTACCAGCGCGCTGTTGTTCGCCGGCAGCATCGACTCGCTGAAGTCGGCGGTGGTGCTGACCTCGCTGCCGTTCTCGCTGATCCTGCTGTTGATGATGTGGGGGCTGCACAAGGCGTTCTACCTGGAATCCCAGCGGCGCATCGCCCAGTTGCATTCCCTGGCGCCGGTTGCGCCTTCGCGGCGGGGCAAGGGCGGCTGGCGCCAGCGCCTGAGCCAGGCGGTGCATTTCCCGTCACGGGATGAGGTGTATCGCTTCCTCGATCAGACGGTGCGCCCGGCTATCGAAGAGGTGACCGCGGTGTTCGTCGAGAAGGGCCTGAACGTGGTGACCCAGCCGGACCCGGCCAATGACAATGTCAGCCTGGAAATCGGCCATGGCGACCAGCATCCGTTCATCTACCAGGTGCAGATGCGCGGGTACTTCACCCCGTCCTTCGCCCGTGGCGGCATGGGTCCCAAAGAGCTGCGCAACCGCCGTTACTACCGAGCCGAGGTGCATCTGGCCGAGGGCAGTCAGGATTACGACCTGATGGGCTACACCAAGGAACAGATCATCAACGACATCCTCGACCAGTACGAACGCCATATGCAGTTCCTGCATCTGGTGCGCTGAGCCGTTCGCTCAGGCCTTGGTGAGCAACAGGTAGAACACCAGGGCCAGCACCGGCACGGCAAACACCAGGCTGCCGACCGCCAGCTCCGAACGCAGGGGCTGGTGGGCGGTGACCATGCCCACCGCACCGTTGATGACCGTCAACGCCAGCCACAGCCCCGAGAAGCCATAGCCCAGGGTCTGGCGGCTGAAACCCAGCCGCTCGCCGATAAACAGCACCAGTGCCAGCAGGATCAGGCCAAAGGTGATGATGATGGTGGTGTGCATGATGGGTACTCCCCGGGAGCCGGTGTGCCGGCGCATATATCGAGCATAGGCGTCAAACCAGCCCGCCATTGGCCCGCAGGATCTGCCCGTTGACCCAGTCCGCCGCCGGGCTCGCCAGGAAGCTGATGATGCTGGCGATATCCTCCGGCTGCCCCAGACGTTCCAGGGGCGGCATCCTGGCGAAGCTGGCCACCTGCTCGGCAGTCTTGTCCTTGAGGAACAGTTCGGTGGCCACCGGCCCCGGCGCCACGGCATTGACCGTGATCTGGCGCCCGCGCAGCTCCTTGGCAAACACCTGGGTCAGGGATTCCACCGCCGCCTTGCTGGCGATGTACACCGCGTAGCCCGGCAGGTTGAGGCCGACGGTGCTGCTGGAGAAATTGACGATACGGCCGCCGTCATTCAGGCGCCCGGCGGCTTCGCGCAGGGTGTTGAAGGTACCGCGAGTGTTGATGGCGAAGGTCTGCTCGTAGAGCTCGTCGCTGTGCTCGGCCAGGGGCAGCACCTTGAGGATGCCGGCGTTGTTGATCAGCACATCGACCTTGCCCAGTTGGGTCTCGGTCTCTTCGAACAGCCGGCGCACATCGCTGGCGCTGGCCACGTCGGCCTTGACCGCTATGGCCCGGTGCCCGGCCTGGCGCAGTTCCACCACCAGCCGGGAAGCTTCCTCGCTGCTGCTGGCGTAGTTGATCGCCACGGCGTAACCCTCCTTGGCCAACTGGCGGGCGATCACTGCGCCTATGCCTCGGGAGGCTCCGGTGACAATGGCGACTTTTGCGGCTTGAGCGGTCATGGGGTCAGTCCTTCATGGAGGTTGAACGGCTTGTCTGGGCAACAGGTTCACGGATTTACCGTGCTGGATAAATGCGCCAGAGTTGCCTTGACTGTTCAATATTCGCCAACAATCGAGCTTCTGGAGCCACCTGTGGACCAAGTCAAAGGGATGAAAGTGTTCGTAAGGATCTACGAGCGCAGCAGCTTCACTCTAGCCGCCGATGACCTGAACCTGCCCCGGGCGACCCTGACCCACACCCTCAACCAGTTCGAGGCCTGGCTCGGCACCCGGCTGCTGGAGCGCAGCACCCGCCGGGTACGCCCGACTCTGGATGGCCAGGCCTATTACCCCCGTTGCGTGCAACTGCTGGCGGAGCTGGAAGAGGCTGAACTGGCGTTTCGCACTGTGGAGCCCCATGGGCGCTTGCGGGTGGACATGCACGGCACCCTGGCCAAGCACTTCGTGATCCCGCGGCTGGGGGAGTTCATGCAACGTTATCCACAGATCGAACTGGCCATCAGCGAGGCCGACCACTTTGTCGACCTGGTCGCCGAGGGCGTGGACTGCGTGCTGCGTGCCGGCAACCTGGAAGGCTCCTCGCTGATTGCCCGGCGGGTGGCGAACCTGCAGCAGGTGACCTGCGCCAGCCCCGCCTACCTGGCGCGATACGGCGAGCCGCAGAGCCTGGACGAACTCGGCGCGCATCGGGCGGTGAACTACGTTTCGCGTACCGCCACCCGCTCGTTCCCCTTCGAGTTCCTGGTCGAGGGGCAGGTGCGCGAAGTGGCCATCGATGGCGCCTTGTCGGTGTTCGGTGCGCAGATCTACGGCGCCTCGGCCCTGGCGGGGCTGGGGATCATCCAGTGTCCGCGTTATCACGTGGCGCGGCAGATCGAGCAGGGATCGATGCGCGAGATTCTCTGTCACACGCCGCCCCCGGCAATGCCGGTGTCGGTGGTCTACCCCCACAGTCGGCACATGTCGCCGCGGGTGCGGGTATTTGTCGACTGGCTGGCGCAGGTGTTTACCGAGGCGCATTGACGCCCCCCGATGGCACGCCATGCGCAGGAGCCGTCTTGCCAGCGAAGGCCGCCGCGAGAGCGATGCCGGACCTAAAGGCCTGTTCCCCGGCAAGCCGGCTCCTGCACGCTGGGCGATTGGCCACCAGCGTATTAATTAACCAAGTGTGTATAGTGTGTATTTTGCTCTGCTGCATTGCTTAAGGTGCCTGATCGTTCGGCATCCACAGGGCGGGGCTATGCGCAGTCGGGAAATGATCAGCAGGATCGAGGCGGATGGTTGGTACTTGGTGGCCGTCAAGGGCAGTCACCATCAGTACAAGCATCCTTTCAAGCCGGGCCGCGTGACCATCAGGCACCCGGATACGGATCTGCCCAAAGGCACGCTCAACAGCATCTTGAAACAGGCGGGCCTGAAATGAGCCTGTTTCTGAACGAGGAGTCCAACGACATGAAATTCCCGGTGGTTCTGCACAAGGATGCCGACTCCGAATATGGGGTGACAGTTCCGGATGTACCGGGCTGCCATTCTGCCGGCCCGACGGTTTCCCTGGCGTTCGAGAACATCAAGGAAGCGCTGTCCCTGCACTACGAGGGCCTGGTGGCGGACGGCGAGCCCTTGCCCCAGGTGCATGAGATTGACGATCACCTGGACAACCCCGACTACGCCGGTGGCGTATGGGGCGTGGTGGAGTTCGACGTGACGCCCTACTTCGGCAAGTCGGTGCGCTTCAACGCCACCCTGCCGGAGCAATTGCTGGAGCGCATCGACCAGAGGGTCGAACGCGATCAGCGCTACCGTTCGCGTTCCGGGTTCCTCGCCGCTGCGGCGCTGCGCGAGCTCTCTGCCTGAGGGGCGGTGGGCTCAACTGCTTTCGCGCTCGATCAGCTGGCATTGCAGCAGGTTCAGGCGTTGCACCGTGCCGGCCACTGGCAGCACTCCCAGGCTCTCCAGCACCCGGGTCGCGGCCAGTACGCCGATCTGAAGCGCCGGTGGCTGGATGGTGCTCAGGCTGGGCAGCAGCATCTGCGCAAAGGGGTAGTCGCCAAAGCCCAGCACCGCACATTCCTCGGGGATCTTCAGCCCGGCTCGTTGCCCCGCCAGCAGGCCGCCGGCCGCCAGGTTGTCGTTGGCGAAGATGATCGCGTCGGGGCGTTCCGGGCTGCCCATCAGCGCTTCCATGGCCTGTTTGCCGGCCTCGAAGGGCGCGCGGTCGGCATCCGGGGCAAACACCCGGGGCGCCAGCCCCAACTCGGCCAGCGTTGCCAGATAGCCGTCGCGCCGCTCCAGGGCACTGAAGTCTCCCGGGGCGCTGTTCTGCACGAAGGCGATGCGCCGGTAGCCTTTGGCGTGCAGGTGACGAGCGGCCGTGACCCCTACCTGAAAGTGCGAAAAGCCGATCTGCAGCGGTTGGCGCTGGGGCTGGTAGTCCCAGGTTTCGATCACCGGGATCTCGGTGTCGGCGAGCATCTTTTCCGTGCCCGGGCTATGGAAGTGGCTGGTCAGTACCAGGGCTGCCGGCGACCAGCCGAGAAAGGCCCTTACCGCGCTCTCCTCCTGCCTTGCGTCGAAGTAGCTGGAGGCCAGCAGCAGTTGGTAGCCATGGCGGCTGAGGGTGTCGCTGAAGCCCTGGATGGTCTGGGCGAAAATCGGCCCGGAAATGTTCGGGATGACCATGGCGACAATCCGCCCGCGGGCCGAGGCCAGCCCGCCGGCCACCAGGTTCGGTACATAGCCGAGTTCGGCGACCACCGCGGCGATGCGTTCACGGCGCTCGGGGGAAACACTGTCGGGCTGGTTGAAATAGCGCGAAACGGTGATCGCCGACACCCCGGCCTGGCGCGCCACGGTGTTCAGGGTTACGCGGCCGGCGCCGCGGCGCTTGCGGCCAGGCGCTTGGTCAGAGCTCATGAGCGCATTCCTTTGGCTGAATAAAAAGGCATATAAAAGTAATTTTTCAGTATTGGACGCTCTATCAAGAGCCTGTCGATACTGGCGATGTTAGCGCTAACAAAGCGCCATGTCTGCTACTCGCTCGAGCGAATGCCCAAGACAGTTTTCAGGCGCTGCCGGCACAGATCGGCAGCGGTTCGGGGCATTTTTCAGCAGGTGCAGCATGCAGAACTTTCTTGGGGAACAGCACAGTCTCACGCAGTCGATCCGTGGTAGCACGCCATTGCGACCCCATCTGGGCTGGTTGCTGGCGGGGCTGGCCGCCTTGCCGCTGCCGGCGGCTTATGCCGCTGACAGCGGCGCCAGCGCGCAGGATCAGGAACCGACCCTGAAGTCGGTGACCGTCACCGCCACCCGCCGCGAGGAATCGCTGCAGAAAGTCCCGGTGGCGGTCTCGGTGGTGGAGGGCGAGCAACTGGAGCGGGATAACCGCAACGGCGTTGCAAGCATCGTGCAGCAGGTGCCATCGCTGAACTTCCGCACGGGTGCCTCGAACAAGGACACCTCGCTGTTCATCCGTGGCGTGGGCACCATTTCCACCTCACCGGGGGTGGAGCCCACGGTGGCGACGGTGATCGACGGCGTGGTCTACGGCCGCCCCGGCCAGGCCACCCTGGACCTGCTGGATCTGGAACGGATCGAAGTCCTGCGCGGGCCCCAGGGCACCCTGTTCGGCAAGAACGCCTCGGCCGGGGTGCTGAATGTCATCACCAAGGCGCCTACCGCCGAGACTCATGGCTACATCGACCAGGCCTACTACAGCGGCAATGAAAGCCGCACCCGTTTCGGCATTGGCGGCAGCCTGATTCCCGACACCCTCAAGGGTTCGTTCACCACCTTGTTCGGCAGTTACGACGGCAATGTGGATAACCGCCACAACGGCCAGGAGGTCAACGGCTACAACCGCAAGGGCGTGCGCGGCAAGCTGGAGTTCACCCCCAGCGAGGACCTCAAGTTCACCTTCGCGGCGGACTACATGCAATCCCATGATGACGCCCCCAACGGGGTGGTGAGCAAGGCCCTGACACCCGCCTTCGCCAATGCCCTGAACCCCGTGCGCGCCAGCAGCGACAACCGGGACATCAACACCGACACCCGTACCCATGTGGACGATATCAACAAGGGCCTTTCCGGCCAGCTGGACTGGAGCCTGGGCGACTACACCCTGACCTCGATCACCGCCTGGCGCGGCTGGAACAATACCCAGTACCAGGACGGCGACCGTCTTGGCACGGTCACTGCGGCGTTCCCCGGGACCGCCGACAAGGGTGACCTGGACTACAACCAGTACTCGCAGGAGCTGCGCCTGGCATCGCCCAAGGGGCGGTTCCTGGAGTACGTCGGCGGCCTGTTCTACATGCACGGCAAGGATGAAGAAACCTACCAGCGCACCCTGACCACGACCACCGGCGCCAACCGGGGCATTGCCGACTACAGCACCACCAACGACAGCTACGCGGTATTTGGCGAGAGCACCCTGAATTTCACCGAGGACTTTCGTGGCATCGCCGGCCTGCGCTGGACCCACGATGACCTGAAGTACGATCACCGCCGGGTCTCGACTTCGGCGACCACGGTCAGCGGTATCCAGCCGGGCACCCAGAGTTCCGGCTCGGTGGACGAGGATGGCTGGTCCGGGCGCCTGGGCCTGCAATATGACCTCAGCGCCACGGTCACCAGCTACCTGACCTATTCCCGGGGCTACAAGGGCCCGGCCTACAACGTGTTCTTCAACATGCAGCCGCGGGACACCCAAGCACTGAAACCCGAAACCTCCAACACCTGGGAGGTGGGGATCAAGGCCAGCAGCTGGAACAACCGGCTGACCACCAACCTCGCGGTGTTCCACAGCGAATACGACAACTACCAGGCCAACTTCTTCGACACCGTGGCCGGGCAGGTAGTGACCCGCCTGATCAATGCCGGGAGCGTCAGCAGCGAGGGCGTGGAACTGGATTACGCCCTGCAGGCCACCCAGCAACTGAAGTTCTCCGGGGCCCTGGCCTACACCCGGGCGCGCATCGACGAATTCGCCTGCCCGGCGGGCGCGGCGGCTTCGTGCAACGTCAACGGCAAGCCGTTGCCTTTCAGCCCGGACTGGAAAAGCTACGTGCGCGCCGACTACAGCATTCCCCTGGATAACGGCCTGGATATCGAGTTGGGCACTGACTACAGCTGGCAAAGCGAAGTGCAGTACGACATCAGCCAGAACCTCGACACCCGCCAGGGCGCCTACGGCATCTGGAACGCCAGCATTGCCCTGGCCGACTACAACGATGGCTGGCGCGTGGCGTTGCTGGGCAAGAACCTCGCCGACAAGTCCTATTCGCCCTTGCTGGCCAGTGGCGGCAACTACATCTACCGCGCCGTGCCCCGGGATGACGAACGTTATTTCGGCGTGCAGTTGCGCAAGGATTTCTGATGCCCTGCCGTTGTAGGAGCCGGCTTGCCGGCGAATGGGTCGGCGAGCTGGGAGCAGGTCCCGAGGGCGCTTTCGCTGGCAAGCCCGCTCCTACAGCGGGCTTTGGCGGTGTCCCTTTTGCAGCATGAAACAAGGAGTGATCCATGTCCCGTTCCACTCGCCAGCTCAAGCTCGGCGCCTTTCTCATGGCCACCGGTCACCACGTTGCTGCCTGGCGTCATCCGGATGTTCCGGCCCAGGCAGGGCTGGATTTTGCCGTCTATAAAGAACTGGCGCAGATCGCCGAAGCCGCGCGCTTCGATGCACTGTTCGTCGCCGACAGCCTGGCAGCCCCTACCGGCCCCATCGCCAGCCGCATGGCCCGCTCCGATTACTTCGAACCCTTGACGTTACTGGCGGCCCTGGCGGCCGTGACCGAGCGGATAGGGCTAATTGCCACTAGCACTACGAGCTATAACGTACCGTACCACGTAGCACGTAAATTCGCGTCGCTGGACCATCTTTCAGGTGGTCGGGCGGGGTGGAACCTGGTGACTTCCGACAATGCCGCCGAAGCGCGGAATTTCGGTCGGGAGGAACATTTTGGGCACGCGGAACGTTATCGCAGGGCCCGGGAGTTCCATCGGGTGGTCACCGGGCTCTGGGACAGCTGGGAGGACGACGCCTTTGTCCGCGACAAGGCCAGTGGCGAGTATTTCGACCTGTCTCTTATACACATCTCCGAGCCCACGAGACTCCTGAGCATCT
>ERZ1032257.114-NODE-114-length-12549-cov-9.022011_pt1 | contig 12549 bp, 9 predicted proteins | sample MGYA00518041_ERZ1032257 | MGnify/ENA primary metagenome ERZ1032257 (study PRJEB33718, sample SAMN03160162) | human skin metagenome | collected 2014-02-25 | study: EMG produced TPA metagenomics assembly of the PRJNA266117 data set (Human skin bacterial metagenome... | reverse complement strand
AGATGCTCAGGAGTCTCGTGGGCTCGGAGATGTGTATAAGAGACAGGATCTGGATTCCGGTGTTCCTGCTGATGACCGGCACCCTGCTGGCCACCACGCCCAAGGTGGCGCAGCGCTTCGGCGCCGGCAACCTGCACGAGATCGGCCCGCTGGTGCGCCAGGCACTGTGGCTCGCCGTGGTGGCCGGGATCTCGGCCCTGCTGATACTGATCAGTGCCGAGCCGGTGCTGCACCTGATGAATGTCGATCCGGAACTGATCAAACCTTGCATGGGCTACCTGCACGGCATCGCCAGTGGCTTGCCGGCGGTAGCGCTGTACTACGTGCTGCGCTGCCTCAGCGATGGCCTGGGCCGCACGGTGCCGAGCATGGTCATCGGCCTGGGAGGCCTAGCCCTGAACATCCCCATCAACTACATCTTCATCTATGGCCATTTCGGTGTACCGGCCATGGGCGGCGTCGGTTGCGGCTGGGCCACGGCCATCGTGATGTGGGCCATGATGCTGGGCATGGCCGGCTGGATTTTCTGGGCACCGGCCTACCGCAAGATCCAGTTGTTCAGCCGCTTCGACTGGCCGCAAGGGGCGATGATCGGGCGCTTGCTGAGCATCGGCCTGCCCATCGGCATTGCAGTGTTCGCCGAATCGAGCATTTTCGCGGTGATCGCCCTGCTGATCGGCAGCCTGGGGGCCACGGTGGTGGCCGGGCATCAGATCGCCCTCAACGTCAGCGCCCTGATGTTCATGATTCCCTACTCCCTGGCCATGGCGGTGACCGTGCGGGTCGGCCAGGCCCTGGGCCGCCAGCAACCCCGCAATGCACGCTTCAGCGCCGGCGTCGGCATGGCCACGTCACTGGCCTACGCCTGCCTTTCGGCGAGCCTGATGTTCTTCCTGCGCGAACCCATCGCCACCATCTACACCACCGATCCGATGGTGATTCAGGTCGCTTCGATGCTGATTGTGTATGCGGCGCTGTTCCAGTTTTCCGATGGCATCCAGGTCACGGCGGCCGGCGCATTGCGCGGCTACCAGGACACTCGGGTGACCATGATCCTGACCCTGTTCGCCTACTGGGGGATTGGCTTGCCGGTGGGCTACGCCCTGGGCCTGACCGACTGGTTCGGCCCGGCGCGGGGCCCGAGTGGCCTGTGGGAAGGCCTGATCGTGGGCTTGAGCTGCGCGGCGCTGATGCTGTCGATCCGCCTGACCCGCAGCGCGCGCAAGCAGATCCGCATCAGCCGCTCGGCGGGTTAATCGAGCTTCTTGCGGATCCAGTAGAGGTAGGTACCTGCCTCTTCCTGCTGCGCTACCAGTTCATGGTCGAGAAACACGCAGAACTTGGGAATGTCGCGGCGGGTGGAGGGATCAGTGGCAATCACCTTCAACAGCCCGCCCGGCGGCAGGTCGCGGATGTGCTGGTGCAGCATCATCACCGGCTCCGGGCAGTTGAGGCCGGTGGCGTCGAGGGTGCCGTCAACCGGCGTATCGATAATCTGGCTCATGAATCACTCCTGAAACTGGCCGGCATTGTCGCGCAATACCGCCATCGGTTCATCTGTTGCTGTCGTTCCACGGCCCCGGTCCTGCCGTAGGAGCTGGCTTGCCAGCGAAGGCATCCTCACGCCTAGCACCAGTGTGGGGCCTTTTTCGCCGGTAAGCCGGCCTCTACCAGGAAGCGGGTGGTGTTGCAGGTACTACGCCGATTTGGGCTTTTTCAGATCCAGGCGCCGCAGGTGGCAGGTGACTTCCTCGCGGTCGTGGTACAGCTGCTTGCAGCCAATGGCCACGCGAATGCCCCGGGCCTTGAAGCCTTCTTCGATGCGCTCCAGCAAGCGCTTCACTTCGGCATAGCGCTGCTTCATCGGCAGCTTGAGGTTGACCACCGCCTCGCGGCAGTGCCCCTCGCCGATCCAGGTCTCCAGCAGCGCGGCGTTGCGCGCCGGTTTCTCGACGATGTCGCAGACCATCCAGTCCACCGGCTGCCTGGGCTTGTAGGTAAAGCCGTCCGCCATCAGGTGCTGCACCAGGCCGGTGTCCATCAGGCTTTCAGCCATGGGGCCGTTGTCCACGGCGGTCACCAGCATGCCGCGGTTGACCAGTTGCCAGGTCCAGCCGCCCGGGGCAGCCCCCAGGTCGACGCCGGTCATGTCGCCATGCAGACGCTCGTCCCACTGGTCCCGAGGAATGAAATGGTGCCAGGCCTCTTCCAGCTTCAGGGTCGAGCGGCTCGGCGCTTCCCGGGGGAATTTCAGCCGTGGAATGCCCATGGGCCACATGGCCGAGTTGCCGGCATCAGCCAGGCCGACGAAGACTTCCCGACCGCTCTTGAAGGTCAGCAACAAGCGCGGCTTGGTCGCGTCGTCCACCAGCTTGCCGGCAGCGGCCAGGGCCTTGCGCAGGGGGGCTTCGAACTTCTTGCAGAAGTTGGACAGCTCCTTGCCATCGTTGGTGTCCACCACTTCCAGCCACAGGCTGCCGCACTGCGGGAAGTTGGCCAGGTAGGCAAGGATCACGCTGATGCGGTCGGTTTCCGGCAGGTCGATGAAACCGCCCCGGGCCCACTGCCGGGGAAAGATCAGCTCCGGGAAGCGCAGGCCCTGCATCAGACGCTGGGCCCCGTCGTCCTCGGTGCAGATGAACTCGGCGCAGGCGGTGCTGGGCTTGGCCTTGGCATAACCGGCGACATTCAGCCGGGCCGCATGGTCGGCGATCTCGGAGCAGACTTCGCCCTCGAAGCCGGGCCGGCAATGGATAAACAGGGTGTTCATTGAATCTCCTGGGCAAATGGCGATGAATCGATGCGCAAACCTGCCCTGTAGCAAAGCCTGTCACGAAAACCGGCGCATGATAACCGAGTTCGGAACCTTGGACTGAGCCCAGCAGTCCAGTGATTAGCTATAAGCCCCAAACAGAGCTAGGTTAACTCTCTGTCCGTATCACAGGCCCGTAGCCGTGCGGGCCACAAGGAGTCATTCAATGCCATCCCTCGATAGCCTGAAAACCCTTAAGACCCTAAAAGTCGACGACAAGACTTATCACTATTTCAGCCTGCCGGACGCCGCCAGGAGCCTGGGTGATATCGACACCCTGCCCATGTCGCTGAAAGTCCTGCTGGAAAACCTGTTGCGCTGGGAAGACGACAAGACCGTCACCGGCGCCGACCTCAAGGCCATCGCGGCCTGGCTCAAGGAGCGCCGCTCCGACCGCGAGATCCAGTACCGCCCCGCACGGGTGCTGATGCAGGACTTCACCGGGGTGCCGGCGGTGGTCGACCTGGCCGCGATGCGCGCCGCCATGGCCAAGGCCGGTGGCGATCCGCAGCGGATCAACCCGCTGTCACCGGTGGACCTGGTGATCGACCACTCGGTGATGGTGGACAAGTTCGCCAGCAGCAGCGCCTTCGAGCAGAACGTCGATATCGAGATGCAACGCAACGGCGAGCGCTACGCCTTCCTGCGCTGGGGCCAGAGCGCCTTCGACAACTTCAGCGTGGTACCGCCGGGCACCGGCATCTGCCATCAGGTCAACCTGGAATACCTGGGGCGCACGGTCTGGACCAAGGACGAGGACGGCCGCACCTACGCCTTCCCCGACACCCTGGTGGGCACCGACTCCCACACCACCATGATCAATGGCCTTGGCGTACTGGGCTGGGGCGTGGGCGGGATCGAAGCCGAGGCGGCGATGCTCGGCCAGCCGGTGTCGATGCTGATTCCCGAAGTCATCGGCTTCAAGCTCACCGGCAAGCTCAAGGAAGGCATCACCGCCACCGACCTGGTGCTGACGGTGACCCAGATGCTGCGCAAGAAAGGCGTGGTCGGCAAATTCGTCGAGTTCTACGGTGACGGCCTGGCCGACCTGCCCCTGGCGGACCGTGCCACCATCGCCAACATGGCACCGGAATACGGCGCCACCTGCGGCTTCTTCCCGGTGGATGACATCACCCTGGACTACCTGCGACTGTCCGGGCGCCCCGACGAACTGGTGAAACTGGTGGAGGCCTACAGCAAGGCCCAGGGCCTGTGGCGCCTGCCGGGCAAGGAGCCGGAATTCACCGACAGCCTGGCGCTGGACATGGGCACCGTGGAGGCCAGCCTCGCCGGCCCCAAACGGCCGCAGGACCGGGTTGCACTGCCCAACGTTGCCCAGGCTTTCACTGACTTCCTCGACCTGCAGTTCAAACCCACCAGTAAGGAAGAAGGCCGCCTGGAAAGCGAAGGTGGCGGTGGTGTGGCGGTGGGCAACGCGGACCTGGTGGGCGAAGCCGACTACCAGTACGACGGCCAGACCTATCGCCTGAAAAACGGTGCCGTGGTGATCGCGGCCATCACCTCCTGCACCAACACCTCCAACCCCAGCGTCATGATGGCCGCCGGCCTGGTGGCGAAGAAGGCCGTGGAAAAAGGCCTGCAACGCAAACCCTGGGTCAAGAGCTCGCTAGCCCCAGGCTCCAAGGTGGTGACCGACTACTACAAGGCTGCCGGCCTGACGCCCTACCTGGACCAACTGGGCTTCGATCTGGTGGGCTACGGCTGCACCACCTGCATCGGCAACTCCGGCCCGCTGCAGGAGCCGATCGAGAAAGCCATCCAGCAGGCCGACCTCAGCGTGGCCTCGGTGCTGTCGGGCAACCGCAACTTCGAGGGCCGGGTGCATCCACTGGTGAAAACCAACTGGCTGGCCTCGCCCCCCCTGGTCGTGGCCTATGCCCTGGCGGGCACGGTGCGCATCGACATTAGCAGCGAGCCTCTGGGCCAGGGCAAGGACGGCCAGCCGGTGTACCTGCGGGACATCTGGCCCAGCAGCAAGGAGATCGCCGACGCCGTGGCCCAGGTCAACACTCGGATGTTCCACAAGGAGTACGCCGAAGTGTTCGCCGGGGATGCACAGTGGCAAGCCATCGAAGTGCCGCAGGCCGCCACCTATGTGTGGCAGGACGACTCCACCTATATCCAGCACCCGCCGTTCTTCGATGACATCGCCGGCCCGCTGCCGCAGATCACCGATGTCAGCGGCGCCCGGGTACTGGCCCTGCTGGGGGACTCGGTGACCACCGACCACATCTCCCCGGCCGGCAACATCAAGGCCGATAGCCCGGCTGGCCGCTACCTGCGGGACAAGGGCGTGGAACCGCGGGACTTCAACTCCTACGGCTCACGGCGCGGCAACCACGAAGTGATGATGCGCGGTACCTTCGCCAACATCCGCATTCGCAACGAAATGCTCGGCGGCGAGGAAGGTGGCAACACCTTGTACATTCCCACCGGCGAGAAGTTGGCGATCTATGACGCAGCCATGCGCTACCAGGCCGACGGCACGCCGCTGGTGGTGATCGCCGGCCAGGAATACGGCACCGGTTCGAGCCGCGACTGGGCGGCCAAAGGCACCAACCTGCTGGGAGTCAAGGCAGTGATCGCCGAAAGCTTCGAACGTATCCACCGCTCCAACCTGGTGGGCATGGGCGTCCTGCCCTTGCAGTTCAAGCTGGACCAGAACCGCAAGAGCCTGAAGCTGACCGGCAAGGAAACCCTGGACATTCTCGGCCTCAGCGGTACGGAACTGACGCCGCGGATGAACCTGACCCTGGTGATCACCCGTGAGGATGGCAGCCAGGAGAAGATCGAGGTGCTGTGCCGCATCGACACCTTGAATGAAGTGGAATACTTCAAGTCCGGCGGGATCCTGCACTACGTTCTGCGGCAACTGATTGCCTCCTGACGCTGCCTGAAAAAAACACCGCCTTCGGGCGGTGTTTTGCATTGGGCTGCCGTGCCAGGACGAGGCGGTTATACTGCGCCCCCGCCAAATCTGACTCACCGGTCGCAATGGCGACTACAGATCCGGCGCAGTACTACGTCTCTGCAATACCCATTCTTACGCAACAAGGATTCCCCATGACTGCTCTGCCATGGATGTACCTGGCACTTCTTTCCATTGGCTACGCACTGGCCCTGAGCTACGGGCAACTGGGCCTGCTGGCCGCCCTGTCGATCTTGCTGCTGTTGGCTGCCGGCTTTGCCGTGCGCCAGCAACGCAGCCGCGTCGGCCAGTACCTGGGCCACGGCCTGTTCGTGGTGCTCGCCCTGGCCCTGGCCATGCACTGGCTGCCTGGGTTCTACAATGGCCGGGCCATCGACCCGCAACGCTTCACCGACGATGCCGTGCCCTTCTCCCTGTACCTGAACCAGGACAAGCCGCTGATCGGCTTCTGGCTGCTGCTGGTATGCCCATGGATTGTTGCACGCCGCTCCTTGCGCCTGTCGATCTGTGCCATGGCGCTGGCGTTGGCCTTGACGGCGATTGCCGCATTGGGCGGCGCTGCGTTGTTGGGCGTCATCAGTTGGGCGCCGAAGTGGCCGGAACAGGCTTGGCTATGGGTTTTGAATAACCTGCTTCTGGTGACGCTGGTGGAGGAAGCGCTGTTTCGCGGGTACATCCAGGGCGGGTTAAGCCGTCGATTCAAGCAGTTGCCGTATGGGGAGAGTCTGGCGCTGTTTTTGGCGGCGTTGCTGTTCGGGTTGGTGCACTTAGGTGCGGGATGGCAATGGACGTTGCTGGCGACTATTGCTGGCGTCGGGTATGGACTAGCGTATCGGTTCGGGGGGTTGGGGGCCGCGGTTGTTACACATTTCGGGCTGAATTTGCTGCATTTTGGGTTGTTTACTTATCCGATGCTGGCTTGAACCTGCAGCGTCAAAAAACGTTCAAAGCGCATGCTGCAAGGCCCTGGCACGCACCAAGATTGATATAGTGTCAGAAGGATTAACAAGCGCCATTTTATTGAATGTGCAAAACGGACTCTAAGCCATCGAAGGAGAGGCGGTGTGACGGCGAAAAACGTACTGGTTATTGGGGGCGCCGGTTATATAGGTTCTCACATGGTGAGAATGCTGACTGAAGAGGGCTTGGGAGCCGTCGTGCTCGACGACCTGAGTTCCGGGTTTGCCGACACCGTGCCTCAGAGCGTGCCTCTTATTGTCGGGGACGCTGGTAATCGCGAACTCCTCGAGCAAATTTTTCAGGAACATGAGATCGACGCAGTAATGCATTTTGCTTCCTACATTCAAGTGGGGGAATCGGTCCTGCAGCCTGCGAAGTATTACGAGAACAATCTGAGCAAGACCCTCGCCTTGCTGGCGAGCATGGCGCACCATCAGATCAAGAACTTCATATTTTCATCTACTGCGGCCATTTTTGGGAGCCCTACCAACGGCGCTATTTGCGAGGCTCACCAAACCGTTCCGATAAATCCTTATGGCCGATCCAAGCTCGCAGTCGAGCAGGTTCTACCTGATTACGAACAGGCCTACGGTATACGTCACGTGTGCCTGCGGTACTTTAACGCTGCAGGCGCTCAACCAGACGGTTCGCTAGGCGAGCGCCATGAGCCGGAAACGCACTTGATACCTTTGGCAATCAATGCCGCCCTGGGCAACGGCCCTTCGCTGAAAATTTTTGGCGATGACTACTCAACTGCCGATGGCACATGCGTGCGCGACTACATTCACGTCTGCGACATAGCCGCCGCCCACCTGTCGGCATTGAATCATTTGCGAAATCAGGGCAACTCCCTGAAGCTGAACCTGGGGAACGGCGCCGGCTATAGCGTTAAAGATGTTCTGAATAGCGTGCAACGAATCACTCGCCAGGCAGTTCCTCATGAGTTTGTAGCCAGGCGCATGGGCGACCCATCAGTGCTCGTCGCGGACTCCGCACAGGCAAGGAAGGCTTTGAACTGGACCCCGCGTTACCCTGCTCTAGACGATATCATTGCCCATGCCTATGCATGGCATTCGTCCATGTAACGCAAATGACGCAATCTTTTCAGAATTAAGGATGAATCAATGGCAGGGCCAACATTATCTGTAGTCATTCCTTGTTATAACGAGGAAGACGGGATTCTCGAGTTGCACCGACGAGTTACCGCCGTCTGTACAGAGCAACTTAACGATGACTACGAACTCGTCCTGATCAATGATGGGTCCAGGGATTCAACGTGGAAAATCATGCAGGATCTGTCGCAAATTGATCGCCGCGTGGTTGCCATCAATCTCTCACGCAACCATGGTCATCAACTTGCATTGTCAGCCGGCTTGCAACTCTGTCGGGGCAATCGGGTTTTCATCCTCGACGCCGACCTTCAGGATCCTCCAGAACTGCTATCAAAAATGATGGAACGAATGGACCACGGATGCGACGTTGTCTACGGCCAGCGGATTAAACGCGACGGCGAGACGATGTTCAAAAAGGCTTCGGCTCACTTCTTCTATCGCATGCTTAACCGGATGGTAGACATCGACATCCCTGCAGATACCGGGGACTTCCGCCTGATGAGTCGTCGAGCCGTCGACCTGCTGAACGGAATGCCCGAGCATCATCGCTTTATTCGCGGAATGGTCAGTTGGATCGGGCTTAAGCAAGAAGCCCTTCCCTATGAGCGCGCAGCACGATTCGCCGGGGAAACAAAGTACCCGTTGTCGAAGATGATTAAGTTTGCAATAGATGCAATCACCGGATTCTCTGTACGCCCTTTGCGCATGGCATCGTATTTAGGCATTGGCTTCGGGGCGGCCACAGTACTGCTATTGGGTTATGTGTTGCTTCACTACTTCACAGGCAACAGTGTAGAAGGATGGACATCCCTGGCAGTGATCATGCTGGCGCTGGGCAGCATGCAGTTATTTGTTGCTGGTGTCATGGGAGAGTATTTGGGAAGACTCTATATAGAAACCAAAGGCCGACCTTTGTTTATTATTCAAGAGATAGTCTCATCTCTGGACAAGGAGATCAAAACGGAGCCCAAAAAGGAGACATCGAATTGAGCGACAATATCAACCCGGATAAAGATCAACTCGTACGTGCCGAATTCGATCTGCTTGCTGACGAGTACCATGATCAGCATAAAGAGAACGTCGCAATTACCGGCGAAAACCCGGAGTTTTTTTCTGAATACAAAATTGCAGACTTGGCAGCGCTAGTAGCAGATCAAAAACTGCCCTCGGCCTCTGTTTTTGACTTCGGCAGCGGTATCGGAAACTCATTACCCTTCTTCAGAAAATATTTCCCTGACAGTACGATTACTTGCGGGGATGTCTCATCCCGCAGTATTGAAATCGCAAAAATCAGATTCCCCGGTGACGAAAGATACGTACAGATTGAAAACACCATCCCTTTGCCTACACACAGCCAGGATATCGTATTCACAGCTTGCGTCTTTCACCATATACCGCACGAAGACCATGATCACTGGTTAAAGGAGTTGCTACGCATCACCAAACCAGGAGGAATTCTAACGATATATGAGCATAACCCGCTGAATCCACTGACCGTTAAAGCGGTGAATACCTGCCCCCTTGATGTAAACGCAAAACTGATTCTGGGGCGGACTATGGCGAAACGCGCAACTGCCGGTGGCTGGGCAAAACCCAGCGTTGACTACAAACTTTTCTTTCCGGCCTTCTTGAGCTATCTGCGCCCGCTGGAGCGGAAGTTGAATTGGCTCGCACTGGGTGCTCAGTACCGTATGTCTGCGCGAGCGCCAGAATGATTGCACTGGCCATTCAGACGATGAAATTCTTACTTGTCGGCGTGTTAAACACGCTGACAGGTTTGGCCGCTATCTATGCAATCATGTACTTTACATCCCTCGGCCCACTGACGGCTAATGCTGTGGGTTATGCCGTAGGCTTGGCCATTAGCTTTACCCTGAATAGCATCTGGACATTTAAAAGCACGAACCCTGCGAGGCACTCGCTTCCTAAATATATACTGTGCGCCATTATCGCCTATTTATTGAACGCAGCCGGAGTGTTACTCGCGTTAAACGCCCTAAAAATAAATCCTTACATTGCGCAACTCTGTGGAATAGTAATTTACAGCACCGTCATGTTCATCGCCTGCAAATTATTCATCTTCAAAAATAACGCAAGTTAAAAAACAACACAAGGTACATTCTAGGATGCAAGAAGCATTGCGCCAAAACAAAAAGCCATTACTAAAAAAACTGGGAATTTACATTGGCCTTCTGATAATTCTACCGATGGTGTTAGGCTACTATGTTCTAGGGCTTAACCATTGGGACATGTCGATCCCTATGATATACGGGAATGGGGATGACATATGGCAATTGACCCTGACGAAAGTATTAACCGATACGGGATGGGTACTTAGCAATCCATTCCTAGGAGCACCAGAAGTTGCAAGCTGGCATCACAATGCCGCCGCACAGACCAGCGCATTGCACTCAGTCATCATGCTGGGTTTAAATTTTTTTATCAAAGACCCAATCTTTCTTCAACAGTTTTACTACCTACTAAATTTTTCCTTAATTGCCCTCACCTCCTTTATCGCCTGTAGACTGCTTAACATATCCAGACTCTGCGGAATATGCGTGGCCTTCCTGTTTGCATTTACCACCTTTAGAATAAATTTTCTAATCTATTCATTTATACCGAATTATTTTATCGTCCCTCTTGCCATTGTTTCTGCCATATGGACCTTACAGGGGAAATTCGATCATATCCTTTTAACAAACCCGAAAAATCTTATAACCAATCGTTCTTTTTTACTCGGTGCGCTTTTCGTATTATTAATCGCATTATCTGATGGCTACTACGCTTTTTTTACACTACTGATTCTTGGTTTCGTTGCTGGCTCCCGCGCAGTGTTAGTAGGGTGGCGAAAACCCATACTAATGACTCCAGCCATTACTTACATCCTGCTACTAGTGATTGTATCAGTACTATTACAACTACCTTTGTATAATTACAAAAAAAATCATCATAGTGAGTATTTCCCCACAGGCACAACAGAAGACCCAGTACTAATAAAGCAACCTTTCGAGGCGGAGGTGTACAGTACAAGCCTCAAACAACTCCTCGCACCCAACCCCCAAAATACAATACCGATAATAGGTGATATCGGGCAAAAAATGCTAAACAGCAACAATGCGGCAAGAAAATATGCAAACGCCGTAACAGTCGCTCTTGGTCTTTTAGTTTCCTTTTTTCTTGCGATCGCACTAATATCGCTAGCTCTCCCTATATTGAGAAGAACCAGCCACCCTGTAATACCCGGCCAACAATTAAGTCTGACCGACGCACTATTGCCGTTAATTCTCTTTTCGCTCTTGTGCAATATCTTTGGAGGCATTGGCACTATTGTCGCATTAATATTTCCTACCATCCGCGCCTATGACCGTTTTGGCGTACTACTGACTTTCTTTCTCTTATTGTTTGGAGCCCAACTCATTGACAAATGGCGCGACAGCAAGGGAAAAAATCGTCAAAAACTCGCATCCGCGCTTATTATTGCGATTACGATGGCAGCACTGGTTGATCAGATCCCCACTACGTCGAATGGTAGGAGTCAGTTTGTTGCAGATCAATTTATAGCCGAGCGAGAATTTGTTAGCTCTCTGGAAAAGTCCGTCCCGAAAGGCTCTATGGTCTATCAGTATCCCTATTCTCAATATTTACGAGAGAGTCCTTATTATGGCTGGGGTTCCTTTTCCCACATTCGTCTTTATCTCAACTCACATACCCTTCACTGGAGCAACGGTGGCGCAAAGAACAGCCCGGCAGATGACTGGAATTATAGAATATCCAAACTTCCCTTTGCGCAACAACTAACCGAGATTGAAGCCTTAGGATTTAAATCCATCGTAATTGACCGAAGCGTTCTTAAAAACGAAGAATATTCAGAGATCCGCCAAACTCTTCAAACCCTCAACTACCAACTCATCGAGGGTAAAGGTAATTTTTCTTACGCGCTGCTGCACAACCCGGGATACTTGATCCACTACACCCCCGACTACAAAAATATTAACTCTATAGAGATACTTTCAAAAGAGGCATCCAATAGAAACAGCTATCCTGTACTGGTCAACGGAAACACCTTCAGCGCTTTTGTAACCACCTATTCCGGCGACGTTCCAGTTACAGTTAACAACAAAACTCACTCAGAATTATTTCTGGATGGATCCGTATTAACGAGGGGAGCGGGGGACACTGCGATAACCCCGTTCGACGTCATGAAAGGCAACCTCACCTGTACGCTAGAAGGAGGAGCATCTTCAAATAAAGACCTTTCGTTAAAACTGACTTTAACCAATAAAAGTGATTTCAACTGGAGCATGGGAGCTGGGCCGCTTCCGATAAGGATCGGATACCACATTGAAAAGACAGATGGAACAGTCACTCAATGGGACAACGGATATCGTGCGCCGAGCAATCGCATTCTTCGGCCCGGTGAAAGCGAGACGCTAACAGTGCCTCTCAGCGCTCTTAAGTTACCGAGTATTAACAAAGGCGAATCGCCGCAGTTACGATTCGCTCTGGTACAGGATGGTAGCGCCTGGTTCTCTAACGTCAGCTGCACTGTCCCGCTTTGATGGCTAGCGTTATGACCTAACGGCCATCAACCAGTGCTGCCTTTCGACCCGAGTAAAGCCCGGCCCTGCCCCCCCCCACGGGATCAGAGCCGGGTAGAGTAAGCAGCAGCTGTCTCTTATACACATCTGACGCTGCCGACGACTCCTTACGTGTAG
>ERZ1032257.110-NODE-110-length-12703-cov-9.725569_pt1 | contig 12703 bp, 11 predicted proteins | sample MGYA00518041_ERZ1032257 | MGnify/ENA primary metagenome ERZ1032257 (study PRJEB33718, sample SAMN03160162) | human skin metagenome | collected 2014-02-25 | study: EMG produced TPA metagenomics assembly of the PRJNA266117 data set (Human skin bacterial metagenome... | reverse complement strand
AGATGCTCAGGAGTCTCGTGGGCTCGGAGATGTGTATAAGAGACAGGGCGCGGACTGGCAGCTGGCTAATCTTCAAGTGATCGGCGAGGTGGTGAAAGCCCTGGCGACGGAAGTCGACTGGGTGTTCATGGGGGCTTGTCCCGAGGAACTGCTGCCCTATGTCAAGGAAGTGCATCGTGGTGTGGAGATCAGCCTGTATCCGGCGGCGCTGGCCAGGCTGAATCTGGATCTGGCAGTAGCGCCCATGCAGCAGAGTCTGCTCAACGAGTGCAAGAGCAACCTGCGTCTCCTGGAGTATGGCGCCTGTGGTTATCCGGTCATCTGCAGTGATCTGGCGTGTTTCCGCGGTGATTTGCCGGTGACTCGGGTTGCCAATCACTTCCAGGACTGGAGGGCGGCCATCCGCATGCATCTGGATGATCCACAGGCCAATGCCCGGGCCGGGGATGCCCTGCGTGAAGTCGTCCGGCGCGACTGGATGCTGGACGCTAGCGCATTGATGGCGTGGCGTGCTGCCTGGCTGCCGGATTAATCACGGCCACTCTGAGGTTTCCGGCATTTTCAGCTCAATGCCGGCGCCATATTTCCTTTCGGTAAAAGTTGGAAGGTTTCTTGCAGTAGCAGCCCCGTGCCGCTTCAGGCGTCAAAAGTTTGCTTTACGGAACGGGGTAAATCGGTGGATCGCTCTCAGTTAATCAACACGGCTCGCAGCAACCTGGCTGACCTCGGTCGAGGCAATCTGGGTGTGCCGGTGCTGCTGTTGGTCATGCTGGCCATGATGATGTTGCCGGTCCCGGCGTTCCTGCTGGACGTGTTCTTCACGTTCAACATCGCTTTGTCGATCGTGGTTCTGCTGGTGTGCGTGTACGCCCTGCGGCCGCTGGACTTTGCCGTGTTCCCCACCATTCTGCTGGTGGCCACGCTGCTGCGCCTGGCGCTCAACGTGGCCTCGACCCGGGTGGTGATGCTCCATGGCCAGGAGGGCCACGCCGCTGCCGGTAAGGTGATCCAGGCCTTCGGTGAGGTGGTGATCGGCGGCAACTACGTGGTCGGTATCGTGGTCTTTGCGATCCTCATGATCATCAACTTCGTGGTGGTGACCAAGGGTGCCGGCCGTATTTCCGAGGTGAGCGCGCGCTTCACCCTGGACGCCATGCCCGGCAAGCAGATGGCCATCGATGCTGACTTGAACGCCGGCCTGATCGACCAGAACCAGGCCAAGCTGCGCCGTCTCGAAGTGGCCCAGGAGGCCGAGTTCTACGGTTCCATGGACGGTGCCAGCAAATTCGTGCGCGGTGACGCCATCGCCGGTTTGCTGATCCTGTTCATCAACCTGATCGGCGGCATGGCCGTCGGTATCTTCCAGCACAACATGAGCTTTGGCGATGCGGGCCGGGTATACGCCTTGCTGACCATCGGTGACGGTTTGGTGGCGCAATTGCCATCACTGTTGCTGTCCACTGCGGCGGCGATCATGGTGACCCGGGCTTCGGGTTCCGAAGACATGGGCAAGCAGATCAACCGGCAGATGTTCGCTTCGCCCAAGGCGCTGGCGGTGGCAGCCGGCCTGATGGCCGTGATGGGGCTGGTGCCGGGCATGCCGCACTTCTCCTTCCTCAGCCTGGCGGCCGTGGCCGGTGGCGCCGCTTACCTGGTCTGGAAAAAGCAGAACCAGGTCAAGGTCAAGGCTCTGGAAGAGGTCCAGCGTCAACAGGACCTGCTGCCTTCCCCGGCCCGTGCCCTGGAAACCAAGGAGTTGGGTTGGGACGACGTGACGCCGATCGACATGATCGGCCTGGAAGTCGGTTACCGCCTGATTCCCCTGGTGGATCGCAACCAGGGCGGGCAATTGCTGGCGCGGATCAAGGGGGTGCGCAAGAAGCTCTCCCAGGACCTGGGCTTTCTCATGCCCACGGTGCATATCCGCGACAACCTGGACCTGGCGCCGAGCGCCTACCGCCTGACCCTGATGGGGGTGATCCTGGCCGAAGCGGAGATCTATCCGGATCGCGAGCTGGCGATCAACCCGGGGCAGGTCTATGGCACGCTCAACGGCATCTCCGCTCGGGACCCGGCCTTTGGTCTGGAAGCGGTGTGGATCGAAATCAGCCAACGGCCGCAGGCGCAGTCCCTGGGCTACACCGTGGTGGACGCCAGTACCGTGGTCGCCACCCACTTGAACCAGATTCTGTACAAGCACTCCAGCGAACTGATCGGCCACGAAGAGGTCCAGCAGTTGCTGCAAGTGTTGTCCAAGAGTTCGCCGAAGCTGGCCGAGGAATTGGTGCCGGGCGTGCTGTCGCTTTCGCAGTTGCTCAAGGTCCTGCAAGCGCTGCTGGCCGAGCAGGTGCCGGTACGCGACATCCGCAGCATTGCCGAAGCCATCGCCAACAATGCCGCCAAGAGTCAAGATACTGCCGCTTTGGTTGCCGCGGTACGCGTCGGATTGTCTCGTGCCATCGTCCAAAGCATTGTAGGCACTGAGTCTGAGCTGCCTGTGATCACCTTGGAGCCAAGGTTGGAACAAATTTTGCTCAGCAGTCTGCAGAAGGCAGGACAAGGCCAGGAAGAAGGCGTTCTGCTGGAGCCAAGCATGGCAGAGAAGCTGCAGCGTTCGCTGATCGATGCGGCGCAGCGTCAAGAGATGCAAGGTCAACCGGTGATTCTGTTGGTAGCGGGGCCGGTCCGCGCCATGCTCTCGCGGTTCGGCCGTCTCGCCGTCCCGGGTTTGCATGTGCTGGCGTACCAGGAAATTCCGGACAACAAGCAAGTGACCATCGTTGCGACAGTAGGGCCCAACGGCTGAGGTAGTGGGTTATGCAAGTTAAGCGTTTTTTCGCCGCCGATATGCGTCAGGCCATGAAACTGGTTCGTGATGAGTTGGGCGCTGAAGCCGCCATCATCGGCAACCGGCGGATCGCCGGCGGTGTCGAGCTGACGGCTGCGCTGGATTACAAGTTGTCGGCCTTGTCGCCACGGGTTCCGAACATGGAACTCGAGGACGAGCTGCGCAAGACCCAGTCGCGGATTGTCACCGCCCAGGCCGAACTAAGCCTGCGGGGCGAGGGCGACAGTGCCTCGATCACCAATCGCCAGCTGTTCGCCGGCCTGCCGTTGACCGCGGCCGAGCCCCTGATCGAGCCGACCCTGACCGAGCGTCCGCGCCCGGCGCCGGCTCCTGCAGCGCCACCTGCCGATACGCGGGCGCTGGACTCGATGCGTTTCGAGCTCAACGGTCTGCGCGAACTGCTGGAAGTGCAGCTCGGCTCCCTGGCCTGGAGCCAATTGCAGGGCAGCCGTCCGGAGCAGGCCAACCTCTGGCGTCGCCTGCAGCGCATCGGCCTGTCGGGCCCGCTGGCCCGCGACCTGCTGGCACTGATTACCGAAATCAACGAACCCCGTCAGGCCTGGCGCATGTTGCTGGCGCACCTGGCGCGAATGATCCAGACCCCGGAAGTCGAGCCTCTGGAAGAGGGCGGCGTGATCGCCATGGTCGGCCCGGCCGGCATGGGCAAGACCACCACCCTGGCCAAGCTGGCGGCGCGCTACGTGCTCAAGTACGGGGCGCAGAACATTGCCCTGGTGAGCATGGACAGCTACCGCATCGGCGCCCAGGAGCAGCTCAAGACCCTGGGGCGCATCCTCAATGTGTCGGTGACCCATGTGGACCCGGGCCAGTCCCTGGCCCAGGCACTGGATCCGCTGCTGCGCAAGCGCGTGGTGCTGATCGATACCGCCGGCCTGCAGGCCAGCGATCCGGCGTTGCGCATGCAACTGGAGAGCCTGGCCGGTCGTGGCATTCGTGCGAAGAACTATCTGGTACTGGCTACCACCAGCCAGAAACAGGTGCTGACCGCCGCCTACCACAGCTACAAACGCTGCGGCCTGGCCGGTTGCATCCTGACTAAACTTGATGAAACAGCCAGTCTTGGCGAAGTGCTGAGCCTGGCCATCAGTCATGAACTGCCGGTTGCCTATCTCACTGATGGTCCGCGGATTCCTGACGATCTGCACCTGCCTCGCCGGCATCAGCTGGTGAGTCGCGCGGTAAGCGTACAGATGCAGGAAGAACCCAGCGAGGAAGCCATGGCCGACATGTTCGCTGACCTTTACCACAGCCCGTCCAAACGGGTTGGCTGAGGTAATCATGAATAGATTGCAGTGTATCTACATCGATGGTCTGCCATGCATTGTTCCAATGGTGAACGCGCAGCCAGTTATGTGGCCCCGTCTAAGTAAGACAAGGTAAAGAAAGAACATGGGCAGCATGCATCCCGTACAGGTGATTGCGGTGACCGGCGGCAAAGGTGGCGTCGGCAAGACTAATGTGTCAGTGAACTTGTCCCTGGCTCTGGCTGAGCTCGGCCGGCGGGTCTTGCTGCTGGATGCCGACCTGGGACTGGCCAATGTCGATGTCCTGCTGGGCCTGACTCCCAAACATACCCTGGCCGACGTCATCGAGGGTCGTTGCGAACTGCGCGATGTGCTGCTCCAGGGGCCTGGAGGCATCCGCATCGTACCGGCCGCCTCGGGCACCCAGAGCATGGTGCACCTGAGCCCTGCGCAGCACGCTGGCCTGATCCAGGCCTTCAGCGATATCGGCGACAATCTCGATGTGCTGGTGATCGACACCGCTGCGGGTATTGGTGACTCGGTAGTCAGCTTTGTCCGCGCGGCCCAGGAAGTACTGCTGGTGGTGTGCGACGAGCCGACCTCGATCACGGACGCCTACGCGCTGATCAAGCTGCTCAACCGCGACTACGGCATGAACCGTTTCCGGGTCCTGGCCAACATGGCTCAGAGCCCTCAGGAAGGTCGCAACCTGTTTGCAAAATTGACCAAGGTCACGGATCGCTTCCTGGACGTGGCCTTACAATACGTCGGCGCAGTTCCCTACGACGAAAGCGTACGCAAGGCCGTGCAAAAGCAGCGTGCGGTCTATGAAGCCTTTCCTCGTTCGAAGTGTGCATTGGCGTTCAAGGCCATCGCGCAAAAAGTCGATACCTGGCCGTTGCCGGCGAACCCACGCGGGCATCTGGAGTTTTTTGTCGAGCGGCTAGTGCATCAAACAGCGGGACCGGTGCTATGACTGCCAGTGGCTACAACCTCTACAAGAAGTCGGCGCGTGACAGCCAGTACGAATTGATCGAGCGCTACGCGCCTCTGGTCAAGCGTATTGCCTATCACCTGCTGGCGCGGTTGCCGGCCAGTGTTCAGGTAGAAGACCTGATTCAGGCCGGGATGATCGGTTTGCTCGAAGTGTCGACCAAATACGACGCGAGCAAGGGGGCGAGTTTCGAAACCTACGCGGGTATCCGTATCCGTGGGGCGATGCTCGACGAGGTTCGTAAAGGCGACTGGGCACCGCGTTCGGTGCACCGTAATACGCGCATGGTCAGTGATGCGATTCGCGCAATTGAAGCTAAAACCGGTCGTGACGCTAAAGATCATGAAGTTGCGGCCGAACTTCAATTGAGTCTCGACGATTATTACGGGATTTTGAACGACACCTTGGGCAGCCGCCTGTTCAGTTTCGACGACCTGTTGCAGGACGGCGAGCATGAAGGGCTGCATGAGGATGGCGCCAGTGCTCATCTCGAGCCGTCACGGGACCTGGAGGATGAACGCTTCCAGGCCGCGTTGGCGGATGCGATTGCCAATTTGCCGGAGCGCGAGCGACTGGTGTTGGCGCTGTACTACGACGAAGAGCTGAACCTCAAGGAAATCGGTGAGGTCCTGGGGGTCAGCGAATCGCGGGTCAGCCAGTTACACAGCCAGTGCGCAGCCCGTTTGCGGGGGCGTTTGGGGGAGTGGCGAGCGCGCTGACAGGCAGTGTGGGGACACTGCGTTCAGGACCGGTGAAGCAAGCGCTGCACCGGTCTTGCAGTATGTGCTCCATGCAGTCGTTGTGTGTTATGCCGGATTGATTGAATGGCGCGTTCAGGTGCTGGATGCGTTTAAGACTGCTTGGAGGTCGAATTGGACAAGAACATGAAAATCCTCATCGTTGATGACTTTTCAACGATGCGGCGGATCATTAAGAACCTGTTGCGTGATCTGGGATTCACCAACACGGTCGAGGCCGACGATGGCACTACCGCCATTCCGGTACTCAACAGCGGGAGCATCGACTTTCTGGTAACGGACTGGAACATGCCGGGCATGACCGGTATCGACCTGCTGCGCCACGTGCGCGCCGATGAAAAACTCAAGCACCTGCCGGTATTGATGGTGACTGCTGAAGCCAAGCGCGAGCAGATCATCGAAGCTGCCCAGGCCGGCGTAAACGGCTATGTCGTCAAACCATTCACGGCTCAGGCGTTGAAAGAGAAGATCGAAAAAATCTTCGAACGCATCGGTTGAGACGCGTAGCCATTCCGCCACGGGGGAGCTATGGAGCATAACGAATCTTCACTGGGCGACTTTGAGTCGACCCTGAAAAAACATGCGCTGGAACTGGTCGAGAGCCTTGAAAAGGGCCGGTTCGGCGAAGCGGTGCAATTGATCCATGAGCTCAATCAGACCCGTGACCGCGGCCTGTACCAGGAAGTGGGCAAGCTCACCCGCGAGCTGCATAGCGCGATCGTCAATTTCCAGATTGACCCGCACATGCCGCAAGCCGAGGAAGTTTCACAGATCACGGATGCCACTGAGCGCCTGTCCTATGTGGTCCGGCTGACGGAAGCCGCAGCCAACCGCACCATGGACCTGGTGGAGAGCAGCACCCCGCTGGTCAACGGCCTGAGCACTGAAGCCCAGGCCTTGAGCGCAGACTGGGGGCGCTTCATGCGGCGCGAGGTCGGCGCTGAAGAGTTTCGCGAGCTGGCGCGCCGGGTCGACAGTTTCCTGACGCGCAGCGAACAGGAAACCCGTACCGTTTCCGGCCACCTCAACGACATTCTGCTGGCGCAGGATTACCAGGACCTGACCGGTCAGGTGATCAAGCGTGTGACCCAGTTGGTCACGGAAGTCGAAAGCAATCTGCTCAAACTCGTCTTGATGGCCAGCCAGGTCGATCGTTTCGCCGGTATCGAACATGACCGTGAATCGATCCTCGCTGAAAAAGATCCGCAAAAACATCTCGCCAAGGGTGAAGGTCCGCAGATTCATGCCGATAAACGGGAAGACGTTATGTCCGGTCAGGACGATGTAGACGATTTGCTTTCCAGCCTTGGATTCTAGGAGCACCCATTAATGAGCTTCGGCGCCGATGAAGAGATCCTTCAGGATTTCCTGGTTGAGGCCGGCGAGATTCTAGAGCAACTGTCCGAACAACTGGTCGAGCTGGAAAGCCGGCCGGATGATGCGGATTTGCTCAATGCAATTTTTCGCGGTTTTCACACTGTTAAAGGGGGCGCCGGCTTCCTCCAGCTCAATGAGCTGGTGGAGTGCTGCCACATCGCCGAGAACGTCTTCGACATCCTGCGCAAGGGTGAGCGGCGAGTCGACTCGGAACTGATGGACGTGGTGCTTGAGGCTCTGGACGCGGTGAACGGCATGTTCAGCCAGGTCCGTGAGCGCACCGAAATCACCGCTGCCACACCGGAGTTGCTGGCGGCCCTGGCGCGCCTGGCCGAACCTGCCGGTGCCGAGCCTGCAGCACCTGCTGTGGAAGAGGTGGTTGAGCCGGTTGCCGAGCCTGTGGCTGAAGAAAGCCCGGCAGGGGACATCACCGATAACGAATTCGAGCTGTTGCTCGACTCGCTGAATGCCGCCAAGGCCGAAGCCGAAGCAGCGCCTGCCGCCGCACCTGCGGCCCAGGGCGAGCCGGCCAGCGATGAAATCACCGACGCGGAGTTCGAATCCCTGCTCGATCAGTTGCACGGCAAGGGCCAGTTCGCCCCGGATGCCGTGGCACCGGCCGCGGCCAGTGCCACCAGTGGTGCGGCTGGCGCAGGTGATGAGATCACCGACGATGAATTCGAAGCATTGCTGGACCAGTTGCATGGCAAGGGCAACTTCGCCGTGGAGGCCCTGGATTCGGCCGTGGCGGCGGCGCCTGCCGCTCCTGCCGCAGCCGCACCAAGCGCAGCCGCAGCCGGCAGCGACCTGATCACCGATCACGAATTTGAATCCCTGCTGGATGAGTTGCACGGCAAGGGCAAATTCTCCGAAACCCCGGGTGCGGCCAAGCCAGCCGCGGCTTCTGCGGCTCCGGCTGCGGCGGCCACTGCTGCCGTCGCCAAGCCGGCGGCGAAGAAGCCCGAGCCCAAGGCCGAGGCGCCGAAAGCTGCCGCTGCTCCTGCTGCGGCCCCGGCCCCGGCCCCGGCTCGCGCCGCCGCTGCGGCCCCGCCGGCGGAAAAGCCTGCCAGCGAAGCGGAAACCACGGTGCGTGTCGATACCGCGCGCCTGGACGAAATCATGAACATGGTGGGCGAGCTGGTGCTGGTGCGTAACCGCCTGGTGCGCCTGGGCCTCAACAGCGGTGACGAAGCCATGTCCAAGGCCGTGTCGAACCTCGACGTGGTGACTGCCGACCTGCAGACCGCGGTGATGAAGACCCGCATGCAGCCGATCAAGAAGGTCTTCGGGCGCTTCCCGCGCCTGGTTCGCGACCTGGCCCGGCAGCTCAAGAAAGAGATCAACCTGGAGCTGGTGGGGGAAGAAACCGACCTCGACAAGAACCTGGTAGAAGCCCTGGCCGACCCGCTGGTGCACTTGGTGCGCAACGCGGTGGACCACGGCATCGAATCGCCGGAAGAGCGCGAAGCCTCGGGCAAGTCCCGTGGCGGCAAGGTGGTACTGGCGGCGGAACAGGAAGGCGACCACATCCTGCTGTCGATCTCCGATGACGGCAAGGGCATGGACCCGAACGTGTTGCGCGCCATCGCCGTCAAGCGCGGCGTGATGGACAAGGACGCCGCCGACCGCCTGAGCGATACCGAGTGCTACAACCTGATCTTTGCCCCGGGCTTCTCCACCAAGACCGAGATTTCCGATGTGTCCGGTCGCGGTGTGGGCATGGACGTGGTGAAGACCAAGATTTCCCAGCTCAATGGTTCGATCAACATCTATTCGACCAAGGGCCAGGGCTCGAAGATCGTCATCAAGGTGCCATTGACCCTGGCGATCATGCCGACCCTGATGGTCATGCTCGGCAACCAGGCATTCGCTTTCCCGCTGGTCAACGTCAACGAGATCTTCCACCTCGACCTGTCGCGCACCAACGTGGTGGACGGCCAGGAAGTGGTGATCGTGCGCGACAAGGCGTTGCCCCTGTTCTACCTCAAACGCTGGCTGGTCAGTTCCGCCGCTCATGAAGAGCAGCGCGAGGGCCACGTAGTGATCCTTTCGGTGGGTACCCAGCGGATCGGCTTCGTCGTCGATCAACTGGTGGGCCAGGAAGAAGTGGTCATCAAGCCCTTGGGCAAAATGCTTCAGGGAACCCCGGGCATGTCCGGCGCCACCATTACCGGTGACGGCCGCATTGCTCTGATCCTCGATGTTCCGAGCATGCTCAAGCGTTACGCCGCACGGCGTATTTGATTCGGCGGGGAGGGGCGGTTGGCCTCGCCCCACCTAACGGAGTGTTTATGGCAGTCAAAGTCCTGGTGGTGGACGATTCGGGTTTTTTCCGCCGCCGCGTCTCGGAAATTCTTTCAGCGGATTCGAATATCCAGGTCGTCGGCACGGCGACCAATGGTAAAGAGGCGATCGATCAGGCCCTGGCGCTCAAGCCGGACGTGATCACCATGGACTACGAGATGCCGATGATGGATGGCATCACCGCAGTGCGGCACATCATGCAGCGCTGCCCGACGCCGGTCCTGATGTTCTCCTCCCTGACCCACGAAGGCGCCCGAGTGACCCTCGATGCGCTGGATGCCGGGGCGGTGGACTTTCTGCCGAAGAACTTCGAGGACATCTCGCGCAATCCCGAGAAGGTCAAGCAGTTGCTGTGCGAGAAGGTCCACAGTATCTCGCGCAGCAATCGGCGCTTCAGCAGCTACAGTGCTCCGGCACCGCAGCCGGCGAGTGCGCCGGCACCTGCTCCTTCGAGCTTCGCCAGTTCGCGCTCGCCAGCTCCCGCACCGGCTCCGGCCCGCGCAGCGGCGCCGGCGGCCAGTGCGAATTCGCCGGCACCCAAGCGCAAGGCCTACAAGCTGGTGGCCATTGGTACGTCCACAGGCGGCCCGGTGGCGCTGCAGCGGGTCCTGACCCAGCTGCCGGCCAACTTCCCGGCACCTATCGTGCTGATCCAGCATATGCCGGCGGCCTTCACCAAGGCCTTTGCCGAGCGTCTGGACAAGCTCTGCCGCATCAGCGTCAAGGAAGCCGAGGATGGCGACATCCTGCGTCCGGGCCTGGCGCTGCTGGCGCCTGGCGGCAAGCAGATGATGGTCGACGGTCGTGGTGCGGTGAAGATTCTCCCGGGCGATGAGCGCTTGAACTACAAGCCGTGCGTGGATATCACCTTCGGCTCTGCGGCCAAGTCCTACAGCGACAAAGTTCTGGCGGTGGTGCTCACCGGCATGGGCGCCGACGGTCGTGAAGGCGCGCGTCTGCTCAAACAGGGCGGCAGTGCGGTATGGGCCCAGGACGAGGCCAGCTGTGTGATCTATGGCATGCCAATGGCCATCGTCAAGGCCAACCTGGCGGATGCGGTGTACAGCCTGGACGACATCGGCCGACACCTGGTCGAGGCCTGTCTCTGATGGATGTGCTCAGCCTTATCGGGATCATCATGGCGTTTGTCGCCATCATCGGTGGCAACTACCTGGAGGGGGGGCACCTGTCGGCCCTGGCCAACGGTCCGGCGGCACTGATCGTGCTCGGCGGGACCATCGGCGCGGCACTGCTGCAGTCGCCGCTGAGCGCCTTCAAACGGGCCATGCAGATCCTTGCCTGGATCCTGTTCCCGCCCCGGGTCGATCTGCCGGGCGGCATCGACCGGGTGGTCAACTGGAGCCTCACCGCGCGCAAGGAAGGCCTGCTGGGCCTGGAAGGCGTGGCGGATGCCGAGCCTGACAGTTATGCGCGCAAGGGCTTGCAGTTGCTGGTGGACGGTGCCGAACCCGAAGCCATCCGCAGCATTCTCGAAGTGGATTTCTATACCCAGGAAAGTCGTGATATCGAGGCCGCCAAGGTGTTCGAGAGCATGGGCGGCTATGCGCCGACCATCGGCATCATCGGCGCGGTAATGGGGCTGATCCACGTGATGGGCAACCTGGCCGATCCATCCCAGCTGGGTAGCGGCATCGCCGTGGCCTTCGTCGCCACTATCTATGGGGTGGCCAGTGCCAACCTGGTGCTGCTGCCGATCGCCGCCAAGCTGAAATCCGTTGCCTTGCGCCAGTCGCGTTACCGGGAAATGCTCCTCGAAGGCATCCTGTCGATCGCCGAAGGCGAAAACCCCCGCTCCATCGAGCTGAAGCTGCAAGGCTTCATGGACTGATTATGGCCCGTCGTCGCCAGCAAGAAGAACACGTCAACCATGAGCGCTGGTTGGTTTCCTACGCCGACTTCATTACCTTGCTGTTCGCGTTTTTCGTGGTCATGTACTCGATTTCCTCGATCAACGAGGGCAAGTACAAGGTCATTTCCGAAGCCTTGATCGGGGTCTTCACCGACTCCGATCGTAGCCTCAAGCCGATTCCCATCGGCGACGAGCGTCCCAAGACCGTGACCCCGGCCAAGCCCCTGGTCAAGGACAGTGACCAGACCGACGCCGGCATCGCCGGGGCCAGTGACCCGCTGAAAAGCATCGCCGATGACATCAGCGCAGCCTTTGGCGACCTGATCAGCTCCAACCAGATGACCGTGCGCGGCAATGAACTGTGGGTGGAGATCGAACTCAACTCCAGCCTGCTGTTCGGCAGTGGCGATGCCATGCCCAGCGACCAGGCGTTCACCATCATCGACAAGGTGGCGAAGATCCTCAAACCCTTCGACAACCCGATCCATGTCGAGGGCTTCACCGACAACCTGCCGATCCAGACCGCGCAGTACCCGACCAACTGGGAACTGTCCTCGGCCCGTTCGGCGAGCATCGTGCGCATGCTGGCGATGCAGGGGGTGAACCCGGCGCGCATGGCCTCGGTGGGCTACGGTGAGTTCCAGCCAGTGGCCAACAACGCCACCGCCGAAGGCCGGGCGCGCAATCGCCGGGTGGTGCTGGTGGTGTCGCGCAACCTGGATGTGCGCCGCAGCCTGACCGGTACCGGCACCGCCCATGCAACACCGGATGCGGCACTCAAGCGTGCTGGCACACAAACTGCACCAACCCCGGTCAAAACGCCGGTACAGGGAAGCGCCGTCAATTCTCCGTCACCTGCTTTATAACTTAGCGCTATGTCTCGCCCCGCTGTGGCCGGGCGGGAGGAACCAACCGAATGAGAGTCTGGGCAGTTGCCAATCAAAAGGGTGGTGTCGGTAAAACCACCAGTTCCATCGCTTTAGCCGGCTTGCTGGCCGAGGCGGGCAAGCGTGTGGTCGTGGTCGATCTCGACCCCCACGGCTCCATGACCAGCTACTTCGGCTATGACCCGGACAGCCTGGAGCACAGCAGCTACGACCTGTTCCTGCACAAGGGCAATGTGCCCCAGGACCTGCCGGGCCAGTTGTTGCTGGGCACCAGCCACGAGCGTATTTCGCTGTTGCCGTCCAGCACCGCGCTGGCCACCCTGGAGCGCCAGTCGCCGGGGCAGAGCGGCCTGGGCCTGTCTCTTATACACATCTGACGCTGCCGACGACTCCTTACGTG
>ERZ1032257.43-NODE-43-length-18487-cov-10.204753_pt1 | contig 18487 bp, 11 predicted proteins | sample MGYA00518041_ERZ1032257 | MGnify/ENA primary metagenome ERZ1032257 (study PRJEB33718, sample SAMN03160162) | human skin metagenome | collected 2014-02-25 | study: EMG produced TPA metagenomics assembly of the PRJNA266117 data set (Human skin bacterial metagenome... | reverse complement strand
GGCTCTCTTCCAGGCCGTCGAGCTGGACCCTGGCCTCGCCGGAAAGCCCCAGGCCGTCGAGGAAGTATTCGACCAGCCACGGGCTGTTGCGCGGCATGACTTCCACCAGGTCGCCAGCCAGCCAGCTGCTGGCGCTGGGGGCCAGCAGTTGCAGCAGGTAGACCCCGGAGCCGCTGCTGTCGGGGTTGAGCAGGGTGCGGCTCTTCAGGGTCCAGTTGTCGAAGGCCGGGGCCTGCCACAGGTCTACCGGGGCATGGCCGGTGAGCTGGCCCAGTTGCTGCTGCCAGTGGCGCAGGGCGTAGCTGTCGCCGCTGTCCACCTCGATGGGGGCGAACAGGGTGCTGCCGCCCTGGTTCGACAGCCAGTCGTGAAGGCGTCGGGCAAAGCCGCAGAAGTGCTGGTACTGGCGGTCGCCCAGGCCGAGCACGGCGTATTGCAGGCCTTGCAGCGACAGCTCGCGGCCCAGCAGCTTGCGCTCGAAGCCGCGGGCGCTGTCCGGTGCTTCGCCGTCGCCAAAGGTGCTGACCACGAACAGCGCGCGCTGAGCGTCACGCAGGTCCTGTTCGCTGAGATTGCTCAGCGGCTGGACCTTGGTCGCCACCCCGGCAGCCTGCAATTGCCCGGCGGTCTGCCAGGCCAGCTGCTCGGCAAAGCCGCTCTGGCTGGCGAAGCCGATCAGCCACGCCGAGCCGTCGGGGGCGGTACTTTCCAGGCCCTGGCGGGCCTGCTTGATCTGGCGCTTCTTGCGTCGGCGATCCAGGTACAGCAGCCAGCCGGTGACGAAGAACAGCGGCATGGTCAAGGAGGCCAGGGTCAGCAGGATGCGCCCCACCAGGCCGAAGTAGCTGCCCACGTGCAGCGCGTAGACGCTAGTGAGCAACTGCGACTTGAGGCTCTTGTCGGCGTAGCGGTCATGACGGCTGATCACCCCGGTGGCCGGGTCCAGGGTCAGTTGGTTCAGCGCCCGTTCGTGGGGGGAGCTCTTGAGCAGGTAGAACACGGTCGCCGGCTGCCCGGCCACGGCAGGCATACGGATGTTGTAGGCATTGAGGTCCTTGCCGGCGGCGCTGTAGATGCTGCTCCACATGGCGTTGTAGTCCGCCACCGGGGCCGGGCCCTTGGGCGGTGGGCCACCGCGGCCGCCACGCTGGCGTTCGCTGTGTGGCGCATCGGAGAGCAGCTTGGTCAGGCCCTCCCGGTACCAATCGTAGGACCAGTACAGGCCGGTGAGGGCGAACAGCAGGTAGAACAGCAGGCACCAGGTGCCGAACACGGCGTGCAGGTCCCAGTTGAAGCCGCGGCCTTTCTTGGCCCAGTCCAGGGTCAGCCACACCCGCCAGTTGCCGACCTGGCGCGGCCAGCGCAGGTACAGCCCGGACAGGCAGAAGAAGATCAGGATCAGGGTGCAGGCGCCGGTGATCTGCCGGCCGGTGTCGCCGATGGCCAGGAAGCGGTGCAATTGCAGCATGAGGCCGAAGAAGTCCTGGCCGACGGCGTCGCCCATGAACTCGCCGGTATAGGGGTCGAAGTAGCGCATCTGGCCACGGCGTTCCCCCGGCGGCGGGGTGAAGAACACCCGCGCGGCGTTGCCGCTGTCGGTCTCGACCCAGAGCATGGACACCGTCTTGCCTTCGGCGGCCTGGATTTTTTCCACCAGTTCGGCGGGCGGCAGCACCCCGGCGGGGAGCTTGTCGACTTGCAGCACCGATGGATTGAGGACGCGCAGGATTTCGTCCTGGAACGACACGGTCGCCCCGGTGATGCCCATCAGGGCCAGGATCAGCCCCGCGCTGATGCCGAAGAACCAGTGCAGCTGGAACAGGGTTTTCTTCAACACGTCACTCGCCTTGTTCGTCCAGAGAGAGGAAACACGGCGCGCATTATGCCGTGTGTTGTCGAGAAGCATTCGTTTTTACATGCAAAAGCCCCAGGCATTGAAATGCGTGGGGCTTGGGCGCCTGTGGCCGTGGCTACAGGAAGGTCTTGCGCTGGATCAGAAGTGGAAGCTGGTGGTCAGCAGCGCGGTACGACCGGCCGCCTGGTTGGCGAAGTGCGCCGCGTAGGCCTTGTCGTAGTAGGTCTTGTCGGTCAGGTTCTGCACGTTCAACTGCAGGTCGACGTTCTTGGTCAGCTTGTAGCTGGCCATGGCGTCGTAGCGGGTGTAGGACGGCACGTACAGGCTGTTGTTGTTATCGCCCCAGACCTTGTCGACGTAGAAGGCGCCACCGCCGATGGTCAGCTTCTGGGTCAGGTTATAGGTGGTCCACAGGCTGAAGCTGTTTTTCGGCGTATTTGGCAATTCATTGCCCTTGGCCGGGTTGGCGAGGCCACTGACTTTACCGCTGCGATCACCGCTGGCGCCCGGATCGACGATGGTGCTGTCCAGGTAGCTGTAGCCGGCGAACACTTGCCACTTGTCGGTCAGCTTGCCGCTCGCAGTCAGCTCAAGGCCGTCAACTCGGGTCTTGCCGGCGTTTTCGTAGGTGTAGTTGCTGCTCAGGACCCGGGTGTTTTCCTTTTCGGTACGGAAGATCGCACCGGTCAGTGCCAGGCGGTCGTTGAACAGGTCCCACTTGGTGCCGATCTCGTAGTTGACGGTTTCCTCGGGCTTCATGTCGCTGACGATGCTGGTCGGCGTGCCGGAGGTGGTGGCAAACGGGTTGGTCTCGGCGCCGTTGTCCAGGGTGCTGCCGACCGGTGTAGCCGAGGTGGCATAGGAGATATAGACGCTGCCGTTGTCCTGCGGCTTCCATACCAGGCCCAGTTGGCCTGTCACGAATTCGCTGGTGTCCTCGGCCTTGAAGGTGGTGGTGCGCGCGGTGTTCTTGGTCTTGGCCTGGGTTTCGAAGTGGTCGTAGCGCAGGCCCATGTTGACCAGCCACTGCGGGGTCAGCTCCAGAGTGTCGGCAAAGTAGATGGCCCGGGTGGTGCCTTCGGTGTCGGTGCCCGCGTAGTTGCGGCTGATGGTGCCGGCATAGGCGTCATCCGGAGTCGGATTCGACAGCGAGGTACAAACGCCAGCAGGCTGCGGCACGTTGCACTTGATATTGGCGTTGTTGGAAACGGTGTAGCCACTTTTGCTCGAGGACTCGTCGGACAGTTCGATGCCGGCGGAGAAGTTGTTCTTGAAGCCGCCCAGCACGAACTCACCATACAGATCGGTCTGGTTGGTGGTGGTGTCGGTGTTCGACACCCGGGTGTTGGCCCGGCGCCAGACGGTGCCACTGCGCACGTTGCCCTGGCTGTCGTCCGGCTGGGTCAGGATGTAGTCCTGCATGCTGGTGCCGTGACGGAAAGTGTTCTTCAGGGTCAGCGAGTCATTCAGGTCGTGCTCGATGGCGAAGGTCGCGGTGTCCACGCGGGACTTGCGGAAGTCGCGGTCGGTCAGGCCATAGAAGTTGCTGCTGTCGCCGCCGTTGACCGGTTTGTCCGGATGGGCCGCGGTGTGGGCGGTACCCATGGAATAGCCGTAGGGAATGCCCGAGTCCGGCAGGTCATCGCTTTCCAGATGGTAGTAATCGAGGAATACCCGGGTGTCGGTGCCTAGGCCGAAGGCCAGGGACGGGGCGATGCCCCAGCGGTCGTAGTTGACCTTGTCTCGTCCGGCGACGTTGCTTTCATGGCTCATCAGGTTCAGACGGCCGGCGGCGGTATCGCTGAACTGGTAGTTGCCATCCAGGGTGTAGCGCTGGGTCTGATCGGAGCCCCAGGTGAAGCCACCGTCCAGGGAGTTGCCCAGGTGCGCCTTCTTGCTCACCAGGTTGATGCTGCCGCCAGCGGCGCCACGGCCGCCCATGGCCGAGTTAGGGCCTTTGCTGACTTCGATGTTTTCAACTGCGAAGACTTCGCGGCTTTGGGCACCTGTGTCGCGGACGCCGTCCAGGTAGGTGTCACTTTGGGCGTCGAACCCCCGGATGAACGGACGGTCGCCCTGAGGGTTGCCGCCCTCACCGGCACCGAAGGTGATACCGGGCACGGTACGCAGGGCGTCCTGCAGCGAGGTGGCCGCGGTGTCCTTGAGTACTTGCTGTGGCACCACGGTCACCGAGCGTGGGGTGTTCACCAGCGGCGCGGTGTACTTTTTCGAGGAGGAGTTTTCGACCTTGTAGGACGTCTGGTCCTGGGCCTCACCGGTAATGCTGGTGGCTTCCAGGGCAATGGCTTTGCCCGAAGTCTTCTGCTGAGTCTCTTCAGCCGCCTGGACCATATGGCCTGCGGAGCCGGCGGTGATCGCCACGCCAATTGCAGACGCCAGCAGGCGTGGTGAACTGACAGCGGATGGTGGTTGTTGGCGTGACATGTTTTTCCCCTCCCCAAGGATTTGAGGCGGCGGAATATAGGGGAAAGAAACATTTGTTATCAATTGCGAAATATTGCTATTCGCAGTTAATTTACATTCTTTACAATTTGCCTTTACGGTTTTTACGTTCTCATGCGTCCCGGGGTTTTACACAGTCAATAAGAATCAATATCATTGACGGCCTTTCGCTCTGCAGGTACCTGGCCATGTTGCTGCACATCCCTGGCGTGTTCACCCGTGACGAGGTCGGGCGCATCCGTGAAGCCCTGGAACAGGCGGACTGGGCGGACGGCAAGATCACCGCCGGTTACCAGTCGGCCAAGGCCAAGCACAACCTGCAACTGCCGGAAGGTCACCCTCTGGCCCAGGAGATCGGCGCGGCGATGCTCGATCGCCTGTGGCAGAACCCGCTGTTCATGTCCGCCGCCTTGCCGCACAAGGTGTTTCCGCCGCTGATCAACTGCTACACCTCCGGCGGCAGTTTCGATTTTCATATCGACAACGCGGTGCGCCAGCCCAAGGGCAGCCCGGAGCGGGTGCGTACGGACCTGTCGTCGACCCTGTTCTTCAGCGACCCCGAGGATTACGAAGGCGGCGAGCTGGAGATCCAGGACACCTTCGGCCTGCAGCGGGTCAAGCTGCCGGCGGGGGACATGGTGCTGTATCCAGGCACCAGCCTGCACAAGGTCAACCCGGTGACCCGGGGCGCTCGCTACGCCTCATTCTTCTGGACCCAGAGCCTGGTGCGCGAAGATAGCCAGCGCGCCTTGCTGTTCGAGATGGACGGCGCGATCCAGGAGCTGACCCGGGATGTGCCCGAGCATCCTTCGCTGGTCCGCCTGACCGGCACCTACCACAACCTTTTGCGTCGCTGGGTCGAGGTGTAAGCCGTGACTTTTCAACTTCGTCGCGAGGAGCTCCTCGACGGCGCGCAACTGAGCGCCATGCTTGAGGAGAGCCCGGCCCGCGCCGCCCAGGCGGTGCTGGCCGCTGCTTCCGAGGGGCTGCTGGACGCCCAGGCGCTGCTGGGGCAGATCCTCCTCGACGGTCGCGGCATCCAGCAGGATCAACCCCTGGCGGTGCGCTGGTTCGAGATCGCCGCACAACGCGGGCACCTGATGGCGCGCAACATGCTCGGGCGCTGCCATGAGCACGGCTGGGGTTGCCCGGCGGATGCCGCCCGCGCGGCCGGGCACTATCGCCTGGCTGCCGAGGCGGGGCTGGACTGGGGGCTGTACAACTACGCCAACCTGTTGGCCACCGGTCGCGGCGTGGTGCAGAACCATGCCTTGGCCCTGGCCTGCTACCGTCGTGCGGCGGACCTGGGCCATGCCAAATCGATGAACCTGCTGGGGCGCTACCTGGAGGAGGGGCTGGTGTGCCAGGCCGACCTTGAAGCGGCGCGGGACTGGTACCGGCGCTCGGCCGAAGGCGGGGATTTTCGCGGGCAGTTCAGCCATGCGGCAGTGCTGGCCGATGCCGGGCGTATCGACGAAGCCGTGGCGTGGCTGCAACGGGCTCTGGCCGGTGGCAACCTGAATTTCCTCCGGGTGGCATGCGCCGCGCTGCTCAAGGCCACGCACCCCGAGATTCGCGACCTGGCCCAGGCCTATCAGCGGCGGGCGGCGCAATTGGGTGACGAACGGGATGGAGAGCGGCTTGCTGTGTTGTCTTAAATCAATATGATTCAAAGCTAATCGCTTTTAATCATTCTGATGCAGGTCTTGCCTCATGCCCGCGACAAAAGTACTGACCGCTCACATTCCCTTGGACCTGGCTGACAAGGTCGATCAACTTGCTTCTCGCCTGGAACGCTCCCGGGCCTGGGTCGTGAAGCAGGCGTTGGTGGCCTGGGTTGACCAGGAAGAAGAGCGCCGTCGACTGACGCTTGAGGCCTTGGCAGATGTCGATGCTGGAAGGGTTGTGGATCATCAGTCAGTGTTGGCTTGGGCGCAGAGTCTGTCTGGCGACAACCCTCTGCCCTTACCAAAATGAGACAGCTGAAATGGACGAGCAAGGCCCTATCCGATCTGGCTCGGCTTTTTGAGTTTCTCGCCCAGGCCAATCGTTCTACTGCTGCTCGGACCGTGCAATCGCTGGTGCAGGCTCCAGATGCTCTTCTATCTAACCCACGATTGGGAGAGCAGTTGGAGGAATTCAAGCCGAGGGATGTTCGACGATTGCTGGTGGGGCATTACGAGATGCGTTATGAGATTCAAGGCATGGCCTTGTCCATCCTGCGTATTTGGCATGTCCGGGAAGATCGTTGAATCACTGACCCGCGCGCACAAAAAAGCCCATGACAAGTCATGGGCTTTTTCTTGCAGCTAGCTGCCGTCTTTAAACGTAGAAGGCCTTCAGCGGCGGGAAGCCGTTGAATTCCACCGCGCTGTAGCTGGTGGTGTAGGCGCCGGTGGACAGCCAGTACAGGCGGTCGCCGATGGCCAGGTTCAGTGGCAGGCCGTACTTGTAGTTCTCGTACATGATGTCGGCGCTGTCGCAGGTCGGGCCGGCGATCACCACTTCTTCCACTTCACCTTTCTTCTCGGTCCAGATCGGGAACTTGATGGACTCGTCCATGGTTTCGATCAGGCCGGAGAACTTGCCCACGTCGGTGTACACCCAGCGCTCGACGGCGGTGCGGGATTTGCGCGCCACCAGTACTACTTCGCTGACCAGGATGCCGGCGTTGGCGATCAGCGAACGGCCTGGCTCGAGGATGATTTCCGGCAGGTCGTCGCCGAAGTCTTCCTTGAGGAAGCGGATGATTTCCTCGGCATAGGTTTCCAGGCTGTTGGTGCGGGTGATGTAGTTGGCCGGGAAGCCGCCACCCATGTTGATCAGCTTCAGCTCGATACCGTCTTCTTCTTTCAGGCGTTCGAAGATCACCTTGACCTTGGCAATGGCGGCGTCCCAGACGCTGATGTCGCGCTGTTGCGAACCCACGTGGAACGACACACCGTAAGGCACCAGGCCCAGGTCGCGAGCGAGGATCAGCAGGTCCATGGCCATGTCGGTCTGGCAGCCGAACTTGCGCGACAGCGGCCAGTCGGCGGTGGTGGAGCCTTCGGTGAGAATGCGCACGTAGACTTTCGAACCCGGGGCGGCCTTGGCGATGTTGCGCAGGTCGGCCTCGGAGTCGGTGGCGTACAGGCGCACGCCCTTGTCATAGAAGTAGCGGATGTCCTTGGACTTCTTGATGGTGTTGCCGTAGCTGATGTTGGCCGGGTTGACGCCGCGGCCCAGCACCTTGTCCAGCTCGTAGATCGAAGCGATGTCGAAGCTGGAGCCTTTTTCGTGCAGCAGGTCGATGATCTCGACGGCCGGGTTGGCCTTGACCGCGTAGTAGACCTTGGCGAATTCGAAACCGGCGCGCAGGTCGTCGTAGGCCTGGGAGATCATCTGGGTGTCGATGACCACGAACGGGGTTTCTTGCTGGTCGGCGAAAGACTTCATTTTCTGAAAGGTTTCGCGCGCGAAATAGTCTTCGACGTTAATCGACATGCGTTGGGAACTCCTACTGGCAAACGTTGGTAATCAATGGGTTTAAGGACATGTCATTGATGACAGTGCCTTGTGAACGTCCTCCGTATCCCCACTTTGGTTCGCCTACTTCCCAAGGCATGTCGCCGAAAGCAAAAAGGCCATGGGAAATCTGCCCTTGGCCTTGCTGTCTCGTCGTCAGTACTTGAGCCGGATGGATCGTTTCCAGCATGGACGTTCGGCGCGAACTTTAGGCGGTGAGGGGGCTGAGATCAACAAAAAATGTCGCGTTTTTGCACTTGTCTGACGTGCGTTATCGACACCTCTCTTTGTAGCCGACACAGATGACGGACAGATGTTCCCGAAGAATTCTCGAGTGTTAAAAATACCTGCACGTTCGACGCTTTTGCGTGCCAAGTAGCTGGGAAGTATGAAAGCGTCAACATCGGCGACGTTAGCGGCGAGAGGGCGGTTTGAGGGGGATTTTGGCTGTTTCGGAGGAGGGCGCCGGACAGCTCTGACCGGGGCGGCTGTTGATATTTTTTTCCGGCGCGTGGGTGGGCCAAAAACACCCGGTGGCGAGGGCGCTTGCTTGCGCCGGATGCGCAGCAGCCCCATTCTTTTTGCAAAGAGGGGCCGCTTCACGGTCCCGCGGGAGCAAGCGCCCTCGCCACAGGTTGGTTGTTGGCTATTTATTGATCAGGCGACCACTGTTTCAGCCGGCGAGACGATATTGGTCTTCATCCCCCGCGAACGCCCGGAGCTCAGGTAGGCGGCGATGGATTCCTGAGTCACCTCGCCCAGGAACACCCGCTCGGCATCCATCACCGGCAGCCACGAGCGGTTGAACTCGTACATGCGCGACAGAAGAATCCGCAGGTGTTCATCGTAGGCGGCTGTAGCGTTGAACTCTCGCAGGAACTGGGCGCAGGTGCCGGTCTGACGGTGCAGGTCGCGACGACGTACATAACCCAGAGCCTTGTTCTCGGCACAGGTCACCACCACGTAGCGCCGGTCGTGTTCGTCCATCAGTTCCAGGGCGTCGGCTACCGGGGTTTCCGGGCTGACCGACGGGGCGTTGTCCGCGGCGTCTTCGGCCTTGACCAGCAACAGGCGTTTCAAGGTGCTGTCCTGGCCGACGAAGTTGCTGACGAAGTCGTCCGCCGGGTGCGCCAGCAGGGTGTCGGGGTGATCGATCTGCAGCAGCTTGCCGGCACGGAAGATGGCGATCTTGTCCCCCAGCTTGATGGCTTCGTCGATGTCATGGCTGACCATGATCACGGTCTTGTTCAGCGCCCGCTGCATCTCGAAGAATTCGTTCTGGATCATCTCGCGGTTGATCGGGTCCACCGCGCCGAAGGGCTCGTCCATCAGCAGCAGCGGGGCGTCCGCCGCCAGGGCGCGGATCACCCCGATTCGCTGTTGCTGGCCACCGGACAGTTCCCGTGGGTAGCGATGCAGGTACTGCTTGGGTTCGAGCTTGATCATGCTCATCAGCTCGCGGGCCCGGTCGTGGCATTTCTGCTTGTCCCAGCCCAGCAGGCGTGGCACCACCACGATGTTTTCCTCGATGGTCATGTTGGGGAACAGGCCGATCTGCTGGATCACGTAGCCGATGTTGCGGCGCAGGGTCACTTCGTCCAGGCCGGTGGTGTCCTCGCCATTGATCAGCACCTTGCCCGAGGTGGGCATGATCAGGCGGTTGATCATTTTCAGCGTGGTGCTCTTGCCGCAGCCGGAGGGCCCGAGGAACACGCAGATCTCGCCTTCATTGACGGTCAGGCTTACCGAGTCGACGGCTTTGACATCCTTGCCGTTGCTGCGAAAGGTCTTGGTCAGGTTTTGAAGTTCGATCATTTCAGGAGTCCTTTTGGAGTCAGCGAGCGTTGCAGCCATTGCAGAAGCAGGTCGGCGAAGATGGCCAGGAGACTGACCAGCACGGCGCCGACGATCAGCATCGACATGTCGCTGCGGCTGATGGAAGCAAGAATGAGTACGCCCAGGCCGCCGGCGCCGATGGTGGCGGCGATGGTCATGACGCCGATGTTCATCACCACGGCGGTGCGTACCCCGGCGAGGATCACCGGCACCGCGATCGGCAACTCGACCATGCGCAGGCGCTGGCCGAAGGTCATGCCGATGCCGCGGGCGGCTTCACGAATGCCCGGTTCGACGCCGGTCAGCGCCAGGTAGGTGTTGCGCATGATCGGCAGCAGGGAATAGAGGAACACCGCGGTGATAGCCGGTAGCGGGCCCAGGCCCTGGCCGAACTTGGAGTAGAACGGCAGCAGCAGGCCGAACAGGGCGATGGATGGAATGGTCAGCAGCACGGTGGCGCTGGCCTGCAGTGGGCCGGCAAGGGGCGGGAAGCGGGTCATCAGCACGCCCAGGGGCACGCCGAAGACGATGGCCAGGGTGACGGCGATGCCCACCAGGGTGATGTGCTGCCAGGTCAGGTGCAGGACCTGGGCCCAATCGAGATGGGAAAAGGCGTTCAGGAATTCCATGTCTTCTCCTCTTTAGTTGATCGGGTGCTGGCGCAGGAAATCTGCGGCCACGGCGGATGGGCTTTCATGGTCGACGTCGACCCGCGCGTTCAGCTGGCGCATGGTTTCGTCGTCGAACAGCGCCGCCAGCGGCTTGAGCTCGGCGGCCAGTTGCGGGTGGGCGTCGAGGTAGGCCTGGCGTACCACCGGCGCGGCGGTGTAGTCCGGGAAGTAGTGCTTGTCGTCTTCCAGCAGTTTGAGTTTGAAGGCATTGAGGCGCCCGTCGGTGGTGTACACCAGGCCGGCGAACACCTGGCCGTTGCGCAGGGCGGTGTAGACCAGGCCGGCGTCCATCTGCCGGGTGTTCTTGCGGGTCAGGGCCATGTCATAGAGCTTGACCATCCCGGCCATGCCGTCGGAGCGGTTGGCGAACTCGGTGTCCAGGGCCACCAGGCGGTTCTCCTTGGTGTTTTCGGCCAGGGCCTGGGTCAGGTCGCTGATGCTATTGATCTGCGGATGTTCCTTGGCCACGTTCTCTGGCAGCGCCAGGGCATAGGTATTGCTGAACTTGGACGGTGACAGCCAGACCAGGCCTTTTTTCGCATCGAGTTCTTTCACCCGGGCGTAGGACTGTTCGCTGTCGAGTTTCTCGTCGATGTGGTTGTAGGCCACCAGCGAGACTCCGGTGTACTCCCAGATCAGGTCCAACTGGCCACTTTCCTGGGCACTGCGGGCCAGGTTGCTGCCCAGGCCCCCGGTGACGCGGGTGTCGTAGCCCTTGCTGCGCAAGTACTGGGAGGTGATCTCCGCCAGCAGGGTCTGTTCGGTGAAGACCCGGGCGCCGATGCGGATCAGCGGTTTTTCCACGGCGTGGGCCAATGTGCTGAAAAGCAGGGCGCAGCCGAGTATCAGGCTTAATTTCTTCATGTCGGTTCCTTGGCTCTGACGGGCTTAAGACGGGCGCAGACCACGTTCCAGCCAAAGTCGGCTGGCCAGGGTCACCAGGCCATCGAGGAGCAAGGCCAGCAGCGCGGTGCAGGCGGCGCCGAGCAGCAGTTGCGGCTGATTGTTCAGGGCGATGCCGGGGAAAATCAGGCTGCCCAGGCTGTTGGCGCCGATCAGGAAGGCCAGGGGCGCGGTGCCGACGTTGATCGCCAGGGCCACCCGCACGCCGCCGATGATGATCGGCACGGCATTGGGCAATTCGACTTTCCACAGCACCTGGCGTGGCGTCATGCCGATGCCGACCGCGGCCTCCTTGAGGGAGCCCTGGACGTTCTTCAGGCCTTCATAGGTGTTGCGCACGATGGGCAGCAGGGAGGCGAGGAACAGCGCGAAAATGGCCGGGCCACTGCCGATGCCGAGGATCCCCAGAGCGATGGCCAGGACGGCCAGGGGAGGGACGGTGTTACCGATGTTGAACACTTGCATGAAGCGTTCGGCGCGTCCGACCATGCTCGGGCGGCTGAGGACGATGCCGGCGGGGATCCCCACCACCAGCGCGGCTAGCATTGAAGCCAGGACCAGGAACAGATGAGCTTGCAGGTAGAACAACAGATCGTCGCGGTAGTGTTCGATCGTAGTGATGCCGATCCAGTGGACCAGCAGGGCCAGGAGGGCGATTACCGCAGCGCCTCCTATCAGCCCTTTGCCATAGCGAATAGCCACAGGCGGACTCCTTTTTTATGTCAGCGCGCATTCTCTTGTGTGGCAGTGCCATGCCTGGCAGCCGAAAGAATGATCGCGGGAAGCAGCTCTTCGGTGCGCTGTAAACAGCGTGAGAGTGAGCCGTACGCATCGCTTTGCCAGGCTAACTTGCTGTTTTTTCTACACCTGGCGAAAGTTCGTAGCAGGGGAGTGGACGCCCCGGCCTTTTAAAAGGTTCCATCATTGGCCGAATTTGCTCGGTGCGTTGGTGCGTTCCAATGGCGGTTGTTGCCAGGATTGCCTCGCTGTATTAACGGGGTAGGCCCGGGCCTGCACCCCCGGGCAGGCCGCTGAAACCGATGGTGTGCAGGCCGGCCAGGCTGATGGGAACAACCTGGTCGGCTGCTGTTTCATCCGCTCGTGAGCGTCAGAAGGGGAGGCTGCGGCCGATCAGGGGCAGCTTGGCGGCTTCGCCTTCGAGGTGGTTGAAGGATTGCTGGCCGAGGTTCAGGCCGATCAGGCCGCCGTGGATGTAGCCAGGGTTCACGGGCGTGACCTTGGCGCTCGCTGACGAGTGCTCGATGGAGCCGCTGTTGCCGCCGACCAGGCCGCCCAGTACCTGGGCCGCAGTCCCCATGACTTTACCGGAGGCAGAGGCGTTGCTGATTCGGCCGTCGTTGAAGCCGACCAGCCCCCCCACGAAGCTTGAGTCGCCGGCTTGGACATCACCTTTGGCCGAAGCGTTGGCGAGGGTGCCGCCTTCCAGGTAGCCGATCAGGCCACCGGCGAAGGCGTTGGCCCCTCCCGTGACGTTCCCGGTGGCGTCGGCAACGTTCACCGTGGTGTTGCGGCTGTGACCGAGCAACCCGCCCAGGTACTGGCTGAATCTGTCGAGCACGCTGGCGCTGGCGCTGACATTGCTCAGGCTGGCGCCCTCGCTCTTGCCGATCAGGCCGCCGATGGCCTGCGAGTGACTGGCGTTGAGGGTGCCGCTGGCCGAGGCATTGTTCACCGAGCCTGCGCTGAGTTCGCCAATCAACCCGCCGACATTCGCCCGTGCTCCCCCGGTTACGTTGCCGGCGGCGGAAACGTTGCTGTAGCGGCTGGCCAGGCTTTTGCCAACCAAGCCACCGACTGCCTGGGCGTTGTTGCCGTTCACACTGCCACTGGCCGAGGCGTTGTTCACGGCCCCTTCGGTATTGAAGCCGATCAAGCCACCCAGGAAGGTGTTGCGACCATTGCCCCGGACGTTGACGGTGCTGTCGACAGTGCTCAGCCGGCTCGTGGAGGACCCTGTGTTGAAGCCGACCAGGCCACCCAGGTTGAGGTTGTCACCAGCCAAGGAGATCAAGCCCGTGCTGCTGCTGTTGCTGATGTTTGCCTTGCGGTTCGCACCGACCAGGCCGCCGGCGCCGTAGGCGCTTGATTGGCCGGCCATCTGCCCGGTCAGCGTGACGTCCGCCCGGCTATTGCTGATGCTGGCGATGCCTCGGCCCAGGCCGTTGTTGATGTTCTCGGCCGCCAGGCCGCCCATGACATAGGTGTAGCGGTTGCCCACCAGCGTGCCGCTGGCCGAGGATTTGTCGATGCTGCCGTCCTGCAGGTTCAGCGCGACCAGCCCACCCAGGCTGTTGGCGTGAGAAGCCCCCGTGACTTGCACCTGGCTGGCCTTGACGTTGGAGATGAGGCCCATATTGACGCCCGCCAGGGTGCCTACCAGGGTGTTGTAGTGAGTCGAACGGTCTCCACTGACCGAGACCCGGTCGAGGTTCAGGTTGCGGATTTCTCCCTGATTCACGCTGAACAGACCGACGCTGCCGCTGGTGCCGTAGACCGAGAGGTTTTCAATGCTGTTGCCCAGGCCATCGAGCACGCCCCCAAAACCGCTGCGCTCGCCCAGGGACTTGAAGCGGGCGCCGTTGCCGGAAATCTTGTTGCCCAGCACGTAGTGGCCGCTGCTGTTGCTGTCGATTTGACGCAGTTGATCCAGGTTGTGGATCACGGCGTAGTCCTGGCCGTTGGCTTTGAACAGGGCACCGGCACCGGAGAGGGTCACCGCCTTGCCGTCCTCGAGTGTGTAGCCATTATTCCCATGGTTCAGCCCCAGGCTCGCCCCGGTGCCGCTGAGGGCGATGTTGTCGTTGAGCCGGATGCCGCCGTTCTGCGCATTCAGCACGAGGCCGGCCTTGTTGCCGCTGGCGCGCAGCGCGCCTTCGACGCGAATGTCACCGCGCTCGGCGGTCAGGCTCAGGGAGTTGCCGCTCGTCCAGGTCAGCGGTGCGCTGACCGTCAGGTTGCCCTGGGTGCTGTTCAGCTCGATGTGGGTAGTGTCCAGGTTGGATGCCAGGGTGTCGGTACGCAGTGTCGACCGAGTGTTGGCTGGACCGCCGCCAGCGATCACGGCCACGTTGTTGTGGCCATTGCCCCCGATGCTCACGCCGACGCCATTGCCCCCGTTGCCGCTGCCGGTGGCATTGGCACCGACACCGATGCCGACGCCGTTGGTGGTTCCCGAGTTGGTGCCGCTGATGCCTCCGGTGATGACCAGGCCGCGTGGGGTGAGCCGGCCTGGGTTTTCGGTGCTGGCGATGCTGATGTCGTTGGCATGGATCCTCCAGGTGCCGGTCTTGCCCTGCTCGGCATGAGTGTTCACCTGTGCGGCCAACTGCACGTCGACTCTGGCCCCCTGGTTTTCCACCACGCCACCATCACCCTGGCCGCCGATGGCGCTGGCGTCCTGTCGGCCCGCGACCTGCACAATGCCGTTGTCGCCGTCGAGCACGATCCGGCCCGCCTTGTTTTGCAGGGTCTTCGCCTCGATCACGCCCTGGTTGCTGACCACCGTCCTGAGCAGGCTGTCGGCGCTCTTGGCGGTCATCAGCACCTGGCCGCCGTCGGCTTTGAGCAGGCCTCCGTTCTGTGCCAGCGCATCCACGGCACCGCTTTTGACTTGCAGGCCGAGCAGGCCGTTGCCGTTGAAGTCGAGGGTGATGTCGTTGCCCGCGCCCAGGGCCACGCTACCGACGCGCGCCTGTATCAAGCCGCTGTTGCTGACCTGCGCACCGAGCAAGGCGATGCTGCCGCCGTCGCTCGCCGTGAGGGTCCCGGCGTTGCTGATGCTGGCGCTGGAGGTGCCGCTGAAGCGGTAGTTGCCATTGAGGAAGTCCTTGTCGGTGATGTCCTGAGTGGAAGCCACCAGGCTGCCGACATCGACTTGGGCGGATTGGCCGAACACCACGCCATTGGGGTTGATCAGGAACACCTTGCCGTTGGCGTCGATCCGGCCCTGGATGTCGCTGCCCTGGGTGCCCAGGACACGGTTGAGGGCAATCGCGTTGCTACCGGGCTGCTGGAAGCTGACACGCTCATCGGCCTTGACGTTGAAGTCATTCCAGTTGGTGATCAGCTTGTTGCTTTGCTGGTTGATGGTCAGGTGTTGACCGTCGCTGGACGTCTGTATGTCGGCGTTGCCGGAGACGATGTTTCCTCCGCTCGGCAGGGCAAACGCCGGAGTCTGGAGCAACAGGCCCAGCAGCGATAGTCCGGCGCCGATCACTGCCTTGCTGCGCCCTGCCTTGCTGCGTCGGCGCGCCCCTTCGTCGGCCACGTTCCAGCAGCCCAGTGCATGGTTCCATACCAATGCATAGTTCTTGTTCATGATGCGTCCTCTTGTACATATGCTGCTGATTTTCCCCAGCAGATTGGGCAGTGCTCGGTGGCGCCGGTCGCCTGAGGCCAGGCTTGGGTGTGTTCCGTTCGCTGTTCGTCGCGCCCCGCCGAACGGTCGGGCATGCAGCCACTCGCTTCTGCGTGCTGGCAAAACTATTGCGGAGTGTTCGAGAGGGGCTGAAGTGCGGCAGGAAGTGATTTAAATGATGGGTTTAATCTATCACTTGAATATTTGAAGTTATTTAAGAGATATCCGGATGATGATTAAGATTTTTCTTGAGCTTATTGACTTGCAATAAGTATGGTTATTGTTTTGGCAAGAGCTTAGGCCGATAGCTGGCTATAGTGGGTTGAGTTTCGGGGGGCGGGCTGGCTGGTCCGGGTGGGTTTGTTTTTAAAGGCCCTGGGCCGGTGGTTTTGGGCTTAAAAGATATGGGGCTGGTTCGCGAGGGGGAGTGATAGTGTCTGTTGTTACTGCCGATTTTATTATTTTCTATTGTGTTAGTTAGTTGCTTGGGTGTGGTGTTGTTAAGTGGTAGGTTTTACGTGGTAATTAAAGACCTTAATTCTTGAGTGAAGTTGATTTTCTTGATTGCTAGTTGAGGCTAGATAAAAAGTGATGCCTTTTACTGTTCAGGCGCGAATCCCCGGGGTGTTTAGCCAATACGAAGGTCATGCCTGACATTGGAGCCCGGTTCGGAATGTCAGGGCGCCGGGTATTTGCGGGCACTATTTGTTAACATGCGCGGTTTTCTGTGTTGGCCTTTGCAATCGGCCAAAGCTACTTTTAGCCGTGTATACAGCGGTGTGCACAATCGAGATCTTAAGCGATGTCCGATAGTAAAATTGTCAACGAAGTCAACGCCAGGCGCACTTTCGCCATTATTTCCCACCCGGATGCGGGTAAGACCACGATCACCGAGAAGCTGTTGCTGATGGGCAAGGCCATTGCGGTGGCGGGTACCGTCAAATCGCGCAAGTCCGACCGCCACGCCACTTCCGACTGGATGGAGATGGAGAAGCAGCGGGGTATTTCCATTACCACGTCGGTCATGCAGTTCCCCTATCGCGAACACATGATCAACCTGCTGGACACCCCCGGCCACGAAGACTTCTCGGAAGACACCTACCGCACCCTGACCGCGGTGGACTCGGCGCTGATGGTGCTCGACGGCGGTAAGGGCGTAGAGCCACGGACCATCGCCCTGATGGACGTCTGCCGCCTGCGCGATACGCCCATCGTCAGTTTCATCAACAAACTCGACCGGGACATTCGCGACCCGATCGAACTGCTGGACGAAATCGAAGCGGTCCTGAAGATCAAGGCTGCCCCCATCACCTGGCCGATCGGTTGCTACCGCGACTTCAAGGGCGTGTACCACCTGGCCGGCGACTACATCATCGTCTACACCCCGGGCCACGGCCACGAGCGCACCGAAACCAAGATCATCGAAAAGCTCGACTCCGCCGAAGCCAGGGCCCACCTGGGTGACGAGTACGAGCGCTTCATCGAGCAGCTGGAACTGGTGCAGGGCGCCTGCCACGAGTTCAACCAGCAGGAGTTCCTCGACGGCCAGCTGACGCCGGTGTTCTTCGGGACCGCGCTGGGCAACTTCGGTGTCGACCACGTGCTCGACGCCGTGGTGGACTGGGCGCCGCGTCCGTTGCCACGTGTGGCTAACGAGCGCAGCGTGGCACCCCAGGAAGAGAAGTTCTCGGGCTTCATCTTCAAGATCCAGGCGAACATGGACCCCAAGCACCGCGACCGCATCGCCTTCATGCGTATCTGTTCGGGCAAGTACGAGAAAGGCATGAAGATGCGCCACGTGCGCACTGGCAAGGACGTGCGCATCGGCGACGCCCTGACCTTCTTCTCCTCCGAGCGTGAGCAACTGGAAGAGGCCTATGCCGGCGACATCATCGGCCTGCACAACCACGGCACCATCCAGATCGGCGACACCTTCACCGAAGGCGAGGCGCTGGGCTTCACCGGTATCCCGCACTTCGCCCCGGAGCTGTTCCGCCGTGTGCGTCTGAAGGACCCGCTCAAGTCCAAGCAACTGCGCCAGGGCCTGCAACAGCTGGCCGAAGAAGGCGCGACCCAGGTGTTCTTCCCCGAGCGCAGCAACGACATCATCCTCGGCGCCGTGGGTGTGCTGCAGTTCGACGTGGTGGCCAGCCGCCTGAAGGAGGAATACAAGGTGGAGTGCTCCTACGAGCCGATCACCGTGTGGTCCGCCCGCTGGATCGAATGCAGCGACAAGAAGAAGCTCGAAGAGTTTTCCAACAAGGCGGTGGAAAACCTGGCCCTGGACGGCGGCGGTCACCTGACCTACCTGGCGCCGACCCGGGTCAACCTGGCGCTGATGGAAGAGCGCTGGCCGGACGTGAAATTCCGCGCCACCCGCGAACACCACTAAGTTCGCCGGCCACCCCCGAGCCCCGCTGTGCAGACAGCGGGGCTTTTTTTTGCGCGCAGGACTGGCCTGCCGCCGCCTCGTAGGCGCTGGCTTGCCAGCGAAGGCGGCGGACGCTGTTGTGCCTGGCTTGCGGATTCCTTCGCCGGCAAGCCGGCTCCTACGGGGTGTGGTGTTCTTAAGGGAGCGCCGTTAGTCGGAAGGGCTTTGGCGGCTCGGGAATCGATAGGGAGCTATCTGGAAAAGCCGGGATATCACGACTAGGTTTCAGACAGTGCTGTGGCCGCCGCAAGGCTGGCGCGCAGCCATCGATGATTCACCTATGAAAGGATGGAATCGGCTATGAGAATTTTCCAACGCGTTGTGCTGTTGATCAAAGTGCTGGTGATGCTGTCGCTCGGAACCTCGGCGGCCTGGGCCCACAACCTGATGCAGGTGAGCGAGCCGGGTTACTCCTCGAGCCAGAGCGCACCGGTGCAGATGCT
>ERZ1032257.35-NODE-35-length-19581-cov-10.497030_pt1 | contig 19581 bp, 18 predicted proteins | sample MGYA00518041_ERZ1032257 | MGnify/ENA primary metagenome ERZ1032257 (study PRJEB33718, sample SAMN03160162) | human skin metagenome | collected 2014-02-25 | study: EMG produced TPA metagenomics assembly of the PRJNA266117 data set (Human skin bacterial metagenome... | reverse complement strand
TTGCGTTGCGAATGCACCACCCGATGGCAATTGGCACACAACAACGCCAAATCAGAGAGCTTAGTTTTGTCACCCGGCTGGAGCGTGTGCAGAGGTTTAGTGTGGTGTATATCAATCACCCCCTCCACATCTGCACCATAGGTTTGGCTGAAATTAAAACCACACGCCTCACACTGCAGTGCCCCATGCTGCTTCAGCGCCTCTTCCTTTTTGCGCTTAACGATTTTCTTGTCTCTTTCCCGTACCCGATGCACCCGAGTGAGCACTTTGCCTTCCTCTGCTTCGAAGAAGCCCGGGTCATCCGCTGCACTTAAATCGATAGGGCTAGCTGGAATCGTCTGAACGTTGGCATTGATCGCCGCCACAACCTCAGCAAGACGCTCCGGGTCATTGGCAAATTCCAGCCACACCAACTGCTCATCCTTATTGCCTTTCGCAAGCCCCGTACGCCCGTTGTTGGTGTAACTCGGGTCCCAACGCCGGAAGTTGTTGAGCTTCATGCACACGCCGTTGGCATTGCGAAAGCTTTGATTCTTGCTCACTCCGGTGGCATTACCGATGAGATTGAGAGCCTGCGATAACGCCAAAACATCCGGATGATTGACACCGGGTAAACCGTTGCGGTGGAGGAGATATAAGTTCAGGGCAAGAACGAGCTCGTCGCGGCTCCAAGCAGGGTTGGATTGATTGCTGATAGGTGCAGAGGTCATGCGGGGGGCTATCCGTAGGTTTCCCGATTCGCTGTACGAAACAGCGTAAGAGGCCGTAAGGATATTCTTTTCGCAACTGGTTTGGGAGTTCAGTAGTGAGTAGGAAAGGGGGCGTAGTAGGGGAGGGACGCGTTGCCTCTCACCACGTGGCTATGACCGTGGCGGGGCAGTGAGAGTGTTTGAGCAATATCGAAGGGCTACTGCATCTGTAGGAGCTGGGCTTGCCAGCGAAAGCGGCCTAACAGAAACGGGGTAAATCAGCCTTCACCCCGCTTCCATATTTTTCGGACTTCTGCGTATCTAATCGATTACTCAGGTTGCGCCGGGCTGTTGGCATCTAGCAACGAATCCACCACTGCTCTAGCCATCTCCACCGAATGAATCATTGACCAAATCAAACCACGCTCCACACCGCTGGCGCGCTCAGTGATTTCATCGCTGACCTGTACCGCACAGTCCAGCAGTAACGACACATGCACCAAGGCTTCTTCGGCATTGATGCCGGGGCGGACACTGAACATGGATTGATGACCTACGGACGTAGGTACGGTGTCTTTCAGGCTATTGAGGATTGAGGTTTCGGCGCTATGCGCGGCCAAGGCCAAGCGAATGCGCTGGGTGTCGATATCGTGTTCGGGGGTTCTGAATTGTCCAGGTAAGGACATGGGCGGATCGGGAACGAGCTTTTTCATGGTGCATCTCCAATGTGAATGGAGCTGCCAGCTATCGCTGCTAAACGAAGGAGTGGCAGCTGTACGCAGGTTAGCAGACCGGTCACATTGGAAACCGGCGCACCCGAAGGTGCCCTGCGCACAGCCACCATAAAAAGCAGAAGAAAAACTCTGCCAACAGGTGACGTCGATGCGCCCAATGTGATGATTCGAGCTGCTAAACCCGATCACTGATATGCAGTGATGAACCGAGCCTAGCCAGCCGAAGTATCAGGCGCAAGCGGGTTGGATTCTCTAGGAAAAGTCGCTCAATAGAAAGGGACTAACCTTACAAGGAGTTGTGAATTGGGCGGTGACCTTGTGCCAGTCGAGTTGAGTCAAATTGAGGAACCGCCATTGAGCGACAACGAAACGCCATCCAACCCTTGCACTTGATCCAATCGTCGGGTATCAGCTCTACGCACCAAAGGTCATCCGCCGAGTTAGATGACTGAAAGAGCACATACGTATCGGTTAGTTGCGCTAGCAAGAACCAGATCGATAGTGGCTCCGAACAACAAACAGGGAGAAACACCAATGGCCGTATGGCTGGTCCGGGCAGGGTCTGCAGGGGAGTTTGAGGATAAGTTCATCAGTGAGCGCCGTGTCTATGTGACGTGGGATGGGCTGAATGTCGACTTGAGTACTCTCAAGAATCGCGAGCAAGTACAGGCAGAGTTGTCGCTACGTTACCCAGAATCGAAGCCGAAAACGCTGCAAAATTGGAGCAGCCAGATTTGGCCCTTTGCTCAGCGTATGCAGGCTGGAGACTTGATCGTACTGCCGCTCAAAACCCAGCCGGTGGTTTATATCGGCAAACTTGTCGAGGGCTACCAGTTCTCCAGTGCCGGCCCTGATCCATTCTTTCATTGGCGAGCGGTTGAGTGGATTGGCGAAGCAATCCCTCGTTCCAACTTCTCCCAAGACCTGCTCTACAGCTTCGGCGCGTTTATGACTATTTGCCGCATTCAGCGTAATAACGCAGAAGAGCGTATTCGTTCCATGGCCAGCCATAACTGGCAGCCCGAGACGTTGCAGCAGTTGGTGTGTGACACCGCTACTGCATCGGATGAGGTGGCTGTTGAAGAGGCCGAAACGGATCTAGAACGTACCGGCAAAGACCATATCGTTCGACTGATTGAGCGACGTTTTAAAGGGCACCGTCTGACCACCCTGGTGGCGGCGATACTGCGTGCACAAGGCTTCAGCGTCTGGCAAAGCCCCGAAGGCGCCGACGGGGGCGTTGATATTTTGGCCAGTAACGGTGTGATGGGCTTTGGCGGGCAAGCCATCTGCGTTGAAGTGAAGTCAGGTACAGGTTTGGTAGATCGGCCAACGGTCGATAAATTGCTCGGCGCAATGACTAAGTTCAATGCTGGTCAGGGGCTATTCGTGGCGTGGGGTGGTTATCGCTCGAATGTGCAAAAAGAGCTGGCGTCGAGTTTCTTCCGCCTGCGCTTATGGAACCAGGACGATCTGCTGGAACAGCTGTTTATGTATTACGACCGGCTGGATGAGGGGATCAAGTCAGAGTTGCCGTTGAAGCGGATTTGGACGGCGGTACTGTCGGAGGAGATTTGATGGGGTAGAAAAAGCCGGCTTGTGGCCGGCTTTTTAGTATTTAAATCACACGCTAAACGCTCTTGTCTCAATCACTGCCAACACATCCCGTACATCCTGCAGCAATAACCTGGCGGTGTTGGTCACCGTGCCCATGTCCTTATCACTCGCATCACGCAACGTAATGCAGGCCATCAGATTCAGAAAGTCGAGCGTAGTCACCAATCGCTCACTCGCACACGCATGCAAATCCGCCAACGGCGCCTGGCTGTCGATAAACAGCACCGGCCCATCGCTGGCGATTGGGGTCATGGGAATAAATCGTTCGGACAGATCTTGAGTATTCATGGTGTCGTTTCTTCCAAGAAAATGAAAAATCGCCACCTGTTGCTGCGAATCAACTGGGTGGCAGCTGTACGCGGGTTCGCAGACCGAGGAAAGAAACAAACCCGGCAGACCCGAAGGTCTCCCACGCACAGCTGCCATAAACGAAACGCAGGCGAAGTTTGCCTGAGTTGGCAGTGACTGTGTTGCTTGAATCTTTCTGTTGGGCTGCGAAACCCTGTCGCTGAAAAAATTCAGCGAACGAGAAAACTATAGGGACAGGGCAGGTCCGGGACAATGGCGCTTCTGTAGGAACGGTCTCTATTGCGAGTAAGGACCGGCTGAACTCTCCAGGGAATTCATATCCGCTGTGCCTGACCCTAACTGTATGGGCCTTTCAGCTTGGTAATCGGCAGCAGAGTGGGGCCCCCACGGCAATTGTCCAACAGCCTGTTGGACCATTTCAGATTCGGGCCAGGCCTCGGCAAATCCATCTGACCTTCAATCGATTTTGCTATCCTGCGCCCCTTTTCCCCATCGCAAGGAACGCAGGCATGACCCAGCCCATTGGCAGCAGTTCACAAACAAGGGCTGGCCAACAGCGTCACCTGCCACACCTCCTTTTCCGCCTGACCCCAGTGCTCTTGCTCGGCCTCGGATTAATCACCCCCACCGCCCAAGCCAACCCCACGACCACCTACCGCGGCATCCTCGGCGACACCCCGGTTGAACTGGCGCTCACCTACGACTCCCAATACGGCGGCGGTATGTCCGGCTATTGGTTTTCCGAGTCCGAGCGCCTGCCGATGGCGTTGGAGTCCACCCCTTTCCATCCTGGCTCCGCGCTCTTGATCAACATCATGGACAACCCGACCCTGCCCGCAACGGCGGTGTCGTTGCAGCCGTTCGCCGAGGGGGCGCAGGCGTTGCAGGGCAGTCTGGTGGATTTGCGCACGGGCACGCAGCAGCCGTTGCAGTTGCAGCGGGTGATGCGCTTTGGCGACAGTCAGCGGGAGGCGTTTGAGGGGGAGTTGTTGCAGCCGGTGTTCGATCGGGATTTCTATTTCAGTGTGCATGCCGCGCGCAAGGCCGGGGAGGAGGTGGCGCAGGTGGACAGTATTCGAGTCATGAGCCGCACCACCGGGCGGCGGGTGCAGGAGATCAGTGGGCAGTGGTGCATGTCGTCGGTCGGTACCAGGACGCTGACTTTCGGGCATTTCCAGGCCGAGGCGCGGATTGATTTTCAGGCCCAGGGCTATCGCCTGGCGGAGTCGGATGGCCGGCTGTGGTGCTCGCCCACTCAGTACTACCTGTACAACCGTGAGCGCCGGGAATACCGGCGCCATCCGCAGTTGGAGCAGTTCGCGGTGGAGGGTGATCTGCGCTTTTCCCCCAGTGGGCAGATGGAGTTCAGCAAGCAGGACTTTATCAATTACGACAAGCGCACTCGGCGTTGGGATTATTACCGGGTGATCACCCCTGAGCGTCTGGAATATCTGTCGTCGGGCGAGGAGCGTTTCTGATGCGCGGGTTTGATTTTGCTCGGGGGTTGGCGGTGCTGGTGTTGGCGCTGTGGCTGTTGCCGGCGCAGGCGTCCCACGGGGTGTATGAGGGGACCTTGGGCAAGCAGGCGATTGTCTTGACCCTGGGTAGCCAGAATGCGGTCTACCAGGGCACCTATGCCTATCAGCGCTATCGCACGCCGATCCGCCTCAAGCCGACCTTCAGCTACAGCAACAAGACGCTGGCCATGGATGAGCTGGACGAGCAGGGCTTGCCGGTGGCGCGTCTGCAGTTCAATGACTTGCTGAACTCCCGCCAGCAGGAGCAGGTACGCGGCACCTGGACCAGTTATCGCACGGGCAAGTCCTTGCCCATTGCGCTGAAGCTGGTGGGCCTGGTGGATTCGGATCGCTCGTGGCCGCAGCCGGTCACCACGCTGCTGCAGAGTGCTTCCACCAAGCGCTGGTATTTCCAGGTGCCGATGCCAGGCAATGATCAGCGGATCACGACGGTGGAGGTGATGGACAAGGCCAATGGCAAGTTGCTGCAGAGCCTGGCGGTTGCGGCGCCGGGGTGTCGCAACCTGGGGGTGGATACCTTGCAGGTGCAGGCTGAGGGGGAGCAATTGCGGATCGGCTTTCAGGACTGCACGTTGCCGGGGTTTGCGTGGAATACGGGCAGTGGGCGCTTTGAGCCGTTGCCCTGAGGCAGGGGATGGAAGCGCTGGGTAACAGAACAAGGGTCAGGTGTTGAACGTGGAAACTGTGGAGCCCCGTATGGATGACAAGCAATCCCCTGTGCTGATTCAGGTGTACATGGCCGATGACGATGGCGCCGTTCGCGAGGAGCTGTTGGCGCGGCAGATTGATGAGCATACCTACGAGTTGCTGTCCTCGCCGGGCCTGGCGCAGAACCTGGCGCGGGGCGATATCGTTTCCATCCGCAATCCCGATGCGCCGGCGCAAGTGCTGAAGCGGGGCGGGAATTTCTGCATTCAGATCTATGCCGACTACATTGATCCGGCGGTGATCAGTGCGCTTGAAAGCGAGGTTGCTGGTGAGTTGGGCGGAACCCTGGATGGGCTGTTCGAGGGGAACCTTTCATTCGCTGTTCCTGCGAGGAATGGCATGGACCGTATCAATGCGGTGTTCGATCGCTTCCGCGAGAGAACTGGGATTGAGTGGTACTACGCCAATGTCTATAAAAACCTCGATGACGATGAGGACGAGACGCTGTTGAACTGGTGGTTGGACGTTTGATCATCCTTGGAGCTGGAGCCAGAGCGACCAAGTAACCGATCAAGCAGGTTGGCAGCTTCGAGTCATTGCAGAGTGACGCGCCTTGGTTTACCACGGCTCTCTTGAGGACACCTTCGCCGGTAAATCGGCTCCGAGCCTGTAAGGCAAATCTGTATTTTCGGTAAGCAGTGGCTGCCCTCGATGATTGCGGCCACCCTCGGTGATGAGTAGATCAAACGTCCACCCCTTGCGATGCCTGGTTGCGGCAGGGGTATTGGTCTTTCCAGCGCCAGCAGGTTGTGTCGGACGAATGCCTGTCTGTTCGTCTGTACGGCCTTGCCGTAGATGGTGGAGCCATGTATACCGTTATCGAAACCGAGGTCTTCAAGCGCTACGCCGAGCCTATCTGGAATGACGCCGAGCGCTTGGAATTCATCACCTGGTTGGTCGCAGACCCATGGGTTGGAGACGTCATCCCCGGTACCGGAGGGCTGCGCAAGGTGCGCTGGTCTTGCAGTGGCATCGGCAAGCGCGGCGGCACACGAGTCATCTACTACAACCTGCTTTCGGAAGGTCTTATTTGGTTGCTGATCGTCTACACCAAGGCGAAGTTAGACAATCTGCCCATCGGCTTTCTGAATCAATTGAAAGAGGGAATCAGTCATGGACCATGAACTGCAGCAGTTTCAGAAGGATTTGCTGACTTCGGTGGGCCAGATGAAAGCCGGCAAGGCGGCGCGTGCAACGGTGGTAAAACTGTCCGGGGCGGCAGAGGCCCGGGCTAAGGTGGGGCTCTCTCAGAGTGCGTTTGCCACGCTGTTGGGGGTCAGCCTGCGTACACTGCAGGATTGGGAGCAAGGCCGGCGCCAGCCGACAGGCGCGGCTCAAACGCTGCTGCGTGTGGCCAGCCAGTACCCTGAAGCCTTGCGGGCTTTGCAGCCGGTTTGATGGCGAGTAGACCAGGCGCTGACAAGTCGGTCTTGATGACCGGCTTTTTTGTGCATGCCTGACAGATTCGCATAGTCACTGGTTTGCCAGCGAAGGTGTCCTTGAGACCGCCTTCGCCGGCAAGCCGGCTCCTACAATACAGCGGCTAACTTGAGAGGCGTATTCTCGCTGGGCGGTTGGCGCTGCATCAGAAATTCACCGAAGCACTCAACCGAGCCGTCAGCGGCGCGCCCTGGAACAGGTAGTCGTCGCCCATGTATTCCCCGGTGTCGCGCCAGTAGCGCTTGTCGAACAGGTTGTCCACGGTCAGGCGGAACACGGTGTCGTAGCCATCGATACGGGTGCTGTAGCGGCTGCCGATGTTGAAGATGGCGTAGGCGCCGGTGGCGACGTTGCCCTGGCGGTCGGCGTATTGGCTGCCGCTGTATTGCATGCCGCCCAGCAGGGCCAGGCCGTCGAGCCAGGGCAGGGCGTAGTCGCCCTGCAGGCTGGCTCGCAGGCGCGGGACGTTGAGGGTCTGGTGCCCCTCGTAGGCCGGGGTACCGGTGCCCTCCACCCGGGAGCGAATTGCCGCGACGCTGGCGGCAATCTGCAGGCGCTGGGTGGCCCAGCCGTTGGCGGAGAGCTCCAGGCCAGTGTTCTTTTGCTGGCCCTGCTGGACGTAGGTGAAACCGCCGGCAGCGTCGGGGCGCGAGTACTGGTAGGCCTGGCGCATCTGGAACAGCGCGGCGGCAAAGCTCATGCGCTGCCAGTCGTACTTGACCCCGGCTTCGATCTGCCGGGAGACGGTGGGAGCGAGGGTTTCGAAGGCGTTGCTGGCGAACCACGGTGCCTGGCCACCCAGGCTCAGTCCCTTGCTGTACTGGGTGTACAGCGAAATGTTGTTGATCGGTTTGTAGATCAACGCGGCCTGGGGCAAGAATACATAGCGTTGGGTGTGGCGCTGGGTGCCGTCCTGACTGTTGAAGGCTTTTTCATCCAGGCGCACTTCACGCCCGCCGAGAACCGTCTGCCACTGTTCGTTGAGGCTGATGCGATCGCTGAGGAACAGGCCGTATTGGCGGCTGTCCAGGCGTCGATGAGAGTCGCCGAGTGGGCCGTCGTAGGGGGCAAAGTGCTCGGGTTCGCTGTCGATATTGCCACTGCCGTTGCCGTTGTCGACGCGGTGCATGATCTGATCGCGATTATTCACCACACGACGAAACGCACTGGTCCCCACGCTCAACTCATGGCCCAGGCCTGCGGCGTCGAAGCGGCCATTGAGCACAGCCTGCACTTCATCGTTGCGCCGGGTGTCGTCGGGGCTGCGGAAGTCGTAGATGTCGTAGTTGCCTTCGGGGCTGAAGTAGTTGCCGTTGGCATTGATGCAGCCGGTGGTACAGCCGCCCCAGGCAAACGAACTGTAGTCATCGATCACCACCTTGCTGCGCGACGCACTGAGGTTGCCCTTCCAGTCATCGTTGAAGCGGTACTCGAAATTGCCGCCGATGTTCAGCGATTCATTGGTCACCGGCTTTGACCCGCTCTGGTGCCCCAGGAGTTTTTTCGGCGAGGCGTGGTGGGGCAGGCTGGAGCCCCCCAGCAGTTGATAGCCCGGTGCCGAGCGCTGCTGCTTGTTCTGGTATTCGATGTCCAGTTGCAGCAGGGCGTCGGGGCTGATGTTCCAGTCCAGGGCCAGGGAGGCGAAGTCGCGCTGGCCATTGGTGTGCTCGACGTAGGAGTGCAGGTCTTCATGGGCCAGGTTGGCACGCAGGCCGAACTGCTGTTCGCTGCCGAACCAGCCGCCGACATCGGTGGCCAGGTAGCCGCTGCCGCGGTCGTCGGTGGAAACGGTCACCGAACGAATGTCCGTGGGCCGCTTGGTCACGTAGTTGATCAACCCGCCGGGCTCGCTGACCCCGCTTTGCAGGCCGGAAAGGCCCTTGAGCAATTCCACCCGCTGCTTGTTTTCCAGGGCGACGTTCTGCTCGCCGGTGATGGTGCGGTTGTTGATCTTGTAGCTGCTGGCGGCATTCAGCGAGAAGCCGCGCACTTCGAAGTTTTCGTAGTAGCCCACCGGCGCGTAGCTCTGGCCCACCGAGGCATCGTTCTTCAGCACGTCGCTGAGCAGTCGGGCCTGCTGGTCGAGGATCATGTCTTCATTGATCACGCTGATGGAGGCCGGGGTATCCAGCAAGGGCGCTTCGCTGAAACCACCCACCGAGGCGCTGTCGACGCGATAGCCGTAGGGCTCTTCGCCGCTGACCGTCTGGGTCGGCAACTGGGTGCCCGCGGCGTTGGCCACGGCGCTGCTGCCGGCCAGCAGCAGGCCCAGGGTCAGGCGGTTGAGGGGCAAAGCTGAGCTGCAGGTGCGCGCGGGGGCAGTCGGGTGAATCCGGCTCATGAACAATCCTAGAAGGCGACGCGGCCCCATGGCAGAAGCCGGGGGAGGTTCCTGGGAAGGCTAGGAGCGTCGACCTGCGTGTGTAGTGAGGAACAGCGGGGGAGCCCTGCGAGCATCAGGCCGGGGCCTGGCGGTTGCCGCTGGGTACTGTCGGGCAGGCGCCATCATACAAGCTGCAGCGAGGGGGTAAAGGCGGGAAAGGTAGAAGATCGCGTGGCGGGAGTCGCCGCTTCAAGTCCTTGCGTAACAAGGCCGTGGGCAATCCTGCTCGGGCTCCGGGTGGCCCATCTGCAGGTACTTGATCCGCTCCTCCATGGAATCGACCTTGCGCAGCAGCAGGCTGATGAGTTTCTCATTCATCTCACGGGTTTCATCGACGACCAGGGACTTTTCCAGGCGGTCGACGATTTCATTGTTCATGCTGCGGTTTTCTCGTTTGGCAATGTGTTTGAGCTGGTTGTGCAGGTCGCCTGGAAGACGAACGATGAACTTTTGCAGGGAGGAGCACATAGCGGACCTCAGAGTAATGCCAAAGAGCAGCATCATAAGAATGAGGCAGGCTTGCTTGCTTCAAGAAAATTCTTAAAAGAATGAAATATCTGAAGGCACTAGCGCTCAAGCCCAGGCACTCTCGGCCTTGCCCTAGGGGCAGGTTCAGCCGTGCGGGCGGCCTCTGGTGGGTATTGTGATGTGCTTTCGATCATCGCTCCGGCACGAAGCGCAGCCCCACGGATTCCCAGTCTTTCCAGGTGGGAGTGAAGCCTTTGCGCCAAGGAACATCGAAGCGATTCAGAGGCTTCTTGCTAGTGCCACAGTAATATCCGGCGTGAATCACCCCGTCTTTCTCCACTGCCAGCGGGAAGGCGCCCCGGACCCGGGGCAGGGGGATTTTCCAACCCCGCTCGATCTGGTTGAGGCTTAGGGCAAATCGACGATTCACCAGTGCCTTGAGCCTGAAAGGCAGTTGCTGATAGTCGCATGTCTGTTTTTGGGCCAGGGACAGCGACGAGAATTGATCGAAAGTCACATGGTTCTTGGTACCGGCCAAGGCCTCCACATCATCCCTCGACAGTAGGTGGAAGCGAATGTTTTCAAAGGTCAGGGCGCCCTGGTCGGTCCGCGGGCTCTGAGTGAGTTCGGCGAGAACGTAGTAGTGAGCCTGGAAGCCTTTTCTCTTGAGATTCTTGTCCAGCAGCAGGTTCCAGTATGAGGTCTTGTTGATACGCCAATGCTTGGGCGAGGCGGTGCTTTTGATTTCGATGGTCAACCCCCAGGTCAGTTGCAGATCGAATACATCGCCTTGATGCTGGAACTCGAAACTCTTTCTCAGGCTTTTGCTCAGGTTGTCGGGGTAAGGGTTCTGAAAAGTGAAGTGCTCCACCAGCTTGCCGGCAATTTCCTCCGCATGGGAGATCAGGTGCTGGCATAGCAGGTATTCGATCAAGACGCCGCGCAGGAACGGGTCTCGTGCGTTGGAGAACGCCCACGACCAGAAATCCGGGGCACCGAGTCGGGTATCGACTTGATCAAATCTGAATTGAATATTCGGAGTCAGGGTCGGCATCGGCAAGTCCCTTGGCGAAAGAGGGTGCAGTCCTGGGGGGCGGACTGAATCAGGAGCGGCGCATTTGTAGCAGTTTTGCCGGCTGGTGCAACAATCGGATGGGACTTGGCAATGTCCGGGGAGGCCAAAAGGTGCTGGCCCTGAGCCTGCTGCGAAAAAGGTGGGGGGCTTGCGCGCAGGACCTGCAAAAGAACCTATACCTAAGGTGGCGCGACGCCAGCACCGTTCGCAGGTGGCGCAAGGCAATCCACAGGGAGGTGCTCCATGCGCGTAGAACCGCTCATTGTCGTGGTTGGTGGCTTGGGTAATCACGATGGGGCCTGGAGGCGGCTTGAGGATCGGCTGCGCGAGCAGGGGATCACTGGCCATTGGCATCATCACGATACTCGCGGTGTGAGAAACCTCTTTCGTGCGGCTCGGGTGCGGGATCTCTCGTTGGAACTGATGGCGAAAATCGATGCGTTGGCCCCGCAATACAGCCGAATCATTCTGCTGGGGCACAGCGCTGGCGGCATGATTGTGCGTGATGCCTATCTGCTGGCGGCAGGTGCCTACCTGGATCAGCCGTCGCGAGGGGCATGGTGGAGCAAGGTCGAGTCGGTGCTGTTGTTTGCCTCCATCAACCGCGGCTTTCGCCCTTACGCAACCGCTACCTGGGCCTTGGGCATGGCGCTGATGAAGCTGGTTTCGCTGCAGTGGCTGCTGCTCAAGCCTCCCTCCTGGTTTACCCTGGGCTGGCTCATGGAGTTGGAAAAGGGCTCTTTTTTTGTTACCGACCTGCGCTTGTCCTGGATGCGTCATTTCCATGAACGGGACGATGAACACCGACCTTTTGTCGTGCAGTTTCTCGGTGATATCGATGGTGTGGTGGCCCGTGAGGATGTGCGCGATACCGAAGCGTTTGCCAACTCCTACACGGTGACCATCGAGGGGGCCGATCACAGCAACCTATTCGATCCGGCGGCGCCTCCTGGGGCCGCGGGGTTTATGCGGATAATGGAGGTGTTCCGGAACCCGGACCCTCAACTACACGAGCCCGAGCAGGCTGGCGAGTTGCCAGCCACCGGACCTGGGCGAGTGGTGTTCGTACTCCACGGTATCCGTGACGGCAATTCGGGCTGGGTCACCGACATTGCCGAAGCCATAGAGCAACAGGCCAAGTCCGACGGGCAGGGCAAGCCACTGGCCGCTGCCTGCTCGGGTCATGAGTCGCCGGTGTTGGTGGATCGCTCCACTTATGGCTGGTTTTCCGCAATCAAGTTTGCCTTGCCGTGGGTGCGTCGCGGCAACCTGGCCTGGTTTCTCGACCGTTACAGCTACCACGTGGCGCGCAATCCAGACGTGCAGTTCCACTTTGTCGGCCACAGTAATGGCACCTATATCCTTGGCACCAGCCTGCTTGAGGTGTCGTCACTGAAGTTCGATCGGGTGTACCTGGCGGGCAGCGTACTGCCTCGGGAGTTTCCATGGCAGCGGATGATGTTGCGGCGTCAGGTGGCGACTGTGGCGAACCAGTGCAGTTCCGAGGACTGGCCCGTAGGCGGGTTGTGCCGGGGCCTGCACTTGATCGGCTTTCGTGACGTGGGAACCGGTGGCGTCGATGGCTTCGACGAACTGCGTGATTTGCCGACCCAGCCTCAGACCCTGTGGTTCAAGGGCGATCACGGCAAACCCCTGCAACGGCCGAACCAGCCGAATATCGTCAACTATGTGCTGGCCTCGCATATCGCGACCCCCTTGCTGTCTGCTTCGACAGGGGCCGATCTGTGCGAGCGTCCATCATTCTGGTTCAGGGCCAGGATGTATGGTTTTGCTCTGCTGACGGCTCTAGGCGTAGGGGCCGCGTTCTATGGCGCTTGGTGGGGGTTTACCCATGATCATGAGGGGCTGGTGATCGCCGGGATATTGCTGCTGTATTTTGTGCTGAACACCATTTGAGCCCTCCAGAAAACGGACCTGATCCAGGTCCGTTTTTTCATCCGGGCATTGCGCCCTTGGGTGGCCGCCCGGTCTTACCGGCGATCCAGCCACACCGTCTGCGCATTGCAGAATTCGCGTACGCCAAAGTGCGACAGCTCGCGCCCGAAGCCGCTTTTTTTCACTCCGCCGAAGGTCACCCGGGGGTCGCTGGCGCTGTAGCCATTGATGAACACGCCGCCGGTTTCCAGCTCGTCGGTCATCTGCCGGGCCCGTTCCAGGTCCTGGGTGAAGATCGTGGCGGTGAGGCCGAACTCGCTGTCGTTGGCCAGTTCCAGGGCGTGCTGCGCATCCCGGGCGCTGATGATGGCGGCCACCGGGCCGAACAGTTCCTGCCTGAAGGCGGTCATCTGCTCGGTGACGTTGGCCAGCACCGTGGGTTGGTAATAGTTGCCGGCGCCTTCGACCTTGTCGCCGCCCAGCAGCAGGGTGGCGCCTTCGGCCAGGGTCGCCTGGACCTGCTGGTGCAGCTCGTCACGCAGGTCGAAGCGGGCCATGGGGCCGATGTAGGTGTCGCTGGCCAGCGGGTCGCCGATCACCAGGGCGCGGGTGGCTTCGACGAATTTGCGGGTGAACTCCGCGACCACCCCTTGCTCGATGATCAGGCGCTTGGCGGCGGCGCAGACCTGGCCGGTGTTCTGGTAGCGGCCGATCACCGCGGCCTTGACCGCTTCGTCGAGGTCGGCGTCGTTGAGCACGATAAAGGGGTCGGAGCCGCCCAGTTCCAGCACGCATTTCTTCAGCGCGGCGCCGGCCTGGGCGCCGATGGCGATGCCGGCGCGCACGCTGCCGGTGAGGGTCACGGCGGCGATGCGGCGGTCGGCGATGGCGCTGGATACGCCGTCCGGGGTGACGTTGAGCAGCTCGAACACCCCTTCAGGGAAACCGGCGCGCTGCATGGCGTCCAGCAGCAGGTAGGCGCTGCCCATGACATTCGGGGCGTGCTTGAGCACGTAGGTGTTGCCCGCCAGCAGCGCCGGCACCGCGCCGCGCAGCACCTGCCAGATCGGGAAGTTCCACGGCATCACCGCGAGGATGGGGCCCAGTGGCCGGTACTCGATGCGTGCCTTGTTGTTCTCTACCAGGGTCGCTTCCGGGGCCAGCATGGCCGGGCCGTGCTCGGCGTACCACAGGCACAGCTGGGCGCACTTTTCGATTTCGCCCCGGGCCTGGGGCAGGGGCTTGCCCATTTCCAGGCTGATCATGCGGGCCATGGCCTCGCTGTTGTCCCGCAGGGCCTGGGCCAGTGCGTTCAGGCGGCTGGCGCGCTCGGCGATGGTCTGGCGTTTCCACTGGGCGAAACCAGCGGCGGCACGGCTCAGTGCGGCGTCCTGCTCAGCCTCGGAGTGGTAGGGGTAGGCGCCGATCTGCTCGCCAGTGGCGGGGTTGATCGACAAGGCGTGGGTGTGGCTGGAAACAAGGCTCATGGCACCGTCCTGCTCGGGTGGGAATGGCAGCAGGTTACGGCGCTGGATCTTTGCTGAAAACTGAATAATATTGAGCAAGTCGTTCACGTTTGGAGAATGCTGTGGATCTGGTCCAGCTGGAAATTTTCAAGGCCGTTGCCGAGCAGGGCAGCATCAGCGCCGCCGCGCAACTGATCCACAGGGTGCCGTCGAACCTGACCACCAGGATCAAGCAACTGGAGCAGGACCTGGGGGTGGAGCTGTTTATCCGCGAGAAGAGCCGCATGCGCCTATCGCCTGCCGGGTGGAACTTCCTCGACTACGCCCGGCGCATTCTCGACCTGGTGGCCGAGGCGCGTCTGACTGTGGCCGGCGAGGAACCCCAGGGCCCGTTCGCCCTGGGCTCGCTGGAAAGCACGGCGGCGGTACGCATCCCGGCGCTGCTCGCGGCCTACAACCAGCAGTACGCCAAGGTGGAACTGGACCTGTCCACCGGCCCCTCCGGGACCATGATCGACGGCGTGCTGTCTGGCCGCCTGGTGGCCGCCTTCGTCGACGGCCCGGTGCGCCACCCGGCCCTGGAAGGGCTGCCGGTGTTCGAGGAGGAAATGGTGCTGATCGCCCCGCTGGGGCATGCGCCGATTACCCGGGCGCGGGAGGTCAACGGCGAAAGCATCTATGCCTTTCGCGCCAACTGCTCCTACCGTCATCACTTCGAAAGCTGGTTCACCCAGGACGCCGCGGTGCCGGGCAAGATCCATGAAATGGAGTCCTACCACGGCATGCTGGCCTGCGTCAGCGCCGGCGCCGGGCTGGCGCTGATGCCCCGCAGCATGTTGGAAAGCATGCCCGGCTGCGCCACGGTCAGCGTCTGGCCGTTGTCCCCGCGTTTTCGCTTCCTGCGCACCTGGCTGGTCTGGCGGCGCGGCACCGTGTCGCAAAGCCTGAGCAGTTTCGTGAAGCTGCTGGAAGCGCGGGGCGTGGTGTTGGCCGAGGGGTGAATGGCGGGGGCGGGCAGATCGCCTGTGCTGCCCAGCCGTTGTGTGCGAAAGCGCCCCTGGCAGCCGTTGCTGTCCTTGTGCAATGGCTGCGCAGGGCCGATGTGTGTAGGCTTTTCGGCCCTTGCCTAACCCCTGGACCCTGAGCCATGACTGATCAGCTTTGCCTGGTATTCGTACCTGCGTTGGTGGCCTTGCTGCTGAATGCCGAAAACACCAAGGGCATGCCCCTGACCGAGGCCGAAGTGCTGGAGATTCGTGATAACGCCGCCTGTGTCGCGTTGCCGGTGGCCGTGGCGCTGAGCATGGAAAACCAGCGCGGTTACCGCGATCTGGTGGCCGAGAACTGCTGGGAACAGTGGCAACAGTTTAGGAGCGAGGCGCAAGCCTGAGTGGCGGCCTTGGCCTGACCTCGTGAGTTTGTCGTGGTCGTCGGCAGTGGCTGGGAGCGGCTCTCAGCGCCTGCTCAAGGCCAATCGAGCGGCAAACAGTACGAAGATCATCCCTGTGGTGCGGTCCATCCACTGGATCACCTTTTCCCGCTGCAGCACACCGGCCAGGGGCCGGGTGGCGGCGATCAGCAGTAGCGACCAGACCAGCCCCAGCACCACGTGAATGCTCACCAGGCCGAAGGTCCAGGCCACCAGCGGCTGGCCCTGGGGAATGAACTGCGGCAGAAAGGACACGTAGAACACTCCCACCTTGGGGTTGAGCACATTGCCCAGCATGCCCTTGAGAAACCAGTTGGTGCCGGGGTCGCTGTTCGCGCCTGTGGGAGCAAACGAGTGGCGCGGGCGCAGCAGCATGTTCAGTCCCAGCCAGGCGAGGTAGGCGGCGCCGCAGTACTTCAACAGGTTGAAGGCCCGTTCCGACACCGCGATCAAGGCCCCCAGGCCGAAGGCCACAGCCGCGCCCCAGATCAGGCAGCCGGCATTGATGCCCAACGCCGCGCGCAGCGCCTGCCGCCGGCCTTCCACCGTGGCGGTGCGCAGCACCAGGGCGGTGTCCAGGCCAGGGGTCAGGGTCAGCAGCGTGGCGGCCAGGGTGAAGGCCAGGAGATTCTCAGTGATGGACATGGGGCAGGGTTTCAAGCTTTGGGGGTGGCGAACGTTAGCACAGCCGTGGAGTGCCAATGCGCGCCACGGGTGCGGGTGATCACGGAAGGGGCGGTGAATCTGTAGGAGCGAACTTGCATCGCGATGCTTTCGAAAGCGCCGCAGGTTTCCTGCGAGTGCGCGTTATCGTTGACGTCCTTCGCGAGCAAGCTCGCTCCTACGAGAGGGCGGCGGTCAGTACGGGTCACGGGGTTCCGGGATGCCCAGTAGCAGTTGTCGAGCTTCGAGCTGTTTGTCCACGGCGCGTTTGCCACTGATGAGCTTGAGGTGCTGCACGCTGGGCGGCAGTTGGCTGTCGATCAGTGTCAGTGCATCCAGCTGAGGAGCCTTGATGATGCGCAGGTCAGCGATGTTCGAGGTTTTCAGGCCGCTGAGTTCCCCCAGGGTCTTGAGGTTGATCAGGCTCATCTTGCGCAACTGCGGCGCCCCGGCAAGGTCCAGTTGGCTCAATTGCGCCTGGCCCTCGATCTTCAGCACGTCAAGCTGTGGAAAGCCGTCCAGGTCCAGGCGGTTGAGGCCACGCACGCGCATGATCTCCAGCTCCCTGACGTAGGGACTGTGCAGCTCGGGCATCTGCTCACGGCTGCTGAACGCCACCGACAGACTGCGCAGGCCGCTCATGCCGGCGACCATCCCCAGGGGTGTGTTGGCCGGTAGGCGATGCAGGCTCAGGGTATTGATGCTCGGACACTGGCTCAGAATCTCCAGGTCATGGCTCTGCGGGCTGATGTGCAGGCTCTGCAACTCGGGCATGCGGGCAATCGGCGCCAGATCGATGGTTGGGCCCTGGTCCAGGGAGAGCCGCAGGCTGTGCAGGTGTTCGAGGTTGGGCAGGGCCAGAAGCCCGGGCAGGTCGGCACGGAAGACTTCCAGGGCAAAATCCCTGAGCTGGTGCAGGCTGCCAATGGCCTGGAAATGTTCCAGGGTTTCGAGGCCGTCCAGGCTCAGCGAGTGGACGTTGGGCAGGGCGAGCAAGGTCCGGCCATCAAAACCTCTGCTCGAATAGTGGTTGTAGAAACGCACGGTGAGGCGCTCGCCATAACGCGCGCAGAGGGCATCGGTCTGTTTCAGCAGTGGGTAATCGTATTGCTCGACGCTGTGCCACTGAACGATGACTCGGGCCCGCGGATCGGCCTCCAGCCGGGCACCGACCTGCAGGCGCAGGTCGGCCTGGGTCGGTGCTTTGATTCGATGGGGAAACATCAGCGGTCCTTGATGATTGTCGCGCGGCATCATGCCATCACTCTGGGCTTGGCGTAACGTCGATAGCCAACGGGCCGCCGGGGCTGACGTGCTCGCGACGGTGGCAAGCACTGCGCAGGCTCGCGGTGAGTGCGGGTTATCGTTGAGGTGCTTCGCGAGCAAGCTCGCTCCTACGAGAGGGCGGCGGTCAGAACGGGCCGTGGGGTTCAGGAATGCCCAGCTGCTGTTGCCGGGCGTCGAGCTGTTTGTCCACGGCGCGTTTGCCACTGATGAGCTTGAGGTGCTGCACGCTGGGCGGTAGCTGGCTGTCGATCAGTGTCAGCAGATCCATCTGTGGGGCCTTGATGATGCGCAGATCAGCGATGTTCGAGGTTTGCAGGCCGCTGAGTTCCCCCAGGCTCTTGAGGTTGATCAGGCTCAGCTGGTGCAGCCGCGCCAGCCCGGCGAAATCCAGCCGGCGCAGTTGCGCCTGGTCTTCGATCTTCAGTACCTCAAGCTGTGGAAAGCCATCCAGTTGCAGTTGGTGGAGGCCGCGCACCCGCAGGATCTCCAGATCCGTGACCTGGGGGTTGCGCAACTCCGGCATGCTCTCGCGGCTGCCAAAACTCAGCGCCAGGCTGCGCAGCCCGGCCATGCCGGCCACCATGCCCAGGGTGGTCTTGGCCGGCAGGCGATGCAGGCTCAGGTGCCTGATGCTCGGGCACTGGCTCAGCACATCCAGCTGATGGCTCTGCACGCTGATGCTCAGGCTGTGCAACTCGGGCATCCAGCCAATCGGCGCCAGTTCAATCGCCGGCCCATTGTCCATGGACAGCCGCAGGCTGCGCAGTTGCTCCAGATTGGGCATGCTGAGCAGTTCAGGCAGGTCGGCGCTGATCACCTGCAGGGCAAACTCCCGAAGCAGGGGCAGGCGGCCGATGGCCTCGTAGTGATCCAGGGTGTCGAGGCAGTCCAGGCTCAGGGACTGCACATGGGGCAGGGCCAGCAACACCCGGGCATCGAACGCGCTGCCCGGATAATGGCTGTAGAAACGCACATTGAGGCGCTCGCCGAAACGGGCGCAGAGCGTGTCGAGCTGACTCAGCAGTTCGCCGTCGTACTGTTCGGCCTTGGCGAACTGGACGATGACCTGGGCCTGGTCATCGGCCTCCAGCCGGGCGCTAACCTGCAGTTCCAGGTCGGCCTGGCTGGGGGCTTGAATTCGATGGGGAAACATCAGCGGTCCTTGATGATTTTCGCCGCGGCATCATGCCATTGCGCGATCTTCACCGCCATCTGCGCGCAGGCCCGGCCAGCCGCCGGGCCGCCTTGCAGGAAAGGCTACGGGTCGACCTGGCCCATCAGCTCGGCCACCGATTCCGGGCGCTTGGCGTAGCGCTGGGCCAGCACCGCGCAGACCATCAGCTGGATCTGGTGGAACAGCATCAGGGGCAGAATCAGCACGCCCATGGTGCTGCCGGCAAACAGCACCTGGGCCATGGGCACGCCGGTGGCCAGGCTCTTTTTCGAGCCGCAGAAGAGGATGGTGATGCGGTCTTCCTGGTCGAAGCCGAACAGCTTGCCGAGAAAGCTCGACGCCAGCAGCACCAGCGCCAGGAGGACGCAGCAGGCCACCACCAGGCCGGCCAGTTCCCACAGCGGGATCTGGTGCCAGATGCCTTCGTTCACCGCTTCGCTGAAGGCGCCGTAGACCACCAGCAGGATCGAGCCCTGGTCGACGAAGCGCAGCCAGTTCTTGTTGCGCCCGACCCAGGCGCCGATCCAGCGTCGGGCGATCTGCCCGGCGATAAAGGGCAGCAGCAACTGCACGCTGATCTTGAGGATGGCGTCCAGGGTCGAGCCGCCTTCGCCGTGCACGTTCAGCAGCAGGGTCACCAAGAGCGGGGTGAGGAAGATCTGTCTCTTATACACATCTGACGCTGCCGACGACTCCTTACGTGTA
>ERZ1032257.26-NODE-26-length-22532-cov-10.548383_pt1 | contig 22532 bp, 18 predicted proteins | sample MGYA00518041_ERZ1032257 | MGnify/ENA primary metagenome ERZ1032257 (study PRJEB33718, sample SAMN03160162) | human skin metagenome | collected 2014-02-25 | study: EMG produced TPA metagenomics assembly of the PRJNA266117 data set (Human skin bacterial metagenome... | reverse complement strand
TACACGTAAGGAGTCGTCGGCAGCGTCAGATGTGTATAAGAGACAGGTTCCGGCACATCCGCGACCACTCGACCCTCAGCGTCAGAAACACCACCTCCTTGCTGGCCCTGGTGGCCCAAGGCATGGGCGTGACCTTGCTACCGGAACTGCTCAGCCGTTCGGCAGCGGGGGACCAGCTGAATTTCCTGCGCCTGGAAGACCAGCGCATCGTGCGCTCGGTGAGCGTGATCACCGCCCCGCGAGAGACGTTGAACCATGCGTCCTATACCTTCTTGAAGGCGCTCAAGGGCAGTCGGTTTGCTTGAGCGGGCCGCTCCTACGGCACCGGGCTTGACTCAAGGCACCTGGGATGACTCCCGGGTGCCTGCTCCATCGAGCGATGCCTACGCCACCACCACCCGCCGTGGTCGCAGCCAGCCGATCACCACCGCGGCAATCAGCAGGAACCCCAGGTAGCCGAAGAACGGATAGACCTGCCCCACCAAACTGATAAAACCCACCAGGCTGCCGACAAACGCCAGGGCGCCGGCGGCGATGGAGCCGAGGCGGAACTGTCGGGTGCCCGCCGGAAACAGCCGCGCAGAAAAGGAGTACAGGGTGCCCACGGCGGTGTTGAGGATCATGCAGAAGATGATCAGCGCCATCAGCAGCCCCAGGACCGGGGATACTTCGCTGGCGATCGACAGCATGGGCATCGGCAGGTCCGCCACGCTGTCCAGGCGCGACAGCAGGCCCAGGCTCATCACCAGCATCAGCAGGCCCAGCAGCGCACCACCGAAAATGCCGCCCCACATCGCCTGTTTTTCGCCCTTGGCCGCGCCGCCCATGATCGCCAGGATCGGCACCCCGGCCACGATGTTATAGGAGACGTAGAGCAAGGCGCCCAGCAGCCAGTGGCTGGCGCCGGCTTCTTGTTTGGCCGCCAGTTGATTGAGTTCGCCGAAGCTCAGGTCGCGGGTCGCGGCGCCATACAGGGCCACGCCCACCGCGGTGATGATCAGGAAGGGCGTCACCGCGCCGATCATGCCGATGACCTTGTGCACGTCCAGGCACACGATGGCGACCACGATCAGCGTCACCAGTACGCTGCCGGCGATGGCCGGAATACCGAACTGCTGCTCCAGCAGGGCACCGCCACCGGCCAGCATCACCACGGTCACGGCGAACATGAAGAAGGTGATCATCAGGTCCACCAGGGCCCCCAGGTGCTTGCCGCACAGGGCCTGCACCACGTCCTTGTGCGACGCCGCTCGCAGGCGGCTGCCCATGCTGGCCAGGGCCATGCCGAGGAAGGTGAACAGCGCCGCGCTGACCACCGCACCCGCCAGGCCCCAGGCGCCGAAGTCGACGAACATCAACAGCAGTTCACGACCGGAGGCGAACCCCGCGCCGACAATCACACCGACGAAGGCGCCGGCGATCTTCAGACTTTCTTTCATGACGATTAGCCTCGATTTTTTGTTGTTATGTGGGGTGGACCACCCCGGCATTTATGGCCGTGGTGGTCCTGGGCATCGCACTTGAGGACTGGGGCGGGTGACTCAGTTTTCGCCGACCCAGGCCTGGACTTCGATCTCGACATCGACCCCCAGCGCCAGTTGGGCGCTGACGGTGGAACGCACCGGGAAACCGTTCTTGAAGTGGCGCTGGTAGACCTCGTTGAAGCCGGCGAAGTGCTGCATGTCGGTGAGCCAGACAGTGCTCTTCACCACCTGGTCGAAGCTGGCACCGCATTCGGCCAGGGTCTCGCCGATGCGCGCCAGGGCGGCTTCGGTCTGCACGCGGATGTCGCCGTGCACCACTTCGCCTTCGGCGCTCATGGGCACCTGGCCGGAGAGGAACAGAAAGCCGCCGACCCGGATCGCCCGGGAGAAGGGGTAGGGCAGGTGGCTGGGGTAACGCTGGATGTCATTGGACATGGCAAGGGCCTCGTGGGCTGGGTGGGTTAACGCAAGCGAGCGGGTGCCAGGGCCTGGGCATCGACGCCCTGGCTCAGCAGTTCTTCGGGGACCGGTTGCCCCAGCAGCAGGGCGCAGGCCAGTTGCGAGACGCCGGCCGCCGACTGGATGCCGTAGCCGCCCTGGGCGGCGAGCCAGAAAAAGCCTTCGCAACGGTCGTCCCAGCCCACCACCAGATCGCCGTCGGCGACGAAGGAGCGCAGGCCGGCCCAGCTGTGGCGCGGGCGGCGGATGCTCAGGGAGGTGACGTTCTCGATGTGGTAGATGCCGGTGGCGATGTCCAGCTCTTCGGGCATCACGTCCTGGGGCGGCACCGGGTCGGCATTGGCCGGGGAGCCGAGCAACTGGCCGGCGTCGGGCTTGAAGTAGAAGCTTTCGTCGATGCCGATCACCGCCGGCCAGCGGCTGAAGTCTTCATCCGGTGGGCCATCGAAGGTGAAGGCGCTGCGCCGGCAGGGTTGCAGGCCGATGGGGGCCACGCCGCACAGCTGGGCCACGTCATCGACCCAGGCGCCGGCAGCGTTCACCAGATTGCGCGCCTGCAGTACACGGCCATCACTGAGTGTGAGGTTCCAGTGGCGGTCTTCGCGGCTGGCCTCGACGATCTGTATGTCGCACTCCAGCAGCCCACCGGCGCGGCGCATGGCCCGCAGGAAGCCCTGGTGCAGCGCGTGCACGTCCAGGTCCTGGGCGGCGGTTTCCAGCATCGCCCCGGCGACGGCCTCGGGGCGCAGGCAGGGCACCAGGGCCCGGGCCTGCTCCGCCGTGATCAGGCGCACATTGGCGGAGCGGGCGCGGGTTTCATCGTAGGTTTGCTGCAATTGGTCCAGCTGTTCCTCGCTGGCCACGTACAGGCAGCCACGGGGTTCCATCAACGGGTGTTCGCAGAAACCTTGCGGCGGCCGCTGGTAGAAAGCCCGGCTGGCGCGGGTCAGGGCCTGGATCTGCGGGGTGCCGTAGGCTTCCATGAACATCGCCGCCGAGCGCCCGGTGGAGTGGTAGCCCGGCTGCGATTCACGTTCCAGCACCAGCACGCTGGCCTGCCCGGCCAGGCGATAGGCCAGGGAAGCCCCGGCAATACCGGCGCCGATGATGACGAAGTCGAAGCATTGGTTTGCGTGCATGCCGGGGTTCCTGAATCGCTGGGAAATGACAGGGGCCAAAATTCTCACATACGAGAAATGTAAGATATGAGAATTTTCCAGTCAACCCGGGGTCATGGGTTAATATTTCGCCACGTGCCCCGGCCAGCGTCGCGGTTGCCCTTATTTGCCAGACAGAGAGCCTCAATGAGTTCCGACCGAGCCCAGCCCGCCTCGAGCTCCCACACCCATCCACTGATCGACCGGACCCAGGTCGGCGCACGCCTGCGGAGCATTCGCAAAAACCAGAAGCTGACCCTCAAACAGCTCTCGGAACGCTCCGGCGTGGCGCTGTCGACCCTGTCGAAAATGGAGCTGGCCCAGGTCTCGGTCAGCTACGAAAAACTCGCCGCTGCGGCCCGCGCCCTGGGCGTCGACATCGCCCAACTGTTCACCCCGGCGCCGAACCCGATCCAGACCCGCAGCGCCCAGGTGCAACCGACCGTGGTCAGCACCACCATCGCCGACGCCCCCGGCTACAGCACCGGCAACTACGACTACCACCCCATGGCCGGGGACTTTCCCGGGCGCAGCATGACCCCCATGTACGCGCGGATCTTTGCTCGCGAGCTGCAGCAGTTCGAGGATTACATCCGCCACCCCGGGCAGGAATTTGCCCTGGTGCTGTCGGGGCGTGTGCGGATCCAGTTCGAGACCGGAGAAGCCGTAAGCATCGGCCCGCAGGAAACTGCCTACTTCAACAGCAGCATTGGCCATATCTACCTGGCGGAAGGGGATGAGGATGCGGAAGTGATGGTGGTGATGTCGGAGCGCTGAAGCCTCTGATCATCCAGCAACAGCGCGACAGATAGTGCCGCCGCGCCGTGCTGTCGCGGGGTGTTTTACTTCAGCGTTGGCCTGTGGCGACTGCCATCGAGCAAGGCATCCACAACTCCCGATACAAGTGGTTAGGTTCAACCAGGACGTTTCGCACAATAGAAACAGACTCTGCGCCCTCCTGAGCCATAAGCGGTTGGAGTTGAAGGTCATTAGAACTGTTGTGCAAAGCTCGAATTGTATTTGGCGCAGTTCAAATCCTGATCCTCGCCAGCATATCTTCGCCGTCTGCATCCATACCAACCTCGACAAACCCGAAACTGGAGTAAAACCCTTTAGCTACGATGTTGTTGGGGTTGTAGCAAATTTCAATTTCTTTCAAATCCGCGATCTGTTTTATTTCATGTAGGGCGAGGCCCAGCGCTACTCTACCGATGGATTTTCGCTGATGTTCTTTGTCCACCATAAAGCGCCAGATAGAAACTTTGCCTTTTGACTCTTGCACCCACATAAAGAAGCCTACAGGCTCTCCATCCGCGATGATGGCGCGTGTGAAGTAACCTGGGTTGTACGCAGCCTCAACGAGCGACCAGGTATTACTTGCCACGTAGTCTTCCTGCTCTTCAGTGACCTCCAGTTCACAAATCGCTTCATAGTTTTTTTGCGTTACTTGGGTAAGTGAGATTTTCATAAGTCTCCTGAACTGGGGTGTGGATAAGGCTCAATTAACTTTCACGGGCATTCAGTTCCTCCTGCGCCTTCGCCAGCAGCGCGGCGAACAGTGCGGCGCAGTCCTGCGGCAGGCTTCGCACTCTAGCTGTTGCAGTTCGCGGCAGTTCTGGGGCAGCGGGGGATTCCGGTTAGCTTTCCGTGCAGCTCCAAGTAAGGTTTGAACTCCTCTGCGGCGTTCGTGCGGTATACGTCGTCACGCAGACTGCGTCCGTCGGTCGTTGCCGCCGTACACCGGGATCTTCGGTTTGTGCCCTTACTCTTTCGTATGGTCCAGCCATTCTTGGTAGGTGATACGGCTAATGTGTTCTGTCCGATAGTCTTGGAGGAACTGGTTGTATTTGTTTTCTTCCGTGTGATGAAAGCGAAAGCCACACTTGGATTGAGCAGCATAGGACTGGATGTTGTTGGCGAAGTAACCACACCAAAGTGCTTTGAGATTCAGGTTTTCAAAGGCGTGTCGCATCACTTCACGCACGGCTTCCGGAGTCAGGCCTTTGCCCCAATACGGCACACCGATCCAGTAGGCGATTTCACCTTCCTGCTCACTGATTTCAAAATTGCTGTTGCTGCCTATGAGAATGCCCACACAACCAACAGCACGGCGATTTTCCTTCAGTTCGACCGCGTACACCTCGGGGTGATTGAAGACCGTACGGATGATGTCGGCACTGTTCTCCACACTGGTATGGGGGGGCCAGCCAGCGATGGGGCCGACTCGGGCGTCTTTGGCATATTCGTATAGATCGGCGGCGTCTGTGGCCTGCCAGGGGCGAAGCAAGAGTCGTTCTGTTTCAAGTGTCATGTCCTGTACCCGAATGGATTGGTTCGTTCGGGACAGAGTATTGGGAGACAGATCATCGGTACACGCCAGTACCTCGGCTTTTTCGGTACTTTTCGAAACAGCTGCGCCAAGCGGTGATAGGATTTTGGCTCTTGTTTGTTGTAGCGCTGGGTCACTATGCATCACATTCCGAAACTTTCCGCTCCTGACGACTCGATGCGGATGGGAGAAACCACGCTAGCGGAAGGGCAAGGTTTACCGCTCTCCTTCGGTCACGCTTACTTGACGCTACTGGTATGCCTCTGCGGTAGTGCCCACTTCACTCTTAACTTCAAAGAGCATGCGGTTAGGCGCGGTGCTGTGATGCTGCTGGCTGAGGACACTATTGCCTTGCTCAAACGTCGCTCGCGCCGCTTCAAGGTATTTTTCTGCCTTATGCCGAAAAGTTTTGCCGCGGAGGTTGCCTACCCGCTACCCAATACCTTGTTCGTATTTCTGCATGACCATCCTCATTGCGTTCCATCCAAGGATGACATGCCGCTGATAGAGGGGTGGGTGACACAGATGCGGAACATTGCGCAGACCTGTCCCACCTACCAACGCATCATGTTGCGCAATCAGCTGCAGAACCTCTTTCTGAAAATAGCCGAGCAACTTCCAGCCAACCAGATAGAAAACAGGGGATTCAGCCGGAAGGAAATGCTCAGTTGGCGCTTCTGGGAATTGATAGGCAAACATTGCGTGCGCCACAGAGATGTGAAGTTCTACGCCGACGCACTGAATATCACGCCGTTCTACCTGTCGCAGTTGACCAAAGCGTTTTTCAATGACACACCCAAGGGCCTGATCGATCGGCAGGTAACCTTGGAGATCAAGGCTCTTCTTTCATACAGTGACTTGGCTATTGGCCGTGTGGCCGACGAATTGAACTTCGTCGATGCGTCTTACTTGTGTCGCTACTTCAAGCGCCAAACGGGAATTTCGCTCTCCCGTTATCGTAAGCACAAGAGAGAGGAGGGGGAGCAGGACTGACCTGCGGTCGAAATGGAGGAGGGAAGGCGCACTATGGAAAAGGTTTCCCTCCTGGATATCACACTGATTCCAGCGCGCGATTGGTTGTCCATAGGACGAACTGACCCTCAAACAGCTCTCGCAACGCTCCGGCGTCGCACTGTCGACCCTGTCGAAAATGGAGCTGGCCCAGGTCTCGGTCAGCTACGAAAAACTCGCCGCTGCGGCCCGCGCCCTGGGCGTCGACATCGCCCAACTGTTCACCCCGGCGCCGAACCCGATCCAGACCCGCAGCGCCCAGGTGCAACCGACCGTGGTCAGCACCACCATCGCCGACGCCCCCGGCTACAGCACCGGCAACTACGACTACCACCCCATGACCGGCGACTTTCCCGGGCGCAGCATGACCCCCATGTACGCGCGGATTTTTGCCCGCGAGTTGCAGCAGTTCGAGGATTACATCCGCCACCCCGGGCAGGAATTTGGCCCTGGTGCTGTCGGGGCGTGTGCGGATTCAGTTCGAGACCGGGGAAGCGGTGAGCATTGGCCCGCAGGAAACGGCCTACTTCAACAGCAGCATTGGCCATGTCTACCTAGCGGAAGGGCAGAAGGATGCGGAGGTGATGGTGGTTATGTCGGAGCGCTGAAGCCCCCACTCATCAAGCGACAGCACGACAGACTGTGCTGCCGCGCCGTGTTGTCGCGGGGAGTTCTACTTCAGCGTTGGCCTGTGGCGACTGCCGTCGAGCAAGGCATCCACCACGGCCCGGGCCATCTCCACCGAGTGCACCAGGGACCAGATCAGGCCGCGTTCAATGCCGCTGCCGCGTTCGGTGATTTCATCGGAGACTTCTTCGGCGCTTTTCAGCAGCAGGGAGACGTGGAGCAGGGCTTCTTCGGCGCTGATGCCGCCGCGTACCGAGAACAGAGAATCGCGACTCACCGGGGTACTGATGGTTTGCTTCAGTGACTGGATCAGAGAGGCATCGGCAGGCTGAAGTGACAGCTTCTGCCGGATCTGCTGATTGGCCAGATCGTGCTCGGGGTTTCTGTCGCGCTGGGCAGCTGTGAGGGGCGGATCGGGGACGAGCTTTTTCATGGCGTAACTCCTAGTACAGAGATAGGAGCCTTCACCGTCGCTGCTAAACGATAGGGTGGCGGCCGTTCGCAGGTTAGCAGACCGGTGTACTAGGAACCCGGCGCACCCGAGGGTGCCCTGCGCACGGCCGCCATAAAACGGAGCCAAAAAAAGCGCCACGTAATGGGGGCGCCATGCGCCTAGTTACACGTCGAGCTGCTAAACCCGGTCACTGAATTTGCAGTGACGGATCGAGGCTAGCCAGCGTGAGGGGGTAGGCGCAAGCGGCTAGGAGTTTCTAGGAAAGTTCGCACAATAGAAAGAGACTTAACGCTGCTTCTAAGGGAATAGCTTCACACCCCTTCAACTTCGATCCCATGTTCCGCCAACCAGGTCTTTCGCTGTGCGTAGTCTGGCATGACGCGCTCCAGGCGCAGCCAGAACTCAGGTGTGTGGTGCGGCTCGTGCAGGTGCACCATTTCATGCACGACCACATACTCGGCAATGTGCTTGGGCAGCAGGATGGTCTTCCAATGGAAGTACAACTGCGCGCTCTTGCCACAGGAGCCCCAGCGATAGCCAAGATCTTGTACCCGTACCCCTCCAGGTGAAAGATCCAGGCGGCCTTGATAACTCTTCACGCGCAGGGCTAGCCAGTTGCGGGCATGTTCGCTGTACCAGCGGATAAATTGCTCCCGGGCACGTGGCAGCTCGCTACGCAGCAGGCGGAAGCGGCCGCCAGAGAGTTTAAGTGGCACATCTTGCTCATCTACCAGCTTGAGGCGATGACTTCGCCCCAGGTACAGAAACCCTTCTCCGTCCACGTATTCCTTGGTTGGGACAGAGCGTTGCAGGCGTTCCTTTTCGGCCAGGCGTGAGTAAATCCAGAAGCTTTTTTCCGCTACGAATTGCCGCAGCGCTTGCTCCTCCACCTCGGGTGGGGCAGAGAGAATAAGCGTGCTATCACGCTCAACGGTGATTTGCAGTGTCTTGCGCCGCGCACTGCGCCGCAGCGTTAACTGCAAGTCGTCGACCGTGAGAACTTGATCGTTCACAGTTGCATCAACCGTTCATGGCTGGCTCTGGCTTGATCCCTCAGGCGGTCAGCCAGCACCCCTGCCGTATCGGTATCTACCAAGGGCGGCCGCAGTCGCATCAGGTGATCGAATAGCTGTCCAGCCAGTTCCTCTTGGGCCGCGCGCTTGCGCGGGCTCCAGATATCGCGGTGGCTTTGCAGCTCGTCCACCAACATATCCACCAACTCCACCGTGACATCCTTCAATCGCAGCAGCTCGGCGGGCTGTGGGTTGGCGTCGGTAGCTACCACATCCAGCAGGGTTCGCAGGAAGGGCGCATAGTGCTCGGGCAAATCCAGAGGGCTGTTGTCATCGCTCATCTGACCGCTGCGCAGTTCGTTGATGAGTTTTTGCAGTTGCTCAACCAACTGGTCCCACTGCTCGCCCATCGACTTGAGCAAGTCGTTCAGGCGTTCGGACAGCTTGCGATACAGTACCGGATCTTCATCAGCGTGCTTGCGCACATGGGAGCGAATGGCGTGCTCCATTTCTGAGGCCTTGGCGCGGTCGTTGACGCTACGCGATAACTGTTTCTCGAAGTCTGCATCGGTAAGTTGGATCGGTGGGATCTTTGGGTCGATCCCCAGCGAGATAACGTGATCGTCGATCAGCTTGCGTACCTTGGCGCCGACATCCTTGCCCAGTTGCGGCAGGTCCTTGTAGCGACCGCGTGCCCGAGCGTGGATATAGGCCAGACGCTTGGCATCTTTGACGAAGGGCAAACCTTCGGGGCGAGGTAGCACAGTGTCCAATGAGTCGAGGAAGGCTTTGAGTTTCACCGCAAATTCGGCGCGTACCTTCTCCGACCCCAGAGCGGTAATACAGGCCTCGATATCCTCCAGCGACTCGATGCCCTGGCGACGCAACACGTCCACCACGCGCAGATGCCGATCTCTTAGCACCGGCACCTCATCCTTGATGCTGCTCAGTGCGCCCTCGATATCTTCATCTGCATAGGCAGCCAGGGCTTCACGCAAATGGTTGGCGACTCCGTAGTAGTCGACCACGATGCCGCAGCGCTTACCGAATCCGGTCCGGTTGACTCGCGCAATGGCCTGCAGCAGTTCGGCTTCCTTGATCGGCCGGTCGAGGTACATCACCCCCTCGATGGGGGCATCAAAGCCGGTCAGCAACATCGATTTGACGATCAGGAAGGCCAAGGGATCAGCCTTGCCCGGCTGTTCATGGTTCAGGGGCTTTTTGAAGCGTTTGATCAGTTGCTCGTGCTTGTTGCCATCTGTCCAGGTTTTCCATTCGGACGGATCGTTGTTTGTCCCGGAAACAATCGGTGCGAACTCCAGGCCGCGTAACGTGTCGCGATAACGCCACGCCTGCACGCGAGCCTGCAACTTTGGGGGACGCTGGCACAGGGCTTCATCGTCCAGGTCTTTGTCGCTCTCGGGCAACGCGTCGGCCTCAGCCAGCAGTTCATCGCGGGCGGTCTGCAGCGCATGGAAATAGCGGATGGCCGCAACCCGGCTGTAGGCCACCACCTGCGCTTTGTAGCCATTGGGCAGGATGTTGGTGACGTAGTGGCGGAGTATGTCGCGGGCCTTGTCGGCGATCAGCGCGGGGGCATCAAATATATGACCCTTGGTAGCGTATTTTTTCTTGATCAATTCCAGTTCGTCCTGGCTGTGCTCGCGGAATAAATCCTCGAACAGCTCATCCAGGTTCGCCCCGTCTTTCACGGCGCCTCTGGCGGTGCGTCCTTCATAGAGCACCGGCACCGTCGCACCATCTGCTTCGGCCTCTTTGATGGTGTATTGGTCGATGAATGCACCAAAAATCTCATGGGTGCGCTTCTTGTTACCCATGATGATCGGCGTACCCGTAAAACCGATGCGTACGCAGTTGGGCAGGCCTGCCAACAGGTTCGCTTGCAGATCACCGGCCTGGGTGCGATGTGCCTCATCGATCAGTACCAGAATGCTCTCGTCGTGGTTGAGCACCTCGAACGGTTTGCTTACTTGGTAGAGCGCAGGTTTTTCTGCGGCTTTGAGGGGGGGAGCGATCTGCGCAGAGCCTGGCGTTGCCGCGTCTTCATCCTGCTCGGGGATGCGGTATTTCTGGATGGTGGCGAATACCAGGCCAGGGCCCTGGCGGCGCGCCAAGGCTTTAACGCCCTCGATATTGGAAGCCACCTCCGGCAGTTCGCCGCTCAGCGTGGCAGTGGCTGCGAGTTGGCTCTGCAGGTCTTTGCGGTCGGTGACCACGATGATCTTGAAGCGGCGCAGTTGCGTATCTGTGCGCATCTTGCGTACCAGAAACACCATGGTCAGGCTCTTTCCCGAGCCCTGGGTGTGCCAGACGATGCCGCCACGCTGATCGCTCTCACCATGTTCCAGACGCGTCTGGCCGTGTTTCATCCGGGTAACCGTGCGGTTGACAGCGCGGTACTGCTGGTAGCGACAGACCGTTTTGATGGTGCGTCCGCCAACCTGCATAAACAGCATGAAATGCCGGATTAGATCGAGCAGATGGGCCGGGGTCAGCATGCCGGCCACTAGGCGTTCCTGCTCGGACAATTTGGTTTTGCCCAACTGCTCGGCCACAGCTTGCTCGCTGCCGTTGCCATCGGGGCCAACCACGGTCTTCCATTGGGAAAAATGCGCGAAGCCCGCACCTATGCAGCCCACCCGGGCTTCGTCGTAGCTGCTGGCGATCAACAACTGCACGCTGGCGAACAGGCTTTCGTTGCCCTCGTTCTCCTCGACCTCGAAGGCTGCTTTGCGCTGGTTGCTGTAGCGGCGCAGTTGATCGACAGCCTCGGCCAGTGGTTCGGGAATGGATGGGCTCTTGCACTCCACCACCACCAGCGGGATGCCGTTCACCAGCAACACCAGATCCGGGACGATAAATTTCTTGCCGCTGTTATAGCCGGGCGGGCAGTCCACCCGGAATTGATTGATCACGCTGAAATGGTTATTGGCGGGTGTGTCCCAGTCGATGTACTGAAGGGTTTGCCCACGTCCGCCTTCCCAGCCAGGGAGGCCATCGACGGTGATACCTTTGAGCAACAGTTCCGTGGCTGTCTGATTGGCTTCCATCAGCTTGCCGGCACCCAAACGGGTAATGGCCGCCAGTGCCTCGGCAATGCGTTGATCATCCAGCCAAGGCTGACCGTCACGCAGGTTGATGGCACGCAAGCGCTCGGCCAGTGCGGCGCACTGAATGACTTCACTGAAGCTGTTGCGGCCGGTGATGGCCGGGTCGTCGAGGCTGCCCTCGGTATGCTGCCAGTCAAGCCCCTGCAACTGAGCCACAAAGGGTTTTTCGACGTCTTCCAGTTCCCAGCCCACAGGGTTACTCCTTTAATCCAGTTCAGGCGTGTATGGGCTCATACAGGCTCATAGCGGCTCATTCCGGCTCATTCCGGCTCATTTCCGCATTCCAGCTCATTCCAGGGTTCCAAGGGTATAGGTCGCCCCTCGATTCTTGCCGCTCTGCACAATGGCGCCTCTATCTTTCAGCTTTTTCAGCAGCTTGGCCGCTTGGTCAGTTGATACCCGACATAACCCCATGACCTCGGCACGTTTGATTTGCCCATGCTGCTGCACATAGTTCAACACCATCTGCTCATGCTGAATCGGTGCGAAGCCGGCCTGGCGGGTATAGGCGGTTTTGTCGCCAGCGGCCTGGTAGAGGCTGGCCGACAGGGTATAGCTGCGCCCTCGGGTAGAGCCGTGCGCTTCCACCAGACAGGCTTCGGTCAGGGCTTCCAGGGTGCGTTTGGCGCTGGTGGCGTCGCGCTGGATCAGCACAGCCAATTCATCGGTCGTGACGCGCTTGCTTTCGCGCAAGGCGGCCAGGGCGATCAGGCTGTCGATAGGCAACTCGGCGTGGGTGGCGCGTTCGTGTTCGACCACCAGGCGGCGAAAATCCAGGTCGGCCTCGGCGGTGGGCAGGCGCAGCACCACGCTCTGGGCATTGGTGTAGCTGTAATCCGGTGCCGGGCGGCCAAACTTGAGCATGCCGCGAAAGATCTTGTCCACGCCGCGGCCGGAGCGTTCGACCACGCCGATACGCTTCATGGCGTCGGCCAGGGCCGGGTTGCGCGGGCGCGGTTCGGTCACCAGCAGGTTGGCCAGGGTTACGCCGTCGACTAAGCCACCGGGGTTGCTGATCACCAGGGCATCGTCTTCCAGGCGCACATGCACCGCGCCGCGACCGTGGTAGTCGCGATGCACCAGGGCATTGGCCACGGCTTCGCGAAAGGCGCCGAGGTCGACCTTGGGCACTGGCACGCGGAACAGGCCGACTTGCAGCTCTTCTTCCGGGTTATAGGGACGGAAGTTGGTTTCCAGCCAGTCCAGTGCCTTGAGCAGCGGGAAGCGGCGGAACTCGTTGAAGCGAACGGCCTGCTGGGCCAGCACTTGGAAGGCGAATTCGTGAGTGGGCACCAGTTGGCGAATAGAGGTTTCTCGGCCAACCAGCAACAGGCCGGTCAGGGTTGGCACCCGCGAACCGTCGGGTTGGCGTGCGGTGAGCAGCAGCGCGCCGTCGAGGGCTTCGTCGTCCAGTTCCAGCAGCACGCGGTCGCCGCCGTACTGCTGCACGGCCTGGCGCAGGCGTTCGCGCTCCAGCGGGTCGAGGTCGGCCAGGGTGGCACCGGCCACTGGCTGTGCGGAGACATCGAGTAGGCCGAAGTTGCTCGCACGGCTGCTGCGCTCATGGGGCAGCATCGCCACGCATTCGGGTGTGCCGTCGTGCTTCAAGCGGCGGCGCAGGTACACGCCACTGGTGGTAGCCACCTCGCTCTGGGACTTGGGTATATGGACGCATGCCACGGTTACCCCGTCTAATTCGACCGCTTCGGCCCGTACGTTCAGTGACGGCGAGGTCCGCGCTGCCACCATACCGGCCAGTCCCTCCAGCAGGCGGTGCTCGGCATGTAGGCCGGTGGGTGTGCCGTCGTCCTCGACGCCCAGCCACAGCTCGCCGCCCTCGGCGTTGGCCAGACAGACCAGCGCTTCGATTAGATCTCGGTCGGGTAGCTTACTGCGGTCGCTCTTGAACTCGACGGTGAGGGATTCGCGAAGTGGCAGGCGCTGGGGCATATCAGGCTCCCGTTTGTGCCGCAGCACGTTGCATGGATTCCAGCAGCGGGGTGACGCGGACGCGGCCGGTTAGCAGGTCGTCCATCAGACCAGACTTCAAACTCCGGAGTTTGTCGAGTTCGGCTTCTTCTATGAGTAGCTTGGATTCATAAGTAGCGATCCGAAGCTCGATTCGTTCTTGTTCATCAAGTGGCGGAACACCCGCATTCACGCGGCCAAGCTCTCCCCGCGTCACATGCAGAAATGAGTCTTTGAAACCATGAGCTGAGTCCTCAATGTTCACCTGCCGAAACCTTAGAAGGCGGTACAGGAACGCTTTGGAGACAAGGCTCTCTTTCGGTAGCACTCTGAATATGTGTTGATTTAAGACGCCTTCCGGACCATTCCAGAGTCTTGCGCCAAAAGACATCCCACGTTGCCCAGACCATGCGAACAGTAGATCTCCGGGATGTACATGCCATTTTTCCTGTATGGCCCCTGCGTAGTAGTTGAAGTCACGCGAGCCGTTCAGGTTCTGGATTCTGATGATAGGAAAACCACTATCTGTCCATGCAGCAGCATCAAAAGTGTTGCCGTTCAGGTATTCAGCCAGTGCTGAAAATTCCTTGCACTCCCATTCCCTTGGAATCCACCCCAACTGCGACTCTTTGTAGAGCAGTGGCGCTTCGCTCTGTGGTGGGCGCAGTCGGCCGTTGGCGTCGACGCCACGGGTCAGCAGGTCGTGCAGCAGGCCCTGCTTGACGGCCTTGAGCTTGTCGATCAGCGCCTCGGTTTCGCGGATGGTGGTGTCGAGGGTGTCGAGGACTTGGGCGATGGCGTGCTGCTCTGCAAGCGAAGGCACGGGAAGCATGCTCGCTTTAACAGGAGTCCTGCTTAGCTCAAGCTGGTTGGTCGAACCCGCGTAGCAAAATCGCTCAAGGTGCCTCTGTCCCCAAGAAGTACGCAGTACAGCATTGAGCCATCTTCCATCGGTGCCTTCAGGCTTCGGCCGAAGTACGGTTACATGCCCATCAACAATGAAAGCCCCGTCATGATCGAATACAACTGATCGGCCAATTGTTCCGGTGCCGGTGGAATTAAGCAGCACATCGCCTGACTCCGGGCGCAGAACATTGCGCATCGCTCGCTCTGCATGCGGGCGCGCAAACTCCGGAGCGAATTGTGATGAGGTTACACATCGCTGGCCGATGGCCAAAAAGCTGCTGCTCTCCACATAAACCGGTGCCGTACCTCGGGAAATCAGGCTGCACAGCTCATCGAGCGTCTTCTTTTTCCATCCTGCTTCATCAGGTATCGCAACGTCCAAGGGCTGGAATTTCTCAGACATATCCCAACCCTTTCAGGAATCCCTGCAACGCCTCTGCCGCCGCATCGCGGGTCTGCTCGATCTCTTTGAGCGTCACCCCGTACTTATCCCACCAGTTTTCGAAAGCGGCGACGATTTGCTTGCGCTGGGCGGCGATATAACGCTCGACAATGGCCTGCATATCGTTGTGCAGGATGGTCAGCAGCAGCTCCGCGGCCTGTGGTTCGTCCAGCCCGTCGACGGCTTGATTGAGGTGGCTGGCGAAGTTTTCCTGCTGGCTTTTGAGCTGCTTCTTGACCTTGGTCAGCTCGGCCTTCCAGGCCTTGAGCTGGGCTTCGTCGATGGGGTTTTCTTCGTCATCGGTATCCGCCTCACTGTCGGCTTCGTCCGAATCCTCTCCCTTGGTTGGGGCGGCGGCCTTGAGCTGGCTATCCAGTTCGGCCTTTTTCGCCTCTAGCTCGGCCAAGCTGGCGACGAAATCGCCCAGCAGGAACTTCACCAACTTGTGCTCCAGCGGGCTTTGCTTGCTGGCTTTGTCTTCCAGGGCGGTGATGATGCTGGTGCGCCAGGCATCGATCACGCCCCGGCTGCCGCGGGCCATCAGGCCGAGGAAGTCGTATTTGCTCTGGTACCAGAAGCCGGCAACGATGCCCCTGACCTGGAAGGGGTCGAGCAGGCCGATGTCTTCCAGCGTCTGGCTAAAGCTGGCCAGCAGTTCGGCGCGCAGTTCAACCAACGCAGCGCTGTCGTCGAGTTTCCCGGCCAGGGCTGTGATACGCGGGCTGTGCTCGCTCCACCAGCTCTCGAAGGCGTCACGGATTGAGGCTTCTTTGGCCAGCAGGCCGAGATTGCCTTCGATGGCCGGCTTGAGGTCGGTGCGGCGGCTTAGCTTGCTGCAAAAGTCGAAATACTGGGCATCGCGCGTCACGAACAGATCTTGTGAGTCAAGGCCGTGTGCGGCGAACAGCGAGGCTTTGGCTGCAACTTCGGCCTTGGGTACACCCCCCAGCAGATGAGCGCGTACATCATGCGGCTCGGGTGGCAGTGCGTTATCCACATAGCGGCGGATATTCAGGTTGTAATCGTTGTCGCGCAGGGTGGCGATATCCACCACATCGCTGAGGCCGTCGATCCGGCGGAATTCGTCGTAGGCGGTGGTGATCTTCTCGATATGTTCGGGCAGCAGGTAGTTCTGCGCGCGGCCCTCGAAGTATTCGCGGTCGGCGTTGATAAACAGCACCTTGCCCTGGCGCTCAGTTGGCTTGCTGCTGATGCGGTTGGCGCCTTCCTGCTTTTGTTGGCGCAGGATCAGGATGCAGGCCGGGATGCCGGTGCCGTAGAACAGGTTGGCCGGCAGGCCGATCACCGCTTCGAGCAGGTCGTTTTCGATAATGCCAGCGCGGATGCCGCGTTCTTCACCGCCACGGAACAACACGCCATGGGGCAGTACGGTGGCGATCATGTCCTCGTCGCGGCACACAGCAAGCATGTGCTGAAGGAACATCAGATCGGCCTTTTTCGAGCCCAGCGGTACCTCGCCGAAGTGGAAGCGTTCTTCGCGGAAGGTCGGGTTCCAGGCCAGGCTGCCATCCGGGTTTTTCTCGGTGTGGCCCCAGTTGATGGAGAATGGCGGGTTGGTGAGGATGCGGTCGAAGCGCCGCAGTTCACCGGCCTCGATATGCCGAGGGTCGGCCAGGGTGTCTTCGTTTTCCAGCGAGGCGTTGTTGATGCCGTGCAGCAGCATGTTCATTTGCGCGATGGACCAGACGGTACCGTTGAATTCCTGGCCGAACAGGTTGGCCTTGCGGCCGTCCTCGCCGTGCTCATCGATGTATTCCTTGGCTGCGATCAACATGCCGCCCGAGCCGCAGCAGGGGTCGTAGACATCGTGGTCCAGGGTCGGCTTGAGCAGGTGCACCATCAGCCGCACCACGGAGCGTGGCGTATAGAACTCGCCACCTTTCTTGCCGGCCGAGTCGGCGAACTCGGCGATCAGGTACTCATAGGCGGCACCCAGCAGGTCGGGGAATTCGAAGTCGCTGTTGCGCAGGCGAACATCACCGAAGTGGCTGATTAGCTGGCGCAATTTCTGGTCGGGAATCTTGCTCTGGCCGACCTTGCGGGTGAAGTCGATATGCTCCAGCACCCCTTCCAGGGCGACGTTGTTTTCCTCGATTCCACCCAGCGCCTTGTTCAACACGTCGCCGACGTTGATGTGCGCTTCGTTGAGCAAATACCTGAAGCGCGAATGACTGGGCACCCAGAAGTTGCCATGGAGCATGTACCAGCGCGGGTTTTCCGCGGCGACAAAGGCTTCGGCCTTGCTCTTGCCGGCGCTTATCTGATCGGCAACGACCTGCTCGTAGCGCTCCTCAAATACGTCGGAGCAACGCTTGAGGAACAACATGCCGAAGATGTATTCCTTGAACTCCGAGGCATCCATCTTGCCGCGCAGAATATCGGCAGCCTTGAACAGATGGCGTTCCAGTTGTTGCAGCGTGAGGGGCATTGCGGAATCCCTTGTGGGCACCCAGGGAGTGGATGCCGATTAAATGCCGGCGATTGTATCCCAAGCCAAGCGATGTGCTGCACCCGGGAAGGGGCGGGGTTGCAGTAATGTTTGTGTGCTATCGAGCCAGATGCTCAGAGGAGCTGAGTGGGAAAGGGAAGGAGCCCGAAATGTTCGGTCTGATGAGGCAGTTACGAAGGCTCACTCGAGTATCCGTACAGCTGTTGAACTGTGCTCAGCAGGCTGTCATTAAGCTGGCATAGGTGAGCAAAACCAGCCCTGTCAGGCACAAAAAAGGCACTTGCGATAATCGCCAAGTGCCTTTTTTGTACTGCTTCATTTGGTGGAGCCGGGGGGATTTGAACCCCCGTCCGCCAGTACTCCGCTGTCGGTACTACATGCTTAGCCGTGTCTATTGAGTTAACCCTCAGCGACCCGACGGGCAGGGTGCTTTGGGCGAGTTGTGTAAGTTTTAGCCGCTTCGTCCACAACGTACTGCACGGCGATTCTGTTCTATATGACAATCATTTTGGGTTTACAGACATCCCCTGATGATTGCTGGACCCGAAGGTACCAGGGGGGAAGGGCTAAGGCTGCTTACGCAGCGAGAGCGTAATCCCCGTAGGTTTCGTCATTGGCAACTATAGGAAGTTGCAACAGTGGATTTACGAGTTCTGTTACCAACTCGGCATGCACCTAAAGTTTCGCAACCGGCGTCGAATCCTAAACGGCCCCGAACCTGTTGTGCATTACCAACAGGTGGACGGATTCTACGCTAACCGAGGCCAGAAGGCCAACCCGAAGGTTGGCCCAGTGCATCGGCCTACTGATCGCCCTTGGTGTTGTTCTGCAATTGCTGGATCGCCTGGGTGGTCAGGGAGATGCAGTTCTTGGTGCCTTCCTCGGTGCCTTTGGCGTGTTCGGCGGTGGCTTGCTGGACCTTGGCGTCGATGTCGCTGCTCAGGTCCGAGCTCATGGCTTCGGTGCTGACCTTGGCATCCTTGATTTTTTGCAGGTTGATCTGGCACAGGTCCTCTTGCCCGGCGGCAAACACCGGGGAGGCCAGCATCGCGGCGGTAATGAACAGTCCAGCCAGTGCGGAACGCTTCATGGTTATCTCCTTGATCGCAGGGGCTCGGTGTTGCCGGTCAACAGGGCCGGCTGCCGAGTGGGCTAAGCCCTTTTTTGCGGGCCTAGAAAATGGACTGTAGCCGCGCTCTGGGGTTCTGTTTTTTTTTCGAAGAAATGAAAAAGCCAGGGGCGTTTTCCGCCAGGCACAAAAAAGGGGCGAAAACGCCCCTTTTTTTCCCGGCTCGATGGCTCAGAGCGCCTTGGCCCGGGTCACCCGATCCACCAGGTAGACCAGCCCGTGATAGTCGATCCCACCATGCTGGCTGAGGCCGATTTCACAGGTGCGGCTGGTGGAAATGCCTTCGCTGCAATACTGCACCGCGTCCTTGAGGCTGCGCAGGGAGTGGGCGTTGAGCTCCGGGGTGGTGAAACCCTTGTCGCCGGCGAAACCACAGCAGTGGATGCCTTCGGGGATCACCACGTTGTTGCTGCAACGCCGGGCCAGTTCGATCAAGGCCTGGCTCTCGCCCAGGTGCTGGGTGCTGCAGGTGACGTGCACCGCGATAGGCGCTTCCTGCGGCGTGAACTCCAGGCGTTCCAGCAGGTGGGTGCGGATGAAGCGCACCGGGTCGTAGAGGTCCAGGCGCACGTCCCCCAGGTCCTGCACCAGGCGCAGGGTGCAAGGGCTGGTGTCGCAGTAGATCGGGTCGAGGCCGCCCCGGCTGGCGTGGAGCAGGGCGCCGATCAGTTCCTGGCGCTTGTCCTCGGCCTGGGTGGCGTAGCCCTTGGAGGCGAACGGCTGGCCGCAGCACAGGTTGTCCAGGTTGTCCGGCAGCACAACTTGATAGCCGGCCTTTTCCAGCAGGCCGCGGGTTTTCTCGTAGAGTGAGCTTTGCTCCTTGTCGCCCGCCGCTGGCCCCATGACCCGGGACACACAGGCTGCCAGGTAAACCACCCGCGGACGCGCGTCGCTGACGCTCGGGCTGAAGCGGATGGCCTTTTCCGGCTGGGGCATGGCGCTGCTCCACTGCGGCACCTGGCCTTTGGACAGACGCGTCAGGCTCGCCGACAGCTTGCTCAGGCGCGGCGCGCCCAGGAGCATGCGCGCACCGTTGGCCACGTGCAGGGTGAAGCGGGCGCCCTGCAAGGTGGTGGCGAAGTGCGAGCCGAGCCAGTCGGCGGTGCCGTTATGGGTGGCGTGTTCACTGCGCAGTTTCTTCACCAGCTCGCCGGTGTTGATACCCACCGGGCAGCGCTGGGCGCACAGGCCGGTGGCGGCGCAGGTGTCGATGCCCTGGTACTGATAGGCCGCTTCCAGTTCCGTGGTGTCGATGCCGGCCCGTTTGCGTGCCTGGATATCACGCCAGATGACGATGCGCTGGCGCGGGCTCAGGGTCAGCCCCTTGGACGGGCACACCGGCTCGCAGAAGCCGCACTCGATGCACTTATCCACAATCTCGTCGGCCGCCGGCAGTGGCTTGAGGTGCTTGAGGTGGATCTGCGGATCTTCGCTGAGCACCACGTCCGGGTTGAGGATGCCGTTGGGGTCCAGCAGGCGCTTGAGCTGCCACATCAGCTGGTAGGCATCGCTGCCCCATTCCAGCTCGACGAAAGGTGCCATGTTGCGCCCGGTGCCGTGCTCAGCCTTCAGCGAACCGCCGAATTCCACCGCCACCAGTTGCGCCACGTCGTCCATGAACGCCTGGTAGCGGTTCACTTCCTCGCTGCTGTTGAAGCCCTGGGTGAAGACGAAGTGCAGGTTGCCCTCCAGGGCGTGGCCGAACAGGATCGCTTCGTCGTAGTGGTGCTTGTCGAACAGCTCGATCAGGCGGTTGACGCCGATGGCCAGCTGTTCCACGGGGAAGGTCACGTCTTCGATGATCACTGTGGTGCCGGTCTTGCGCACCGCGCCTACCGCCGGGAAGGTGTCCTTGCGGATCGCCCAGAGCTTGGCGTTTTCCTGCGGGTCTTCAGTGAAGTCCACCTGCTTTTCCACCGGGAAGGCGGCCAGGGAATTCATGATCTGCGCCAGTTGCTCATGCAGCAGTGATGAGGACGCGGCGCGGGACTCGATCAGCAGCGCGCAGGCGTTGGCCGAGAGCTGCTGGACGAAAGCCGGCATGCCGGGCTTGTCCTGCACCGAGCGCAGGCTGCGGCGGTCCAGCAGCTCCACTGCCGACACTGGCTGGCTCTTGAGCACGGTCACCGCATTGCAGCAGGTTTCCACGTCAGGAAAGACGATCAGCGCCGACGCCTTGTTCGGGTGGTCGATCACCGTGTCGTAGGTCACCGCGCTGATAAAGCCCAGGGTGCCTTCGGAGCCCACCAGCAGGTGGCTGAGGATGTCCAGCGGCTCGTCGAAATCCACCAGGGCATTGAGGGACAGGCCGGTGGTGTTTTTCAGCCGGTATTTGTGGCGGATCTTCGCCGCCAGCTCGCTGTTGGCGCGGGTGCTGCGGCCCAGTTCGGCCAGGCGCTCGAGCAACGGACCATGGCTGGCGCGGAAGGCGGCGATGCTGGCCTCATCCTCGGTATCCAGACGCGTGCCATCGGCCAGTACCAGGCGAATGCCGGCCAGGGTGTGATAGGTATTCTGCGCGGTACCGCAGCACATGCCGCTGGCATTGTTGGCGACGATGCCACCGATCTTGCAGGCGTTGATCGAGGCCGGATCGGGGCCGATCTTGCGCCCGAAAGGGGCCAGCCAGGCGTTGGCCTGGGCGCCGATCACTCCGGGTTGCAGGCGGATCTGCGCACCCTGGTGGCGAATCTCCTTGCCGTTCCAGTTATCCCCCAGAACGATTAGCACCGAGTCGCTGATGGCTTGCCCGGAAAGGCTGGTGCCCGCCGCGCGGAAGGTCACCGGCACCCGGTCGCGCTGGGCCAGCTGGAGCAGGGCCACCACTTCATCTTCGGACTCGACGCGGATCACCAGCTTGGGGATCAGTCGATAGAAGCTGGCGTCGGTGCCGAAGGCCAGGGTCGAGAGCGGGTCGTCGAAGCGCCGCTCCTGGGGAATCAGTTGCTGGGCATCACGCAGAAAAGCGGCCGGTAGGCTCATTGGTCCTCCAGGATCAGCACCACCAGGTCTTTCGGGCCGTGGGCGCCGTAAGCCAGGACTTGCTCGATATCAGCGGTCTTCGACGGGCCGGACACCAGCAGCGCGTTGGTCGGCATGCCGGCGGCCCAGTTCATCTGTTGCTGCACCTGATAGAAGTTGTCGCGGATCTCGCTGGCCTTGAGCAGGGCGAAATGCACCGGCGGCACCAGGCTCATCAGCCGCGGCTCTTCCCGGGTCGGCCAGAGGATCAGGCTGCCGGTGGCGGCGATGGCGCCCAGGGTGGTCGTGAGGCTGGCCGGGGTGTCGTTGAACAGCTCGGCTTTCCATTCTTCCACCGGGCGGTCGTAGGCCTTGAGCGCCGGCAGTTGCGGCTGCTCGGCCCAGTACTGGGTGACCCGCTGGCCGTGGGGCGTGCTCGGGGCGATCAGCAGGCTGGGCAACTGGCGTTCCTGCAGCAGGCGGGCCAGCAGTTCAGGCCAACCGGCGCCGGTGCTCAGGTGGATTTCGGTGTGCACCGCTTCCATCTGTTTGCGCAGTTGCGGGATGCGTTGTTCCGCGCTGTAGCTGTAAGGTTCGGTGACCAGCGCCTCGTCGAAGTTATCCACAATCGGCGTGGTGCCGGTCAGGCTGTTGCGCAGCTTGGCGAGGATGTTGTATTTCGCGCTCATCAGCGGTCTCCCTGCTTGTCCAGGTGCTCACGGGCCAAGTCATGCAGCGACCGGGCGGCGGGTTTTGGCGCACTGTGGTTCTGCGTCCAGGGGCCGACCTTGCTCGGGGCGAGGGCGCGCAGCCGGGTGGCGGCCAGGGTGAACAGGCGATACAGGGGCGGCGAGCTATTGAGGCGGGCCCAGGCGTTCCAGATGAAACGTTCCTTGCGCGAGTACTTGCTGCCCTGGCCGCGCATCACTTGATGGGGGCTGTCCCTGTCTCTTATACACATCTCCGAGCCCACGAGACTCCTGAGCATCTC
>ERZ1032257.15-NODE-15-length-25253-cov-9.204977_pt1 | contig 25253 bp, 18 predicted proteins | sample MGYA00518041_ERZ1032257 | MGnify/ENA primary metagenome ERZ1032257 (study PRJEB33718, sample SAMN03160162) | human skin metagenome | collected 2014-02-25 | study: EMG produced TPA metagenomics assembly of the PRJNA266117 data set (Human skin bacterial metagenome and... | reverse complement strand
CTACACGTAAGGAGTCGTCGGCAGCGTCAGATGTGTATAAGAGACAGCCTACGACGTGTTCGACAACGGTGACGTGATGCAGAGCAAGCTCATGGCCGGCCGCAGCGGCTACGACGTGGTAGTGGCCACCGGCGACCTGCTGCCGAACCTGATCAAGGCAGGGGTGCTCAAGGAACTGGACCGCAGCCAGTTGCCCAACTGGCCCAACCTGGACCCGCAGATCCTGGCCAAGGTGCAGGGCAACGACCCGGGCAATCGCTATGCCGTACCCTACCTGTGGGGCACCACGGGCATTGGCTACGACGCAGACAAGGTCCGGGCGATCCTCGGGCCGGACGCCCCGGTGGATTCCTGGGACCTGATCTTCAAGGAGCAGAACCTCGCCCGGCTCAGCCAGTGCGGTGTGGCCATGCTCGATGCCCCAGGCGAGATCGTCCCCATTGCCCTGCATTACCTGGGGTTGCCCTACAACAGCCAGAACCCCGAGGACTACCGCAAGGCCGAGGCCCTGCTGCTGAAGCTGCGCCCCTATGTGCGCTACTTCGATTCCTCGAAGTTCATCACCGACCTGGCCAATGGCAATATCTGCGTGGTAGTGGGCTGGGCCGGCGGTGTGCTTGACGCCAAGAGCGCATCGGAGGCCGCCGGCAACGGCCGCCAGATCGAGTACCGGATTCCCCGCGAGGGTGCCCCGATCTGGGTGGAGAGCCTGGTGTTGCTCAACGACGCACCCAACCCGCAGCAGGGCTTGCAGTTCATCGACTACATGCTGCGCCCCCAGGTGATCGCCGCGACCACCCGCTACCTGAAGTACCCCAATGGCAACCTGGCGGCCAAGGCGCTGGTGGAGCAGCAGATCCGTGACAACCCCAGCGTCTACCCGAGCGCTGCGGTGCTCGACACTCTGTTCCCCCTGGAACCGCTGCCGTTGAAACTGGAGCGGGTGCGTACCCGGGTCTGGAGCAAGGTCAAGAGCGGTAGCTAGTCCCGAGTGGCAACAGCGGCGGCGCTGGTTGTCCCTGGCGCTCGCCAGCCGCCCCCCAGCCTTGTACAGCGCGACCACATTCACACAGGACGCGGTATCCGCCTGGGCCAGGGCATCCTCGGCCTGCAGTCGGCTGGCCTGGGCCTGCAGCGCCAGCAGGTAGGGCGCCGCACCTGCTGTGTAGCGCACCTGGGCCAGGGTGGCGGCCCGGCTACTTTGCCGGGCGGCTTCCAGCAGATCCCCCAGGCGTTGCTGGGACTGGCTGTAGGTGGTCAGGGCGCTCTCGGCTTCCGCCACCGCCAGCAGCACCACCTGCTCGTAACGAGCCTGGGCACCTTGGCTGCGCGCCTCGGCCTGGCGTTGCCGGGCCTTGACACTAGCCAGGTGCAGGGCCGGCCAGCTGATGCCGGGGGTGAAGCTGAAGGCCCGGCTGCTGCCGGCGCCCAGGTCCGCGCCGCGGATGGCCACGAAGCCGAGGAAGCCCCCCAGGTCCACCCGGGGATACAACTCGGCGGTCACCGCACCGATGTCGGCGCTGGAGGCGGCAAAGTCGCGCTCGGCACTGGCGATGTCCGGGCGCTGACGCAGCAGATCGGCGAGGTTGCCGATCGGCAGGCGGGTCGCAAGCGGTACCAGGGCAGCCTGACGATCCAGGGTTTTCAGCTCGCCGGGCTGGGCGGCCACCAGCACCGCCAGGCGATAGCGGGCCAGTTGGCTGCGGGTGTACAGGGGCGCCAGGGAGGCCTGCTGGCGTGCCCGCTCGGCCCGTGCACTGGCCAACTCGTCTTCGGCGCCACGCCCGGCTGCGACCATGGCGGCCACCACCTGCACCATGTGCGTCTGGTTATCCAGGGCTGCCCGGACCACCTCCAGCTGGCGTTGCGCACCGCGCATCTCGAAGTAATTGCGCGCTACTTCGGCCGCTACCACTATCCGCGCCTGGGCCAGATCGGCCACGGCGGCTTGATCACGGGCGGCCGCAGCTTGGGACAGGCGCTGCAAGCGGCCGAACAGGTCTATCTCCCATTGGGCGTCAAACCCCGCCCGGTAGCTCTTGGCCAGGTTGCGTTCGCCGGCGGGCCCTGGATTGTCCTGGGCCAGGCTGCGGGAATAACCACCGCCGGCGGTCACGGTCGGCAAGCGGTCGAGCTGGCGCTGGTCCAGCTCGGCGCGTGCTTCCAGCAACCGGGCCTGGGCCTGGTGAATGTCCCGGTTGCGACTCAGGGCCTGGTCCATCAACTGGTCCAGTTGCGGGTCCTGGAATTGCCGCCACCAGTCGCGCTGCAATTGCTCGCTGGAGTACAGCGCCGGGTCCGGTTGCTGGGACAGGTGCAGCGGCGTCGCAACCTGTGGCTGATAATCGGGGCCCAGGGTGCAGCCACCCAGCCCCAGTGACAGCAGCAGCCAGTACAGGGGCTGCCGCGGGTTGATTGCAAAGTGACGCATGAGTTGCTCCTTAGACCCGAGGGGCCATGGCGGGGGCTGCGGCATCCAGGGATGCCAGTTCGCGCGCCCGGGGAGTGTTAGCCGCGCTGCGATGGTCCACGGCAATGATCGAGTACATGGTGGGCAGCACCAGCAGGGTGAACAGCGTGCCCACCAGCATGCCCACCACAATCACCAGCCCCAGGTCATGGCGGCTGTGGGCGCCAGCACCGCTGGCGAACAGCAGGGGGACCAGCCCGGCGACCATGGCCGCGGTGGTCATCAGGATCGGCCGCAGGCGCATCTTCGCCGACTTCACTATCGCCTCATGGCGGTCCAGGCCTTCCTTGACCTGCAGCTCATTGGCGAACTCCACCATGAGGATCCCATGCTTGCTGATCAGGCCCACCAAGGTGACCAGCCCGATCTGGGTGTAGATGTTGATGGTGGACAGCCCCAGCGCCAGGGGAATCAGGGCGCCGAAGATCGACAGCGGAACACTGATCAGGATGATCAGCGGGTCCCGCAGGCTTTCGTATTGGGCTGCCAATACCAGGTAGATGACGATGATCGCGAACACGAAGGCCATGATCAGCGCCCCCCCTTCCTGCTGATACTGGCGGGCGTCCGAGAGCCAGTCATAGGTGAAACCCGGCGGCAGGTTGCGTGCCTGCTGTTCGAGGAAGCCCACGGCATCGCCCATGGCCACTCCCGGTGCGGGAATCGCCTGGAAGACCGCCGAGTTGAGCTGGTCGAACTGAGTCAACTGGTTGGGTTCCACCCCGGTGGACAGGGTTACCAGGTTGCCCAGCGGAACCTGGCCGCCGCTGGCGCTGGTGACGTAGAAACGCGCCAGGGCCTCGGGAGACAGGCGCTCATTGCGCAGGCTCTGGGGGATTACATCGTAGGAGCGGCCCTGCATGCCGAAGCGGTTGACGTAGTTTTCGCCCACCAGCACCGCCAGGGTGTCGCCGATGTCCTTCATGGTGACCCCGAGGCTGTTGGCCTTGGCCCGGTCGATGCGGATCCTGATCACCGAGTTGTTGTAGTCCAGGTCGCTGTCCACCACCATGAACAGGCCGCTTTTGCGCGCGGCGTCCTTCAGCTCCTGCATGGCCTCGTAGACCAGCCGGTAGTCGCCGGCACTCTTGATTACCATCTGCACCGGCAGGCCGCCGGTGGAGCCGGGCAGCGAGGGCAACTGGAAGGCGAAGACATTGCTGCCCTCGATGTCATTGGCGCGATTCTGCATGTCCACCTGGATCTGGTCGGCGTTGCGCTGGCGTTGCTCCCAGTCGACGAAGTTGACCCCGCCAATACTGTTGGAGACACCGTTGATGCCGTTGATCAGCCACAGGTTGCTCTGCTCGGGCAGGGTCACCATCACCTGGTTCCACTTCTCGCCGAATTTCTCTACATAGTCGATGTTGGCGTTCTGCGGCGACTTGATGGCCGTCAGCACCGTGGACTGGTCTTCCACCGGTGCCAGTTCGCGCCGGGCCTGGTTGTACAGCAACGGCACGCTGACCAGGACCAGCAGGGCAATGACGCAGATCACCCGGCGATGTTCCAGGGACATGCTCAGCACCCGGCCATAGGCCGCCCCCAGGCGTGCGAAGCCGCGTTCGGCCTGGCGCGCCATCCAGCCTTCGTTCATCTGGCTATCGAGCAGGAACGAGCTCATGACCGGGGACAGCGTCAAGGCGATGATCCCGGAGACCACCACGGAACCGGCGAGGGTGAAGGCGAACTCCTTGAACAGCGACCCGGTAAGGCCGCCCATCAGGCCGATGGGCGCATAGACCGCCGCCAGGGTCAGGGTCATGGCGATCACTGGCGCGGCGACCTCCCGGGCGCCGATCAGGGCAGCGAGGGCCGGGGACTTGCCTTCTTCGATATGCCGGTGGACGTTCTCCACCACGATGATCGCGTCATCGACCACCAGGCCGATGGCCAGAACCATGGCCAGCAGGGTCAGCAAGTTGATACTGAAGCCAAATAGCGCCATGAAGGCCGCGGCGCCGAGCATCGACAGCGGGATGGTGATGACCGGGATGAGCACCGCCCGCACCGAACCCAGGCTGAGGAAGATGACCAGCACCACGATCACTATCGCTTCGATCAGGGTACCGGAGACTTCATCGATGGAGGCGCTGATGAAGCGGGCCAGCTCGAAGGGCACCGCTACCTTCACGTCCGGTGGCAGGTTGGCGCGGATCCCCGGCAGCAGCTCGTTGAGCTTGTCGACTATCACCAAAGGGTTGGCATTGGGGGCGGCATTCAAACCGAAGTACACCGCATTGACCCCATCCATGAGGGCACTGGTATCCGTCGCGGCCGCGCCCAGTTCCACCGTGGCAACGTCTTCCAGGCGCACCAGGCCGGCAGGGGTGCTCTTGACCACCAACTGGCGAAACTCGGCGACGTTCACCAGGTCGGTATCGACCTGGATGTCGGACACCACATACAGCCCCTTGGCCTGGCCCGGCGCGGCCTGCACGTTGTTGTCGCGCAGGGCCCGGGCCACCTCGCCGGCGGACACACCGTGGGCGGCCAGGCGGCTGGCGTCGAGCCAGATGCGCATGGCCATTTTCTGCCCGCCGTTTAAGTCGATGCTGCCCACACCCTCGATGGACGACAGCTGTGGCTGCACCACCCGGGTCACGTAGTCGGACAGCGCCGCGGTGGACAGGGTCGGGCTGGAAAAGCCGACATAGGCCACGGCCGTGGCTTCCCCGGAGGACTTCACGATCACCGGGTCGTAGGCCTCGGCGGGCAGCCGGTACTTGACCTCGTTGACCTTGGCCATCACCTGGGTCATGGCCTTGTTCGAGTCGGCATTGAGCTTCATGCGCACTGCGATCACGCTGCGGCCTTGGGTCGAGGTGGAGGTCATGTAGTCGACGTCCTCCACCGTGGCCACCGACTGGGCGATGGCCTGGGTGACAAAGCCCTGCATCAATTGCGGCGAGGCGCCGGGATACTGGGTGGTGATGGTCAGGGTCGAGCTTTCGGTCAGCGGGTACTGGCGGATCGGCAGCTTGTCGATGGCCAGCCACCCCATCAGCAGAATCAGGGTGCTGACCACCAGCGCCAGTACCGGGCGCCGGACGAATAAATCAGTGAAGGTCATGATGGGATCCTTGGTGTTTCACTGGGCCCGGGCGGCGGTAGCCGGGGCATCGAGGGCCAGGCTGTCCTGGTTGGCTATCTGCACGGGGGCTCCGTTCTGCAGGCGCAACTGGCCCGAGGTCACTACCCGGTCTCCCGGCTGGACGCCTTCTTGCAGGACGACGCGGCCATCCAGGCGCTCGCCGGTCTTGACGTACGCCTGGCGCACGCTGAGGGCGCTGTCATCAGTGCCTTGCACCACGTAGACAAAGTCGCCGTAGGCGCTGTAGCTGACGGCTGTTTCCGGGACACTCATGCGCGGCGGGCCCGGCGGCAGTGCCACCTGGCCATGGACATACATGCCCGGGGTCAGCAGGCGGTCGGGGTTGGCCACTACGGCCTGCACCAGTACGGTCCGGGTGCCAGGATCGATGCGCGGCTCCAGGGTGCCGACCCGGCCCTTGAACGAGCGCTGGGGATAGGCGTCCACCGCCACGGCCATGTCCTGCCCTGTGGCCAGTGCGGCCAGGGAGCGCTCGGGCAGGGTGATGTTGGCGTACAGGGTGCGTGCGTCGGTCAGGGACACCACAGGTTCACCGGCTTTCAGGTATTGGCCGAGGTTGACCTTGCGCACGCCGAGTACGCCGTCGAACGGCGCCTTTATGCGCTTTTGCTCGATCAGGGCCTTGACCCGGCGGATGTCCCCCAGCACCTGCTGATAGGCCCAGTGAGCCTGGTCCAACTGCTCCTGGGTGGCGGCCTGTTGCGGCAGCAGCGTGCGGGTACGCTGCAATTGTGCCTGGGCATTGCTGGCCTGGGCCTGGAGCCGCGCCAGTTCGCCCAGTTGCGGCTCGGCGTTCAATTGCACCAGCACCTGGCCGGCGCGCACCCGGTCTCCGGGGGCGAAGGCGATGGCGCTGATCAGGCCGCTGGTCTCGGCGCTGACCATGACTTGCCGGGTGGCTTCCAGCTCGCCGATACCGCTCAATACGTTGGGCACATTGCCGAGCATTACCTGGGCAACGGCCACTTTGGTGGCCGGGCGCGAGCTATTGCCGGCGTCCGAACCTGAGGGAGCGGGGGCATACAGCACCTTGCAGGCGACCGCGAGCATTGCCAGCGCTACGGCAGCGCCAGCGGAGAATTTGAGTTTTCTATTCATGATCCTGACTACTGATAAGTGAATGACAGGGGGCGACGGACGATGGGCTTGTGCGTCGGTGTTAAAGCCTTGCTGGGGAAAACCTGATTCGGTACGCCATCAGCAACAGACCGGTCCCCAGAAGCAGAAACAGCATCAGGGCACCGTGCACGGCCGGGGCCATGCCCGTTGCGTCCACCAGCAGCCCCAGGGGTACGGGGACGGCGTTGAACAGGTAGACCGTCATGTAGAAGTAGGCGATGAGCTTGCCGTGGCCCTTGCCCTTGGCCAGCTGATTGATCAGCCGCGCGCTGCCGACGAATATCGCGCCATAGGCATAGCCGCCGATGATCAGGGCCGGCACCGCCAGCAGCAGCGACGCCTGGAAAAAGGCCAGTAGCAACACCGCGAAGGCCAGGCATTGGCTCAGCAGACCGCTCAGAAGGGCACGCCGGGCGTCCAGGCGCTGGCAGAACAACTGGCTGGCCCCGGCGATCAGCAGGTAAGCCGAAATGCTGTAGCCGAATACCCCGCGATCACCCAGGCCCAGTAGCTGCTCGGCGGCCCCGGGGCCGATGACGAACACGCAGGCGGCAAACGACCAACTGAAGAACACCGACCAGGCGCAAAGATGGAAGGGCATGCCAATGCCCTTGAGGCTTTGCAGCAATCCCGGGGCCTTGGCCTGCATAGCATCCGGTGTGGCGTTGGCGACCTGTACCGATGTGGGCCAGCCGCCCAGTACGCCGCAGGTGGCGACGAGGGTCAGGCCCATGATCAGCCAGAAGGGCAGTGCCATGGGGTAGAGGTCCAGTTGCAGGGCGGCACCGCTGAGCAACGGGCCCAGAGCCAGGCCCATGACCATCGCCAGGGTGGCCAGCAGCGCCGCCAGCTTGCCGTGGTCGGCGGGGCCGAAGCGCACCAAGGCGACGTTGACTCCGGCGGTCATGGCTCCCGAGCCGATACCGGCAATCAGGCGCCCGGCACCCAGTTGCCAGGGCGCCTCGCCCCGGGAAAACAACCAGGCACCGCAGAACACCAGGGCTGCCGCGGGCACCAGCAACTTGCGCAGATCTTGCAGGCGGCCGGCAAGCCCGCCCAGGGTCAGCAGCGATAGCAGTACGCCGACGCCATAGACGCCGAAGATCAGCGTCAACTGCACCGAGCTCAATTGCAGTTGCTGCTTGTAGAAGGGGTAGAGCGGCGTCGGCACGCTGCTGTTGATCAGGGACACCATCAATGACAGCGCCAGAAACAGCAGGAGCAGCCGCGATGGAGCTTTATTGCAGGCGTGCGGATTCGCGGACATGACTTATCCAGGCCAATGACTGTGGGGGCATGGCAGTTGAGGTTGTTGGAAGGGGCGAAGAGAGCACCGGCGCCCTACAGCGCAGTGACAGGCACGTTGTCGCGCAGGCAGTCACTCAAGGGGGTTGCAGGGGCTCTCGGGCTTTGTGAATCGAGTGGCGCCGGCAGTACCGGCGTCGCTCAAATCCTGAAGCAAATGATAGCGATTGAGCCGATCACTACCATGCTTGAAACCCCAGAGTTCATCTTGCTGCGTCCAATGGGGGGGGACGGCGCAGGGGCCAGGCAGGAGGGCAGACGTGCAGCGCGGTGAGCCGCCCGCTCAGCCCGGCGGCAGCAAGCGCAGCGGATCCACCGGCACGCCGTTGGCGCGGATCTCGAAGTAAAGCTGGGCGCGGTCGGTGTCCTGGGAACCGGCTTCGGCGATCTTCTGGCCCTTGATCACCATCTGCCCTTCCTTGACCAGCAGCCGGCTGTTGTAGGCGTAGGTGCTGGTGTAGGAGGGGCCGTGCTGGAGAATCATCAGGTTGCCGTAACCGCGCATGTAGCCGGCGAACGCCACCTTGCCGCCCAGGGTGGCGTGGATCGGCTGGCCCTGGGTGGTGGCGATGCGGATGCCCTGGTTGAGCTTGCCGGTGGGGGAGAAGCGCCCGATCAGCACTCCGCGCAACGGCCAGCTCCAGCCCTTGAGGGTGACCTTGGGCATGGGGGCAGGGGCCGGGGGCGCTGTTCGGCCCTTGCTGGCGGTGGTTCGCGACTTGCTGCTGACCACCCGGGTGGTCCTGGCCGCGCCGCCTACCCGCAGCACCTGGCCGACCTCCACGGTATAAGGCGCCTTGAGGCCGTTGAGCCGCGCCACCTCCTTCCAGTTGGTGCCGTTGCGGCTGGCAATGGAATACAGCGTGTCGCCGCGCTTGACCCGGTACTCGCCGGCCTTGAGGGGGCCGGAGTTGGAAGGGCTGGAGCTGCAGGCTGACAGGGTCAGGAGCAATGCGATGAAAAGCAATCTTGCGAACACGCGACATCCACTATGTCTTGACGGGGCCAAGGGGCCCGAAACTTCGGCGTTAGCCAGGCCGATAAAGCCGGCAACTATACCTGTTTGCCGATGAAGAGGCGCGTTATAGACCGCTGCCACAGCGGTTAAATTCAATCCGGATGTCACAGGACGCTGATCTTTCCTGCGCCATGAACGCCCACGGCAATCTTTGTGAACCCTCGTCGCCTGCACCGCACTAAGGCAGTACAGACCGGGAGGAATCTTATGCAAGTGCAATACCTGTTGATCGTACTGGCCGTGATCGTGCTGCTGGCCGAGATCTGGGCCATCAGAAGCCTGCTGCGCAGCGGTGCGCGGGCAGAAAACAAGGGGCTGTGGATCGTGGTGATCATCTTCGTGCCTCTGCTGGGGCTGTTGCTATGGCTGATGGTCGGCCCCAAGGCCCTGAACCGGGACGCGCCGGCCGAGCGCGGCAGAAGCTGAAAACGGGGGGCAAACCCGCTGAAGGTTTGATCACGACATGCCAAGAATTCTTACATCCCATGTGGACGAAGCCGAGCTCACCGAGCACAACGCCAAGATGTTCGGCTCGCCCAAGGAACGGCTGGACTTCTATCGCCGGGAGATCCAATACGAAACCAGCATCCTGGCCAACCGCACCGATGCCTACCTGACGGCCCAGGCATTCCTGGTAATCGCCTTCGCTTCGTGCATGGCCAACCTCAATCCGGAATGGGGCAAGCTGTTTACCCTGTCCGTGCCGCCCTTCCTGGCGTTGCTGGGGATCCTCAGCTCTCTCAATGCCTGGCCTGGCATCAGGGCCGCCTACGAGATCATCGATCACTGGCATTTCAAGCAGAGTCACCTGCTGCACAGCGAACCGGTGATGGGCCTGGCCTATGACGAATCGCCGCTGTTCTGCGAAAGCGAGTCGAGCCACAAGGGCTATCGCAAGTCTTTGCTGTTTTCCATGCGTTCGCCCTGGTTGTTCGCGGCGTTCTGGCTGCTGCTGGGGATTTGGGCGGTGTATATCCAGGTGACCAATCCGGGCTCCTGAGGGCGCAGGCTCGCTGCCTGCGCTGCGGGACACAACGCTACCGGCCTATGGGCGCCAGCTGGCCGGTGTGCCGCGCAAGCGAACGCGGCACCTGGGTGCCACGCTCGCCGGTCACTCAGTGCGGAGCGCGGGGAATGGTCTTGAGCAGGTCTTCGGGGCTGATATGGCCGACCACGGCCTCGGCGGCGCTGCCCGGTAGCGGCAGGTCGAGGATATGACCCTTGATCTTGCCCACCACATGCATTTCGCACGGCTTGCAGTCAAATTTCAGGGTCAGCACTTCATCGCCGTGTACCAGTTGCATCGGTGCCACCTTGGTGCGCACGCCAGTCACGCCCTTGGCCTGCTTGGGGCACAGGTTGAAGGAGAAGCGCAGGCAGTGCTTGGTGATCATCACCGGCACGTCGCCGTGCTCTTCATGGGCCTCGAAGGCCGCGTCGATCAGTTGCACCCCGTGACGGTGGTAGAAATCCCGGGCCTTCTGGTTGTAGACGTTGGCCAGGAATGACAGGTGCGATTCCGGGTAGACCGGCGGCGGGCTGCTTTCGGCCTTGCGCGAGCCCCGTGGGTGGGCAGCGATGCGTGCGGCGTCCAGGGCTTCGATGACCTCCCGGCGCAGGGCCTTGAGCTGGGAGTTGGGGATGAAGTAAGCCTGGGGCGCGTCCAGCCTGATACTGGTGGCGTGGTAATGGGTGGTGCCCAGCTGGCCCAGCAGATCCTGCAGTTGCCCCAGGGCCTGTTCCGGCTTGTTGGCCACGCCGAACGGGCCATCCAGGGCGACGCTGGCGCTGATGCCTTCCTCGCTGGTGGCGGTCAGTTCCAGCCGTGCTTCGCTCAGGCGGGCCAGCCAGGTCAGGCCGATGCGCCGCTCGGCGGAAGTGCGGGTCAAGGCTTGCTGCCAGTTGTGGTCGAGGTTGCGGCTCAGCGGGTGGTTGGGCCGCAGACGGGTCAGGGCTTCGGGCATCTCATTGGGTTCGACCCGATAGCGGTAGCGTTTCTCGCCATCTTCTTCGAACTCGCCACGGGCCTCGGCGATGTTGGCGCGGAAACCCACCACCTCACGCTTGACCAGCAGGTTCAGGCCATCGCCATTGGACAACGGCTCGAAGGTCACCACCTGCAGGTCGCGCTTGCCGACCTTTTCCACGGTGCCTACCGGCAGCCCGGTGAAAGTCGGCGAGTCGAAGGCGCCGATGTCGATCTTGCGCTCGCTGACAAAGTAGTCGGTGCTGCCGCGGTGGAACGTCTTGTCCGGGTCGGGCACGAAGAAATGCGCGGTACGGCCGCTGGAGGCGCGAGCCAGGTCGGGGCGATCTTCCAGAACCGCGTCCAGGCGCTGGCGGTAGTAGGCCGTGATGTTCTTCACATAGGCCATGTCCTTGTAGCGCCCCTCGATCTTGAACGAGCGCACGCCGGCTTCCACCAGGGCGCGGATGTTGGCGCTCTGGTTGTTGTCCTTCATCGACAGCAGGTGCTTTTCATAGGCGATCACGCCGCCGTGCTCGTCCTTGAGGGTGTAGGGCAGGCGGCAGGCCTGGGAGCAGTCGCCACGGTTGGCGCTGCGGCCGGTCTGGGCGTGGGAAATGTTGCATTGGCCGGAGAAGGCCACGCACAAAGCGCCGTGAATGAAGAACTCGATGGCGGCATCGGTTTCAGCGGCGATGGCACTGATTTCCTTGAGGTTCAGCTCGCGGGCCAGGACCAGCTGGGAGAAACCGGCCTGGTCGAGGAACTTCGCCCGCTCCAGGGTGCGGATGTCGGTCTGGGTGCTGGCGTGCAGCTCGATGGGCGGAATATCCAGCTCCATCACCCCCAGGTCCTGGACGATCAGCGCATCGACCCCCGCGTCATACAGCTGGTGGATCAGCTTGCGCGCCGGTTCCAGCTCGTTGTCGTGGAGGATGGTGTTGAGGGTGGTGAACACCCGGGCGTGATAGCGGCGGGCGAACTCCACCAACTGGGCGATCTCGCCCACCTCGTTGCTGGCGTTGTGGCGGGCGCCGAAGCTCGGGCCGCCGATGTACACCGCATCGGCGCCATGCAGGATGGCTTCGCGGGCGATGCTCACATCGCGGGCAGGGCTGAGCAGTTCCAGGTGATGTTTGGGCAAGGACATGTTTTTTTAGTCAGGCTTATCAGGGTCAAGGCGCGCATTGTAGCGGCGAAACGCTTGCCCGGCACCCGTGTGCTGCCAGGTGGCGGCCACGCCTTGCGCGTGGCCGCCGATTGAAGCGCTGCCTCAGGCCTTTGCGGCCATTGCCGTGACTTCCACGCGCATGCCTTCCACCGCCAGGGCGGCCACGCCCACCGCGGCACGTACCGGCCAGGGCTTGGCGAAGAAACGCTGGTAGACCGCATTGAATGCCGCACGATCGGCCATGTCGGTGAGGTAGATGGTCAGGTGCATGACCCGGTCCATGGAACTGCCGGCGCGCTCCAGGGCCACTTTCAGCGCCTGCAGCGTGCATTCGCTCTGCAGGGTGATGTCCCCCAGTTCCAGGCTGCCGTCGGCGCGGGTGGGGATCTGGGTGGAGACCAGGATGCCGTTGAAACCGACCACGTCGGAGGAGATGGAATCGGCGTCCGGGTCGGGGGTGAAGCTCAGGTCTTGGTTGGCCATGGGGGTCTCTTGATTTGTGTAAGGGCGCAGCGGTCGCACTCGCTACGGTTGGTCGGAAAGATCAGTCAGGCGACAGTTCAATTTAAGACTTATGCCTTTGCGCTATGTCCATGCAGGCTTCATGAGTGAACAGGTCTGTGCAATGAATCATTGAGTACTCATCGAGTTGATGCACAAAGAGGCGAGCATTGTCCATTGGACTTCTCGAGGCCGGGAACATTTCGCTTGTCGAGCCGTCGATGAAGCTCAGGTCTGTTCGCTCAATGATTTCGTCCTTCAAACCGGAATGGCGATAACGCACCGACTCCAGATAAACAACACCGTCGCTATGAGTAAGTTTAATCGAGTGGAAGTCCGGCTTCAGGTAGTCCGGGTACTTCTTCTTCAAGTCAGGGAGTATTTCCACACCACAATTTGTCCCGATCCGAGGCACGAGATATCCGACGGATTCCTCCATTAATCCACGTATCGCTTGCCTGACTGGAATTTCAAAAAACTCGCGATTCGGTTGATAGCGAAAAGAGTCAAAACGCGTGTGCATCCGTTTTTCAACAGTTTTGCAGTCAGTCACAAGCTCGTCGTAAACGGTAATGAAATCAGTCGGCAACCCCGTACTTCGTAGATCTTTGGCCCGCTCATCAGACGTTCTCTCGGTTAATCCGATTTTGACTAATCCAGGCATGGCCGGGTTGATCATGATGTAAACAAATCCACTACTCATAAAGACGAGGCTCCAAATTGAAGTAGAAATGGCAGGGGGCCGATAACGCCTGGAGCGACTCGGTAATGGCTGTATTCGCCGATGTCATCCTTGAGTGTCTTTACGTCACTGCGAGTGGTTGAGCCATGTCTCCAGCACCCGCCGGTCCAGCTCTTCCCAGTCGGCCATGCCCAGGACCCGGGTGGTGTTCAGGCCACGCAGGTAGCCACGCAATTGATAGGCGGCGATCCGCAGGCTTTGCGGGTCGGCGCTGCTGTCACCCAGCACCTGTTCGTACTCCACCAGGTAGTCCGCCACCCGCTCACGGAATTCCGGGAGGACGGCGTCGCGAATCAAGTCAAAGGTGCGCATGGGGAAATCCTTTTTTTAGTTGTAGTCGGGCTGCCGGGCAGTCTGCCCGGGGGGCAACTATCGGTTCAAGTAATAGTGACAATCAAGCAACGCAAGTTCTGCTTTGGGCGCCAACCATGGACAATCGCCCCCGACCCAAAACCATGACCGCAACGGCAGCGCCCGTGACGCTGAACCGTTGCGCACCGAACCAGGCTGTACATTTTCAGGACTTACCGATGCGCCCTCTATTTGCTCCCGCCATGACCCTGGCCACCTTGCTGCTGGCCGGTTGCGCCACCGCGCCCAACGACCCGACCCTGGTCATGCAGACCCGGAAAACCCCGGCCGAATATGCCGAGTGCGTGGTGCCCAAGCTGCAAGGCAACGCCCAGAGCCCGACGGTTTCCCAGACCCAGCGCGGTTTTCGCATTGTCGTTGCCAGCAAGGTGGCGGCAGACAACGTACTGGAAGCCTACAAGGCGCCCAATGGCGGCAAGGTGTTCCTCTACGAGCGGCACTTGCTGGCCTCCAGCTTCGCCCCGTCGAGCTTCGAACGCGCGGCCCAGGAATGCCTGTAGCCAGCCGTGTTAAACCGCCTCTTTCAGTAACTTCTCGATCTGCGCCAGCTCCCAGGTACTGAGCAGGCTCACCGGGTCGGTGCCGAAGCGTTGCCGCGTATCGAGCTGCCAGACATCGCCTTCGGCGCTGCGGCAGCTCTGGCAGTGATGCAGATGCCGGCCATCGAAATCCAGCAGCAACTGCCAACCCTCGATATCCACCTGCACCTGGCCAGCGCCCGAATGGCTGGCGCCGGGCCGTAGGGGGTAAACGCCAAGGGCGGCATCGCGCAGGCGCTGGCAGACATCTCGGGCATTCAGGCAGGGCATGGGGCTCTCGCGGGCAGTGCAGGGACAAAGGCGCTCAGGATATCCATCGACTGCGTGGGTGCAAGTGTCGATTGGTCGCTGTCCGACGCTGGCCCGGGCCAGTGGCTGGCGAACTCACTGCACGCCTGAAATGGCGCCGCAAAGCCCAGGGCCTTGCGGCAACCCCTCGATCAGAAGCTGTAGTCGGTGGTGACGAACAACGAGCGCGGTTCACCCATCAGCCATTGCTGGCCGCTGTTCTGTTGCGCCGCGGCATAACGCCGGTCCAGCAGGTTGTTCACCTGCAGGCCCAGGCGCACATCGGGCAGGGCCTGCCAGCCGAGGTTGGCATCCAGCACCGTGTAGCCGGGTACATCGACGCTATTGGCGGTGTTGGCATAACGCGCATCGACGTAGCGCAGGCCCATGCCGGCTTCCAGGCTCGGAGCCAGGGCCTTGTTCAGCCACAGGTTGGCGGTGCGTCGCGGCACGTTGGTGGGGCGATTGCCGGCCCGGGACACCGCTTTGCCAGAGACCACCTCATCGAAGTCATCGTACTCGGCACGCACCACCGAGGCGTTGGCCGAGACTTGCCAGCCGTGATCCAGGGCCAGCTCCAGCGAGGTTTCCAGGCCGTCGGCGGATTGCTGGCCGACCTGCTGCGCCAGGCGGGTCACCGGATCGGTGGTCAAGAGCTTTTTCTTGACGATGTGGTAGGCCGCCAGGGTCCATTCGCCACGGCCGCTCCAGAACTGCTGCTTGAGCCCGAACTCGGTCTGCTTGGCTTCGGTCAGGTCCATCTGCAACTGGCTCGGGTTGAGGCTGATCAGGTTGCTGACCCCGTCTTCACTGGTGGAGTACTGGCCGTACAGCGACAGTTGATCGGTGACCGCGAACACCAGGCCGGCGCGCCAGTTGCCGCCGGTGAGGCTGCGATCGGTGCGGGTGCCGGCGCGCAGATCACTGCGATCGATATGGTTCTGGTCGCGGCGGATGCCGGTCACCAGCGACCAGCGCTCCGACAGTTGCAGGCGGTTTTCCGCAAACAGGGCGAAAGTGCGGGTGCTGCTGTCGGTCTGGGGCGAGAAGGGCGAGCGGCTCTGGAAGTAGCCCGGTGCAGGGTTCCACGGGTCGATATAGTCGCTACCGATATCCTTGTAGGGCGAGTTGTTGGCCACGCCGAAGCGAATCCTGTTGTACTCCAGGCCGACCACGGTCCTGCTGTCCAGGCCGAACAGCGAGTGGTTGAAGGTGAAGCTCTGGCGATCGCCGATCTGCTCCTGATCGTGCTTGATCTCCAGGTAGTCGCCGCGCAGCAACTGCTCCCGGGAGCTGACCCAGTTGTAGGCTTCGGCGTTGCGCCAGTGGCGGCGGCTCTTGATGTAGTAGAGCTGGTTGCTGGCGCTGAGGTTGTCGCTCAGGGTCCAGTCGGTGTTGAGCCGGGTCCATTCGTCGTTGTAGCGCTGCACGGCGTTGCGCAGGTTGTAGTTCTTGGCCCGCAGGCTGTCGCGGTATTGGCCGGCAATCAGCGGCGTGCCGAAATAGCTGGCGGGTTCGCTTTCACCGCGTTCATGGGCCAGGGTGAAACCGAGGTCGTCGGTGGCTTGCCAGCGTAGCGCCGCGCTGAGTGCCAGGCTGCGTGACTGGCCCTGGTCGACCCAGCCATTGCTCTGCTGCTGGTTCAGGGTCAGGCGGTAGCTCAGGGTGTCGGTCAGCGAGCCGCCGCTGTCCAGGCCCAGTTGCTGGCGATCATGGGAGCCATAGCCCAGGCGCAGGCGGTTGTGGATCTCACCGTCGAAGGGCTTCTTGGCAATCACGTTGATCACCGCGCCGGTGGCGCCTTCCCCGTACAGCACCGAGGCTGGGCCGCGGATCACGTCGATGCGCTCGACCATCCACGGGTCCACCGGGAAGGTCTGGCTGCCGGCGCCGGTGTACAGGCGCGCACCGTCGAACAGGGTCATCACCGAGGAGTGCCCGGTAAAGCCGCGGGCCGACAGTGCGGTATTGCCGTTGCCCGGGGTGGCGATGCTGGTGATGCCGGGGGAGCGGGTGACGGCATCCTGCACCGTGAGGTTGTTGCGGTTGCTGATGGCGTCGTTGCCCAGGCTGCTGGTGCTGGCCGGAGTCTCCAGGGCCGTGAGGTTCAGCCGCGAGCCGGCGGGCAGGGGCGTGTCCAGAGAGGTTTGCGGGGCGCTGGAGACTCCGCTCACTTGGGTCTCGGGCAAGACCAGGGAGGTTTTCTGTTCAGCCTGTGCCAGGGCCGGGTAGGCCATGCAAGGCAGGAGGGTGAAACACAGCGAGGGGCTCGCCAGGTGTTGCAGCAAGGAGGTGCGGGACATGCGATTCCTACTACTTGTAAGGAATGAATGAATCCCGGAGGGAACAACGCATAGGGAATCGCGGGCAGCCGCGCCCACGAAAACCGGACTGCGCCCGCCCACCGCGGGGTTGTCAAACGAAGTTGCAGGCCGGTCTCCGGGCTTGCGAGGGTCATGAGGCATTCACCTTCCCATGCCTTGGCACAGTGGTCTGTCGAATGCTTCGCTCGCTTACCGTTGCGGGGGCAGCGCCGGACTGATCATCGAAATGACGCACCGGCTTCCCGTTTAACCCCATGCACGGCGGCATGGGACACCTGAAACTGGCGCGCATATGAGCACTGCCGAGCCCTTGCGTCAATGGCATGTGGCCAGCTACGGCGGCGGTTTCAGCGCTTTATGCTAGGCAAGTCAATATATTGACCTATTTTTCCTGGCGCTTAAATAATCAACAAATATCGACGCATTATTGACGATTTTGCTTTTCTGACCCAGTATGTCGGCGCTGAGCGATTGATTATCTTGAGTTTTTTTGACGCCAAAGCGCTGAACTCTGCTCCGAAAATAGGCGAAACAGCCTATGGCGCAGAGCAGCCACTAAAAACATGACGGCCAGGATGGCAAGTAGCCAGGGCTGATCCGTTGGCTGTGCTAGCTTCAGACGGCGTAGCCGCGATATTTCTCTTTGGAATGATCTATGTCTGCCGAACGGATACTGGTTACTGGGGGCGCTGGTTTTATCGGTTCTCACCTCGTGGATGCACTGCTGGCCAAGGGTTATGCGGTGCGGGTTCTGGACGACCTTTCCACGGGCAAGGTCGGCAATCTGCCCATGGGCGATGCTGGCCTGGAACTGCTGGTGGGGGATGCCGCCGATGCGGCACTTCTGGCGGATGCCGTTCAGGGCTGCGATGCCGTGGTGCATCTGGCTGCTGTGGCGTCGGTCCAGGCTTCGGTCGAAGACCCGGTGGCCACCCACCAGAGCAATTTCATCGCCACCCTGCGCCTGTGCGAGGCGATGACCGCGGCCGGTATCCGCCGCGTGGTGTTCGCCTCCAGTGCGGCGGTCTATGGCAATAACGGCGAGGGCACGCCGATTGCCGAAGACACCCCTAAATCTCCCCTCACGCCCTACGCGGCGGACAAGCTCGCCAGCGAGTACTACCTGGACTTCTACCGCCGCCAGCATGGGCTGGAACCGGTGATCCTGCGCTTTTTCAATATCTTCGGCCCGCGCCAGGACCCTTCATCGCCGTACTCCGGGGTGATCAGCATTTTCAGCGAGCGGGCCAAGGCCGGGCGGCCCATCACCCTGTTCGGCGATGGCGGGCAGACCCGCGACTTCGTCTATGTCGCGGACCTGGTGAAGATCCTGGTGCAGGGCCTGGAATGCCCCGCGCCGGCAGCCGATGCCACCAACGTCGGGCTCGGCGGGGTGACCACCCTCAACGATCTGATTGGCGCCCTGCAGCAGATCAGCGGCAAGCCGCTGCAGGTGAGCCACGGCGCGACCCGCTCCGGGGATATCCGCCATTCCAAGGCCGACAACCGCCGCTTGCGCGAGCGCTTCGACCTGGGCACGCCCAGCAGCCTGGCCGAGGGCCTGGAACGGCTTTACCGCAGCCTTTAGTTCGTTGCCTTAGGGGCGCCCGCCCTGGCGGCTGCCCTAGAGCTTGATGTTGTGCAGATTGATCTACTGAAGAGTGAGTTATGGATATCGAGTTTCGCAGGGGGCATGTCTGCAAAGTGGTTCGACGCCTGTTTACCGCATTGGCCTTGTGTGCCACCAACACCCTGGTGCAGGCCGCGCCCGCGGCGCCCGCCAGCGTCGGGTTCTGGTACGCCGAGCAGCCACCCTTGCAGGAGCTGGCGCAGTTCGAATGGGCAGTGGTCGAGCCCGGCCATATGGCCAGCGCCGATGTCGCCACTTTGCGCAAGCTCGGCAGCCAGCCGTTCGCCTACCTGTCGGTAGGGGAGTTCGACGGCAACCGCGCTGCCCTGGCCAAGCAGGCCCTGGCCCAGGGCGCGAGCCCCGTGCGCAACAAGGCCTGGGACAGCCAGGTGATGGACATCGCCACCCCGGCCTGGCGCGAACACCTGTTCAAGCGTGCCAAGGCGCTGCAGGACCAGGGCTACGCCGGCCTGTTCCTGGACACCCTGGACAGTTTCCAGTTGCTCCCCGAAGCCGATCGCGAACCGCAACGCAAGGCCCTGGCCTCGTTCCTGCGGGAACTGCACAGCCGGCTGCCCAATCTCAAGCTGTTCTTCAACCGGGGCTTCGAGGTACTGGGCGAGCTCGATGGCGTCGCCTCGGCCGTGGCGGTGGAATCCATCCACGCCGGCTGGGATGCCTCGGCCAAGCGTTACCGCCCGGTTTCCGAAGCCGACCGCACCTGGCTTGAAGGCGAACTCAAGCCGCTGCGCGCACGCAACATCCCGCTGGTGGCCATCGATTACCTGCCGGCCAACCGTCGGGAAGAGGCACGCAAGCTGGTCCGGCAATTGAGCCAGGAAGGCTTTATACCGGTGGTCACCACCCCGGATCTGAACGCCCTGAGCATGAGCACCGTGGAAGTCCAGCCGCGGCGCATCGCCATGCTCTATGACCCGCGCGAAGGGGAACTCTACGATCACGCCGGGCACCGCATGCTCGGTGGCCTGCTGGAGTACCTGGGTTACCGGGTGGACTACTTCCCGGTGGACGACAGCCTGCCTGCCTACAGCTTCGCCGGCCTTTACGCCGGGGTGGTGCTGTGGATGACCAGCGGCCCGCCCGAGGACAACCGTGCCTTCTATAGCTGGGTCGGCCAGCGCCTGGATGAGCAGGTGCCCCTGGCGATCATGGCCGGCCTGCCGATCGAGGACCGGGCGCTGCTCAAGCGCCTGGGGCTGAACCTGGCGGCGCCGGGGGCTCGCGATGCCCTGCATGTGCTGAGCCAGGACAAGAGCCTGATCGGCGCCTTCGAGGCCCCGGTGGTGGCGCGCAGCCGTGAACTGACCCGCGTGAGCCTGCTGCCCGACGGGCCGAAACCAGCCCTGGTGCTGGGCGATGACAAGGGCGGCAAGTACGTCCCGGTGGCCACCGCCGCCTGGGGCGGCATGGCCCTGGCCCCCTATGTGGTGGAGGCCAATGTGGAGCGCAGCCGCTGGATCCTCGATCCGTTCGCCTTTATCCAGAAGGCCCTGCGCCTGCCGTCCCAGCCACGCCCGGACACCACCACCGAGAACGGTCGGCGGATCGCCACGGTGCATATCGACGGTGACGGTTTCCCGTCCCATGCCGAAGTGCGTGGCACCCCGTATTCCGGGCGCCAGGTGCTGGACGACTACATTCGTCCCAACCCGTTCCTGACCTCGGTCTCGATCATCGAAGGCGAAGTCGGGCCCAAGGGCATGTCGCCGTTCCTGGCGCGGGAGCTGGAGCCCATCGCCCAGGAGATCTTCGCCGACCCCAAGGTCGAAGTGGCCACCCACACCTACAGCCACCCGTTCTACATGCAGCCGGAGAAGGCCAAGAAGGACGAGGATTTCCACGCCGAATACGGCCTGCGCCTGAATATCCCGGGGTACAAGACCCTGGATTACAAGCGCGAGATCCTCGGCTCGCGGGACTACATCAACAGCCGCCTGACCACCGCGCAGAAACCGGTGAAGCTGGTCTTCTGGCCGGGGGATGCGCTGCCCAGCGCCGAGACCATCAAGCTGGCCTACGACGCCGGGCTGAAAAACGTCAACGGCGGGCAGACCATCCTGACCAAGGCCAACTCATCGCTCACCGGCCTGTACCCGCTGTTGCGGCCGACCTCGGGCGGCTTGCAGTACTACGCTCCGGTGATCAACGAGAACATGTACACCAACCTCTGGAAAGGCCCGTACTACGGCTTTCGCGATGTGATCGACACCTTCGAGCTGACCGACAGCCCACGGCGCCTGCGCGGCATCCACCTGTACTACCACTTCTATTCGGGCACCAAGCAGGCGTCGATCAAGGCCATGACCGACATCTACCAGTTCATGCGTGGCCAGCAGCCGCTGTCATTGTGGATGAGTGACTACCTGGACCGGGTCCACGGCCTGTACCAGGCAAGCCTGGCGCGGACCGCCAATGGCGACTGGCAGGTACGCGGCATGGACGGCCTGCGTACCTTGCGCCTGGACCCGGCGCTGGGTTGGCCGGACCTCGGCCGCTCGGTGGGGGTGGCCGGGGTGCGCGACTTGCCCCAGGGGCGCTATGTAGCCTTGAGCAGCGATCATGCGCTGTTGGCCCTGCGCCCCGAGCGCGATCCGCGCCCGGCACTGGAGCTGGCCAATATTCCCCTGCGCGACTGGCGCTATGTCAATGACCGGCAGGTGAGCTTCTCCTTTGCCGGCCAGTTCAACCTGGAATTCTCGGTGCGTTCGGCCAGCGCCTGTCGGGTCGAGGTCCAGGGCCAACGCTACGCCGGCAAGTCCGAACAGGGCCTGTGGCATTTCCAACTTCCCATGAAGCAGGTGAGTGATGCCCAACTCCTCTGCAACTAAGGCCAAGGCGCCCAGCGCGCGGCTGCTCAACCCCTGGGCCTTGCTGCTGGTGGCGATCGCCGTCGGCGTGCTGCTGTGGGCAACCTTTCGCAATGAAGAGGCGTTCCGCCCCAAGGGCGGGCAGCCGGACGAAGTGTCGGCCAGCTACGCCGAGGTGCTGCTGGCCGCACACCCGGAAAACAATGAGCTGCGCACCCAGCTGCTCGACCTGCTGATTCAGCTGGGGGACTACCCCAAGGCGGAAAAATACCTGGCCCAGTGGCAGCGGCCCGATCCGGCGCTCAAGGCCTACTACCGCTTGCAGCTCGATGCCCTGGCGCTGAACAACAGCACCGACAGCTCGGCCCTGCAGGCCCTGGCCGAACGTTTCAAGGCCTTTGACTACAAGCCGCTGCCATCGCCGCAACTGGAGCGCCTGGCCACTTTGGCCCTGAGCGCCCAGGCCCCGGGGCTGGCGGCGGATACCTATGCCGAGCTGGCGCGGCGCGACCCTACACGGCGCGAGCAGTGGCTGCCTGAAGCCGCCAAGTGGTACCAGGCCAGCGAACAGCCGGGGCGCGCGGCCGATCTCTATGTGCAGTTGCTCGATGCCAGCCAGACCCCCGAGGCGCGTCGGCAGTTTCTGCAACAGGCCTTCACCACCCTGGTGGCGGCCGATCGCGGCGATCAGGCAGTGGAGCTGCTGGCCCGAGAGCTGGCCGCACAGCCGGACGTGGAATTCGAGCCGGCGCTGCTGGACCGCGGCGTGGATGTGGCCGTGGCGCACAACCGCGTGGACCTGGCGGAACAGTTCTTCAGTGCCTGGCGCAAGGTGCAGCCCGACAGCCCGGAAATCCTCGCCAAGGAATTCAAGCAGCGCCTGGCCTTCGGTGACCTGGCCGGCGCCCATGCGGTGGGCCTGCAACTGCTCGAACAGCGGCCGGATGACCCGCAGTTGCTGGAGCAGATGGCCCATCTCGCCGAATGGCAGGGCGACTCGGCCGCCGCCCTGGGCTACTGGATCAGCCTGAGCACGCTAAGCAAGGACCCGGCGCAGTTCGAGCACACCTGGCGCCTGGCGATGCAGACCTACGACTTCGACCGGGGCATCCCACTGCTGGCGGGGATCATGGACAGCCGCGCCCTGACCAACGTCGAGCTCGATGCCCTGGTCTACGCGCAAGAGTCCAGGGGGACGCCCGAGGAGGCAGAAAAGTGGCTGCGCCGCTATGTCGCCAAATACCCGAAACAGCGTCTGGCCTGGGTGCGCCTGTTGCAGAACCTGGAAAACACCGAGCAGTACCCGCAGCGCCTGGTGGTCTGGAACCAGTTCGCCAAGCGCTATCCGCTCACCAGCACCGAACGTGTGGACTGGGCCAACAACCACCTCAAGCTGTTCGATAGCCAGGGGGCCTGGAAAGTCATCACCGCGGTGGATGGCAACAAGATCAAGGACTTCGACTACTGGCAGTCCCGCGCCGCCCTGGCCTGGGACCTGGAGCTGGACGACGAGCTGCAGCTGGCGCTGGAGAAGATGCTGGCGATCAAGGGCTCGCTCAATACAGGCGACGAAAGCGAGCTGATTGCCCTGTATCGCACCCGCGATCCGCGCAAGGCCCTGCAATTGACCGTGGACAGCTGGCGCCAGGGCCACAGCCCGCAGCGCCTGGTGGCCGCCCTGCAACTGGCCCAGGAACTCCAGGACTGGCCTCTGGTGGTCGATTTGCTCAAGGAGGCCGAGCAGTACCCGGGTGCCAGCGACCAGTCCCAGGTGCTGGCCGCCCGCGCCGCGCTGGCGGTGCAGCAGGGCCAGACCGATCTGGCCCTGCGCCTGTATCAACAGGGCTTGAGCCGCTTCCCGGACGACAACACCTTCCGTGAGCGGCTGCTGTGGCTGTATGTCGATCTGGGCCGCACGGGCGAGATCAAGCCGCTGTTGCAGCAATGGCGCTCCCTGGCCCGCAGTGACAGCAGCCTGTGGCTGCCGTTCGCCGCCGCCAGCCAGTTGCTCGGGCGCAATACCGAGGCCCTGGCCTGGTATCGCCTGTACTTGCAGGCCAACCCCCGGGACTGGATGGTCCAGGCCGCCTATGCCGATGCCCTGGAGGGCGCCGGTTATGCCGACTCGGCCCAGCGCTTGCGCCTGCGGCTCGATCGCCAGGTCAGCCCGGAGCAGATCCGCGCCACGCCCCAGGGCTATGCCACCTGGCTGCGCCTGCTGGCCAGCAGCTATTCGTCACGCAAGGCGCAGAACAAGGCCATGCAATGGCAGGACGGTTCCAAGCCGATGCTGCAGCTGTGGTTCGATCAGTTCCTCGCGCGCCTGGATGACCTCAATCAGTCGGCGCAAAAGGATGAGTGGCTGGCCTGGGCCCGCAGCCGCGGCCTGAAGGTCAGCCGCTACGAGCAGATCCAGGAAGCCCTGCGCGGCAGCAATCGCCAGGCCCTGGAGCGCCTGGTGGCCAGCGGCGACCTGGACCCGGCGCAGCAGGTCGAGGCCTTGAACAGCCTGGGTCGTAGCGGCGAAGCGCTGGCGGTGGGCCTTTCGGCACTGGGTGACGAGCAACCGGCGGCGCTGCGCGAGCAACTGCGCCGCCAGGCCATCGAGATGACCGAGCGCACGCCCCAGGGTATGCAAATCGCCTGGGAGCGCCAGGACTACGGCGGCCTGGTGTTCAACGGCCCGCGCCTGACCGCCGCGCGCTATCTGAACGACAACTGGTACGCCAAGCTGGTCCTGGAGCAGGGCCGCTACAGCGGCGATGTACTGGATGAGTCGCGCCTGGGCAATGAGACCAATACCGAACTGACCTTGCAGCGCCAGCTGGAGAACGGCAACTACAAGCTGATCTTCGACAGCAGCCTGCGCAAGGACGATGACCGCAACGGCCTGGGTGCCAGCCGCACCTGGCAACTGGACAGCGGCAACGAGCTGGACGTCGGTGCCGACTGGCACCGCAAGAACGAGGACAGCGGATACATGCGCACCTTCGGCCAGCAGGATGATGTCTGGGTGGGCGGCCGGCATCGCTATTCGGCCCGTGACCAGTTGTCCTGGAACCTGGCCCAGCGCTGGTTCTCGACCCGCGGCGGCGATGACCTGGGCAGCGGCCAGGCGTTGAAGATCGAGTTCGACCACACCTTGCAGTTCGAAGGGCCGAACTGGGAATTGCGCAGCGGTATCGACTACCAGCAGAACAGCCTGAACAACCGTTCGCTGCCCGACCTGGCCAATACCCTGGGCGGAGGCATCGATCTGGCCGGGGCCGATCTCGACAATCCGGAGCAGATCACCAGCCAGACCCTGCTGCAGAAGCGCTACGGCCAGCTGTTCTTCGGCAGTTCCTGGCGGCGCGGTTTCCCGGGGGCGCTGAACCGCACACGGGGGCAATACACCTGGCTGGTGGATGTCAGCACCGGCTGGCAGTGGACCGACAACACTATCAACTACGCCATCAGTACCGGTGTCGGCACCGAGGTGATAGGGGATGACGAATTGGCAGTGACCCTTGGCTACCAGTCCGCGCCGCAAGGCGGGGCAGGCAAGTCCGGGGGCACTGCAGGTGTCAGCTACAGCGTGCGTTTCGGACGCTGATCATGGAATTCAAAGAGGAGTAAACCTTATGCAATCCATTCGTTGCGTGAGTCTGGCAATGGTCGCCTTGCTGATGGCCGGGTGCAGCAGCTTCACCGGGCAAAGCAGCCCCGAGTTGTCCAAGAGTGCGCGCTGGGGCGTGCTGCCGCTGGTCAACTATTCCCAGACACCCCAGGCCGGCGAGCGCAGTGAGCAGATTCTGCTCAGCGTGCTGAGCAGCCGCGGCCCTGTCTCTTATACACATCTCCGAGCCCACGAGACTCCTGAGCA
>ERZ1032257.11-NODE-11-length-29597-cov-9.905050_pt1 | contig 29597 bp, 32 predicted proteins | sample MGYA00518041_ERZ1032257 | MGnify/ENA primary metagenome ERZ1032257 (study PRJEB33718, sample SAMN03160162) | human skin metagenome | collected 2014-02-25 | study: EMG produced TPA metagenomics assembly of the PRJNA266117 data set (Human skin bacterial metagenome and... | reverse complement strand
AGATGCTCAGGAGTCTCGTGGGCTCGGAGATGTGTATAAGAGACAGGGGCAGATCAGCTTTCAGTTGGTGGGTCAGTACCTGGGGAATAGCGCGATATTGGAGGTAACGGCATGAGCATGCTGGACTTGTCGGCACTGCCGGCGCCGCAGGTGCTGGAGCCCCTGGACTATGAAGAGCTGTACCAGCGCAAGTTGGCACTGTTTCGTCTGGCGATGGGTGAGAACTGGACCGCAGCGCTTGAGAGTGACCCGGTCGTCAAGCAATTGGAACTGGTGGCCTATGGCGACATGCAGATGCGCGCCCGGATCAACGACGCGGCCAAGGCGCTGCTGCTGGCTCATGCTCAGGGCTCGGATCTGGATCAACTGGCCGCCAACGTCAACCTGCGGCGCCTGCTGATTCAGGCGGGAGATCCCCAGGCTGTGCCACCAGTCGAGGAGGTCAAGGAGTCGGATGACGCTTTGCGCGAGCGCGTCCAGCTGGCCTATGAGGGGCTGACCACTGCCGGCCCACGCAACAGCTATATCCTGCATGCGCGCAACGCCTCGGCGTTGGTGGCGGATGCATCAGCAGAAAGCCCGGCCCCTGCCTGCGTGACGGTGTCGGTACTGAGCCTGGAGGGCGATGGCACCGCCGGGCCGGAGCTGCTCGCGGCTGTTGCCAAGGCCGTTAACGATGATGATGTGCGGCCGGTGGCGGATCGGGTCACGGTGCAGAGTGCCCAGGTGCTGTGCTACCGCGTGGATGCCGTGTTGCACATGAAGGGCCCGGGCCCGGAAAGCGATGCCGCGCTGGCGGAGGCAGAACGTAGGTTCAAAGCCTGGATGAACCCGCGCAAGCGATTGGGCGTCGAGGTCGCCCGTTCGGCTATCGATGCGCAATTGCATGTCGCAGGTGTGGCCCGGGTGGAATTGCTGGGTTGGCAGGACCTAGCCCCGACCCAAGCCCAAGCGGCGTATTGCACGGGCTACAGCATTAAGCTGGGGACCTGACATGCCGAGCCTACTCCCCATCAACAGCACGGCACTGGAGCGCGGCCTGGAGGCGGTCAACACCCAGGACACGGCCAGTATCCTGCGCACGCTGTACAACCCCGACACCTGTCCGGCGCACCTGCTCTCGCAGTTGGCGTGGGCCTGGTCGGTGGATCGTTGGGACCTGAGCTGGTCCGAGACGGTTAAGCGCAGCGCCATTCGGGCATCGTTCTTCATCCATGCCCGCAAAGGCACCATCGGTGCGCTGCGGCGGGTGGTGGAACCGCTGGGCTACTTGATCGAGATTATCGAGTGGTTCAACACCGTGCCTCAAGGCGTACCCGGAACCTTTGCCTTAAAGGTTGGTGTCCTCGATACCGGCATCACCGAAGAGATGTATCAGGAGCTGGAACGCCTGATCGACGACGCCAAACCGGTCACCCGGCACCTGACCGGCCTGGCGATCAGCCTTGAAACCAAGGGCGCACTGAACATCGGCGTGGCTCTGAACCTCGGCGACGAAATCGACGTGTATCCGCCTGTGCTGCGCGACATCGTCACAACCGGCGTCCTCAGCAACACCGGCCGCGAAGACTCAACCGACAGCGTCGACGTGTACCCGCCCGTCTCGGGCGCTATTGCCCTTACCTGCTACATCGGCGCCCCTGGGCGTGAACACTCAATCGACACATTGGACACATACCCATGATCGACCCGAACAGTCAGTTTTTCGCAATTCTCACTGCGGCGGGTGAGGCCAAACAGGCCAACGCCGATGCCTTGGGCATACCCTGGAAACTAACCGAGATGGGCGTCGGCGATGCCAACGGCACCGACCCTATTCCAGACCGGGCGCAAACTCGGCTGATTAACGAGCGCCGACGCCGGCCGCTGAACAAGCTGTCGGTCGACCCGGCCAACCCGAACATTATTGTCGCCGAACAGATCATCCCGGCCGACGAGGGTGGCTGGTGGATTCGTGAGATTGGTTTGTATGACGCGGATGGCGCCTTGGTTGCGGTGGCGAACTGCGCACCGAGTTACAAACCGCTGATGTCCCAGGGCTCCGGCCGGACCCAAGTCGTGCGCATGAACTTCATCGTCTCTAGCGCGGCCAGTGTGGTATTGAAAATCGACCCGGCCGTGGTGCTGGCGACCCGGCAATATGTCGATGACTCGATTGCCGACGTGGTTAACCGGCAGGACACAAAGGCGTCTGTATTGGTGGCGACCACGGGGCCGATTCAGCTGGCGGGGACCCCGACGATTGACGGGGTTCCGGTGCCTTTGGGTTCACGGGTGCTGGTGAAGGACCAGGCTCAGGCCAAGGACAACGGGATCTACCTCACGGCAGAAATCTGGAAGCGGGCCGCCGATGCAGACACCAGCGCAAAGGTTACTCCAGGCCTGTTGGTCGCTGTCGAGCAAGGCGCCGTCAGTGCCGATACCCTGTGGCTGCTGGCTACGGATGGGCCGATTGTTCTCGGCACCACGTCGCTGGCGTTCAAGAGCGTGACCCAGAGCCTGGCACCGATCAATTCGCCGGCGTTGACCGGAATTCCGACTGCTCCTACTGCTGCACAGTTCGACACCAGTAAGGCTTTGGCCACGACGGAGTTTGTGCAGCGAGCAATCGGTGGATTCGGTCGGGCTTTCAGCTACGGCTCAGCTGGGCAGGTGATCCAGCCGTCGCAAGTCAATGCTCATATCAATGTGTTCGGTGCCTGCAACAGTTTGACCCTGCCACTGCTAGACAGTGTGCCGGTCGGATCTGTAATCGGCATTGGTGCATCGTCTTTGTCGTGTTCGATTCTGCGCCAGGGTACTGACACTATTTTTCTGAACAGTGCGCTTGCGCCCGCATCAAGCATCACCGTGAACGATGGCGAGTCTGTATCGCTGGTGAGCAACGGCACGCAATGGATCGCCTCGGGTGTAGCGATGCTTAAGCACGCCGCCAGCTTTGCAGCATCGTTAGCACCAGCTGGTTATCAGAGACTGCCGGGGGGCCTAATTCTGCAATGGGGAAGTGCTGTGTCGGCCGGAGGAGCAACGGGTAACTGGAATGCTGTCTTTTACATTGCGTTCCCGAATGCGTGCCACAGCGCTGCAATACTCGGCAACGGAGGGTCGACAGTGTTTTCCCTGGTAAGCAAGGGCACAAACGGAATTAAAGCCACGGCGATGCTTAGTACTACAGGGGTGCCGAATGCCGATCTTGGTGGTTTTTTCATCGCCCTAGGAAATTGAGGAGGGTCTATGTTCAGTTCGAAATCCACTCGCAGCTTCTACGATCCCACTGTTCACATTTCTATGCCGAAGGATGTCATCGAAATAACCGCTGAAAGGCACGCCGAGTTAATGGCAGGTCAGGCCGCAGGCAAGGTCATTGATTGGGGCAAGGACGGCTTCCCGGTGCTTACCGACCCACCGCCACCGAGCGCTGAGGAGCTTGCCGCCGTTGAACGGGCCTGGCGTGATCAGCAGTTGACTGAAACGGATGGCGTTGTAACTCGGCACCGCGACGAACTGGAAGATAGCGCAGCTACCACTCTTACAGCCGAGCAGTACAGCCAACTCCAAGCCTACCGCCGGGCGCTGCGTGGCTGGCCAGAGTCCGGCGAATTCCCGCTCAGCGAACACCGCCCGCCGGTGCCTGAGTGGTTGTCCAGCTTGACCCCATAAGCGCCCCGCACTGACGGGGCGTTTTCTTTCCCGCGCTACGGCGCCTGTTCCTCCCACAGCCTCGCTCATGCGGGGCTTTTTCATGTCTGGAGCTTATCCATGAGTGGTTTCTTTCACGGCGTTACCGTTACCAACGTCGACACCGGCACGCGTACTATCTCGCTGCCGTCGTCCTCGATCATCGGCCTGGTGGACACCTTTACCGAAGGCCCCGACTTCAGCGCCAAGGCCAACGACTTGCTGCTGATCACCAACGAGCGCGAAGCCATCGCGGCCTGGGGCCCAGATGCGGCCATCACCAAGGCGTGCAAGGCCATCTACCAGCGCGCCAAGGCGGTGATCGTTGCATGCGGTGTGGCCAAGGTTCAGGACGCTGCACAGCAGACCTCCGCAATCATTGGCGGGGTGCTTGCCAGCGGCAAGCGTACCGGCCTGCAGGCGCTGCTGGATGGCAAGAGTCGATTCAACGCGCAGCCGCGGTTGCTGGTGGCCCCCAAGCACAGCGCAGATCTGCCAGTGGGCACAGCCCTGGTCGCCCTGGCCGACAAGCTGCGTGGCCTGGCCATCCTCGACGGCCCCAACACCACCGACGAGGCGGCCATGGAGTACGCCAAGAACTTCGGCGCCAAGCGGGCCTACCTGGTCGACCCGGGTATTCAGTACTGGGACACCGGCGAGAGCGCGACCGTTGATGCGCCGGCCTCGGCCTGGGCGGCGGGCTTGTTCGCCTGGACCGACAACGAGTACGGCTTCTGGGCTTCGCCGTCGAACAAGGAGTTTGTCGGCCTCACCGGCACTACCCGGCCTATTGAGTTCCTCGACGGGGACGAGACTTGCCGGGCCAACCTGCTGAACAACGCCAATATCACCACGATCATTCGTGATGCGGGCTTTCGGCTCTGGGGCAACCGCACGCTGTCCAGCGATCCGAAGTGGGCGTTCGTCACCCGGGTGCGAACCATGGACATCGTCATGGACGCGATCCTTTACGGGCACAAGTGGGCGGTCGACCGCTCGATCACCGCGACCTATGTCAAGGATGTGACCGAGGGCCTGCAGGCGTTCATGCGCGACCTGAAGAACCAGGGCGCGATTATCAATTTCGAGGTCTACGCCGACACCGAACTCAACACCGCCAGCCAGCTGGAGCAGGGCAAGGTGTACTGGAACATCCGCTTTACCGATGTACCGCCCGCCGAAAACCCCAACTTCCGTGTCGAGGTCACCAATCAGTGGTTGACCGAAGTCCTCGATTCCGCCGCTTAAGGAGCCGCAGCAATGGCAATGATTCCCGAAACCCTGGCGAACATGAACCTGTTCGCCGATGGCATCAGCTTCCAGGGCGATGTCCCAAGCCTGACCCTGCCCAAGCTCACGCTCAAGACCGAGGAGCACCGGGCCGGTGGTATGGACCTGCCGGTGGAACTGGATATGGGCATGGAAAAACAGGAAGCCGGTTTCACCACCACCGGTGTGCGCCGCGAGTCGTTGAAGCTCTTCGGTCTGGCTGACGGCACCGCCTTCAACGGCGTGTTTCGGGGCGCCTTCAAGGGCCTCAAGGGCAAGGTCACCCCGGTGATTGTCACCCTGCGCGGCATGCTCAAGGAGGTCGACATGGGCGACTGGAAGGCCGGCGACAAGGCCGAGATCAAGCACAACGTGGCGTTGACCTACTACAAGCTGGAAGTAGACGGCCGCCTCATTTACGAGATCGATGCGCTGGGTATGAAGCGCGTGATCAACGGCGTCGACCAGCTCGCCGCCCAACGTTCGGCCCTGGGCCTGTAAGGAAAACCCCCATGACTCAAGTAGCGAAAAAGACACCGGCCTGGATGACTCTGAGTGCCGAGAGCGTGGCCGTGACCCTCACCAAGGCGGTGGAGATGAATGGCGTGGTCTGCGACAAGGTCACCCTGCGTGCACCCACCGTGCGCGATGTGCGTGCCGCCAACACCGCCGCCGGTGGTGACGACGAACAGCGCGAGCTGATGCTGTTTGCCAGCTTGGCCGGGGTCGGCTCCAAGGACCTGGAGGGCATGACCCTCAAGGATTACCAGCGCCTGCAGGCCGGCTATTTTCGCCTGGTGCAAGACGACGAACTTTGACCCGGCGGTGATGAAGATGGCGGCGAAGCGGCTCGCGAGCGAGCTGCATTTTTCCGCCGAGGAAATCATGACCATGCGCTTTAGCGACATGGTCTGGTGGCTCACGGACTGAGCCCGTCAACTCGGGCGTAGGGGGATCAGATGGCAAGCAAACTGGCGTTGGGGCTGGTGATCGGCGGCGCTGTCAGCTCGACGGTGGGGGCAGCCTTCAAGACGGTTGAGGGCCGGATCAAGAAGCTGGAGGAACAAGGCAACAAGGCCAAGGTGCTGAAGAACACCATCGGCGAAACCATGCGCCTGCGGGATGAATGGAGGCGGGCGCACGAAACCGGTGCGGCCTCGGCCGCCGGGTTGTTGCGCAAGCTGGAAGGGAACCTGAGCAGCCTGCAAAAGCAGGGTGTCCAGGTCAACAAGCTGCGCCAGGAATATCAGGCACTCGGCCGAGTGGCCCGGGGTGCGGATCTGCAGCTCAAGGGGCACCAGCAGATCCAGCAGGGCAAGGAGGGCCTCAAGTCCAGCATTGGCCAGGCCGTGGCCGGTGTCGGGGCGGTAGCCATTCCGACCAAGATCAGCGCGGACTATCAGGCGATCATCCGCGACATTGCAATCAAGGCCGACGTGGCGAACAAGCCACAAGAAGCCCAGTTGACCCGCACCATCATTCAGACCTCGCAAGACACCGGAATGGGCCGCAACGACGTGGCCGAGCTGGTGAATCAGTTGGTTGGCGCGGGGATGGAGCTGGACAAGGCGCTGTCCTATGCGCCGGTGGCGGCCAAGTTTGCCGTGGGCCAGGGCTCGGGTGGTGAGGACACCGCCAAAATGATCCAGGCGCTGGAGCAGAACGCCAAGATCAGCGACCCGAAGGTGATGGAGAAGGCCCTGGAAGCCATCGCGATGCAGGGCCAGGCGGGCAGCTTTGAGGCGTCCGACATGGCGCGCTGGTTTCCGCAGCTGCTGGCTGGCATGGGCAAGATGGAAATCACCGGCATGGATGCGGTGAGTCAGTTGGGCTCGATGCTGCAGGTGCAGATGAAGACTGCCGGTGGCTCCGATGAGGCAGCCAACAACCTGAAAAACTGGATGGAGAAAATCGGTTCCGGGGAAGTGGTCAAGGCGTACAAGGATGCTGGTATTGATTACCAGGCCTCGCTGAGTACCGGTGTTCAGAAAGGCATGTCGACCCTGGAGTCGAGCTTTGAGCTGGCCATGCGGTACATCAAGGCCACGGACCCGGCCAAGGCCGCGAAGATGGCCGAGGCCCAGGCGAAGATCAGCAAGGAGGCGGATCCGGCCAAAGCCAAGGCCTTGCTGAACGCCCTGGAGCAGTCCTTGCGCACCGGCGACCTGTTCTCCGACATGCAAGTCAAGGCGGCACTGACGGCGTACTCGCAGAACCGAGAGCTGTACGAGCAGCTCAAGAAAGATTCTTTGAGCGCTAAGGGCATCCTCGACAAGAACCTGGCCGAGCGCCGGGAAACCTCCTCGCAGCTGTGGGCCGAAACAGCTCACGCGATGAATGACGGTATGCGGGCCGTGGGGGATGCTCTGCGCCCGGCAACGGATGCCGTGGCCAAGCACATCACCACGGTGGCCAGGTCGCTAACTGGGATGGCGGAGAAAGCCCCACCCCTGGTGATGGGGATCACCGCCATGGGGGCTGGGCTGGTCGCGCTGAAGAGCGTGGTGTCCGCCTTCAAGATAGGCAAGGGCCTGCTCAATGTGGCCCGGGGTTCGTTGATGGGGAACCCGAACGTGATCCAGCGGGTGTTTGTCACCAACGCCGGCGGGCTGGGCGGTGGTGATTACGACATCGATGGTGGCAAGGACAAGAAGGGAGGCAAAGGCGGCAAGGGCTCCCGTGCAGGACGGGCGGGGCGCGGCCGGCTCGGTAGTGTCGGGCGGGCGCTCAGGAGTGTCTTTAGCCGGGGCGGTGTGGGGACCGTTGCAAAAGGCGCGGTAGGTTTAGGCTCGGCAGTCTTAAAAGGTGCAGGTTCCCTATTCAAGGGGCTGGCACCGGTGGTCAAAGGCGGGGCCTTCCTGTCGGTGCTGGGTGCCGGCCTCAAGGCTGCAGACACCTACCAGAATGCCAAGACCAAGGACGAGAAAGCAGAGGGCTATGGCGGCGCGGCTGGTGGGCTGGCGGGTGCTTTGGTCGGGACAAAAATGGGGTTGGCTGCCGGTGCGGCCATTGGCTCTGTCGTTCCAGGGCTTGGCACTGCCATCGGGGGCGCTATCGGCGCCGCCATCGGGGGCACTGTCGGTTACCTGGGAGGTGATGCCCTGGGCTCTTTTGCAGGCAAATCGATGTTCGGCTCTGATGAGTCGCTCAAGAGGATGCCGGCAGCGGGCCCGCTGATGCTGGCCAACGCCGGGAAGGACATTCCGCCGGTCCTGGGCGACATCGCGAAATCGTTCAAGACAGGGCAGACACCCCCGGTCATGGGGCAGGTGGTCCGCTCGATGGGGGCAGCCACGCCGGCTTCAGTAGTGCCGTCGATGCTCAAGGCGCCTGATCCAGCGAAGTCGGTAGCGCCCAAGGTCGACCAGCAATTCACCTTCGCGCCGACTGTGCCAATCACGGTGCAAGGGGACGTTAAGGATCCGGCCCAGGTGGCCCGGGAAGTCGAGCCCCATCTGCGACGTATGTTCGACGAGTTCAGCCGCCAGGCTGCGGCCCGTCAGCTGTCGGACGAACCACACGTTTAGGAGGTGCCATGGTGTACATGGAGCAACTGCAGTCGGGGTTTCAGTCCCTGGTTGAAGCGGGGGAGGCGGGCCGCAGCAGTGCGGATGGCATGCTGACCCCACTGAACGGAGCCATCAGCGATATTACCGGTGCTGCCTCGGAGCTGGAGAACATCCCGTTTGTGGGGCCTGAGATGGGCGCCAAGCTGCAGCGGACCTTGCGCGGCATCACCGCCGCACAGTCCGTAGTCGGCGAGGTGGCAGCTCAGTACAGCCAGGCCGTGTCGGCGGCGGGGCAGATTCAGCAGCGTCTCGGTACGTTGCAGGAGCAGACCGCCAAGGCCAGTGCCGCTATCAACCGGATCGGCGGGCAGATTAGCCCATCTCTGGGCAACATTCTCCCGACCGGATCGTTCGGCGGCCTGGGTACTCCGGCCGCCGAGGCGGTGAAGCCGTTCCCGCACCTGCTGATCATTCACCCGCTGAAGACTGGCGGGCAGCCGTATTATTTCAACCTCGACACTGCAGCCTTTGAAGAGCTGCGCCGTCAGACCGGGTTCCGCTGGGCTGGCCAGGAACGCCTGACCCGTAGCATCGCGCAGCAGGCGGTGGGCCAGGGCGACGACAAGATCACCCTCAAGGGCGCGGTGTTTCCGGGGTTCAAGGGTGGGCTGGGTCAGTTGCAGAAGCTGCGCAGCATCGGGCGGCGGTTGCAGCCGCTGAGCCTGACCACGGGCTATGGCGAAGTGCTGGGCACCTGGTGCCTGACCAGTCTTGAGGAGGAGCAGAGCCACCTGCTGGCGGGGGGCATCCCGCGTAAGCAGGGCTTTTCACTGGAGTTCGTGAGCTATGGCGACGACATGCAGAACGTCTAACGGAGATCTGCTCGACACCTTGTGTCACCAGTTTTACGGACACCTGAATGGCAGTGTCGAAGCGGTGCTGGATGCCAACCAGGGGCTGGCCGACGAACCCCAGCCGTTCCGGGCTGGGGTGCTGATCGTACTGCCGGATCTTCCGGTGGTGACAGAGGCTGCGCTGCAGCTATGGGATTAGCCGGCCGCCTGGGCGCATTCCTTGGCGTTAGCCTGGTAGGACGTGTTGCCTTCTGAGTACTGCCGAACGTTCTGGGAAATCATGCCTTGCCAGGAGGTGTTGGCATCGATTGCGGCGGAGCGGCACTTGGCGAAGGGGGCAAACAGCGATCCGAAGCGGTCGCTTTCGTCCATTAACTTTTTCAGTGCAATGGCCTGATCGCGAGCTTGTTTGCCGTCCATAGCTCCGGACAGCGCTAGGGTTTGGCCGTGCTCTACCGTCTTATTAAGACGTTTGAGGAAGTCGCGGGCCTCCTCGGGCTTGATCTTTTTTGCTGCTTCTTGGGCGGCGATGGCCTGCCTACCGCGCTCTGCGGCTTCGGCGCTCACGGGGGCGTCGTCACCCAGGTCTATAACCCGCAGTTTCTGTTCGGCTTGTGCCATCGAGGCGGCCAACAGGCACAGCGTCAATCCGAAAATCCTTTTCACTTTCTCAACTCCTGTAGGGGCAACGGCTCGGGATTCTATGAAGTCCCGGTGGCTGTGTCACCCAGGGGGAGGCTTATTGCATGACGCCTGTATTCCGAATCGTTGCGGACGGCAAGAACATCACCGCGCTGATCAATGACCGGCTGTTGACCCTACGCACCTCGGACAAGCCCGGCATGGAGTCGGACGAGTTTGAGCTGCGCATCGATGACCGAGATGGCGCGGTGGCGCTGCCCAGTCGTGGTGCCAGTATCGAGGTGTTCATGGGGTACTCCGGCCAGTCACTGACCCGGCTGGGTCGCTACACGGTAGACGAGGTCGTGGTGACGGGGCCGCCCGACTCTATCGAGATCCGGGGCAAGGCCAGCGACATGCGCGGCAGTGGCAAGACCACCCGCAGCGGTAGCTGGGAAAACGTCCCGCTGCAGCAGATCGCGCGCGATGTGGCAACCCGCAACGGCTGGCAGCCAGTGTGCACGGTGACCACCAAGGTGCCCCGGGTCGACCAGCTCAACGAATCCGACTTCAACTTCATCACCCGCCTGGCCAAGCAGTACGACTGCACAGCCAAGGTGGCCGACGGCAAGTTGCTGGTGCTGCCTCGGCAGGCCGGGCAGAGCGCGAGCGGCAAAGCTCTTGGCACCGTCACCATCACCCGCCGCGATGTGAGCCGCTATCAGTTTCGCCTGGGGGACAAAACCACCCGCAAAGCGGTGCAGACCAAGCACCAGGACAAGAAGAGCGGAAAGCTCCGGGTCGTTGACCTGGGCAACGAGGATTCCCCGGACGGCCTACCGCCGGTGCACACCGACCGCCATATCTATCCGAACAAGTCCGCAGCCGAACAGGCCGCCAAGGCGCGTCTGGCTGCATTCAACCGCAGCACCGCCGGTGTGCGCCTGGAGATGCCTGGCCGAACCGATCTATTCGCTGAACGCATGATCAATGCCCAAGGCTTCAAGGTCGGCCTCGATGGCGAGTACCTGGTGGACTCGGTCGAACAGGTGTTTACCCAGTCCGGGTGGAGCACCACGGTCGAATGCAACGGCGGCAAGAAGGGTAAGGCAAAAGCCAAGGGCAAGAAAAAGAAAGAAACCAAGCCGCTCAGGGTCGAGCAGCTTTAACCCTCATCATCACTGGAGATATCAGGCATGACGATTACCGCGCAGCAACTGCTGCAGATCCTCCCCAACGCCGGCGCTAAAGCCGGCGTTTTTGTTCCTGCTCTCAACGCCGCCATGAGCAAGTACGGCATCGTCACCCGCCTGCGCATGGCGGCGTTCATCGCGCAGATCGGCCACGAGTCTGGCCAGCTCCTGTTTGTGCGCGAACTGGGCAGCAATCAGTACCTGAGCAAGTACGACACCGGCACCCTGGCCAAGCGCCTGGGTAACACCCCCGAAGCGGACGGTGACGGCCAGAAGTACCGGGGCAGGGGGCTGATTCAGGTCACGGGCCGGGCGAACTATGAAGCCTGTAGCGAAGCGCTGTTCAGCGATGCTCGATTGCTCAACACCCCGGAGCTGTTGGAAACCCCGGTCTATGCCGCGCTGTCGGCGGGTTGGTTCTGGCAGCGTGCGGGCCTGAACACCCTGGCCGATAAGGGCGACTTCCTCGCCATCACCAAGCGCATTAATGGCGGCACCAACGGTCTGGCGGATCGCGAGGCGCTGTATCAGCGTGCATTGGAGGTGCTGGCGTGAAGGCCCCGGGCTGGTTATTGCCAGCCTTGGCGCTGGTGCTGGGGCTCGCCTTGGGCGGCTGGCTGGCCTGGACTTGGCAGGCCAACGTCTACGGCAAGGCCCTGGCCGAACAGGCCGAGGCGTACAGCGCGGATCGCGAGCAGGCCGCCACGTCGGTGATCAACTGGCAGGAAACCCAGCAGGACGCCCGCAGGGCGCTTGAGGATCGCCTGCAGTTGAACGACCAAACCCATTACAAGGAGCTGCGTGATGCTCAAACGAACCAAGCTCGCTTGCGTGATCGGCTTGCTACTACTGACCTGCGGCTGTCAGTCCTACTCAACGCCACCGCATCGGGAGGTAGCGGTGGGGTGTCAGCCACCGCCGGCACCTGCGGCGTGGTTCATGGAAGAGCGCGAGCCGAACTTGACCCAGCGGCTGCTCAACGAATTGTCGCCATCGCCGGAGACGGTGATCAAGGATTGATTGCACTGGCCGCCTGTCAGGACTATGTGACGAAGGTATCAACAAGGTGAAAAGAGTTAGCCTGGTTGGATAACGTTCAACCAGGCTACGGTGCTCTAAGTTGTTTTATGATTATCTCGATATCGGACGTTTTTCAACTCGTTCTTCATTTTTCTTCAGCATGGCTCTAAGTACCATGCGGTATCTCGGGTCAGTGAAAGCAAAAGCATCACCTTTAGGAGAGCGGCGAATAAGTGGTCTTTCTCCTTTGGATAGCTGGGATAAAATTTGTGGGATGTTCAAGATGGTTCCACCAGTTGACTCTGGGAACTCTTGTCTAAGTAGTTCTTCCACTTCGCTCGCTTTAAATTGCTCGCCTTCGCAAAGTGAGAGAGCGAATATTGTTTGGTTTCGTCGTCCAGCTTTTGTATCCCGTTCATTCATGTGAGATTCGACAACTGAGTAAGCAAAGTATTGTGATTTTTTTAGCCAGTCGTCGTCTGCTTGGTTAATGTCGATTTCCGTAATGTGATGTGTTTCTTCACTTATAAATGCAAGCTCTAAACAATACTCGTGCACAACCTGTGGTGCTCGGTCGGTGATCCAGCCTACATGGTGAAGTAGTGAGGTGATGTCGTCGATTTTGTATTTGAGTTTTTCTGCAAACCCTCTGTTTACCAAGGAGTTGCACTCTTGTGGTTCTAGTCGAGTTACTTCTGGAAGTTCTACCAGTCGGTTAGCGACTGTGGCATGGTGTGGCGTTTTATAAAAGTACTCTTTCACACCGCTTGGAACACCGACTATTAGGATTTTAACCTTGTATTTAGAGTATCGGTCGTCGTCGCAAAGTATCAGTAGGTCCGCAAGCTCTTTTAAGAGAGGGTCCGTGAATGCAGCTTCCAAGTTATCAAAGACTAGTATTGAAGGTTGTCCGCGCGAGGTCTCATTTAGATGTTTAAGGCATGCTTCAAAAGGTTCCATTTGGCCGATTTTATATTGCCCGGTATGGTTGATGTCTGCCTTTGCAACTCCAGCACTAACTCCTGCTGCTTTTGTTTCTGAGTATGATAGTTTGTCGGCAGCGCCTTCTCGGTCGACAAGATTTTTCAATTCGGCTGCAATACTTCCCAGTCGAGATGCGTTTGCGAGGTTTGCTACTACAAAGTTTATGGCGTTATTTTGAAATGTTTGTTTGTAGAGCCAAGATTTCCCGGTTCCACTCTCGCCGTGAATTAGGAGGTGAAGATTTCCTCGTAAAGCGGTTTTCAATGCTTTTTCAAGATGGGGGCGAGAAACGTACATTTCCTTGTTTACTTCTGCTAGGCGCGGAGTGAAAACATGTTCTGGTTTCATGCGGTTTGAAAACATTTAATGTCCTTATTTGTTTGGCTGGATTATCTCAGCTTTAATTTGTCTTTAATTAGTTGTGCTTGAGGGTTGTAACAACTCAAGCTACATCGACGTCATGTCGACTCATAACTCTTGTTAGGATGAAAATTAGTGTGGTTTAGGTGACTTTGCTAAGGCGGCATCATAGCCCTAGATTGATCGCCGGGCGAATGGTGTTGAGCGTCATCAGCACATTGCGCGGCAGCCAGTGATCAATCAGGGCGAAGAACCGTGGGCTTGCATGAGCTTGCATCTGCACCTGTGCCACCGCGTCTGGTGAGCAGAGGAGTGGATGTGATCAATCCGAGAGGCGGCAAGGTTTTAGTGGGGGCTCGCTATAAAAGGGCTACGAGCGAAAAATCGAACGAAACCGAGTAATAGCATTCCGTCTGTCAGAATGTAGTGAGTCGCAATTGACGGTAACCAATTGGCCTATTTAACTGTATGTTCGTACAGTTCTGGAAGTCGTGCGTCATGAGTTTCACAATCGAAGGCCCCATTGCGGAGGGCGGCCTAAAGCTGCCTCTCTGCCTCTTTCATGTGCCCGCTGGGTTTCCATCACCGGCGGCAGATCACATCGAAGCCCATATTTCTCTCGATGAAGTCCTGAACATTCGGGCGCCACACGTTTACCTGGTGTCGATCACCGGGGAGAGCATGCAGGGTGCGGGGATTTTCGATGGAGATCTGGCCGTCGTTGATCGCTCAATTGAGCCGGCGCATGGCCACATCGTTGTGGCCCTCCTGAACAATGACCCGGTCTGTAAGCGGCTATCTATACGAGGAAAGGATGTCGTTCTGCTGTCTGAGAACTCCAAGTACCCACCAAGGTACATTCTGGAAGGTGACGAGCTGTCGATCTGGGGAGTGATCATTGGTAGCGTGCGCAGTCATGTTTAAGGCCGTACCTGTCTTCGCGCTGATCGACTGCAACAGCTTTTATGCAAGCTGCGAACGTGTCTTTCGCCCTGACCTGGCCAGGGTTCCTATCGTTGTTCTATCAAACAATGACGGGTGCGTGATCGCTCGCAGCTATGACGCGAAGCCCCACGTAAAAATGGGCGAGCCTTACTTTCAGATCAGGCACAAGCTCAAGCAGCAAGGCATTGTGGCGTTCTCTTCAAACTATGCCCTATACGGCGACATGAGCGAGCGGGTGATGTCGCTGATCGAATCAATGGTGCCGACAGTCGAGGTGTATAGCATCGATGAAGCCTTCGCAGATCTCACGGGAATCAATAGCCTTGAGCAGTTCGGCCGCCAGATCCGGGCTCAGGTGCTGCGCTGTACAGGCATTCCGGTTGGTGTAGGGATCGCACCTACAAAGACGCTCGCCAAGTTGGCCAACCACACTGCCAAGCGTCTACAAGCGCACACCGGAGGCGTCGTAGATATCACTGATTCGGCTAAACGGGACTGGGTGTTGCGAAATACTGATGTCGCCGAGGTGTGGGGGATCGGGCGACGGATGAAGGCCCACCTGGATAGGATGGGAATCAAGTCTGCTATGGACCTGGCCAAGGCCGATCCGTGGACGTTGCGCAAAAATTTCAGTGTCGTGATCGAGAAGACGGCCCGGGAGTTGGCGGGCACGCCGTGCCTGGAACTGGACGAGCCAGATCCGCCGAAACAGGAGATCTGCTGTAGCCGGATGTTTGGGAAGCGGCTAACCGAATTGGCTCCTATCAAGGAGGCGGTTGCCACTTACATGATGAGGGCCTCGGAAAAGCTACGGGCTCAGAACTCATTGTGTAAGAAAATCCGCGTCAGCATTCGCACGGGCATGTTTAACCCTGAGGAAGCCAAGTATGCAAACGGTGTCCTGGTAGAGCTGCCGTATCCAACCAATGATGTCAGGCTCATGACGAAAATGGCTGTGGAAGCGCTGGACCGCGTTTTCAGGCCGGGTTTCAAATACAGTAAGGCCGAGGTGTTGTTGTTGAATCTGTGCCAGCCAGGCGAGTACACCGGCGATCTCTTCGCCGTGGCGCAGCCATCGGAAACCGACAAGGTGATGAAGGTTCTGGACCAGATCAACAGTCGCTGGGGGAGGGGCACACTCCGTGCTGCCAGCGTCCCTACCAACCCCGATTGGGGTATGCGGCGGGAGATGATGAGCCAAAGTTACACGACGAAGCTTGATCAGCTTTGGAAGGTGTCCTGCAACTGAGGGAACCGTGGGGCAAAAATGGGGCAATCTGTACGCTAATCCATGCCATTTAATGCCAAGCAGCCCCATATCAAGCCGCGTCGAAAAAGCCCTACAGCCCTTGTTCTTCGGGGCTGTAGGACTTTTTTGCGTTAATACCCGAGCACAATCGGCGTGTGGGAGGACAGATCGGAGGTATTTTTACTCATTGGTATTCAGGCGGATTCGTTGAATGGGTGAAGCAAAGGAGCGCTGGGCTCGGCTTTTTGCAGATGGCGGCAAGGTTACCATGGGTGCCCCGGCCTCGCAGGCACCAAGGCGCTCCTGTGGTTGTCCGGTAAATGCATTACATATATGCAAATCAGCATTTGTCATTGCGCAAAAGATCAAGCAATATGCGTTCTATGCAAATACGCAACGTTTCTACTGTCTTAAGAGAGCTGCTGGATCGTGACGGAATCTCCCCCACGGAGCTTCACCGTCGCACCGGTGTGCCTCAATCCACCCTCTCGCGGATTCTCAGCGGGAAGATCGTCGATCCTTCGGATAAGCACATCTCGCGGATCGCCGAATACTTCCAGGTGAGCACCGACCAGTTGCGTGGGCGCGTGGATATCGCGCCTGCCCGGGCTGCTGCCCCCCGTGACGAGATTCATTCGGAACTCAAGGACATAAGCCTGTGGGACGACGATACCCCTGTCGATGACGACGAGGTGTCGGTTCCTTTTCTGCGTGAGGTTGAATTGGCTGCTGGATCAGGAAGATTCGTCATCGAGGAAAGCGAGCGCGCCAGCCTGCGCTTCGGCAAGCGCAGCCTGCGGCACAACGGCGTGCAGTTCGACCAGGCCAAGTGCGTCACGGTGCGTGGCAACAGCATGTTGCCGGTGCTGCGGGACGGCGCCACGGTGGGCGTCAATGCCGGCAAATGCGCAATTGGCGACATCGTTGATGGCGACCTCTACGCGATCAACCACAACGGCCAATTGCGGGTGAAGCAGCTGTATCGCCTACCTACAGGGATCCGCCTGCGCAGCTTCAACCGCGATGAACACCCGGATGAGGACTACAGCTTCCAGGAGATCCAGGAAGAGCAGATCAGCATCCTCGGTCACGTCTTCTGGTGGGGCATGTACGCTCGCTAAGCCAGCCCTCTTGAACAAAGCCCGCCCTTGAGCGGGCTTTTTTTTGCCCGCGAAAAATCCCCAGCCCTTTGTTTATGCGCCTTCCATGCATTCCAGCAAATCCTGTGCATAAATAAATGCATTTACGCATTGACTGCATATGCATGAATGCATAATATGAGCCTCAAGCCGCGCAACAGCGGCTGCAAAGACGCTCTTTAGTGGCAAAGCAAAGGCAGCGATGAACCGGCCTCGACGGTTCAGAGGGTTGGCAACTGGCCCGGGTGTGCAGCGTAAAGCACCAGAAGCAGTTATCCGGCGGACAGGGTCGCGGTCGGAGGAACAATTTGAATGGGTCCGTACCGCACCAGTAGTGCCGAAAGACCAAGGTTTGCATTACTGAAAAGCCCGGGCGACCGGGCTTTTTGGAATGCCTGCCTAACGTGGGCCACCAACAGACAGGGACCCTTTGAAACATCGTTATCAGCCTTCTATCAACCGGCCATTTCGCTGGCCTCAATCCGCACGGGAGACGTGAATGACAAACGAGCAACAAGCGTTGCTGGACATGCCGATCTGGCTGGTCATCGTCCTGGCCCTGGTCGGTGGCGTTTCCGGCGAAATGTGGCGCGCCGACAAGGAGGGCGCCCGTGGCTGGTCGCTGCTGCGGCGCCTGGCGCTGCGCTCCGGGGCCTGCGTGGTCTGTGGGGTCTCGGCGATCATGCTGCTGTATGCCGCCGGCGTGTCGATCTGGACCGCCTGCGCCTTCGGTTGCCTGACCGCCATGGCCGGCGCCGACGTCGCCATCGGCCTTTATGAGCGCTGGGCGGCCAAGCGCATCGGGGTATGCGAACCGCCTTCCCGGGATTCCCATTCGGACCAGCCTTGACTCACCGGGCGGCTACCGCCCTCAACACGGTCGTGCGCCCCGGGCTTTCGCCGCCGGGGCCGCTTCGGCCTGATTCTGGAAGCAGACAATGAGCGTACTGACGCAGCTACCCGAGGCCATCACGTCCACGATCAAGACGGCCATGCCGCATCTGCACAAGGTCGAGGCATTTCCCGAGACCGTTGATGGCTCCGCCGAGACAGCGATCTACTTTGCAATCACCGGCATGGACCCGGGAGCTGATCCGGGCGACGGCCGTAGTTGCCTGCGGGCGACCTTCGAGGCCCGGGTGCGGGTTGACCCGAGCCTTGCGCAAGCCTCCTTGCAGGCGGTTGTTCTGGCAGCGCAGCTCATGGACCTGCTGCGTTGCCAGTACTGGAATCTTGATTCTGTCGATAGTGCGAAGGCGGTGTGGGCCAAACCAGCCGGCACGGCCGTGGATTCGGCGCCGAAAACCGAGTGGACCGTGCAATGGCAGCAGTCCATCTACCTGGGCCAGGAACAATGGCCCTGGCCCGATCAACCCCCGGGAACACTGGTATTGGGTTTCAGCCCCGACACCGGCCCCGGTCACGAGGGGCACTATCAGGCGCCGGAGCAGATGTCGTGAATTACGTCACCGCAACTCACGACCGAATGCTTTCTGGCCTGATCCTGCCTTGCGCTGTGGTCGGCGTGGACCTTGCCGCGGGCAGACTGCGGGTATCCGATGGCGCGGGCTGGACCAGCGCCTGGGTTCGCTGGCACAGCCAGGCCGCCGGCAAGGCCCGGCACTGGCGGGCGCCGAGCCTGGGGGAGCAGGGCGTACTGATCAGCCCCAGTGGCGAGCCGGCGCAGGGCACCTTCGTTCCCGGCCTATATGGCGATGCCGGTGCCCAGCCGGATAACCGCGAGCACGTCGAGGTCTGGCGCTTCGATGATGGCGGCTCGCTGGTCTACGACTGGCAGGCCAAGAGCTACAGCATCTCCCTGCCCAGCGGCACGGTGACGATTCAGGTCGGCACCAGTTCGGTCTTGGTGACGGACAGCAGCATTACCGGCAACGCCGACAGCATCACCCTGACGGGGGCAATCACCTTGAATGGCGAGGTGCAAATCAACGGTGCGAGCTTGAAGCACAACGGGGTGAATGTCGGCTCGACCCACATCCATCCAGCCGTGATGCCCGGCCCCGGAGCAACCGCTCCACCGCAGTGACGCCTTGGCGATCAACGCCGGCCACCCAACCTACAACCCCGATAAACCCGATCAATCTGCCGAATGCGGATTTTTTGTACCCGGAGAAAAGCATGGCAATCCCGAAAAAAAAGGCCGGCCGCACGGCCAACAGTGGCGCTGCGGTCTTTCGCGACACCCTCTACACCTCGCGCATTCTGATCCTGGCGGATGGCCGCGCGCTGTCGGTGGCCCAGGGCGAGGTATCGGTACCGGTCAGCGACACCCTCGCCCGAGACTACCTGGAGCAGCACCCGGACTTTCAGTTGCAGGAGTAACACGATGATCGGAATGGATCGCCGTACCGGCTTGCCGCTGTCCGGCATCGAGCATTTGCGGCAGTCCATCGAGGACATCCTGACCACGCCCTTGGGCAGCCGGCGGATGCTTCCTGAATACGGCAGCAACCTGCGCCGTTATGTCGACTTGCCGGTGACCGGTGGCTGGAAAAGCGCGGTTCAGGCAGAAGTCGCCCGGGCGCTGTTGCGCTGGGAGCCCCGCTTGAAGCTGGAGCGGGTAAAGGTTGTAGCGGTGGTGGAGGGCCAGGTCAGTTTCCAACTGACGGGCCGCTACCTGGGTAATGACGCGGTTTTGGAGGTGACGGCATGAGCATGCTGGATTTATCGGCACTGCCGGCGCCGCAGGTGCTGGAAACCCTGGATTTTGAAGCGCTGTATCAGGGCAAGCTGGCGACCTTTCGCCGCTATATGGGCGACAACTGGACGGCCAATCTGGAAAGCGATCCGGTCACCAAGCAACTGGAGCTGTCGGCCTACGGCGACATGCTGTTGCGGGCCCGGGTCAACGATGCGGCCAAGGCGCTGCTGCTGGCCCATGCCCAAGGCACGGACCTGGATCAGTTGGCCGCCAACGTCAACCTGCAGCGCCTGGTGATCCAGGCCGGTGACCTGCAAGCGGTACCGCCTGTGGCGCAGGTCAAGGAAGCCGACGACGCACTGCGCGAGCGTGTCCAACTGGCCTATGAAGGCCTGACCACCGCCGGGCCACGCAACAGCTACATCCTGCATGCCCGCAATGCCTCGGCCCGGGTGGCGGACGCCGAGGCCGAAAGCCCGTCACCGGCCTGCGTCACGGTTACGGTGATGAGCCTGGAAGGTGACGGCGCAGCGGCGCCGGAACTGCTGGCGACGGTCGCCGCGGCCCTCAATGACGAGGACGTGCGACCGCTGGGGGATCGGGTCACGGTGAACAGCGCCCAGATACTGCCGTATCGCATCGACGCGGTGCTGCACATGAAAGGGCCGGGCCCGGAAAGCGATGCCGCCCTGGCAGAGGCCGAGCGCAAGCTGGCCGCCTGGGTCAACCCACGCCGGCGCCTGGGCATCGAGGTGGCGCGTTCAGCCATAGATGCCCAGCTGCATGTGGCCGGCGTGGCCCGGGTTGAACTGCGGGGTTGGCAGGACATAGTCCCGAGCAAGGCCCAGGCCGCGTATTGCACCGGCTACAGCGTTACCTTGGGGAGCTGATATGACCAGCCTGCTGCCAAGCAACAGCACACTCTTGGAACGCGCCCTGGAGGCGACCAACAGCAGCGACACCGCCACCATGTTGCGCACCCTGTACAACCCCTCGACCTGCCCGGTGCACCTGCTGCCACAGCTGGCCTGGGCCTGGTCGGTGGATCGCTGGGACCCGCGCTGGAGCGAGACGGTCAAGCGCAATGCCATTCGCGCCTCGTTCTTCATCCATGCCCGCAAGGGCACCATCGGCGCTTTGCGCCGTGTGGTGGAACCGCTGGGCTACCTGATTGAAGTGGTCGAGTGGTGGCAGATGGCTCCCGAAGGCGAGCCAGCCACCTTTGCCCTGAAAGTCGGGGTGCTGGATACCGGCATCACCGAACAGATGTACCAGGAACTGACCCGGCTGATCGATGACGCCAGGCCGGTGAGCCGGCACATGACGGGCCTTGCCATCAGCCTGGAAACCTCCGGTGTCATCGGTTACGGCGCTTATGTGGACCAGGGTGAAGTACTCGACGTTTACCCCCCGACCCCTCGCGATATTGAAGTGATCGGCCGTTACGGCCAGATCATGTGCATTGATGAAACAGACACCCTGGATGTGTACTCATGATCGATTCCAACAGTCAGTTCTTCGCCATCCTCACTGCGGTGGGCGAGGCGAAACAGGCCAACGCCACGGCCTTGGGCACGCCCTGGACCTTCAAGGAAATGGCGATCGGCGATGCCAACGGCACCGACCCCATCCCGAACAGAACCCAGACCAAGCTGATCAACGAATGGCGACGTGCCCCGGTCAATCAGGTGCGTACTGATCCGGCCAACCCCAACATCATCATCACCGAACAGGTGATTCCGCCTGATGTCGGCGGGCGCTGGATCCGTGAAATCGGCCTGCTCGATGCCGACGGCGACCTGGTGGCGGTGGCCAACTGCGCACCGAGCTTCAAGCCCCTGCTGGCCCAGGGTACCGGCAAGACCCAGGTCATCCGCATGAACTTCATCGTCGCCAACACTGCGCAGATCGTGTTGAAGATTGATCCGGCGGTGGTGCTGGCGACTCGTCAATATGTGGATGATTCCCTGGTGGCAGCCCTTCCGGCGGATAAGGTTGCCGGCGCTTATCGGCAAGTCACTATCGATAAGCGAGGCATAGTTGTCAGTGGCACCAACCCCACAACGCTATCCGGTTATGGCATTGCTGATGCATTTACCAAGTCAGAGACCAGTTCAGCCATACAGCTTTCAAAGGAGAGCATCGTAGCGGCGGCGCCTGTTGCACTCGACACACTAAAAAAGCTGGCTGGCGCAGTGGGCGATGACCCTGGCTTTTCAACGACAGTGACGAATGCGCTTGCCGGCAAAGCAGTAAAAGCCACCACTCTCGGTGGATATGGGATTACAGACGGGGTAACAAAAACTGACCTGGCGAGCGCAGTCAGCAATTTGCTTCCCACAACGGGTGGACGGTTGACGGGATCGGTATTGCTGTCGAGTGACAATAACGACTCGCCGGAGTTTGGCTGGGTGACGCCCACCTGTGACGCTCGCATGGATGTTCTAAATAACAACGTGAGGGTTTTTGCAAGTTATGGCGGTGAAACGTCAACACCGCTTCTTTTGAGTCTTGCCGACAGGACCGCCACCGTCTTTGGCAACTTGCTATGGAATGCTGGCAACTTTGACCCGACGCGAAAAGCAGACAAAGCGACCACGCTTGCAGGATATGGCATCACTGATGCTTTACCGGCGAATCGGCTGATCTACTCTCCAAATGCCCCTAAACCCACTGAGGGGGCGGTCGGTACGCTTTGGCTGCAATACGAGGAGCCATGATGAACTTCCACGTAAAACTGGATGGCGGTTACCGGCCTGGTGTCATGCCTTATGTAAAGCTTGCAGACGGCTGGCGAGAGGGTGCGGAACTGTTCATCAAAACCGAAAGTGGGTGGCGCACGGTCTGGCGGCGAACGTTTGTGTTTATCAACACGGTGGAGCGAGCAGGTGCGAGCATTTTTGAGCTCATGGGCAGTCCCGCCAGAGCCCGGAATTATCTCTTTATCAATCGCGCGATGATCTACGGCGGTGGCGCTGGATACTCACTGAGAACGGGTGTATTTCCCCCAGGCTCCACACTGAAAATCATCAATGAACACTACATCCGTGGTGCGGGCGGCGCGGGGGCTTATCCTCCTCGCCCTTTGCCAGGCGCTACAGCCTTTGTTCTGGATTACCCAGCAACGTTGGACAACCGTAACGGGTACATTTTCGGTGGCGGCGGGGGCGGTGGGGATGCCTATTGGCCCAACGTACTGCACACCGGCGGTGGCGGCGGCGCGGGGCGGCCTGGGGGCGTGGGTGGAGGGATGTATCAAGTCTCGACTTACGGCTATGGCTATCCAGCGGCCGGCACTTTGGATGCTGGCGGCGCTGGCGGCTGGTACACCGCCGGGTGGAATGGTGGTGCCGGCGGAGCACCGGGCAGCCCTGGTGTCGGCTCGTCCAATCCCGCTGGTGCTGGCGGTTATTCGATTGAGAAAAATGGCAACAACTTGATCTTTGAAGCGGGCAACAGCCCTGATCGAGTAAAGGGGAATATCTTGTGAATGGATTTAAAGTTCTCTCTGTGTCGGCGACCGCTGGCACCATGCTTGTCGACTGGGGCGATGTGACGCTGAACCACTACATACCCCAGGAGATTCTGACCACCCCCGACATCGATGCCGTGGCCTTGGCCCAAGTCATCGAGAGTATGCGCCCAGCTCCAGCTGTCGCCTTGGAGTTGCCTCAAGCACTCCACGCAATGGTTGAACCTTCCAGCCTTGGAGACGATGAGCGACTCTGGCGTGCCGCGCAGTTGACGACGGTGACCTGGCTGCGCGATCGCCATTACGATCAGCTTGAAATGAAGGTATCCACCAATCTTTCGGAGCAGCAGTTCAACGAGCTTCTGATGTACATGCAATCCCTACGCGACTGGCCCCAATCTCCACACTTTCCACAAACCGAACACCGCCCCGCAGCTCCATTCTGGATCGCCGAACAAACCCGATAAACGCCCCGCACCGCCGGGGCGTTTTCTTTCCCGCTTCCCACTAATCAATCATCCCTACGAGCCCCCTTCACCCGGGGCTTTTTCATGTCTGGAGTTTATCCATGAGTGGTTTTTTCCACGGCGTTACTGTCACCAACGTCGACACCGGCGCACGCACCATCTCGCTGCCCACGTCTTCGATCATCGGCCTGGTGGATACCTTCACCGAAGGCCCTGACTTCAGCGCCAAGGCCAACGACCTGCTGCTGATCACCAATGAGCGTGAGGCCATTGCGGCCTGGGGCCCGGACGCGGCCATCACCAAGGCCTGCCAGGCCATCTACCAGCGGGCCAAGGCGGTGATCGTCGCTTGCGGCGTGGCCAAGGTGGCGGATGCGGCCGAGCAGACCTCGGCGATCATCGGCGGGGTGCTGGCCGACGGCAAGCGTACCGGCCTGCAAGCCTTGCTGGATGGCAAGAGCCGTTTCAACGCCCAGCCGCGATTGCTGGTGACCCCCAAGCACAGCTCGACCCAGGCGGTCGGTACTGCGCTGGTGGCCCTGGCCGACAAGCTGCGTGGCCTGGCGATCATCGATGGCCCCAACAGCACCGACGAAGCGGCCATGGCGTATGCCAAGCACTTCGGCGCCAAGCGCGCCTACATGGTCGACCCGGGCATTCAGTACTGGGACAACGGCGCCAGCGCCACCGTCGATGCGCCGGCTTCGGCCTGGGTCGCGGGCCTGTTTGCCTGGACCGACAACGAGTACGGCTTCTGGGCCTCGCCGTCGAACAAGGAGTTTGTCGGCATCACCGGCACTGCGCGTGCCATCGAGTTCCTGGACGGCGATGAAACCTGCCGCGCCAACCTGCTGAACAACGCCAACATCACCACCATCATTCGTGATGAAGGTTTCCGCCTGTGGGGCAACCGCACGCTCTCCAGCGATCCGAAGTGGGCCTTTGTCACCCGGGTACGGACCATGGACATCGTCATGGACGCGATCCTCTACGGCCACAAATGGGCAGTGGACCGCTCGATCACCGCGACCTACGTCAAGGACGTCACCGAGGGCCTGCAGGCGTTCATGCGTGATCTGAAGAACCAGGGCGCGATCATCAACTTCGAGGTCTACGCCGACACCGAACTCAACACCGCCAGCCAGCTGGAGCAGGGCAAGGTGTACTGGAACATCCGCTTCACCGACGTGCCACCGGCCGAAAACCCCAACTTCCGCGTCGAGGTCACCAACCAGTGGCTGACCGAAGTCCTCGAACACACCGCTTAAGGAGCAGCAGCAATGGCAATGATTCCCGAAACCCTGGCGAACATGAACCTGTTCGTCGATGGCATCAGCTTTCAAGGCGACGTGCCGAGCCTGACCCTGCCCAAGTTGACCCTCAAGACCGAGGAACATCGGGTCGGCGGCATGGATGTGCCCGTCGAGCTGGACATGGGCATGGAGAAGCAGGAAGCCGGCTTCACCACCACCGGTGTGCGCCGCGAGTCGCTGAAGATGTTCGGCCTGGCCGATGGCAGCGGTTTCAACGGCGTGTTCCGTGGAGCCTTCAAGGGCCTCAAGGGCAAGGTCACGCCGGTGATCGTGACCCTGCGCGGCTTGCTCAAGGAAGTCGACATGGGCGATTGGAAATCCGGCGACAAGGCCGAGGTCAAGCACAACGTGGCCCTGACCTACTACAAGCTGGAAGTCGATGGTCGCTTGATCTACGAGATCGATGCCCTGGGCATGAAGCGCGTGATCAACGGCGTCGACCAACTGGCCGCGCAACGTTCTGCCCTGGGCCTGTAAGGAAAAAACATGTCTCAAGCAATCGACAAGACCCCGTCCTGGATGACCCTGAGCAGCGACAGCGTGGTGCTGGCGCTGAGCAAACCGGTGGAGATGAATGGCGTGGTCTGCGACAAGGTCACCTTGCGCGCCCCCACCGTGCGTGATGTGCGTGCGGCCAACTCCGGGGCTGCCGGCGATGATGAACAGCGCGAACTGATGCTGTTTGCCAGCCTGGCGCAAATCAGTGCCAAGGATCTGGAGGGCATGGCGCTCAAGGACTATCAGCGCCTGCAGGCCGGCTATTTTCGCCTGGTGCAAGACGACGAGCTTTGACCCTGCGGTGATGAAGATGGCGGCGAAGCGGCTCGCCAGCGAGCTGCATTTCGCCGCCGAGGAAATCATGACCATGAGGTTTTCCGACATGGTCTGGTGGCTCACGGATTGAGCCCGTCACCCAAGGAGCAGGAGAAGCAGATGGCGAACAAGCTGGAATCAGGGCTGGTGGTGGTGGGTACCGCCCTCAGTTCGACGTGGGACGCCGCCTTCAAGACGGTGGAAGGCCGGATCAAGCAACTGGAGCAGCAGGGCAGCAAGGCCAGGGTACTGGAAAAGACCATTGGCCAGACCCTGCGCCTGCAGGATGAATGGAAAAAGGCCCATGACACCGGTGCTGCTTCTGCCGCCGGGCTGTTGCGCCGGTTGGAACAGAGCCGTGATGGCCTGCGCCAGCAAGGTGTGCAGGTACATAAACTGCGTCAGGAATATCAGGCGCTGGGTAAGGTGGCCCGGGGCTCCGCTCTGCAGGCCCGGGGGCACCAGCAGATCGACCAGGGCAAGGCCGACTTCAAGGCGGCGTATGGCTTGGCCAAGGACGGGGTCGGCAAGCTGGCCATTCCGGTCAAGATCAATGCCGACTATCAGGCGCTGATCCGTGACATCGCTATCAAGGCCGGTGTGGCCAATCAACCTCAGGAAGCGCAGCTGAGCCGCAGCGTCGTTCAGACTTCACGGAATACGGGAATGGCCCGCAACGAGGTGGCGGCTCTGGTGGGGCAGATGACTGCCAAGGGCATGTCGCTGGACAAGGCGCAAGGTTACGCGGGGCTTGCGGCCAGGTTCGCGGTGGGGCAGGGCGCGGGTATCGAAGATACGTCGAACCTGATGCGTGCCCTTGAGCTGAAGGCCGGGATCAGCGACCCCAAGGTCATGGAGCAGGCCCTGGAGGCCATCGCCCTGCAGGGGCAGGCGGGCAACTTCGAGGCTGCCGACATGGCGCGCTTGCTCCCGGCGCTGCTCGAGAGCGCGAGCGGGGAGGGGCTCACCGGCATGGATGCGGTGAGCCAGCTGGGCTCGATGCTGCAAGTGCAGATGAACACCGCGGGCGGTGCTGATCAGGCCGCCGGTCAACTGCAGAACTGGATCGAGAAAATCGGTTCCAGTGAGGCGGTCAAGGCTTACGAAGATGCCGGCATTGATTATCAGGCGTCGCTGAACACCGGTATCCAGAAGGGTATGTCGAGCCTGGAGGCGAGCTTTGCCCTGGCCATGCGCTATGTCAGGGCCATCGACCCGGCCAAGGCCGCGAAGATGGCCGAGGCCCAGGCGCAGATCAGCAAGGAAACCGATCCGGCGAAGGCCAAGTCCATGCTCGAGGCTCTGGAAGAGTCCCTGCGTACCGGTGACCTGTTCACCGATATGCAGATCAAGGCGGCCTTGCTGGCTCACACCCAGGGCCGGCAGCAATACGAGCAACTGAAGAAGGACTCGTTGAGTGCTTCGGGGGTTATCGACAAGAACCTGGCCGAGCGTCGGCAAGCCTCCGCCCAGCTGTGGAAGGAAACCGCGCAGGCGGTCGACGGTGGCATGCTTGCTGTGGGGAAGGCCCTGCAACCGGCCACGGATCTGGTGGCCCAAAGCATCACGCTGGTGGTCGGCAAGCTGACCGAACTGGCGGAGAAGGCACCCTCATTGGTACTGGGGGTGACTGCCCTGGGCGCCACTTATGTCGCGGTGAAAAAGCTGATGGCTGTCTACACCATTGGCAAGGGCCTGCTGAATGTCGCTCGAGGTTCACTGCAGGTTGGCCGCAAAATGGCGAAGCGCTCCTCTGGTGGCACTGCGAGCGGTATCGACTGTTGTGCGCCCATGCTCGATTGCGGCCCGGACAAAAAACGCCGCAAGGGCCGTGGCGGGCGCAAGACGCCCAGGCGCGAGCCTCGTTCGAGGGGCATGGGCAGCAAAGGCTTCAAGAGCCCTTTGACGCCCAGCGGCCTGGAGAGAGTGGCCAGAGGGGCTGCCACCTCTGGTGCCGTAATGAAAGGCGCCGGTTCCCTGGCCAAGGGAGTCGCGCCCTTGCTCAAGGGCGGTGCGATCCTTTCGGTGCTCGGTGCAGGCTTCCAGGTGGCGGACACTTACCTGAATGCCCAGACCCAGGATGAAAAAGCCGAAGGCTACGGCGAGGCGGCGGGCAATCTTGCTGGCGCCGCCGCGGGTGCAGCAGCAGGGGCGGCCATTGGCTCCGTGGTGCCGGTGATCGGCACGGTGATTGGCGGGCTGGTGGGCGGCGCCCTGGGTGCCTGGGGCGGTTCGGCCGCCGGTGGCGCCTTGGGTAAAAAGCTGTTCGGCTCCGACGAGTCGCTCAAGCACTTGCCCGCCGCCGGTCCGCTGATGATGCGCAACGCTGGACAGAACATCCCGCCGGTCATGGGCGATATCGCCAAATCCTTCCAGAAAGGCCAGACGCCCCCGCTGATGGGGCAGGCGGCGCGCTCGATGCTCAGCCCATCGTCGTCTGCTGCGGCGCCGGCCACGATCACCGCGCCGGAGTCGCTCAAACCCCAGGTACCTCCAGTCATCGAGCAGCAGTTCAGCTTCGCGCCCTACTTGTCGATCTCGGTCCAGGGTGATGTGCGCGACCCCGCGCAACTGGCCCGGGAACTGGAACCCCACCTGCGCTGGCAGTTCGACGAGTTCAGCCGCCAGGCTGCCGCTCGCCAGCTGTTCGACGCCGCACACGTTTAAGGAGATCGCATGGCTTACATGGAGCAGCTGCAATCGGGGCTGGGTTCCCTGGTGGCGGCAGCGGAAGCGGGGCGGCGCAGTGCTGATGAAATGCTCGGGCCCATGAACGGTGCCATCAGCGACATCAGCGGCGCCGCCCTGGAGCTTGAAAGCCTGCCCGTTGTCGGGCCGGAGCTGGGCGCCAAACTGCAACGCACGATGCGCAGTATCGGTGCGGCGCAGTCGGTGGTGGGGGAAGTCGCGGCCAAGTACAGCCAGGCAGTGACCGTGGCCGGGCAGATGCAGCAGCGTCTTGGCGCCCTGCAGGAACAGGTGGCCAAGGCCGGCGCGGCAATCAATCGGATCGGCGGGCAGATCAGTCCTTCCCTGGGCAACATCTTCCCGACCGCCGCATTTGCCGAACAGACCACTCCGGCGGCCGAGGCGGTGAAGCCCTTCGCGCACCTGTTGATCCTGCAACCGCTCGGGGCGGGCGCCCAGCCTTACTACTTCAACGTCGATACCGCAGCCTTCGAGGAGCTGCGCCGGCAGAGCGGATTCCGCTGGGCCGGTCAGGAGCGCCTGAGCCGCAGTGTCGCCCAGCAGGCGGTGGGCCAGGGTGAAGAGCGGATCTCTCTCAAAGGCACGGTGTTTCCCGGGTTCAAGGGCGGCCTGGGGCAGTTGCAGACCTTGCGCAGCATAGGGCGGCGCTTGCAGCCGCTGAGCCTGACCACCGGCTACGGCGAAGTGCTGGGCACCTGGTGCCTGACTAGCATCGAGGAAGATCAGAGCCACCTGCTGGCCGGCGGTATCCCGCGCAAACAAGGTTTTTCATTGGAGTTCGTAAGCTATGGCGACGACTTGCAGAACGTCTGACGGGGATCTGCTCGATACCTTGTGTTACCAGTATTACGGCCACCTCAACGGCTGTGTCGAGGCGGTGCTGGATGCCAACCAGGGCCTGGCCGATGAGCCACAACCCTTTCGGGCCGGGGTACTGATCCTGTTGCCGGATCTGCCGATTCGGGCCGAGGCGATGGTTCAGCTATGGGACTGACCTTGCATCCAATCAACAGACCCCGTCGTGTACGGGGTCTTCATTTTCTGGAGCACGGAGCATGACCCCAGTCTTTCGCATCCTGGCCGATGGCCGGGATATTACGGCGCAGATCAACGACCGGCTGCTGACGCTGCGAACCTCGGATAAACCGGGAATGGAGTCGGACGAGTTTGAACTGCGTATTGATGACCGCGACTCGGCGGTTGCGCTGCCCAGTCGTGGCGCCAGCATTGAAATATTCCTCGGCTACGCCGGCCAGACACTGACCCGGCTGGGGCGCTACACGGTGGATGAAGTCTGTCTCTTATACACATCTGACGCTGCCGACGACTCCTTACGTGTA